>VFSW01001378.1_pt1 | contig 37073 bp, 30 predicted proteins | sample 5358111 | NCBI WGS metagenome assembly VFSW01 (sample SAMN11554181, study PRJNA540505) | mine drainage metagenome | isolation source: sediment from site ElyBrook_90M | place: USA: Ely Copper Mine, Vershire, VT | collected 2017 | reverse complement strand
CCGCACCCCCCGTTCGTCGCCCTCCCACCCCACCCCCCCTCGCAAAAAAAACCAACCCGGCCGCCCCAATCCCCAGGCGCACCGAGCAAGGGCCGTTGCGCGCGGCGGCCGCGACCCATCGCGGCCCGAGGACCGTCACGATGCAGAACAGCAGCACGTCCCAGAATCCCATGACGCGCCGAAGGTGGTGTTTCGTGTCGGCAGTTTGAGAATTTACGGGGCTCTCCGGCGAGCTGGATGAGAGAGGAGCGTCGCTCACAGCGTCTCATCCAGCGCGGGAATGAGCTGATCCTGCCGGAGGAAATTGTGAAGGAAGGGTTCGGTGGCGGACTCAAACCCCGCCCACGGGCCGAAATAGGCCACTCGCCCTTCGTGCAGAAAGACGATGCGGTCGGCCAGTTTCTTGGCAAGGTGCGTGTCGTGAGTGACGACGATGGAGGTTTTGTGGAACTTTTCCTTGAGGCGCAGGATCAAGTCGCCCGTGTGAGAGGCCATCAGCGGGTCCACCATCGTAGTCGGCTCGTCGTAGAGAATGGCTTCGGGGGCCTGCGCAAGCGCACGGGCAATGGCCACGGCGCGCTTGGTGCCGGTACTCAGCTCCGAAGGGAGCTTGTCGGAAACATCGGAAACCTCGAGCATTTGTTCGAGTTCGGCGACGCGCGCGTCTATCTCTTCGGCGGTCGTGCCGACGCGGTCTTCGAGAGGAAAGGCAATGTTTTCGGCAACGGTGAGGGAGTCAAACAGTGCCCCGGACTGGAACACCATGGTCACGCGCCGGCGGATCTCCGCCATCTCACTTTCTGTACAGCCCGTAATGTCCTGGCCGTCAATCAGGATGCGTCCGCTATCCGGCTTCAGAAAACCCATGATGTGCTTCAACGCCACGGATTTCCCGACGCCGCTGCGCCCCATGATGACGCACGTCTCGCCGCGATCGAGGTAAAAGCTGACATCTTTCAGCACCACGTGATCGTCAAACGCCTTGGTGACGTTGCAGAATTCGAGGTAGTGGTCTGCCGTGCCCGCCGGTTTAGGCTCTTGGGTGCGCGCGCCCATATTGTTTGGCTATTCTTCCTGAGGCCGCGCGAAGAAGCAATCCATTTTGAAGCGGCGGTAGACGGCTGGTTGCACCGGCATAAAAAATCCCGCAGTCTCGGGCCGGTGTCCAAGGTATACTTGTTTCAAACTTGCACAAATGTCCCAAAATATGCACGGTCGACCCCCGGCCAAGCATGAGTTCGCTTCGCTAAGTCCTTCCAAATCAGTCTGTTTTTCAAAATGCGGTGTGGCACCTCTTCTGCATTGAATAAATGCAGGAGCCTTGGCCGGGATGAAAGAGTCGAAACATACGGGCGATGGCCGGATCGAAATCTCCGGTTGGGATCAGGACAATATGTATTTTTCGGAAATTGCCGATCTGTCTCTCGATCCGAAAGGAGAAAAGAAAATCGTGCTGCGCAGCAGTCTTCGTCTCCGGTCAGTGGTATTTGCACGGCCTGTTGCCTCTGCGGCTCCCGGAAAGATTTTGCCGGTAGCGTATCTGGTCGTTCAAGTCAAGCCGCGAGACGCCAAAGGCCGCGCTGAAGCGCGTCTCGTGCAACTTTGTCCCGGTTCCCATGTATCGCTTGGGGGCAATGTTGCATCTTATAAAGCAGAGGATTCCAGGGGAGCGCAGGAACCCGCTGACGGTCCGGCGCATTGGACAGAAGAGGAGATCCTCCGATGAAAGCAGATTGGATGACCGCTACACTTCAAGATCGGCCGGCGACTGGGGACGAGATTCGCCGTGCGGAGTCTTCTTCTCCGGATCGCGCGCTGGAAATCCGCGTGGGGGAAGAAGGATACTTTGAAATGGATTGCGACCTGGGCGGAGTGATCCGCTACTCGGCGCGGGAGTTTGAATTTTTCTCGAATTTGAGCGAGATGGACGAAGCGGAGCCGAACTAGAGTCGGTGGTTCAATTCTCTTTTGGCACACGACTAAGGATTTTCAAATCCAGAATGGAACGTCCTCCGGCGGAAAATGCTTCCGCCGGATCTTTTTTGGCCTTTGCTGGGGAAAGAAAATTTCCCGCCTACCGCAACTCCTTCCGTAAATGATTGCCTGAAAATGACTTGCCGGCGAATCGCGCCAGGTGGGAGACGCTTCTGCCAGACGGTACACCATTTGAAACATTCATGCGCATATGGCACACACCTTGCCAATGAATCTGCATGAACACAACGATTGCACCACCCAAAGAACCCGCCAAAAAGACACCGAAAGAAGGGCTCCATGTCCGGGGAAGCTCCGAAGACGCAATGGCGGTCTGCGTCCTCGATGACGAACTCGGCATGGTGGAGATGCTGCAGGAGTCGTTACGCTGCCTGGGCTTTGCCTCGATCGGAACAACGGACCCGCAGTTCGCCCTGGAGTTGATCGAAAAGGGGCGCGTCCGCGTCGTCATATCGGATATCAAAATGCCCGGCTTGGACGGCATGCAGTTCCTCGAACAGGCCCTGCACCAGGACCCCGGCGTCTACGTGATCCTGATGACCGGATACTATTCCCTGGACAACGCCGTCGCCGCCATTAAGCGGGGAGCCTACGACTACATTCCCAAACCCGTGGACCGTTTGCGGCTGAAGAAATCCCTGGAAGAACTGGCGGAATCGTTTCACCGCCGAAAGCGCATCCGGGGACTCGATCAACAACTCCTCGACGGCGTGGATTTTCATGGCGTCATTGGCCGCAGTCCGGCGATTCTCGAAGTGTTTGAGATGGTCCGCAAGGTCGCCAGGCATTACACCAATATTTTGCTGGTCGGAGCCACGGGCTCCGGCAAGGAGTTGATCGCCAAGGTCATCCACCAGATGAGTCCGGTCGCGCAGCAGCGGTTCGCGGTCTGCAACTGCTCGGCGATGGTGGATACGCTCCTGGAAAGCCAGTTGTTCGGCCATGTGCGGGGATCGTTCACAGGCGCGACCGATACACGGCCGGGCCTGTTTGAATACGCCAACGGGGGGACAGTTTTTCTCGATGAAGTCGGCGAGACTTCGCTGGCGATGCAGGCCAAGCTACTGCGCGTGATCCAGAACCGCGAAATCCAGCGCGTCGGCTCGCCCGAAGTCCGGCGAGTAGAAGTCCGCCTCATCGCCGCCACCAACCGCGACCTGCGCGCCGAGGTCCTGGCCGGGCACTTCCGCGAGGACCTGTTCTACCGCCTCAACACGATTCAGATCCGCGTACCGAGCCTCGCCGAGCGGTTCGATGATATCCCCATGCTCATTCAGTATTTCCTGAAGAAATACAATGAGGCTTACAATAAGCAGATTCATGGACTCACGCGCCGCGCCCAGGCCCTGCTCCTGCAGCACGCCTGGCCGGGGAACGTTCGAGAGCTCGAAAACGTGATCTCCTGCGCCTGCCTGACCTCGTCCAATGAATTCATTGATGTGGACGATCTTCCCGAGGGCTTGCATAAACGCCCGGATATCGGCGTGCGCACCGGAGACGCCTGGCGCCCTGTCCCTCTCGAAGAGGTACGCCGCCAACATATCCGGCGGGTCCTCGAAGCGTGCGAGGGCAATCGCGTCCGCGCGGCCCACCTGCTGGGCATCGGAAGGACCAGCCTCTACCGGTTTCTAAAACGCTGGGACAAGAAGTCCGCTGGGACAGCGGCGGCCTAGAAAAATTCGAAGCGCGCGGGAGGTTTTCTAAAATCCTTCTAATCGAACCGCATCAAAGCGGTCGAGAAATACCTCGGGCTGCTGTTTCGCAGGGGCACAAAAGAATGCCTCCGGCGTAGCTCTTCGCACGGGCGGGCACATCCTCGGAAAAGACCATCATTGAAAATGCGGGAGATTTCGGCTGCCGGTTTTCGATGCGCGGACCGGTTCAGGTGGGTGCCACAGTCCTATCCCGCATTTCTCACGAAATTGTATGTTTCCTGGGAACGCCAATCTCTTGATTGGCGCGTGGCAAAACGCCAATCAGGAGATTGGCGTTCCCAGGTTTGCCCCAAGGCAATTCGTGCCAACTGTGCTTGGAGATAGGGAAGTCCTTCCGGTTGGGTCACCTTGCCAGGACGCACCGTTTGAGCATGGAGGCGGCGCGGTCCCGTTCCTGTGGTGAGAAGGTCAGGCGAATTCAATTGCTCGCCGAAGATCGGATCACTCCGCTCGATGTGCCGGCAAAATTGTTTCGAGTGATGCGGGTGGAACGCGGCGAGGAAAGATCGGCGGTGAGAGTGCAATTCTGCCAGAGACCCAAATAAACAGGCTCCCGCATGCGGAATCTCTGCGGGGACGCCGGGCGAATGCCCGCCAGCGGGTAGATCCCGCGTGCTGGAGCCTGTCTTCCAAGAAATCGAAATAGACCGCCGCCTACTGCTCGTTACCGGTCTTTCCGGGTTCGCCGGAATTGTAGGCGGCCGAAAGCTTGGGCAGCGTGATGGTATTGTCCATGCGGACGACCAAAGTGGTCTGCGCGGGCAACTCGACCTCGCGGCCCTTGCGCTCCAGGATGTAGATGGCGCTGCCGGCAAGGCCAATTCCCAGGCCGCGCGTGGCGTTACTGAAAATCGCACCGACGATGGTCCCGCCGCCGGTCCCAATGACGCCGGCAAGGACGTCACGTTTTACGTCATACTTGGACTGAATAACCTGCCCTTCCTCGACTTTCACATCGCCCCGCCTTTTTCCTTCCTGATCGTCGCTCGAAGGGCTTTCCAGACTGATGATGCTCATGCGCAGCGGGAACAGCCGGCTGTCCAGTTCAAGCTCGCGGAACGACAGGTTCAAGGCTGCCTGGCCGCGGATCAGGGGAAAGTGCCGCGAATGAATGATTCCGCCGACCGTGCCGCGAACGCGCGCCCCGGCGGGCAGGACCATTTGCGATCCAAACATGACGGGCTGGGTCACCTCCGCGATAAACGGATCGCCCGGATGAGCGACTGAAGTGCTAAGACCGTTCAGGAGACGCAGGTGCACTTCCGTGCCCTGCATAAGTTCATGGGATTGCGCGCGCGCTGGGATCGCGGCAGCAAACGAGAGCAACATACCGGCGCAAACGAGTGCACCAAGAGAGACAGCAATGCGTTTCATTGGGATCCTCCATCCTGCCGCGCCGGCCGATTCTTCGGCCGTGCACGGTTTTTCGCCTCGTCACGTGAGGCGTTGCGCTGGCGCTGCACGCCCGGCGCCGCCCTGCGGAGGCGCGCCGGACCGGATGCGGAGGTAACGTCCGGGAAAATCATACTGTGCGGGGCGCGGGCGATGCCGGGAAAATTCCGGGGCATGTTCCAGAAGAGCAAACTTGGATCGGTAAGTCGTATTCGGTCGGAAACTCGCAGTCACTGTAAGGTCCGCAACTAATTACTGCATAGTTAGCCAGCCGCCAACTCGAATTTACATGGCTACCGGCAATTGACAACGGTAAGGCTTAAGATCTGACTCATTCCCGAAGATGGCTGAGCCGAATCGTTGATGCCCACTAACGCGCTGAATGTACCAACTGTTTGAGGGATTCCATTGAGGACGAGGTTGGGTGTCGTGACCGGCGGCAGAGGAAAATTCAACGGCCACGCGGTAAAGGTATCCCAGCCCCAATTGAGAGGTGGGAATCCACCTGTGGATTGCACTGTAAATGTATAGGGTTGTCCCGAACAGGCATTCGGCAGTAGAGCTGGAGTGGTGATGACCAGCGGGTCGGCAATGATCAGTGTGTACTGAGTCGCAGCCACCTGGGGTGGATTCCCTGAATCGGTAGCTTGAATCGTGAATGAATAGGTTCCATTGGTCGTTGCCACCCCGCTCAACAACCCTTGCGTTCCCAGAGACCATCCCGTGGGTAAGGACCCGGATGCAACCGACCAAGTCACGTTGCCAGTGCCACCCTTGGTCGTGAATTGCTGCTGATAATTCACGCCACGACTCGCGGCCAACCCCAGCGTCGAGGGTGAAATGGAAAGCGGTTCGACGACACCGCTCACGTTCAAATAATACTGCATATCCGGGCGGGCATCGCCGCGCCAATCGAAGACGTGCACGTAAAATGTTGTCTGCGTCGTGGAGGCGCCGGGAACCATGAAATCGAGGGCCGAGTCGAGAGTCGTGGCGTCTATATCATCGTTGAGGCAGGGCGAATTGTAGGCCGGCTGCGTGCAATTAGAATAGCGATCGCCGCTTGAATTCAAAATTTCTATGACGCTGTCCAGCGTATCGGCGCCCCAAGCTCGCTGGGCAACGGTGTTCACGTGAACGGTACTGCCGCCATTCGCCACGAGTTTATAAAAATCCGTATCCGGATTCGGGGTTGCCGCGTTGATGGGATCAATGTAGGGACTGATGGAAAGAACCATAGGAATCTGGATATTGGCGCTGTTTCCCAAGGGCGTGGCCGTGGCAATCGAATCGTTCCGGCCGCGGTTGGCGATAATCTGGATGAAATCATTGGCCGTCGCTGTCTGCGGGGTGGTGCCGGAATCAGTTGCCATGGCATAGAAGTTAAAGGTGCCGATTTGCGTAGGTGTGCCATCAAGGAAGCCGGTGGCCGGGTCGAGGGCAACTCCTGGCGGTAACTGCCCGGATGAAATGCTCCAAGTGTAAGGGGGAGTTCCACCCGAGCCGGGGATTTGGGAATGATAGATCACATTGACGGGCGCGGGAGAAAGTGGATTCCCGCGATCACTCAGAAGAGTTGGCACTACGTTCAGCGTCACCGCCTGCATAAGAACATAGGGCGGGGTGCCGGAATCTGTGACCCGAAGGACAAAACTCGAGGATCCAAGTTGAGTTGGCGTGCCAGCGATAATGCCGGACTGCGTGAGTGCCAGGCCCGGCGGCAGCGAGCCGGAGGCAAGAGTCCAAGTGTAGGGATACGACCCCCCGTTCACAAAATAACCTGAATAATAATACTGCCCAATGTAAGCGGGAGCGAGTGTCCCGGCGATTTGCATTTGTTGAGCGATGTTTAGAATGCCCTGGCCAGAATCACTTTGTACAGTCGCGCTGGAGTCGCTCACAGAGACGGAATAAGCAAACCCCCCGAAATTGGTGGGAGTACCGGTAATTTGCCCTGAAGCGGGATCGAGGGATAAGCCGCTGGGAAAATTTCCGGAAATGGACCATTGGAGGGGAGGCGTGCCGTTCACTGCCGTGAACGAATCGAGGTAAGCCTGATTCTGTCCCCCGTTCTTGAGAGCGGATTTGGTGATCGCCAGATGATTATCAACGACGATGGTAACGTTCATCGTGGCCGTCTGAGGAATCGTGTAGTCCTGGGCCTGAACAGTGAAATTGAACGTACCTGTCTGCGTGGGAGTGCCGGAAACATAAGCTATACCGTTACTAGTCAAGGAAAGCCCGGGCGGGAGTTGCCCGCTTGCAATGGTCCAACTCGCAATAGCCGAGGAGCCTTGAGCACTGATGGAAAGTGAGTAAGGCGCGTTGAGGTGGGCCGGAGCCGGACTTACAGGATTGATGGTAAGTTTACTCCACAGCGTGAAAAAGAACTGTTTGGACGCGCTGGCTTTCGTGTCTGTGGCTTGAATGTCCGCGAATGAAGAACCGCCTCCCGTGGGAGTCCCCGAGATCGTCCCGGTGGACGAATCCAGGGAAAGTCCTGTAGGCAGCTGGCCGGAAATAATGGTCCAAGTGACGGGGCTGGAGTTGCCTTGCGCCTGGAGCGTCAGACTAAAAGGAACGGTCTGAACACATTGAATGTTTGTAGGGGTAGCAATGGTAATCACCTCCGAGGGAGGTGGAGGCGGCGAAAACGAGTCCATAGCGCCTCCGCCGCACCCGAATACGGATGTGAAGAGGGCTAATATGGCCAATGCCACAACGATGCCGGCGCCGCGCCTCACGTTGATTTCCCCGCAACCTTCGGGCGGCGCACCCCACGAAATACGAAGGGAACCTGCGATTCCCGCAAGAGCACCTCTCCATTATCGAATTGATCGAATCGAGGGGGCGTCTGATTGAGAATGAAATTGATATTACTCAGGATCTGCCCCGCCTGAACGTTCAGCGGATCTTTTTGGGATGGATCGTCGAAGGCGGATTCGTTGTGATGCCAGTATTCGGAGGCTCCATAAGTGATCGCGGGCAAATCGAGTGGGCCCACACTGGAGCCGCCCGTAAAAGAGGCGTCAATATTTTCTGTTTGGAGCGTGTAGGCGCCTGGCGTTACGGGAATCTCAAAATAACCGATCAGGGCAGGATTGCGGCTGCCAAACGCGCTTCCGCCGGTATTCGTTCCCGTGATGGACTGCCCGGGGTTGCCGGTAAATTCAAATCCGGAAACAACGGAAACCGCAATGCGCAGCGATTCGTTTTGAGGCGTCGTGGGATCATCCACGCGGCGGGCAATCACATTCAAACCCTGAACGTGGGTGATGCCATCCGAGAAGAACACGAAGCCACTGATGGTTCCATAGTTGGAAGCGTAGCTGGAATTTGGGTACAACCTCGAAATCCAGGCGACGTCGTCCGGGGCAAGAAGCGGAAGACCGGCGGATTTTCTGGACTGGCAGAATTCAATGGGGAACATAAGCGGCAGGCCCGCCAATTCATCCACTGGGCAGTTGCCGGAAAACCCGCTTTGATAGAGGTCGAGATTAATCTGGGAATGGCCCAAGCCGGAGAAATGGCCCATTTCATGGGTGATGGCCTCGGCGAATTGGTCCGCGGAAATCTCGTAATTCGAACTCGTTGGGTCATTGATGCCATCTTGAAACTCGCCATTCAGAAGTACGAAAGCCGAGAGGATATGGCCAGCCTGGGGATCCAATTTGCAAGATCCCGAAAATCCGATGACTAAAGGATCAAGGCCTAAGGCGTGAAGGATAGATCCGTCAGCGTCAAAAATAACTGGGCTTTGCGAGCCGCTTTTGCAGGTTCCCATGACCGCATCGAAATCCTGAATCGTTTTCACGTCTCCGTCGGACGCCAGGCCCGGCGCGGAAATCTTGCCCGCATATGAGTATGAGATCGCCGTCGTAGGGACGGATTGCCAAGTCTGAAACATGTTCTGAACGCGGGTAATGCCGTCAGCATTGCTGACCACGGCCACGCCGCTGGGTGTGGCGCTTAAAGGGCCGCCGTCCACCGTATAACGAATGGGAACGGATGCATCCCATACGAACGCCTGGCCTGGATTTTGTGCCGGAGTCCCCGTGACAATCAAAGGGCCGCCTGCTTCCAAATATCCCGCCGAGAGAATCAGGGACAGGAACAGTGCTAGAAGGCGTCTTGTCATTTAGGCGCCCCTGCAAGAATGCGGACCGATTCCTCGAACGAATCCAGGGGAGCTCTTCCATTGGGATTCGCCAACATGTCTTGAACCTGCCTGGAAAACGCTATGCCTCGAGCGCTTGCCTTCGCCGGAACCCCCTGGAATAACCCCATGTTTCCTCGCCCGTTCACCACATACCGATTGCCCTTTTCGTCGAGCAGAACTCGAAACCGCCCCTGTTCCAAGCCGACGGTGCTGGTCAGACCGTATTGAGACACCGGGTTGAGAAAAAGCAGGACTTCACCCTCGCTCTTGTACGCCGCCAAACTGGATGCCTCGCGCGCGTCCCACTGAAATTGTCGAAACACGAGGGTAGACCCCGCGGCTCCCTTCAGGACTTTGGTAACAGCAAGCGTGATCACGACCGTCCGGAGATTGGGAAACTGCGGATGCGGTTCAATCTGGGCCGAAGTGACGCGTCCTCGAACAATGGTTTGGGCGCGCTGCACTAATTGATCCAAATCGGCGGGAGCGGTTGACGCCGCGCCTTGAGAAAAAGCGGGAGCAGCGGAAAGCAAAAAAAAGATCAGGGCGAGGACAGCGGCTCCGCACCTAAGGGGACAACGAAGTGTCAGCGTTGACGACGCTTGGATCATCAGAGCGCCCACCTGGCCCTCCATGACTTTAAGAGAGGAGGCTCGAGTGGGGGGATTGTATACTTGAATAACTTTAGTTTTCAATGTGAAAAAACTTAATGTCATGCATTGTGGGAATCAGCGGCGGATCGCGATGACAAAATAAACAATCCTTGTTCGGCACGGCGATTCTCGATATCCGGCGCGACCGTGCACTTTCGGGAGGCTCTCAATGTCCGTCTCGCGGGCTTGCTACGAGCGCGACATGCGGCTTGATGAAGCGTATTACGCCTCGGAACATTTGCCGCCCGCGGCAAGCGTGATCGGCCCACACGGCGGACGGAGGGCCGGGATGATAAAGGTGGCCGGGACAGCCGGCGTGTCCAAGCCGCCGTGCCAGGTGATTTTCTCCTCCCGCTGTGAATCGGCCGCCGGGTTGCACAGCGCTTTGCCGAATCCGCGAATGGCAATGTAATCGGCGACATTCAGAATTTTTACGATGGCATCCCAGAAATCCACATCGGCGAAGTGGTCGCGCTCAGCCGGGCGCGGCACAAATGCGCTTTGAGAAAAATCCCCCCGGCTCCACATTCCTTCTTCCAATCGCACCGCTGTGCTAGACTTTCCTGACGGCCGTGCGAGTGGCGCGGCTGCTGATGCGTGGAACTTCGGGCTCCGTGCGACGAAGTCCCGCGAACCCCGCCAGGCCCGGAAGGGAGCAACGGTACCGGGATCGCTTCGTGTGCCGCGGAGTACCCGAAGTTCCTCGCATCCGCAGCGCGCTTTTCATTTGGGCTGGAGTGCGGATTTTCAAACAGCATGAGCTACCAGGTCATCGCGCGAAAGTGGCGGCCGCAAACGTTTGCCGACGTGGTCGGGCAGCAGCACGTCACGCGTACGCTGTCGAACGCGATCGTCTCGGGGCGCGTGGCGCACGCGTACATTTTTTCGGGCGCGCGCGGCGTGGGCAAGACGACCACGGCGCGCATCCTCGCCAAGGCGCTCAACTGCGCGAAGGGTCCGGCGGCCGAACCGTGCAACGAGTGCGACTCCTGCCGCGAGATCGGCCAGGGAAACGCGCTCGACGTGATCGAAATTGACGCGGCCTCGAACCGCGGCATTGACCAGATTCGCGAGCTGCGCGAAATGGTGCGCTACGCTCCGTCGGGCGGGCGCTACAAAGTTGTGATCCTCGACGAAGCGCACATGCTCACCGACGAGGCCTCCAACGCGCTTCTCAAAACTCTCGAAGAGCCTCCCGACAAAGTGATTTTTGTGATGGCGACGACCGCGCCGGAAGACCTTTCGGAAACTATACGCTCGCGTTCGCAGCATTTTCATTTTCGCGCCCTTTCCTTCGCCGAGATCGTGAACGCGCTTGAACAGATTTGCGCCAAGGAGTCGCTCGCCGCTGAATCCGGCGCGCTCGCGGTGATGGCGCGCGCCGCCGAGGGAAGCCTGCGCGACGCGCTCTCGCTGCTCGAACAGGCGCGCGCGTATTGCGGCGCGGACATTACCGACGCGCAGGTGCGCGAACTGCTCGGCGTCGTGCCCGAAGAGATTCTGGAAGAACTGACGGGCGCGATCGAAACGCATTCGGCCGAGCGCGTGCTGTCGCTCGTCCATCGCCTCCTGACCGAGGGGCAAAACCTGCAGCATTTCTGCCGCGAAGCGATCAGCCATTTCCGCAACTTGCTGGTGGCGCGCGTATGCGGCGCGGATTCCGAACTGATCGCCGCGCCCGCAGATCGCCGCGCTTGGCTCGGGCAATCGGCGGCATTGTTCAGCGAGGAAGACCTGACGCGATTTTTCCAGATTCTGCTGCACACGGATGACGATCTCCGCCGCAAGCCGGACGCGCGGCTACATCTCGAAATGGGCCTCTTGCGCATGGTCAATGCCGCGCGGCTTGCCCCGCTCGAAGAGGTCCTCGCCGGATTTGAAAGCGGGCCGGCTTCCGCCGCGCCTGCGCGATCGGCGGGGTCTGCTCCACAGTCTTCCGTGCCCACGCGGCACGCCGCGCCACCGCCTCCGCAAAATGCGCCCGCAATTTCCGTGGCGCCTGCGCCTTCCGCATCGTTCTCCGCCAGCGCGTCTCGCGCGCCGCAGGCGGCAGCGGTGAAAATGCAACTGGCCGCTCCCGCGCCAGTGGAGACCGCGCCGATCGCCGAGCCGGTTCGCGAAAATGGAAACGGCGTTGCGTATCGCGAAAACAAGGCGGCTGAGGATCCAGCTCCTGCGGCTGAAAGCACGTCTCCCGCGGCCCCCGGCACGGGAATTTCCGAATCGCAGATCGAGGCCATCAAGACTGCAATCGTCGCACAGGAAAAGTTTCTCGGCGAACTGGTCGAGCACGCCGAGCGCTGGGAGATGACCGGCGGCGAAGTGCGCCTGATTTTTTCGACGGAGAACCGCGCGCTCGCGGAAATGTTGCAGGCGCGCGATCCGATGGAACGCCTGCGAAACATTTCTGGCGGCATTCTCGGCCGCCCGGTACGCGTCTGTGTTAAGCTGGAAAGCGTGGCGAGTGCGGGAGCAGGGACGCAATCCTCCGGCGCTCGTGATTTGCGCGCGAAGTTCGAGCGGGATCCGATTGTACGGGCGATGCTCGAAAGATTCGGCGGCCAAATTTCCGACGTGAAACTCCGGGGCGAGGAGTAGACCATGGAAGTCAAAGCACTGCAGCAGATTCTGACGCAATTCCGTCAGATGCAGGAAAACTTGCAGAAGCAGGTCGAATCCGTGCACGTGGAAGCCTCGGCGGGAGGCGGCATGGTGACCGTCAAAATGAACGGCCAAAAGCAGGTCACCGAAATCCACATTGATCCCGAAGTGTTTTCCGGCAAGGACCAGGAGCTGCTCCAGGACCTGGTGCGCGCCGCGGTCAACGAAGCCGGGCGGCGCGTTGATGACGAACTCACCAGCCAGATGAAGAGCCTGGCCGGCGGCATCCCCGGGATGGCCGGAATGAAGATACCCGGTCTGTTTTAATCCATGAAAATTTTAGGATTCCTGAATTTGATGTGCTGCTGAACGCAAAGGCTTGCCGCATTCCACTGGCCTGCCACTCTCCATCACGGAAAATAGTTCATGCCTGATTTCGCCGAACCCATCGAGCGTCTGATTGATCAGTTGAAACATCTTCCGGGCATTGGCGCGAAGACCGCCCAGCGCCTGGCGTTTCATATCCTGCGCGTGGACGCGGCGAGCGCGATGGCGCTGGCCGACGCCATCCGCGACGCGAAAACGAACATGCGGTTTTGTTCGGTGTGCAACAACATCACCGATGCCGATCCATGCCTGTACTGCACGAGTCCGACGCGGAGCCGGAAAACGATCTGCGTCGTCGAGGAACCCCACAACATTATGGCCATCGAAAAGACGCGGCAGTACGGCGGCCTGTATCACGTCCTGGGCGGCGCGCTCGCGCCCCTGCGGGGCATCGGCCCCGACCAGTTGCATCTGAAAAGCCTGATCGAGCGGCTGAAGGGCGGGACGGTCGAGGAGATCATCATTGCGACGAATCCGAACGCGGAAGGCGAAGCGACGGCAATGTATCTGTCGAAATTGATCAAGCCGCTAGGCGTTCGCGTGACGCGCATCGGCGTCGGCATTCCCGTCGGCGCTGACCTCGAATATGCCGATGAAGTGACGATGATGAAAGCGATGGAAGGCCGCCGGGATTTGTAGCAGCTACCAAACGACTCTAATTCGTCATTCCGAGAGCCTGTGACTTTTTTGATTTTTCGCGCAGAGCGACGCTGAAAACAATGCTCATATAAGCGCAAAAGTCGCCACATCGCAATTTAGTCACACACTCCGAGCGCAGCGAGGAATCCCTCCGTGTTCTGTAGCATCGCGCGAAACACAAAGAGGGATTCCTCGCTGCGCTCGGAATGACGGGAGTTCCGAGAGGCATTTTTTGCGCCCGCCGAAGCCGTGACCCGCCAGGATTGTTTTTGTGGTGACTTCCAGAGAGCCGCGCGCCTAGCGATTCCCCATGATGGCGTCCGCCATCTGCTTCGCAAGATCCAATTCCGCCAGCGCCTCAGATTCCCTACCCAATTTCGCAAGAGCATCTCCGCGCGCCAAATGCGCGCCAGGCCTGTTGGGGGCAAGCGCCACGGACTGATCGGCTTCGGCGAGTGCTTCACTTGTCTGCTTGGACCTGAGAAGCTTTTCGGAAAGAGCTTCATGCGTCAATGCCGCCGCGGCGGAGAGGTCCACTTTCCCGTCGAAAACAAGAATGGCGCCCGCGATGACTGCGGAGGGCTTTGCCGCGCGGAAGGCCAGGTAAGGATTCGCCCAGTCGCCCCCCCAATTCGTGCCGGCAATTTCCGTGCTGCTCAGAAAGACGGGGCCGTCCACTTGCGGCGGAATGAGCGGCGGCGGCACGTGCAGTGTCGCTGCGAAAGAAGTTGGCAGCGGATTGCATGAAATCCCGTAATATCGTGAATCGGCCGCCACGGCGGCGTAATCGGCGAACCAGCAATCCTTGATCTGGTGCTCGTTCATGTAACGCTTCAGCGCCTTGAGCCCTTGTCCCCAATCCACATTGGAGCCGGAAAGATTCAGGTGCGCGTTTTCTGGGCCGCCCCAGAATTCATTCGCGTAAGGAATGTAGTTGGGAAATGCGTGCAGCGAAGACGCCGCGTGGAGGACAACGAGAAGACCGACGCCCGCGGCGGCGGCGCGATGCATTCGAGCGAAATCCCACGCGCCCGCAGCGGCGAGCACCATCAGGAACGGAAAAAGCGGGAGCAGATGCCGGACACCATAGTTAATCCCGGAAAGCAAGGCCACAACGCCATAAACTAGAATAGGAAGAAGGAGGGCGGCGAGTTCTCTTCCCTTCGCGCTCGTTCGCCAGACTTTGTTAAATACAATCAGGCAGCACAGCAGCAAAAAACCCACCGTGGATTTGATCAGAAAAACCGAGGGAAAGTAGAACCATTGCCCCATCGGATACATCTTCCCGAACAAATAGGTGGGTATGGGATGGCCGGAAAGGATATCCGCCATCCCGAACAGATAGGATTCGGGAAAGAGATGCCAGCGCGCGATTTGCAGAAGGATGGCACGGCCTGCTGGCGCCATCTGCCGCGCAAAATCCACGAGCGGAGGGTTCATGACGAGGCCGGCTGGGCGCGCGGCATAGCGAAAGCCGTAGAAGGACCATAGCACGATCCAGGCGAGGAAAGAGATCGCGGCCAGCGCGCCGATCTGGCGCGCCGCCTGAGTTCGCAAGTTCGCCGCCGATTTTTCCGTTAATGGTTCGCGAGAGATGTACAGCTCCGCGAGCGCCAGCAATAACAACGTGGGAAGGATCAGGATTCCCGAATGCTTTGTGCCCAGGCAGATTCCTGTTGCGGCTCCGGCAGCGGCCAGCCGCAAAGCGGATGGATTTTTCTGATAGAAGTAAAACGCGCTTACGGCGAGAAAATATCCAAACGTCACTCCCACGTCGGTTGTAACAAGCGCGCCATGCGCCAGGAAATTCGGCTCAAAGACAAATATCGCAAGCGAAAGCAGTGCCGGGCCGTCTCCCCACATGGACCGTGTTACCCAAAAAATCAATATGCCCAGAAGAACGGTAAATAGCGCGGCGGCCATGCGCGTCCGGAACAGGATCGCGTCCGCATTATTGCCATAGAGAAATTGCCGGCCATTCAAATAGGCCACCAGTTTGAAGGGGGCATCCGCCACCGCCGGGGCCTGAAGTGGCATCCCGAGAAGCGGAAGCGCGGCGACAAGTTTTACCAGCGGCGGGTGCTCGGGATTGATGCCGAAATCAAAATTCTTCCACGAACGGTAGCCCGCAAAAATGTGGCAGGCCTCATCAAACGTCTGCGATTGTTGCCGGGCGGATAGGGCCAGTTCTCCCGCGAGCAGGGCCAGCAAGAGAACGGCCCCGGCTAGAATCCAGGCGTTGTTCCGACCGTCAGCTTTGAGTTCGGCCATGTCGTTAAGAAGTGAAACCCGGAAAGTTTAGGAGTCCTTCTAGAACGTAGCATGCCGGTCGGCGGTACCCGGCGGCAATCTGCCCGGCTGTTTCCTATAACAAACGAAAACCGGGAACCACACAACCCGCGCTTGATAATGGTAAAGTAATGCGACGAGGACTTCCGGCATTGGAAACGGAACAACAAAAGCGATTGCGCGCCGCGCGCCGCATTGTGATCAAGCTGGGCACCGGAATTGTGACCGGCAGCGACGGCCATTTCCATTCCGAGCGCCTGGAAGCGCTGGCCGAAACGATTGCGGCTTTGAAAAAGGATGGCCGCCAGATCGTGCTCGTCTCCTCGGGCGCGGTTGGCCTGGGCCGCGGGCGGCTCGGGCTGCACCGCGACCGGCTGAACGATCTCGCCATCATGCAGGCGTGCGCGGCAATTGGACAAAGCTTATTGATGCATGAATATGAAAAGCTGTTTCAAAAACATGGCATTCATCTCGCGCAGGTGCTCCTGACCGAGGGAGATTTCGTCGACCGCACGCGCTACTCGAACCTGCGACAGGCCATGGAGGCGCTGCTGAAACTCGGCGTCCTGCCGATCATCAATGAAAATGACACGGTATCCACGGCCGAACTGGATTACCTGAATGTTCGCGCGGGCGAACGGATCTTCAGCGACAACGACCGCCTCGCGGGCCTGGTAACGAGCCACGTGGATGCGGACGTTCTGGTTCTCCTCACTGGCGTGGATGGCTTGCTCAAATTTGGACCGGCCGGCGCAAAGGAATCGGATGCCAAAGTGATTCCCCTCGTCGAGGAGATTACACCGGAAATCCGCGCGCTGGCGCTCGGACCGTCGGAAGGCGGGCGCGGCGGGATGACGACCAAGCTGGACGCGGCGGAAATCGCCATGCAATCGGGCGCCATCACCGTGATCGCCAACGGGAAAAAACCGGAAACGCTGGGCCGTATCTTCGAGGGCGAGCCGACAGGCACTGTTTTCCTGTCCCGGACTCGAATGCCGGGAAAGCGCCGCTGGATCGCGTATGCGGCAGGAGTGCGAGGCCGCGTGGTCGTCAATCAGGGCGCGCGCGAGGCGCTCACGGGCGGAAAAGCGAGCCTGCTCTCGTCCGGCGTCATAAGCGTCGAGGGAGAGTTCGACGCGGCGGAAGTGGTGAGCATCGTGGACGATTCGGGAGCGGAATTCGCGCGTGGGATTTCCGATTACTCGCGCGGCGAAGCCGAGAAACAGATTGGCAGCGGCGCAAACGGCGCCCATGCCGCCGAGCGCGCCAATGGCCGTGCAGCCGTGCTCGTAAAGCGCGATAATATCGTTTTACTGGATCGCAAATGAGCGCTACTCAGAATCAACTGGAAATGTCGGATGTCCGGCGAACCGTGCGCAAAGCGAGGCGGGCGGCGCATATTCTCGCCACGTTGTCGGGCGAGCGTCGCAATGAGGCTTTGCTCGCGGCGGCGGGCGCCATCGAAGCACGCTCCGCGGAAATTATCGCTGCCAACGAAAAAGATTGCGCCGTTGCGCAGCGGGCAGTCGAGTCGGGCGAATTGTCGCGGGCCATGTTCGCGCGCCTGCGAACGACGGAACGCGGCGTGAAGGAGATGGCCATGCGCGTGCGCGAAGTCGCCGCGCTTCCCGATCCGCTGCACCGCCGTCTTTCCGCGATGGAACTGGACGACGACCTCATCCTATACAAGGAGAGTTGCCCGCTGGGCGTCGTCGGCGTGGTGTTTGAGTCCCGGCCTGACGTTGTGCCACAAATTTCTTCGCTCGCGCTGAAATCCGGAAACGCCGTGTGCCTGAAGGGCGGAGCGGAAGCCGCCGAAACCAATGCCGTTCTCGTGAAGATCTGGCGCGGAGCCCTCGCCGCCTTTCCCGATGTTCCGGAGGATTCCGTAACGCTCATCCACACGCGCGAAGACGTGGCGGAAATTCTGACGCTGCACGGCGAGCTTGCCCTGATCGTGCCGCGCGGCTCGAATGAGTTTGTCAGCTTCGTGATCGCACCCCGCCGCAGTCCCGGGCTGGGCCAGGGAGAAGGAATCTGCCACGTCTACGTTCACGAGGATGCGGACCTCGCCACTGCGCTCGATGTTGCTTACGATTCCAAGGTACAATATCCGGCCGTTTGCAATGCGATGGAAACCCTTCTCGTGCACAAGGAGATCGCACCCGTATTTTTGCCGGCCATGGTGGCGCAGTTTCGAGAAGCGGGCGTGGAAGTGCGCGGCTGCCCGAGGACAATGGAATTGGCCAAGAGCGAGGGCATCGTTCCCGCTACCGAAGAAGATTGGAAGAAGGAATATTCGGACCTGATCGTCTCGGTGAAAGTAGTTGACGGCGTGAACGAGGCCATCGAGCACATCAACCGCTACGGTTCGCGCCACACGGAATCCATCGTGACGGAAAATCACGATGTCGCGTCGCGCTTCATGGAGTTCGTGGACGCGGCGAACGTGTTCCAGAACGCCTCGACACGATTTTCGGACGGCTTCCGCTACGGCCTCGGCGCCGAGGTGGGCATCAGCACAGGAAAAATTCATGCGCGCGGACCGGTGGGCCTCGAAGGCCTGACCATCTACAAATACAAACTGTTCGGCAAGGGACACACGGTCGCGAGTTACAGCAAGGGGCTGCGCACGTTCAAGCACCGGCCGATTTCCTGACACAAGCCGGATTCTCCAGTTCCCAAAACTCGTCCGAGGATTCCTAAACCTACCGCCAACGGAACAGTTTCAGCGCCAATCCGAAACACACGACCATCCACGCGCTGATCATTCCGATCTGTGAAGCCATCTGAGGAAAGTGCGCGCCCTGCAACATGCTGGCACGCAGCGCGTCAATGACGGCCGTCAGCGGCAGAGCCTTCACGAACGGCTGCATAACGGCTGGAAATCGCTGCGAGGAAAAGAACACGCCCGAAGCGATCCACATGGGCATCATCACGGTATTCATGAGGCCGGAAGCAGCCTCAATCGTTCTTGCGCGGGAAGCGACGAGGAGCCCCAGCGCGCTAAAGCACAGGGAACTCAGAACGCACAGAAACGCCAGATCGAAGAGCGAGCCGCGCACCGGAACATGAAACAGCAAGGCGCCGAATCCCACCAGCGCTCCCACTTCCACCACCAGGAGCAGAATTCTCGACAGCAGAAACGATAACAGGTAGTCGTGCCGCGGCATGGGACTCGCCACCAGCCGCTTCAGAAGTTTCTTCCGTCGCGCGTCCACAATCGCAAATCCGATGGACCACATGGCGCTGCCCATCAGGTTCATTCCGAGGAGCCCCGGCACGAGAAAATCAATGTATCGAGATCCGGGTTCACGGACGAGTTCGTCGGTCGTGGACACACGATCAGTGCGGCCCGCGGCTCTCTCGATCGCATCGTCAGCCAGGAAACGCGCGGCGCGGCCTTCGGGGTTCGTGTCGTCGTAGCGATAGACCACCGATCCTGCGGGCCCCGGCTCGGCCAGCAGAGCAACTTTCCCAGCGCCCAGGGCTTCTTCCGCAGCGTGCAGATCGAGCGGAAGCACGGCGAGGCCCTTCTCTTGCCCGAGGGCATGCGCAATCTCCTGCGACACGGCCGCGACCTGCAGGACTTCCGGCGGGCGATTCCGGAAGGCGATGCCCAGTCCCGCGGCAAGCAGTAACGGAAACAGGAACACCCAAAATATCGCTTCCGGCTCGCGAGAAAATTCGAGGAAGCGGACGAGCGTCAGTTGCACGAGCGGGCGATCGGCAAAAGAACTCCGGCGGAAAATCGTGCGTTCGCCCACGGTGGATCGAAGCTCAGGATTTGGAATTTCACTCATCGCGCAGGTGCCGTCCGGTCAAGATTACGAAAACATCTTCGAGCGTGGCCGTATGCGTTCTCAGCTCGGTGAGCGGAATATCTTGTCTGGATAGTTCGGCGAGAATCGCCGGAACGCTCGAGTGCAGCTCCGCCACCTGCAGTTGAACGGTCCCGTTTTCAGTGCGCACTTCGCGAACACCGACAAGCCGGCGCAACGCGGAAATGTCGAGCGACTTCGCGGCGGCTCCGGCCGTGAACTCGACCATCTGCTCGGCGCAATTCGAGGCAATCAGGGCGCGCGGTGTGCCCAGGGCAATCACCTTGCCGTGATCCATGATGGCCACGCGATCGCACAGGTGCTCGGCCTCTTCCATGTAATGAGTGGTGAGCAGAATCGTCCGCCCGGACTTTTTGAACTCCTCAATCAGTTCCCAAAGCTGGCGCCGGGCCTGGGGATCAAGCCCCGTCGTAGGCTCATCGAGAAACAGAAAATCAGGATCGCCAACGAGCGCGCAGGCCAGCGCGAGGCGCTGCTTTTGTCCCCCGGAGAGATCGCCGACGCGCGAGTTGCTCTTCTCTTCCAACTGGACGCGCGCGATGGTTCCGGTTGCGTCCGCGCCGTGCCGAAAAAAGCTGCGGAACAACCGGACCGTTTCCCGGACGGTGAGCTTTTCGGAAAGCTGAGTATCCTGAAGTTGTATGCCAAGCCGCTGTCGAAGTTCCGCGCCACCCGAGTCCCAGTGCCGGCCGAGGACTTCGACTTCGCCCGAATCGGGGTCGGTCAAGCCTTCGCAAATCTCGACGGTGGTCGTCTTCCCCGCGCCGTTCGGCCCCAGCAGGCCAAAGCACTCTCCCGCTTGCACCTCAAGATCAAGCCCGTCCACCGCCACGACGTCCTTGTAGGCCTTCCGCAATTGGCTAATGCGAAGGGCGGGATGATTTGCGATGTCCGCCATGAAGGGAGTATCGCTTCAAGGAGCGCGACATTCAAGATTCGAATCCCGCAAATTCAGAAGCCGGCAAACGGATTGCACGGCGAGGATGCGATCAAAACGCCTGGTATAGGGGGAAATCAATGCCGCGAACGGGCACGTTGCGACATGCTTCCGCAAAGGGAAACGATGCACGCTTCTAAAGCAGAGCGGCTTGCGCATAGTAGCGCCGCTGAAACCAGAGCGCCACATGTACCAGCCCGAGCAGGGCAGGCACTTCGACGAGGGGACCAATAACGCCGACGAACGCTTCCCCGGAATTGATGCCGAATACTGACACAGCCACAGCGATGGCAAGCTCAAAATTATTACTTGCCGCAGTAAATGAAAGTGTCGCCGTTTTCGAATAATCGGCGCCCAGCCTGCGTCCCATCCAAAAACTCGCGAGAAACATAAGAACAAAATAGATCACCAGCGGCAACGCGACACGCAACACATCCAGAGGAAGACGAACGATCAGATCGCCCTTCAAGCTGAACATCACCAGAATTGTAAACAATAGAGCAACGAGAGTGAGCGGACTGATGAGCGGAATAAATTGAGTCCGATACCATTCTTCGCCGCGCGCACGCACGAGCACGAACCGCGTAAGAACTCCGGCAAGAAACGGAACTCCCAGATAAATAAACACGCTCTGGGCGATCTGTCCAATCCCGACGGAAACGATGCTCCCCTCCAGTCCAAACCATTTCGGGAGCACGGTGATAAACATCCAGGCATAGACGCTGTAAAAAAGCACCTGGAAGATGCTATTAAACGCCACCAGGCCGGCGGCGTAATCCGTATCCCCGGCAGCCAGCTCATTCCAAACGATTACCATCGCAATGCACCGCGCAAGCCCGATCAGGATCAATCCGCGCATGTATGCAGGTTCTCCACGCAGAAAGATTAAGGCGAGGAAGAACATCAGGACCGGCCCAATCACCCAGTTCTGGATTAAGGAGAGTCCAAGGACGCGGCGATTGCGGAAGACTTCACCCAGTTTCTCATACCGAACCTTCGCCAATGGGGGATACATCATTACGATCAACCCAACCGCAATCGGTATATTCGTCGTGCCGGTTTGAAAGCGCTGGACGAATCCCGCGGTCCGCGGGATAAAGTGTCCCAAGGCAACTCCAATTGCCATGGCCAGAAAAATCCAGAGCGTCAGATAACGATCCAGGAAAGACAGTCGCGCGGGAGGTTTTGGAGTGCAGGTTGGTATCGAAATGTGAGGAGCCGTCATCCTGTTCACCTCAGCGAAAATGATTCCTAATTTTCATTGCCGGCCGATCCGGTCAATTTCTTTCTTTATTGCCAGCTGCGAGAGAGAGGAAAGCGGCAAAGACAGAAAAAGCGAGATTCTTCTGTCGAGCAGCAGGAAAGCTTCGCGGAAGGTCCTTTCAATCTGTTCCGGCGTTCCCTCGGCGGCCGCCGGATCGGGTATGCCCCAATGAGCGGTCATCGGCTGGCCGGGCCAGATCGGGCAGACTTCGTTCGCGGCGTTGTCGCAAACCGTAAGTACGAAATCCATGCGCGGCGCGCCGGGCTTGGCGAATTCGTCCCAACTCTTGCTGCGCAGGCCTTCGACAGGCATTCGCGCCGATTCAATTTGCCTAAGCGCCTCCTGCCGGACCTGGCCCGCAGGATGGCTGCCCGCGCTGTATGCCGAAAATGTGGGCCGGCCTTTCGAGTTCAGGATGGCCTCGGCCATGATCGAACGGGCGGAATTCCCCGTGCAGAGGAAAAGGACGTTGTACCGATTGTCCACTTCGGCTTCCCTTCCCGTGAAGTCAGGCGATCATTAGGCGGCGTGGCGAGATTCAACGGGCATCCCGGCATCCGGAAAAATTACGATATATTCGCCTACGCAAATGTTTGGACTGTACGCCTCCTTGCACATATATGTCAAGGCGCATATGATTGGACCCGGCATGGCTCGCAAAAAAAATCGGCGCATCGCTCTCGCGGCTATTTTCCGCGCCCTCGCCGACGAAACGCGCCTGCGCCTCGTCAACCTGGTGGCGGACCGGGAGATTTGCGTCTGCTATTTCGTTCAGATTCTGGGGCTGAACCAGCCGAAGATCTCGCGGCACCTGGCCTACCTGCGCCGGGCGGGGATCGTAGCGGCCCGCCGCCAGGGCCGGTGGATGCATTACCGGATCGTCCTGCCCCGGGATCACGCCGCCGCTTCGGTCTTGCAGGCGACGCTGGCGCACCTGAAGGAACAGCCCGTGATGAAGGCCGATCTCGCAAAGCTCACATTTGCCTGCTGCGAGCCAGAGGGATTCGCCCTTCCCAGCAGAGCGCCGCAGCCGTCGCTCGTTCAGATCGAGGCCCGGTAACCCTTCGCCGCAGGGGCAAATCCGCGAACGATTTCGCCCGGCAGACTCTCCACTTCGCGTTTGCCACACGAGGCGTACCCCGGGTACCTTTCACGACACCGGATCGTAACTGTTACGAAAGCCGGGTGCAGCATTCTTACCGCTAATCAACCACGGTGATAGGATTAAAATCTGGCAGTTGAGTCGTATTTTTTATGGATTCTAAACTCAATCCTGAGATGGAGTCGCAGAAGCGCCGGTCAGTCCGGATCGTCCAGGCCGTTCCCCTGACGGTGACGGGCGTGGACGCGCTTGGCCGGCCATTTCAGGAACGCACTTCGACGCTGATCATCAATTGCCACGGCTGCCGCTACCAGTCGAAGCACTACGTCCTGAAGAACATGTGGGTGACGCTGGAAATTCCCCACAATGAACCCGGCCATGAACCGCGCAGCGTGCGCGGACGGGTCACCTGGATTCAACGCCCCAGAACCGTGCGCGAGCTATTTCAAATCGGCGTGGAACTGGAAATTCCCGGCAACGTGTGGGGAATCGCTTTTCCGCCAGCCGACTGGTTTCCTTTCCCCGATTTCGCTCCGCAAGCTGAAATTCCTGCGGCTCCAGAAACATCCGAGCCTGCACCCGTGGCGACGCTCAAGCCCGCTCCGGAACCCGCCAAATTAGAAAAGTTGGAAACGCACTTGCCTTCGATACCGGAACCTGTCCTGCGCTCGGACAGCAACGTGAATGTCGTGCCCTTCCCCGCCGGGCCCGAGAATTCCCCGCAAATGGCGCGTCAAGTCGCGCGCCTGGTGGCGGACGCAAAGCAGCAGATTCAGGGTGCGGTACGAGAAGCCGCAGCCGATGCCATGACAACAGAGGCGCGTTCGCTTCTCGCTTCCCTGCAGGCGCAGATGAAAGAAGCCGCGGAAAAATCCGTGACCGAGGCCGTTGCCGGGTACATCCAGCGCACACAAGCGGACCAGAAGCAGGCTATTCAAAAGGATCTGGAAGCCAGCGTGGCGGCGATGAAGGCCGAGTGGGCCAAGGGGCTCGACCAGAAGCTGGCCGAAATGAGGCTGCAGGCGGATTCCCAGCTCGCCGACGTCGAACGCTCGCGCCGCGCCGAATTTGAAAAGCAGATTCAGAACCAGGTCGTGCTGGAGCTGGAAAAAATCAAGAATTTTGGCGGCAGTCTGGACACTCACGCCGAGGATGTCCGGGCGAAGATCGAGCAACTCCGCCAGGCTTCCGCCGAGTCCGGCGTAAGTGAAACAACCCGTTGGCAGGACGTGATCAACCAGCGCGCTTCCGAAGCACAGCTACACCTTTCCCACCTGGAGCAGGTCGCACAGCATCTCGCGGGGCAGATTTCCGACGTGACTTCCCAGGCCGAATCGCGCTGGCGCCAGATGCTTGAGGCTGATCTCTCATCGGCCAGCACGCGCTGGAGCCAGGAGATGGAAGCCTCCCTGCAAGAAGCGAGCGAGCGGACGGCGGACCTCGTAGCCCGGCAAAGCGAAGCCGCAACGCGCCAGGCCGCGACGCAGGCTGAGGCGGCTCTCGGAACCTTGCGCGCCGCGATCAGTACGGAAGCGGCTCGGGGACAGCAAGTCCTCGCCAATCTGCAGGAATCCGTCAATCATCTGGAAGCCAAGCGCGGAGAACTCGACAGCCTGCACCGGGAATCCCTCGAAAACTGGTCCCAAAAGAGCCAGGAGTTGCTCGAATCGCACGGCGCGGAGCTCAATCGCCGCGCCGAATCCTCGATTGCCGGAATGGCGGCGCGGCTGCAGCCGGTCCTCGAAGCCTCGGGCAACGAAACAATCGAGCGGCTGGCACATGAGCTGCACCAGAAGATCTCCCCTGAAATTATGCGCGCCATGGAAACAGTGAATCAGCTGGTTGACGCGCGCAACGGTTCGGAAGAGGCCTTTGCCGAATACCAGCAGCGCCTCTCGCAGGCCTCGGAACGCAGCGCCCAGGATTCCGTGACGCGCAGCAAGGGCCGGCTGACGGAGATCGAACGCGAATTCGAGGACGCTGCCCGCACCATGGCCTCCAAGTGGTTTACCGAGCTCGAATCCAAAGCAAGCGAGACCACGCATACCACCTTCGAGGCGCTCTATAAATCCGCCGAGTGGTATGAGAAGAAAGTTCAGACGCAGATGCAGTCGACGCTTGAACGCGGCGTGGATCAGGCCGCGTCCAGCCTGCGCGTCAAGGCTGCCGAGCTTTCCGGGCAGTTCGCGAGCGAACTCGACCACTACAGCCGGAGCTTCGTCGAGCACTCGCAGACCCAGATCCAGGAAAATGCCAAGGATGCAGCGGATCAGGCGGCTACCATGATGGCCGAAGCGCGCGAAAAGGCCGCCGCGGAGTTCATCGAACGCTCGAACTATCTGGGCCAGCAGCAACTGGAAACGTTTGCCGCGAAGGCGGAAGCAGCGTTTGACGATTCCGCTGCCCGCATGGAAGCCCACACGGGCGGCGTTCGCAGGCAACTCGAAAACGATACGCGAGCCTTTGCCGGGGAGTATCAGCGCGCCTTGTCCCAGCACACGCAACAAAGCCTGGTCAAGGCCAAGGAAGAACTCGCCGGCACCGCCGAAGTCGCCAAGGAAGCGCTGCACCAGGAATCCCAGGCGCTCGACCGGCAGTTCCGCAACTCCATGCAGTCCCTGGGCGCGCACGCCCTCGACGAGCACAAACAGCGCCTCGACAACGCCTCCAACTCCTGGCTGCTCACCACCGTGACCAAACTCAACCAGCAGTCAGATGATTTGATTAATAAGCTCGCGGCGGAAACCGAGACGCGCCTGAAATCCGTCTGCAACAGCGTCTTCGCCGAAATGGGCGAAACGTTGCGCCAGCGCATGGCCGGATTCTCCGATCCGTTTACCAGTTCGATTAATCGCCCTGCGCCGATTGTGCCGCCGGGTTCGCCGGAGAAGAAGTAAGAAAAGCCGAGGCAAGCCGCAAGGAAGCCACACTCTGACCTTCCCCCTCACGGATCAATGAGATATACTCAGGTCTGCTTGCCAAAGATAATTGAAGTGTTACTATCTGACTATTTATGAAGCGGGGAATACTCGACACCTATCACATCAGAGACGCAAGGCAACTCCTGTCAGTTTTGCCGACCGCGCAATTCGTTGACACAACGATAACCTCACCGCCCTACTGGAATCTGAAAAATTACGGATCAAAGAACCAGGTTGGTTTTGGTCAGAAGTACGACGAATATCTGAACGAACTTGCCAAGATATTCTCCGCAGTTTATGACGTCACCAAGATTACTGGTTCACTCTGGATTGTCGTTGACACGATTAAACAAAACGGCGAGCTAATACTATTCCCCTTTGATTTAGCTAACAAATTGAAACAATCTGGATGGATTCTGCACGACATAATCGTCTGGCACAAGGACAAGACGCTACCCTGGTCCCATAGAGGGAAACTGCGGAATATTTTTGAGTACGTCCTTTTCTTCTCGAAGGGAAAACATTTTAAATACAACCTCACTCAAGTCAGGGAAACTGAAGGGTTGAAGGAATGGTGGGTTCGCTATCCCGAGCGGTATAGCCCCCAAGGGAAGGCACCGACCCGCACATGGTCAATCCCGATTCCGAGGCAAGGAAGTTGGGGTGAAAATTGGGTCCGGCACTTCTGCCCGCTTCCTCCAGAACTCGTTCGGAGAATTGTTCGTCTTACGACAAAGAAGGGTGACATCGTATTGGATCCCTTTGCTGGATCTGGTGTTGTCCTAGCCCAAGCCAAGGCACTTGATAGGCATTTCATTGGGTTTGACCTTCGGAAGGCGTACCGCACAATGTTTGAAAAAAAGGTCCTTCCCTCCATAATCGAGCTTGAAAAAAAGAACGAACAGAGTGGTGTTGCGCAAAAGAAAAGAGATAAGTTCTCTGGTCTAATCTGGAAGCTACGAAAAACAAAATACCCTCGGGAGCTGCTCAGGTTGTATGAGAAAGAGCACGGAAAGTCGGGAATAGTTGGGTTGATCGCTCGTTCTCGTCAAAGAAGTATCCTAGAAGTTATTCTGATATTCGGGGTTGGCAAAGTTCCACCAAAGAGCCTCACTTCGCGCTTGGAGCTGCTGATGCGCTTTCCTCCGCTCTCCAAATACGGGTTACGAGTTAAGGTCAAACCCCATGTGCTCAATCTCAACGGAGGCGGCATTGCGGGGCGGAACGGATTTGATTCCCGAGAACTGTTGAGCCTTTATGCGGACGGGAAGACGCATAGCGTGCATCGTCAGTCGACGACCGGACAATTCCTTGAATCCTTACGCAACGGGACCGGGATAAAAGAAGGCGTGCCACCAATCGGAAGCAACATTCGGGTGAACGCTTCAAAAGAAATGCGTTTCTAACTTTACTGATTTCATATGGACAAAGGCGCAGCTCTCAACAAGCGAGTCTGGATACTCTTCGAGAAGGCCGGTTTTAGAACCGAGCCTAATTCCGGTAGTGCGCCAGAGCACGTTGTTGAGCTCGCCTCAAAAAAGAAACGCAAAGTCGACCTGTATGCAACCGAACCGCAACTCGGAGTATGCATCATTGGGTCGAACAAATCTGGAGGAGTCAAGGACTCTTGGTCAGCACACGTTAATGATTGGGATGAGATTCGAAAATGCGCAACTGCAAACACGGTTCTCTTTGTGGTTACCGGCAAGGAGTTGTCTCCCGAAGACAAGCAGTATGTGAAAGACAAAGGATTACATTTTTGGACCGAAGATGACCTCTCATACCATGAGGCCGTTACCGATGCAATCGGGCCATACGCGAAGTTTGAAATCATCCACGCGCTTGGCCTTCACACAAACGAAGAGAAGGGAACCAACCGAGTTTTGGCACTTCGGCTGCGGCAACCGACAACCAATTCCCAAACTGAACTCTTCTTGTTCACCGTGTGTCCCGAATGGCTTCTGAAAACGTGCGTAATTTACCGTAAGGCCATGGGTAATGCGGACGCTTATCAACGGATGCTCAGGAAAAGCAGGCTGCCAAAGATCAGGAAGTTTGTCGCTCAATCGGATTCCATGTTGCCGACCAACATCATCGTGCATCTTGCCGACACCGTGACGGTTGACAAGATTAGCGTAAGTGGATTTCGTGACACATCGAACAAGCCGATCACGCTCACGCGGTCGAAGGACTACGAACTCGTCACACTCAATATTCCAATGGAGTACGCCTCAATGGAATTGATCGATGGCCAACATCGACTCTACGGTTTTGCTGGTGCCGATGATGCTACGAAAAAGGACTTCAATCTTGTCGTACTGGGTGTAAGAGGGTTGGCCCTCAAGCAGAAACAGGACGCGTTTGTCGCTATCAATGATAATTCTCGGAGAATGGACGCGAATCTGGTCGCCTACCTCAAATACACGCCTGACGACTCAATCTGCCAAAAAGACAACGAACTCATGGCGATCCGGATAGCGGTTGACCTTAATGGAGCCACACCCTTCAAGAAAGCCATCAAACTCTTGGATGTTGGGCAACAGAAGATCACTTTGAAGGGTCTTTCTGGATACGACTTGAAAGGTCTTCTGGGGTCGCGAGGACTACTGCGCAAATATTATCCGGCCAATTCACCGGAGGAGTATGTCCGAGTTCTCAGAATGTATTTCGGCACGATCCAGAGCGTCTTCAAAAAAGAATGGAACAACACCGACAAATACATCATCGCAACAAACCGAGGTATCTCAGCCTTCCTAAAACTCCTGAAATCGATTCTCAAAACAGAGAAAACCGCCTTGAATCAAAAAAAAGTTCGAGACTACATGCTGGCGCTCAAGGCAGGTTCTCTCATCTGGGAATTTGAGCAACTGAAGAAAACTTACGTTGGTTCCCAGGGATGGAAAGAGTTCCACCGAGATTTAGTCAGGGCGATCAAGAAGAAATTCCCGACCTTCAAGGAATAACGTCATGAGCAATGGCTATGGCCAACACGACCTTCCTCAAAACAAAAGTTGAAGACTACGTTCGCTCCTGGCTCGCCGATAAATTCGGAAAGCCGTTTCATTCTGAATTGCTTTTCCTCACCCAGGTCAAAAACCCAGCGGCTAAGCATGAATTTGATGCGGTGTCAGAGGACAGGAAGATAGTTTGCTCTATCAAAACTGCTTCCTGGACGACCAGTGGCGGCAAGCGCGGTTCTGGAAAAATTCATGGAGCATACGCCGAACCCTACTTTCTCGACCATGTCTCTGCAGGTGCGCGGTATCTCGTTCTTACAGACAGGGAATTCTTCGATAAACTGAGCCACGAAATTCAAGGGAAACTCTCTGAAGGTCTCGATCTCCTTTACTGCGAACTTCCTGACGAACTCAACAAGGGGATTGATGCCATCCGCAAATCGTCCCGGCGCGAACTCGGCTTCTGACGCGGTTCGGTCCAACGCGCATAACCCTGTATAATACCCGGATGCCGAATCGCGCGTATCTCAATGTGTGGATCAAAGGGTTCGCTGAGACGAACCTGCTCTCGAACTTCGAGCATTTTCTCGCGACTGTGCCGCTCTCGGCCGGGCCTTTGAAATTTTCAGACTTGACGATCCGGGCCGTGGATTTTGCCGAAACCGAGATTCTGGAGCACGATTTGCGCGGCGGAGAACTTACGCCGGCGGAGATTGTGGAGATCGCGAAAGAGCACCTTGCGGACGACGTGGCCATCGAGATCACCGCGAATTGGGACTTGTGGAGCCGGGATTTGGAGACGGCCAGCTGGAAATCGAAGCCGGAAAAGGTATTAATCTCCTGTTACGGGCCGGCATTTGACGGCCGCCTGTCGCGCGAATCGGGAGATATCCAGGTGGACCTCGGCTTTGAGCATTTTTTTACGGGGCACGCGGGGCTTCTGGTGCCGGACAGTGCGCAGGTGGCCGAGCCGCAGCATCCGGAAGAGGCGCGGTTTCTGATGTGGATGTCGCAGCCGCAAAATTTGCGCGTCTATCAGGAGAAAACGAGAGAGAATATCCAGAAGCTGATGGGTTGGATGCGCGCGGTGGAAGAGGCCGTTCCCGCGGAGCGCCTCCGGCCGTGGTCCGAGGGGGAAGAAAATTTTGAAGCCCGGCTCGATGAAATTCTGTCTGTGCGCTAATCTGTGTCTTGCCGCGACGAGCCTCCTGATTTCCGGTTCGCTTCCGGCAGCGCAGATAAGAGTATCGGCTGACGGGCACCGGGTGAACGAAACGCTACTGGCGGGATTGCGGCCCGGGCGCGACACGTTTGCGATTGCCGCGAAGCGCTTCAAGCCGCGCAACCTGGCCGAGAGCCGCGATCCGGAAATCCGCGAGTGGCGGGACGGCTGCTCCGGGCGGAACATCCGGCTGGAACTGGATTCAAAATCCGTCATCCGGAGCATCACTATTACGACGCTGGGCGACCAGACGGGAAAGTGCACGGATCGCCCGGGCGGGTTTCTGGACGCGAAGAACTGGGCGACCGGGCTCGGCCTGCGCATCGGCGACCCGCAGGATCGCGTGACGGATTTTTATGGTGAACCGAACTCCAGCGGGCCCGCATCCAAAAATGGACAGGAGCTTGCCGTGATGTCTTATCAATTCGACTGGGCGGGCTCCGATGTGCCGCGAGCGATGGAAGTTCTGTGCGCCCGGGACACCGGGCGCGTCGTTGAAATTACGCTGGCGTTTCCGAATCTGTAGCGCTGGGACACGGAATGAAGAAGCGAATCCTGCGTCCGGCGCTCTGTGCATGTCTGGCAGGATGTATCGTCGCTGGATCGTTCCTCGCTGGCTGCGGCTCAACACAGGATCCGCCGACAGCGGATCCTGCAAGCGTCCAGCGGGCCGCGAAGGAAACCGAAGCGCATCAGGCTGCGGAAGCCGTGCTGGGCAAGTCGGCGGAAGTGCTCGCCCACGGCGACCTGGCGCACAACGGATTGGAGCAAGTCTTTGTCGTTCGCCGGATGGGGAATGCGTCCGGCGGCGACGCGGGAGCGGCGGGTAGCCGCGACATGCGGATTGTGCGGGCGGCGATCATCGAAAAGGACAACGGGAAGTGGTCGGAAATCCTGCTCTGCGATGAGCATTTGAAAAATCCGGACGGATACCTTGGCGGCGCTCCCATCGAGCGCGTGAGCAGCTGGCATTTGGAGTATGACCCGGACACCGCAAAAGGTTTGGAAATGAAGTTTACTCCCGGCGCGGACGGCGCCGAGGGCGAAACGCCCGGCCGGACATTAGTTGTTCGATGGAACACAAAAACGAAACGCTATCAGTCGCTGGACCAGTCTCAAGAAAAGTATTTGAACGAGATTCCGACACTGGAAACGCCACACTCCATTCTTAAATGAGCGCTGCGGCCCAAACACTGGAAAATCCGGCAGTCAAGGCGGCGCCTCCGCGCGTCTCCGGATGGGCGCAGTTGATGCGCCTGGGGCCGTACGTGTCGCGCCACAAAACGGAAGTCGCCATCGGCATGGTGACCCAGATCGGCATGGGCATCACCGGCACGCTCCTGCCGCTGATCATCGGCGCGATGACGGATTGCGTGATGGGGGCGGCAACTCCTCTAGCGCAACTCGGGCGGCTGACGCAAGTCTCGCTCGGCTTTCTGCTTCCCTACTACCATCCGAAGGATCCGCGCACGCTGGCGATTTTTGCGGTGGCGCTCGCATTGGTCTGCGCGGTTAAGGGATTTTTTTCCTACTGCACGCGCCAGATTCTGATCGGCCTCTCCCGCGACATCGAATACGACCTGCGCAACGATCTGCTCGCCAAGCTCATCACCATGGAGCCGGAATTTTACGTGCGCAACCGCACGGGCGAACTGATGTCGCGCTGCACGAACGATCTAACCCAGGTGCGCATGGTGCTCGGCCCGGGCATCATGTACAGCGCGAACACAATCGCCACGATGATTCTGGCGGTGGTTCTGATGTTCTGGATCTCCGCGCGGCTCAGCGCGTATGTGCTGCTCCCCGTTCCGGTTGTGGCGTTTTCCGTGTGGGTCTTCGGACGACAAATTCACGCGCTCTATGGAAAAATCCAGCAGTCCCTCGCCGTGCTTTCCGCCAAGGCGCAGGAAAACCTGGCCGGCGTGCGAGTGGTGCGCGCTTATGGCCAGGAAGAGGCGGAAATCCGCGGCTTTGACGCGCCCAATCGCGAATACATTGAGCGCAATCTGAGGCTCATCTATTTCTGGAGCCTGTTCATGCCGCTGCTCCAGACGCTTTTCGGGCTCACATTTGTTCTGGTGCTCTGGCAGGGCGGCCATCTGGTTATCGAGAACCGCATTACGCTCGGCGAGCTGGCCGCGTTCTACAACTTCATGACGAACCTGATTTTCCCGATGATCGCGCTCGGCTTTGTCACCAATATTTTCCAGCGCGGCGGCGCGTCCATGGGCCGCTTGAACTACCTGCTCGATTCCGAACCGAAGATCAGCGATGCGCAAGCCAGGCCCGCCGACTGGGCAGACATTCGCGGCGAAATCGAATTCCGGAATTTGAGCTTCACCTACCCGACACCGCGCAGTGAAGCGGAAAGCACGAACGGCGCCGCGGCCAAATCCAATGGCAATGGGTCTTTGGGCGCACCTGTGCTGCAGGATATCTCTCTGCATGTTCCGGCGGGGTCCATTCTGGCGATTATCGGGCCGACGGGCAGCGGCAAATCCACGCTGGCGGCGCTCCTGGCGCGCTTGTGGGACGCGCCTCCCGGCACGCTTTTGATAGACGGGCGTCCGATCCGCGAGTGGCCGCTCGCGGCGCTGCGCCGCGCCGTGGGTTACGTCCCGCAGGATACGTTCCTGTTCAGCGAAACCCTGCGTGAAAATGTGGCTTTTGGGGTCGAGTCCGCAACCGACGAGCAGATTTACGACGCCGCCGACGTGGCCAGCATCGCCGCCGAAATCGAGGAATTCCCCCACAAGTTCCAGACGATGGTGGGCGAGCGCGGCATCACGCTCTCCGGCGGACAGAAGCAGCGCGCCGCGATTGCCCGCGCGGTGATCCGCGATCCGAAAATCCTGATTCTCGACGACTCCCTGTCGAGTGTGGATACGGGCACTGAGGAACGCATCCTCAGCCGCCTCGACAAGATTTTGCGCCAGCGGACGACCATTCTGATTTCGCATCGCGTCTCCACCGTGCAGCATGCCGATCAGATCGTGGTGATGCGCGACGGCCGGATTGTCGAACGGGGCAGGCACTCGGAACTCCTGGCGCAGGGCGGCTACTATGCCGACCTGTACCAGAAACAGCTTTTGGAAGAGGAACTCGACCGCGAATGAGCGACTTCCGCGAAGAAGAGGCACTCGGAAAAGCCTACGACTCCCAACTGATCCGTCGGCTAATGACGTATTTGCGGCCGTACATTTGGAGTGTTGTGTTCGCCGTGTTCCTGACGGCGCTTGTCGGCCCGCTGGAAGTCGTGGGACCCTTACTGTTTGCGCGCGCCGTGGACAAGTACATCGTTCCGGGGGTTGCTCATCAGATGCCCTGGGACCTGGCTTTGAAGGGTGTCACGTTCATTTCCCTCCTTTCCCTGGCTGCCCTGCTATTCAGCTTTGCTGTGCAATACCTGCAAGTCCGCATCATGCAGAACGTCGGCCAGCGGACGCTGTACGACCTCCGGAAAGAAATTTTCGAGCGCCTGCAGCGCCTGCCGATGAGCTTCTTTGACCGCAGCCCGGTGGGACGCCTGGTGACTCGTGTAACCACGGATGTGGACGCGCTCAACGATCTCTTCGCGGCGGGCATCGCCGCGATGGCCAACGACGCAATTGTGCTGCTCTACATCGGCGCAGTCATGATGTACAGGAACTGGCGCCTGGCGCTCGCCACCTTTGCGGTTTTGCCGCTCATCATGATCGCCACTTGGCTTTTCCGCGGTCGCGTGCGCGACGCCAACCGCCGCATTCGCACGGCCGTTGCGCGCATCAATGCGTTTCTTCAGGAACACATCAGTGGCATGAGCATCGTCCAGATCTTCAACCGGGAGAAAAAAGCCAAGGCCGAATTCGCCGAACTGAACCGCATCCACATGGAGGCGTACAAGGACGCGATTACCGCGTTCGCCGTTTTCTTCCCCGCGGTTGAGCTGTTCAGCATGGCGGCGATTGCCATCGTATTCTGGTACGGAGGGCTGCTCTCGTTCGCCGGAGCGGTTACTGTCGGCACACTCGTAATGTTCATGCAGTACGCGCTGCGTTTCTTCCGGCCGATTCAGGACCTGAGCGAAAAGTTCAACATTCTGCAGTCCGCCATGGCCGCCTGCGAGCGAATTTTCCGGCTGCTCGATGAACCTATCCCCGCTCCACCTCGGGAAGCGTCGCTTCCGCTTACGTCCCCGCGCGGCGAAATTGAATTCCGCCACGTCTGGTTCGCCTACACGGGCGGAACAGAACCCAAGGATGACGACTGGGTCCTGCGCGACGTCTCCTTCCACATCGCGCCGGGACAGACACTCGCCATTGTGGGCCACACCGGCGCGGGCAAGACGACGCTCATTCAACTGCTCCTGCGCTTTTACGAGATTCAGCGTGGCGAAATTCTGCTCGACGGCGTGGACATCCGCCGCTATGACGTCCACCAGTTGCGACACCAGTTCGGCATTGTGCTCCAGGATCCGTTTCTATTTACCGGGTCGCTCGAATCCAACGTGCGTCTCGGCGACGAAGAGATCAGCGGGAAGCGCGTCGAATCCGCGCTCCGGGAAGTGGGCCTCGGCTCGCTGCTGGAAACCCTGCCGCAGGGAATCGAGACGGCCGTCACCGAACGCGGCGCGACTTTTTCTGTCGGGCAGCGGCAACTCATCAGCTTTGCTCGTGCGCTAGCGCACGATCCGCGCTTCCTCATCCTCGATGAGGCGACCTCCAGCGTGGACACAAAAACCGAAGTGATGATCCGCGAGGCGCTCGACCGGCTGCTCGAGGGCCGCACGGCTCTTGTGATTGCGCACCGCCTGAGCACTATTCAACATGCGGACCGCATCCTCGTCTTCCACAAGGGCAGATTGCGCGAGCAGGGTTCGCACCAGGAACTTCTCGGCGTGCGCGGCATTTATTACCGCCTCTACCAGTTGCAGTACAAGGATCAGGAATTGCGCGGTTCGCTCGAACGCGCGGGCAGCCAGGCGGGCACTTCCGTCTCCGGAAATGATTAGCCTTTATGATTAGCCCTGATGATTTGCCTTGCTGCAGACTCTTTGTTCCGTTCCGCGAAATATGTGTGTGTATCCGTCATTCCGGACGGGGCGAGGAACCCCTCTTTCTTTTTCGCGCCTCGCTACCGAACACGGAGGGATTCCTCGCTCCGCTCGGAATGACCTTTTCCTGATGGGACTGATCCCCTAACTTCATGCCGCCCACTCAAATCCTCATCTCCGCCGGTGAAGCCTCTGGAGACATGTACGCCGCGCGTTTGGCCACCGCGCTCCGCGCGCGTATGGATGTGAAACTCTTCGGCATGGGCGGACCCCGCATGAAGGAAGCCGGCGTGGAACTCGTCGCCGATTGCTCGGAAGTCGCGCTGGTCGGTATTGTCGAAATCCTGAAGAAACTTCCCGCGTTGAAGCTCGTCTGGAAACGGTTGATCCGCGCTTCGCTTGAAAGAAAACCGCGCCTCGCGATCCTCACCGATTATCCGGGATTCCACCTGCGCCTGGCGCGCGCGTTGAAGAAGCAGGGCGTCTCGAACGTCTATTTTGTGTGCCCGCAATTCTGGGCGTGGCGCCCCTGGCGGGCCAACATCGTGCGGCGCCGGTTTGCGCGCGGGCTGTGTATTTTTCCTTTTGAGGAGGAGTTTTACCGCTCGCGCGGCGTTGCGGCCGATTTTATCGGGCATCCGCTCGTCGGCCATGTAGCGGCCGGGCGGTCGCGCGAGGAATTTGCGAGGGACTTCGGCCTCGACGCCGTAAAGCCGATCGTGACCATTCTGCCGGGAAGCCGCCATGGCGAAATCGCGCACCACATGCCGAGGCTGGTCGAGACCTGCGCCGAGATCTCGCGAAATCGCGAAGTCCAGTTTGTGCTGGCGCTCGCTCCCGGCACGGCCAGGGACCAGGCCGCGAAGTATATGAAACCGGAAGCGCCCTTCATCGTTGTCGAGAATGCAACGTATGACGCGCTCGCCGCGGCTGATCTGGCGATTGTATCGAGCGGCACGGCCACGGTCGAGACCGCCCTCCTCGATGCTCCGATGATCGTCGTCTATCGCCTGTCGCCGTTGACGGCCACAATCGCGCGCCTGCTGGTCCGCACCTCGATGTTCGCCATGGTGAATCTGATTGCGGGCAGGAAGGTTGTCCCGGAATTCGTCCAAAAGGATTTTACCGCGCCAAAAGTCGCCCGGGAGGCCGTACGCCTGCTCGATTCGCCCGAGGCTCGCGCCGAAATGCGCCGCGGATATGCTGAAATCCGTGCCAAGCTTGGCCCTCCCGGAGCCGTCGAACGCGCTGCAGATATCATCGTGGGCATGCTGAAGCAGCCCGACACAAAATCGGCGTAAGGCCAAGATTTGCCAAGTGGTACTGGCAACTCGGCGGTCCGGGTTGGTATCCTATTCAAGTCACGCGGAACTTCTATTCCCAGGGGAAAGGCTTTTAAGACACATGCTGAAGGTTCGACTTCCCATGCTTCTGGCCGCCGTGGCAAGCCTCGCGGCGCGAGGTTGGGCGCAATCTCCCGGGCAGCCGCAGGGTCCGGCCCGTCCGGTCGCTCCCGTACAGGCAGCGCAGACGGCGCCGCTGCGTGCGGCCAATTACGAAGTGCGCGCGTCACTCGATACGGCGGGACAAGTGATCAACGCCACGGCCAAAGTGGATTTTGTGGCCAGCGCGGCGTCGCGGGACCTCGAAGTCGAACTCAATTCCAATCTCCGAATCAATTCGGTAAATGATGCGTCGGGAAAACCCCTCTCCTTCGACCGCGATGAGAACGGCAGCGTAAAGGTCCGCATTTTTCTGGCGGACACGGTCCCGGCCGGCGGCAAAGTCACTTTGACTTTTGATTACGGCGGACCGCTTTCCGCCCGCATCTCGGATCCCTCGGAAAGCGTGCGGCAGGCCTTTATTGGCAAAGATGGCGGATATCTGCTGCTTCCGGCACGATGGTTTCCCCTGACCGGTTATCCCGCCAACCGCTACACAGGTAATTTTCAAATCGAAGTGCCGG
>VFSW01001377.1_pt1 | contig 37117 bp, 33 predicted proteins | sample 5358111 | NCBI WGS metagenome assembly VFSW01 (sample SAMN11554181, study PRJNA540505) | mine drainage metagenome | isolation source: sediment from site ElyBrook_90M | place: USA: Ely Copper Mine, Vershire, VT | collected 2017 | reverse complement strand
CCGCGTCGTGGCGCGTCGTTCGGGCGGCCGAGCAAGAGTCTCGGAACCACAACGATTACTTCATCGGTGCCGAGCATTTGCTCGCCGCGCTCTTGGAGGAGCGCGACCCTGCCGTCCTTGCCGCGCTCGTCGCATCCGGCATCGACCTTCACGAGGCGTACTCGGAGGTGCGCCGCTGCTTGGGCAATGCCGGCGAGCGGCTGTGGGAAGGCATCTTAGTGACACCGCGCGTGCGCAAGATCGTCACCTTGGCGGAGCAAGCGGCCGTCGGCCGCGAGGTGACGCCCCTCGATCTCTTCAACGCGGTGCGTGCAGAGGGTGGGAGCACGGCCGCGCAGCTGCTGCGTAGGCTGGCTACACGAACCACGGCACCTGCTGCCGAATAACTGCCAGCGTTGATACATCTTCAGAACGCGGCCCTCGCGCTCGTCCACCACTATGGGTACCTGGGCTTGTTCGTCGGGCTGACCCTGGGGAACGTCGGTTTTCCGGCGGGCGCGGAAGTGCTCGTTCCGACTGCCGGCGCGCTGGTCGCCAAAGGGCATCTGAGCCTCGCGCTCGTCTTCGTTTCGGCCCTTGGCGGCGAGCTCGTCGGCGGTACGCTCGGGTACGCCGTCGGCCGCTTCGGGGGCCGCGCGGTAGCGGAGCGCTACGGCAAGTACGTGGGCTTCCATCACGAGCGCCTCGACGCCGTGCACGCGTTCTTCGAGCGGTGGGGAAACTCTGCGGTCTTCATCTGCCGCTTCATACCGGTGGTGCGCGGTCTGTCGCCCTTCGTGGCCGGGGTTGCCGAGATGGACCTCGTGCCGTTCTATCTGTGGACGCTGCTGGGTTCGGCAATCTTTTGCGGCGGCCTCGCGCTGCTCGGGAACGCGCTGGGCTCCCGGCTCGATAGCGTTCTGCCGGCACTCGACCGCTGGAAGTATGCGATCGTCGCGGCAGCCGTCGTGTTGGGCGTCGCGTTCGTGCTCACCGCACGCCGGCGCCGCACGCCTCGCTCCCGTCCATGACGGCACGTCTCGAGAGCACGCTCGCGCAGGTCCCCGACGCTCCCGGCGTCTACCTGATGCTCGCCGAGGACGGCGAGACGCTGTACATCGGGAAAGCGATCTCGCTGCGCAGCCGCGTGCGCTCCTATTTCCAAGGGAGTGCGGCGCACGATCCGCGCATCGCCGCGATGGTCGAGCGCATTGTCGACATCCGCACGATTGTCGTCACGAACGAAATCGAGGCCCTGATACTCGAAGCGAACCTTATCAAGCATCACCGGCCGGCGTTCAACGTGCGCCTGCGCGACGACAAGCGTTATCCGTACCTCAAGGTGACGAACGAATCGTTTCCCCGCATGGTATTCACGCGGATCGTGAAGGGAGACGGCGCTCGCTATTTCGGGCCGTACACGAACGCGCAGGCGCTGCGCGAGCTGATCGATCTCGTCCGTCTGGTTTTCCCACTGCGTACGTGTCGCGAGCCCATCGACGGACGTCGCCAGCGCCCGTGCTTGCAGTACCATATCAAACGCTGCCTGGCTCCGTGCGTCGGCTTTCAAACCGAGGCGCAATACGACGCGATGATCGACGAGGTCGTACTCTTCCTTGAAGGCAAGCAGGACTCGCTCTTGACGCGCCTGCAACGCGAGATGGAGGACGCTGCCGGGGCGCTGCATTACGAAGCGGCCGCCCACCTTCGCGATCGCATCGTGCGCATTCGCCGCGTGACCGAGTCGCAAAAAGTCGTATGGAAATCGCGAATCGACATGGATCTCGTTGCGATCGCGCGCGCGCAGGGGCAGGCGTGCGTTCAAGTGTTTCTCGTCCGCGGCGGCAAGCTTATCGGGCAAGAGCGGTTCATCCTCGACGGCATCGCCGACCAAAGCGAGGCGTTCTTGACGGCTGAGTTCTTGAAGCAGTTCTACACGGCGCGCACCGCGGCCGCTCCGGAAATGAAGAACGTTCGCGCCTTCCCGGCCCGAAGCGCCCGCGAGAACGAATCGCCGGTACCGCCGCGCCGACGCGACGACGCGACGGCGGCGAGCGCGGCGATCCCCAAAGAGATCTTGGTGGAGACGATACCCGACGAACGCGAGACCATCGAAGCGTGGCTCTCCACGCGCAAGAGCGCGCGCGTCCGGACGTTGCGCCCGCAACGGGGGCCGAGAGCCGAGTACTTGGCGCTCGTGCACGAAAACGCGGAGCAAAACCTTCGCGCGTTCCTCGCGCACCAGGAGGTGCAGGAATCGGCCCAGGCGCGCTCGCTGACCGAACTCGCCGACGCGCTCGAGCTTCCCCAGCCACCGCATCGCGTCGAGTGCTATGACATCTCGAACATCCAAGGCGCCCACCCCGTCGCGTCCATGGTCGTGTTCGTAGAAGGGCGCGCGAAGAAGAGCGATTATCGAAAGTTCAAGATTCAATACGACCGTGGTGCGAACGATTTCGCGATGATGCAGGAAACGCTGCGGAGGAGGCTGCGCTATCTGCGCCGGGCGACCGACGATGACGTCGACGGCGATCCGCCGCGCCATTTGGCGATGCGGGAACGCTTCAACAAGACCCCGGACCTGTTGCTCATCGACGGTGGGAAGGGGCAGTTGTCGGCGGTCGTCGAGGTGCTCGAAGAGCTCGACATGACGGGCATTCCGGTCGCCGGGCTCGCGAAGGAGCACGAGTGGCTCTACCAGCCAGGGTCGCCGGATCCGATCGTCCTTCCGCCAAACTCTGCGGGGTTGCACCTCGTCATGCGCATTCGCGACGAAGCCCACCGCTTTGCCGTAACGTTCCATCGAGAGCGCCGGCGCAAGGCCATGACGCGTTCGGCGCTCGACGCGCTCGATCACGTCGGTCCGGTGCGCAGGCGTCGGCTGTTGACCGCGTTCGGCTCCGTCGCCGCGATCCGCCGCGCACCACTCGACAAGATTGCCGCGGTGAAGGGGATGACGCCTTCGCTTGCGGCGCGCGTGAAGAGCGCGCTCGCAGCGCGCCACGAAACTCACGCGTGAAGGAATATCAACGCGGCGCCGAACACGGTGCGGGAATGGAAACGGTCGCGGCTCGTGCGGTGCAGCGCTTCGATGCGCTCGTCGGCGAGTTCCAGCGCGGCATGCGTTGGACCGGGCTCGCGGCTCTTGCTGTGGTCGCGCTCATCGTCACGGACGCGGGTCACGTCGGCCCGCGCGAGCTGCTCTACATGGTTGCCATCATCGCGATCAGCGGGCTCGTCCTCTATCCTGTCGTCCACGCACTCGACCGGCGTGAGCTCGCCTACGTTCGCGATCGGCTAGACAGCGAGGCATCGCTGAGCTTCGTCTCGGCGGTGCATCGCTTGCGCCGCTTTGCCGTGCGCGTCGCCGTCGCGTTCGTGGTCTCGTATCTCGTGGGCGCAACGTTCGTCATCACGATCGCCAACATGCTGGTCGGTCTGCCGCTCTTCGCGAATCTCGGCGTCATCGCTTTGGCTGCCTCCGTTGGTGCGCTCGTCGACGTTGTCCTTAACGTGCTCAACGCGGAAGTGCTCGTCGCCAACCTCATCGCACTCCTCTGTGCCGTGCGCGACCGCGTTCCGCCGCTGTCGGCACGTGCGCGCGGCGGCATCGCGCGACGCTTCGCGCTCGTTCTAGCGGTGGTGGTCGTGGTGGTGGTGGCCACGATGAGCGGCGTGGCGGTTCGCCTGCTCGGCGATCTTCAGGCCGGGCGCATTACGGCAGGCGGCGTGCTGAGCACGGGAGCGTGGGATGGCCTCCTTCTCGTGATCGTCGCGTGCATCATCGCCGCGCTCGCCGCGCGCGTCCTCTCGCGCAGCGTCGCGCAGCCGATCCTCCATACGGTGGGCCTGCTCGAGCGATTTCGCTCCGGCGACATCGTCGACGACCCGGGGCTCTTCGGCGAGCCGCGCGTTCCGCACGAGGCGGGGCTTCTCGTGGCCGCTGTGGCCGACGCGAATGCCGCGCTCGGCAGATTGGCGAGCGGCGGCGAGCGCCTTGCAGGTGGCGATCTCTCGGTGCAGCTCGTCCCGAGCAGCGATCGCGACATGGTTGCGATCGCCTTTCGCAAGGTGGTCGATGCGATGCGCACGGTCGTGAGCGACGTGCGAACGACGGCGGAGCTGCTCGAGAACTCCGCGGGCGCGTTGCGCCTGCGTGCGGAAGAGTTTGCCAACGACGCGCGCGCGAACGCGACCGATCTCGCGCGCGCCGTGCGTACGGTCGGGACGCTCGACGAAACGGTCGCCGGCGTCGCCGGAGGTGCGGTGGACCTCTCCTCGATGGCCGCGCGCGCGAAGGAGACCGCCGAGCGCTTGGGAGCGGCCGCACAGAATAACGCTGCCGGACTCGACCAGCTCACCCGCACGGCGGCCGCGACGATCGACGCAGCTGGCGACGCGCGCGACATCTTCGAGTCGGCGGGACGCAGCGCCGACGACGCCGCGGCGGCGATCACCGAAGCCGATCGTACCGCGCAAGACACCGAAGTCGTGATGAGCGAGCTCGTCTCGGGCATCGATTCTCTGCGCCTCACGTCCGAGCAGATTGGCTCGATCACGGAGAAGATCGACGAGATCGCCGATCAGACGAATCTGCTCGCGCTCAACGCCGCAATCGAGGCGGCGCGCGCGGGCGAACACGGGCGCGGCTTCGCGGTCGTCGCGGACGAGATTCGCAAGCTGGCCGACTCTTCGGCAACCGCTACGCGGGAGATCTCGAGTTTGATTCGCGCGGTGCAGCAAGAGATCGACCGCGCCGTCTTCGTCGCGAAGCGAGGAAACGAAGCCGTCGCGCACGGGCGTGCGAAGACGTCGCAAGTCGCACGCTCGCTCGTGCAGATCGTGGACAACGTGAAAGCCGTGCGCGCGCGGATCGACGCCGTCGTCCTCGCGCAACGCGAGCAGAAGGGCGCAACGGATTCCTTGGTCGATTCTACTCGTCTGGTCGAGCGGCTGACATCGGACAACGCGCAGCTCTCGAAGACGCTTGCGAAACTGGCTGCTGATTTGCAGGGCTCCTCGGCGCAAGGTCAACAGGCAGCGCGATCGACGATCGACGACGTGCAGGCCGTTGCAAGCCGCGGTGAAGGAATTGCGGCAGCCTCGATCGAGCTCAAGGCCCTCACGCTCTCGTTGCGCGACGAAGCCGACCGTATCCGCGCGGCCATCGCCGGCTTCTCGCCCGCGGAGCGTTTGCCATCGGTTCGCGGCAACGGCGCCAAGCGCGCCCTACGCTGAGGCGATCGCGTCGAGCACGCGCCGCAGGCGCGCGTTCGCGTCCTGCGCGAGGGCGTCCAGCCGCGGGTTTCCCACGATTGCCAGCATCGCGCCCGCATCGACGGCGGAGACCACCGTCTTCCCGTCCATTTCTTGAACGACGACGTTGCAGGGAAGGAGTAGGCCGAGCTGCGGCTCGGCCGAGATCGCGCGGTGTGCGAGTTGCGGGTTACAGGCGCCGAGGATGCGGTACGGGCGAAACGCCTCACCGAGCTTCTCGCGCACGGTTGCCGCGACGTCGATCTCGCAGAGCACGCCGAAGCCTTCTTCCTTGAGAATGGCTTTCACGCGGTCGACGGCTACCTCGTACGAGAGGGTCGTTTCAACTTGATTTCCATAAGTGGACATGGCTCAAGTATACCGCACTGCCCACGGGGCGGCTTGGGAAACCGGTGCTTGCCCGGATGTGTTAGAATAGGTGTCCGCGGGGCTGAGATAGGTTCGACGGGAAGATCCGCGGTTGACGCAAGCAGGCGGAGTTGCGAGCTCTCCTAAAACGATCGCAACGGCAATATCTGCCGACAATACCTACGCACTGGCTGCCTAATCTAGCGTAGCCACGGGACGCGAGAAGCCGCCGGAGCCATCTCGCCGACCGCCATGAAATCCGGCTAGCGAATGCGAGCGATCCGCCGCATTCGCGAAACATAGGATCTACGGCGAGTGCTAAGCCCGGCTTCGGGGCGTACGCCCGCTCAAAAATAAATGCGAAGCTGAGCCTGGAGAAAGCGGCAGCCGGGATTCTCGGACTCGGGGGGCAGCACCCCGACAGCTCCACCATTTTCTAGCCTAGGCGGCGCCACATGCGCAGGTGCGTGCCGATCGTGATATCAGGCTCGAAGCCGAGTCTGCTGAAGAATCCTTCGGCGCCGCGTGCTCCGCACATCGTCCAGGTGTGGTAGCCGGGAACGTCCGGCAACGTCTCCTCGAACGCCGAAACGAGTCGCGAGCCGACCCCGAGCCCGCGCGCGTCTGAAGCGACGGCGATGAAACGAAGCTGATGTCCGGCATACGGCGCCGATCCGAAACTCTTTGCCGGTTTCAGGCGCGGCATGAGAAGGCGTCGTAGCGATGCGTCGCGGGTAGAGGCCGCGGCAATGTGCCACGCGTGCGCGCGGATGAACTGCGCGCGCGTCCGGTCGAGCGTAGCCGTGTCGCCGCCGATGAGAAAGCCGACCTCTGCGTTCGCGTCGTCGCGGGCGACAAAGAGTGTCGCGCTGCGCGCGAAGGCGCTGAGGAATGCGCCCGCGAGCGAGGGTTGCAGACGCGAAATCGGATGGTGCGGAAAGCTCTGGGCGAACATGCCGACGATTGCCGCGCTCGCAGGGGCGCGCGAGCGTATGACGGTCAACCCGTCGTTAGAGTTTGCCTGAACCATCCGCGTTGCCGCGTTTTTCCGGCGCGGGCGGGCGCACCTGTCGCGCGGCAGCTCTCGCGGCGTTCCTGCAATCAGGCGAGCGCTTCGTTCGTGTCGTCGCAACCTGCTGTCGCAACCTGCTAGAGTAGTGCGAGTCGTCCTCCGTCGACGATGAGCGTCGCGCCGTTGACGAACGCCGCATCGTCCGATGCCATAAAGCAGATCGCAGCGGCAAGATCTTCCGGACGTCCGACAGCGCCGGCGATCTTCTCCGCGCCGCTCTTGACGTTTGGATTGTTCCACAGCATCGGCGTGTCGACGGCGCCCGGCGCAACCGCGTTCACGCGAATCTTGCGCGAAGCCATCTCGAGGCTGAAGCCGCGCGTGAACGCTTCGATCGCGCCCTTCGACGCCGCGTAGGGAACGACGTTCTCCGTCGTGGCGTGGGCGTGCACGGAGCTCACGTTCACGATCGCCGATCCCGCGGGCATGTGCGGCACCCCGTACTTCGCAAAGAAGAAGACCGACCCGAGGTTGGTCGTCACGACCTTGAAGAAGTCTGCGTCCTCGATCTCGACGATGGGCGTGAAGGTCATCATCGCGGCATCGTTGACGACGACGTGGATCGCGCCGTATGCTGCGACCGCTTTGGAAATCGCGGCCTTCACCTGTGCCGCGTCGCCGACATCGCACGGAAGTGCGGTGGCTTCCCCCTTGGCAGCGCGGATCTGGTCCACGCAGGCCTGAGCCGCATCCAGGTGGAGGTCTGCGACGGCGACGCGCCCACCCTCGGCCGCCATGCGCAGTGCCGTGGCACGGCCGATTCCCGAACCGCCGCCGGTGACGATGCACGTCTTGCCGGTAAATCGCATCTCGAGTGCGTATGCTCCCATACATGCGCCCGTTTCCTCCCGAGTTCCGTTTCGGCGTCGCGACAGCGGACCATCAATGCGAGGCCTACAACGGTCAGGACGACATCCGCGACGTCTGGGAGCGCGAGCAGGAGCTAACGCCGCGCGGTAAGGCTACCGACTTTTGGAACCGCTATCGCGAAGACGTCGAGCTCGCGCGTGGTCTTGGCTGCACGGCGTTTCGCCTATCGCTCGCGTGGGCGCGGCTCGAGCCGTCGGAGGGCGTTTGGGACGAGGAGGCGTTCGCCCATTATCGGGACGTACTCGGTTCGATGCGCGCGGTCGGCATGGCGACCGTCGTAACGCTGCACCACAACACATGGCCGCTGCACGTGCAGGCGCTCGGGGGCGGCGCGGGCATGCTCGATCCGCGCTTTCCCGATCGCCTTGCGGCGTATGCGGGAGAGGTCGCGCAGCGTCTGGGCGGCCTCATCGATTACTACGTCACGCTCAACGAGCCGAATCAACTGCTCTACGGCTTTGTGAAGCCGTGGTTTTCGCGGACGTACGCAATGCCGCCCGGTCTCGAGCCGCATGCGACGTCTGAGGAGCAAATCGAAGCGCTGCTCGCGCTCATCCCGAACCTCTTTCTCGCGCACGCACGCGCTCGCGCCGCCATACGGCGCGTTCGCCCGGCGGCGCGCGTCGGCAGCAACCCGCTCGTGCTCGGTTTGCCGCGATGGCTGCAGCGGCTGGTCGACCGCGCGGCGACGCGCTTGAAGAACGCCGACGATTTACGCGCGCAGGCAACGCGCCTTTCGCAAACGCAGATCCTCGATTCGGGTCGCGTCGACCTCACGATCGCGCAGCTCGAGCCGACGCAAGAGCGCATGACGCACGTGCTCTTCTCAAAGCCGTACGCCCGCGGGTATGCCGTCGCGGTCGCGCTCGGCAGTCACGCCTTGCTCAATCTCGTCAATGCCGCCGTACGCGAGCTGCGACGCCAGGGCGCGCCGACGGGGCCAACCGGGCGCCGCCTCGACGCCTCCGTCGAGGCGATCGTCCGCCGCGGCGCGCTCCGCGTCGGCGTGCGCGTTGGGCCCGGACTGTGCGCGCGCAACGCCGCCGGCGAGTACGAAGGGCTCGAGCCGGATCTCGCACGGAGCATCGCGCGGCGGATCTTCGGCGGTGAGAAAGCCAAGGTCGAGTTCGTACCGCTCGACGGCGAGGAACGCATCGACGCAACGCGCTCGTGGCGTCGTACCTTCGACGGCGTCCGCAAGGCCGTCTCGATGTTCGCAACCATCCTCGGAACGAACTGGTGGAATCTCGGCATGGCCGGTCGCTTGGCGACGTTTCTCTGCCCCACGGAGTGCGTCGGCGCGCTGGATTACGTGGGGCTCGACTACTATTGGGGCGTTCCATCGCTGCGGCCGTCGCAGCTCGAGCGCCTCTTCAACGCCGCGGAATGCCGCTACGCGCGCGCTCCGGTCTGGCCGAACATCCTGTACGATATCCTGCGCGAGCAGCACGAGGATTTTCCCGGCAAGCCTATCGTCGTCATCGAGAACGGGTGCGTGACCAGTGCCGGCGACGTGACGCGCGCGGAGTACATCGCGCGCCATCTTGCGAGCATCCAACGTGCGGCGGTCGACGGGATACCCGTCGACGCGTACCTCTGTTGGAGCATAACGTCGAATCGCGAGTGGGGATTGCCCTTTAGCGACGGCAGCGATTTCGGGCTCTACCACATCGATCTCGATAGCGATCCGAACTTGACGCGCACCCCAACGGCGGCGAGTGCGCGCTACGCGCAGATCATCTCGAGGCGTTCGGCGCTCTCGTGACGCTGCCCGGGGTCCACGCGGCGGTTCTGACTCCGGTGACCGAGGCGCTGGAGCCGGATGCCGAAAAGGCGACGGCGTACTATCGCGATCTGCTCGACCAGGGATGCGACGGCATCGCGATACTCGGCACGACCGGCGAAGCGATGTCGTTCGACGTCGAGCAGCGGCTGCGCTTCATGGAAGCGATAGCCGCAAGCGGTTTGCCGCCGGAGCGCATCACGTGCGGCACCGGAGCCGCATCGCTTGCCGGCGCCGCGCGCTTGACGCGCGCCGCCTTCGATCTCGGGTTTGCGGCTGCGCTCGTCATGCCGCCGTTTTTCTATCGCGACGCCGGCGACGACGGAATACTCGCATTCTTCGACGCGCTGCTCGCGCGTACGAACGCGCGCAGCGGCACTATTCTCGCGTACAACGTTCCTCGCATGAGCGGCATCACGTTTGGAACGCAGCTCGTGCGCCGGCTCGTCGATGCGTTTGCGGGCGTCGTCGCCGGCATGAAGGAGAGCTCGAACGACTCCGCTCTCCAGCGAGAGATCATCGCGCAGCACGAAGGGTTTGCCGTCTTCCCTGGATCGGAGGCGTACCTCGCGCAGGCTCTTGCCTACGGCGCGGCGGGTTGCATATCCGGAAGCGTGAGCCTCTGGCCCGCGCTCGCTCAAGAAGTCTTCCGTACCCGCGATCCGGCCAAGGAAGCGGCGCTCGCGCAGCGCCGAGAGCGTCTGAGCGGCCTAGCCTTCATTCCCGCCGTGCGCAGGCTCACCGCGGTTGCGCGCGACGACCCGGCCTGGGAACGCTCCATGCCGCCGCTAACGCCGCTGCCACGTACTGCCGTGCTATAATGCGCTCTATGAAAACGAGTCGCGTCGCCGCGTTCGTCGCGGTGCTCGCAATCAGTTGCGTTGCGGCAAATGGACCCGACCAGACCTGGAACGCCGACATCGCACGTTCCACGGCAACCTTCAGCGCCGGCCATTTGTTCGTGTCTACGGTTACGGGAACGATTCCCATCAAGAGCGCCGAGTTGGCGATTCCGCCGGGTAGCGCGATACCGACGTCGGTGAAGGCGACGCTCGACCCCTCGGGTGTGGACACGCACGATACGGCTCGCGATGCGGATCTGCGCTCGTCAGACTTCCTCGATGTCGCAACGTATCCAACGATGACGTTCGAAAGCACGAGCGTCACCCCGGTGGACGCAAGTCACTTCACCGTAGCCGGGAATCTGACGCTGCACGGCGTCACGCGCCCGGTGACGCTGACCGCGCGATACGTGGGTGAAAGCGGCGCCGGAGGCGCGCTTCGTCTCTCGTACGAAGCGGACGCGACGATCGACCGAACGCAATGGGGAATGACCGGCGGCGCACCGGTCGTCGGGACGGCGATCTCCATCGCGTTGAAAATCGACGTCACGCGCGAATAGCGCCTGTACGCGAGCCGCGTCAGCCGCCGTTCAGATCGAGATAGATCTCCGTAGCGAAGGCGAGGAGAAAGCCAAGCGTCATCATTGCGGTGGCAGCCGGGGAGAGGCCCGTGCGCCGAAGCACCGACCACATCTCTCCGATGACGAAGACGAGCGCGCCGACCGCGATGGCCAGGAAGAACACCGAGAGGTACGGTGAGTTGAAAGCGTAGCCGACGATGGTACCGACGAACGTCGGACCGCCGGCCACGAGACCGGCAACGGCGATTTGTCCCCAGGTGGGAACGACGCGCCCGATCAGCGGAGCGGCCACGCCGAAGCCTTCGGTTGCGTTGTGCAAGCCGAACCCGACGATCAACGCGAGAGCAACTGCCGTCGCGCCGGACGCTGCGGAAGCGCCGATGGCGAGGCCTTCGCCGAGATTGTGCGCGCCAATGCCGACGGCGATGAGGGAGGCGAGCACCATGGGATGGTCTGCGCTCGTTGCCGCAGCAGCGCGAAACGCGAGCATCTGCGCGCCGCTTCCGAGGCCGACTAATCCCAGTGCCAGACCCGCGACGAAGACGCTCGCGAGCGCGAACGGAAACGCACCGCTGCCCGCGTGCCAGAGGGTGAGGCTTGCGAGAATTGGTGAGATCGCGCTCTGCGCGATCTCGATGACGAGATAGATCAAGATTCCGATGGCGAGCGCGTTGAGCAGCGCCACGGTCGACGGTCGCAAGCGCCGAGCTCGCGCGATAGGCAAACCCAGGAAGATCGTGAAGCCGGCGATAGCTCCGAGCAGCGCCGTCATCCAGAAGGGAAGGCGCCGGCGATCGCCGCCCTCCGCCTGCATCGCGGGCATCATCGCAGGTCCCATGCTGGGCAGGGTATTCGGCGTACCGACGTAGTGGATCGCGGTGATGAGTCCGGCGGGCATTCCGCGTGCGTTCTCGACGTGATCGAGGACGTGGCAATGAACCAGCCAGGTTCCCGGCTGTGCGTTCGCGTCGACGACGACGTCGGCGCGCTGCCCCGGTCCAACGAGCACCGTGTCCTCGATGTCGCGATAGGTGACGGGCTGTGCGTCGCGGTCGATGACCTGCTGATAATGACCGTGCGCGTGCATCGTATGAAACGACTCGCCGGAGATGTTGACCCAACGGATTCGGAAACGCTCCTCAGGATGCACGTCGATCGTTTGCGTTGCAGGATACTCTTTGCCGTTGATCGTGAAGTGGTTCTCGCTCGCACTCTGAATCATCCACGAGGAGAGTATCTCCAAGAAATCTCCACCGAGCCCGCGCTCCACCGGTCGTGGATGCGCAGGCTCGACGATGATCGCGCCGTAGAGTCCCGAGTCGATCATCGCCTCGTTGTCGTGCGTGTGGTAGATGAACGTCCCGGGCGTGTCGGCAACGAATGCGTAGCGAAAGTGCCCGCCGCGTGGAACGAGCGGCTGCGAAATGCCTGCGACTCCGTCCATCGAGACCGGGATGTCGTGAACGCCGTGCATGTGAATCGAGTCGGGAACCGCGCCGTCGTTCGTGTAATTGATGACGAGCGTCTCGCCCTGACGGACGACGAGGGTCGGACCGGGAACGACGCCGTCGTACGTATTCGCCATGACGGTGAGGCCAGGTTTGAGCGTCCACGGTGCCGCGCGTTCGACGAGCTGGAAGCTCTCGGTCCGGCCGCGGATCTGCGGGACGGCTTGGTACGAGCCGTCGGGGCGTCGGAAGAGGCGCGATTCCCCGGGCGCGGGCGTCGATTCGGGGATCCGGCCAGCCAACGGCTGCAAGCCGGCCGCCGTTGACGGTGCGCCCAGGCCTGCCTCGTCGCCGTCAGCCAAGGCGTGCAAGGGCATCGCGCTTTCAGCCGCGGCGACGAAGAGCGAGAGAAGAATGAAGAGATACCGCATTTAGGAACTCCTAACACAACTTCGCGGTATGCCTCATTCCACCTCTCCCCCGGGTCTTAGCGGCCAAAAGCGAAGGACCAGTTCATGCACGACTTGCCCGCGCTCGTCTACGGCGAGTGGAAGGAGACTCTGGAAACGCTGCACCGGTGGACGCAGATCGTCGGCAAGGTGCGTTTGAAACGGGAGCCTCTACTCAATCACTGGTGGAACGTCACGCTTTACGTAACGCCGCGCGGGCTCACGACCTCGGCCATGCCCGCCCCGGGCGGCGGTACGTTTGAGATCGCATTCGATTTCGTCTCGCATCAGCTGCGGATCGACGACGGCAACGGAGCGCAGCGAACCTTTCCCCTTCGTCCCATGAGCGTTGCGTCGTTCTACGAACGCCTCATGCGGGAGCTGCACGCGATCGGCATCGACGTGCGCATCAACACGAAGCCGAACGAGGTTCCCGATGCCGTCGCCTTCGAGAGCGACACGGCGCACGCGTCGTACGACGCGCAATACGTCGAGCGCTTCCGGCGGGCGCTGTTTTTCGCGGATCGTCTTTGTAAGGTGTTTCGCGCGCGCTTCCTTGGGAAGGCGAGCCCCGTGCATTTCTTTTGGGGAAGTTTCGATCTCGCCGCGACACGTTTCTCGGGCCGTCCAGCTCCGCCGCATCCGGGCGGTTTTCCGAACATGCCGGACTGGGCGACGCGCGAGGCCTACTCGCACGAGGAGCATAGCGTCGGCTTTTGGCCGGGCGGCTTCGGCATGGAGGCGCTCTTCTACGCGTATGCCTACCCCGAACCCGCCGGCTTCGCGAATGCCGCCGTTGCGCCGGCGAGCGCCTCGTGGAATGCGGCGCTCAAGGAGTTCGCGCTACCGTATGAGGCGGTGCGGGCGTCGGCGAGCCCCGATGACGCCGTGCTCGACTTTTTTCAGGCTACGTACGATGCCGAGGCGACGCTGGCGCACTGGGATCCGGCGCTCGAGCGGCCGCGCGCGTGAGGCGCAGCTCTGCGACGACGTGATTCCCGTAGCCTCGCACGTGCTCGATTGCGAGCCGATCGCTTAGCTGCTGCGCGATGAAGAGCCCTCGTCCGCCCTCGCTCAAGGGGTCGTTCGGTAACCCGGCGGCGCGCCCGAACGCTGGGCCTCGGTCGATGACGTGCAGCGTGGGGCGCTCGCCGCACCACTCGAGATGGACGTCGATGCCGCCGCGCGCGTGTCGGACGACGTTGCCGATCAGTTCTCCGAAGACGAGCTCCGCCGACTCGATTTCGCTCTCCTCGCTGACGTGGGCGCGAAGGTAACGCACGAAATCGCTGCGCGCGTCGTTCGCGGCCTGTGCATTTTCGGCTGCGAACGTCCAGCCCTCCGGATCGGCGAACCGAATCGCGAGAATCGCGACGTCGTCGCTGCGATCCTCGCGCACGCACGCGTCACGGACGAACGACGCAGGTGCCCGCGCGTGAAGCACGGCGTCGCTGCACATCGCGGCGCGCAGGCGCCGTTCGCCGTCGAGCAGCGTCTTGCGGTTCTCGACCAGACCGTCGGTGTAGAGGACGAGCAGCTCGGCGCCGTCGAGCGACGCCGTCTTCGTCTCGGAGGGAGCCGCGTTGCGCGCGCCGAGCGGTAGCCCTATCGACTGCAGCGCGACGATTTCGCCGCGTCGCCGGAGGAGCGGCGGACGATGTCCGGCATTCGCATACCGGACGAGCGTGCGCTCCGGATTCACGATTGCACAGAACGCGGTGATGAGAAGATCGGGAAAACCCTGGCGCACGATGTGATCGGCCGCGTCGAGAATCGCCGACGGATCGCCTTCGTAGAGTGCCGCAACGGCGATGATCTGCCGCACGCGCGCCATGATCGCCGCGGCGCCGATGCCGCGCCCCATGACGTCGCCGATGTCGACGAGGAGCGAACCGTCGCGCAGCAGGACGGAATCGTACCAGTCGCCGCCGATCTCGGCCTCTTCCGAACCCGGTTGAAAGATGGCGTCGAGCTGCAAGCCGGGCAACCCCGCGAGCGCGAGCGGTAATGCCGCGCGCTGGAGCGTCTCCGCAATCCGGCGTTCGCGATCGAAGCTCCTTGCGTTCTCAATGGCGATCGACGCTCGCCGTCCGACGTCCTCGAAAACGGAAACGTCACGCTCGTCGAACGCGCGGTTGCCGTCACCATAGAAAAGGTACAGGCCGCCGAACGTCGTTCCGCGCGACCGCAGCGGAATCGTGAGCGACGCGCGCGGGCGGAGCGGAGCGATCGCAGTTGCGAGATACGGCCAAAGCTGGCTGCGCCCGGCCTCGAGATTGAGATCGTTGATGACGCGCGGTCTTCCCTCGCGTAGGCGCTGCCACTCGTTGCGTTCGGCTTCCGGGGTCAGCACGCGCTCTCCGCGCAAGCGGGCCACCATGCGGCCGCGCTCGGGATCGCGATGCGCGGTCGCAACGGTACGCAAACGCCCGTCGTCGTCACCCAAAAGCACGAGCGCGATATCTGCAGTCCGCGACACGACGAGGTCGCAAAGGCCGTCAAACGCTTTCTCGATGTCGAAAGACGCGAAGAGAATGTCGCTGGCTTGCGCCGTAAGCACAAGACTATCGCGCGCGCGGCGCTGCTCGTCTACGTCCGTGCACGTACCGATCCACCACAGGATCGTACCGTTCTCGTCGCGGACGGGCGCCGCACGCGCGATGAACCAGCGATAGAGCCCCGTGGCGGCTTCGCGCAGGCGATACTCGACTTCGTATGCGGTACCGCTTGCGAGCGCGTTCGTCCAGTGCTCCCACATCGGAGGCACGTCGTCGGGATGCACCGCGCCTTTCGCGCTGCCGTATTCGTAATTCGACTCTTGCACCGTGAGACCGGTATACGCGATCCAGCGACGATTGTAGTAGTCGATGCGGCCGTCTGGGAAGGCGACCCAGACGAGTTGCGGCATTGCGTCGGCAATGTCCGCAAAACGCTCCGCGTTGTCTCGAAGCGCGGCGGAAAGAGTGCCGAGATTCGTACTATCGGTCATTCGGCGTCACGATCAACATGGTTTTATTCCCGCCGTTTGGCGTCACCAAACGTGCGACCGCGAGGCGTGGGGATCCTCCCAACCGCTAAGGCTCCGGAGTGCTTTCTGACTCGCGCGCGCCGGTTGACGCTCGGGTGCCGTTTGACGCATTTTGGCGCTGCTTTCCGGAAGAAATGAGCGCTACGGCGTAGAAGAACGGGAGCGTGAAGCCCTCCCGCATCATCGCGTTGCTCGTACTTCTTGCGGCGATCGCGTTCCTATGCTGGTTCTTCCTGCTTCGCCCGTCTCCGCAAACTGGGTTGCTCACCGTCTATTATTCGGAGCTCGACGGTTCGACGTTGGGGACGTGGACGATATCGCAGCGCCCGCGAGAGCGAAACGAGAGCTCGGCGCAATACCTGGAGTATCGTGCGCTCTATGCCGCGATCCAAGCCGTCGCGGGGCCGCCGAGCGACGTGCGCGCTATCCGCTTTCCCGCCGGAACGCAGGTGAACGCAGTAACGGTCGCGGGCGCCGACGCCGACGTCGATCTCTCCGGCGAGGTCACGCACCAAGCCGGGACGTTCGGCGAAAACGGCGAGTTCAAAGCGCTCGTCTTCACCCTAACGGGCATCCACGGTATCGATGCGGTCCAAGTGACCGTCGGCGGTCGCCGCTTGCAAACGCTCCCACATGGAAGTCTTGAGCTCGATACGCCGCTGCGCCGCTCCGATTGGTAGCGCGACTGCCGCCCTAGCGTTCGTCGTCGGCGTCTGCTGTGCGGCGCGTGCCGCCGGCGATGCTACCGCTACGCAGTTGCGCATCGGCAATGCTGCGTTCGTCTCGGTAAAGGACGCATCGCTGCGCGGCGTGCTGCGTCGGATCGGCGCGACGCTTACCTGGCACCGTGGCGGGCGCGACGTCATCGTTACGACGGCGAGTCACGAACTCGTCACATTCACCGTAGGCGACCGGCGATACGAGGCCGGCAGGGTGACCGCCCAGGCGCCGTTTGCGCCGTACCTCAAAGCTGGAGTGCCGTTCCTTCCCACCGCTCCGTTGCTCTCCGCGCTGGCGCTCGGCTCGGCGCCGCACGGCCGCACGCTTCTGCTCGAACCGGAAATTTCGTCGCTCGACGCCCGCAGTAACGGAACGGGCACGACGATCGTTGCCGTCGCGGCGATGCCGCTGCGGCCGCAGGTCACGCACCAGACGCCGTGGCACGTCACGTACGCGTTCGACGGCGTCGGTACGACCGTCGCGGGTACGCACCCCGTGAACGGCGGCGGTGTTCGGGATGTCGTCGTGCACTCCGTCGGGCGCGTGCCGTCGGAGCGCACATTCATTACCGTCGATCTCCTTGCCGGGGCAACGCTCGGCTCGCCGCGCAGCGACGACGGCCGAGATTTCGCCGTCTCCGTTGCCGGCAGCGCACGGCCGGCCGCACGCGGGGCGACCCCGACGCCGCCTTCCGGTACGCAGGTCACGGCGGTCGACGTGATTCCCTCTACTGCCAACTTCACCGTAGATATCGCAGTTGCCGGCGATGCGCGCTATGCGTGGCATCACTTGCCACCGCCGGATAACCGCTTCTGGATCGACGTCCAAGGCGTGCGCTTGAGCGTTCCGCCGCGCGACGACCGATGGACCGGGCCTGTCACCGGCGTCCGCGTGCACCAAGACACGCCGAATACGGTTCGCGTCGCGCTCTCGCTGGCGAACGCTCTGGTCGTGACCGTCGTTCCGTCGGCAACCGGCGTGCGCGTGATCGTTGGGAACGCCGTCGCGCTCGACGCGCCGCGCGCGGGCAGCGGCAGCATCGGGCGCCTCGTGGCCTCGTCGGTGGAGACGCCTGCATCGCCGCCCGCGCCGATCGCTACGGAGTTGCTGACGCCGGCTCCGTACCGTCCTCACTACGCGCCGACGAATCCGAGGCTCATCGTTATCGACCCCGGTCACGGGGGCAACGATCCGGGCGTCGTGCGCGGCAGCGTCGAGGAGAAGACGCTCACGCTGGACATGGCGGAGCGCCTCCGCGACATTCTCGTTGCTCGCGGCTGGCAAGTGCGAATGACGCGCACGACCGATACCGCCGTCGACGTTTCGGCCACCTCCGACCGTAGCGAGCTCCAGGCCCGCGACGACGTCGCCAACGAGAACGGTGCCCGCATGTTCGTCTCGATTCACGTCAACGCGTACGAGCCGGACCCGGGTCCCAACGGCACGACGAGCTTCTATTCGAAGCCGGAAGACGTTCCGCTGGCCCGCGACGTCGAGGACGCCATCGCGGCCGGTGCGGGAATGCGAAACGACGGCATCGTGAAGAGCAGGCTGTACGTGACGCTGCACGCGCGCATGCCGGCCGTTCTCGTCGAGACCGCGTTCATCACCAACGCGAGCGATTTCGCAAAACTCACGTCACCGTCGTGGCGCCAACGCGTGGCGGAGTCCATCGCCGATGGCATCGACACGTACGCGCGCGAGAATCCCGTGGCAACGCCGCCTCCCGGCCAGTAGATGATCGGTCTTTTCGATTCCGGGCTCGGCGGTCTGAGCGTGTTACGACGCGTGCGCGAACGGCTTCCCGACGCCGACCTCGTGTACTTCGCGGATCAGGCGCACGTACCGTATGGCGACAAGAGCGCGCGCGAGCTGCGCGAGCTGCTGCACGCCAACCTTGCGTGGTTGAACGAGTACGGCTGCGATCTCATCGCCATGGCATGCAACACGAGCTGCTCCATCGCGAACAGCTATGGGTGGCCCGCCTCACGCGCGCGCATTTTCGATTTGATCGATGCGGCGGCGTACGCGGTCGAGGCAGCGGGTTGTCGCCGCGTTGCCGTGCTCGCAACGACGGCGACGGTGCGCTCCGGGGCGTATGCACGAGCGATTCGCGCGCGCGTGGCGGACGCGCGCGTGACCGAAGTCGCTGCGCCGGCGCTCGTTCCGCTCATTGAGTCGGCCGCGGGCGCGGCTGACGTCGACGCTGCCGTCTCGGCGCTGTGCGCGGGCGTACCGCGGGAGATCGATGCACTCGTCTACGGATGCACGCACTATCCGTTGATCGACGCGACGTTCGCGCGCTACATCGGCGTCGCGGTGAAGCGCATCGATCCCGCGATCGAACAGGCAAGCCGAGTCGCGCTGGCCGCCGAGATTGCAGGCTTCTCGGTTGAGAGCGGAGCAACGCACTACGTCACGACGGGTGATACGGAGGCATTCGGTGCGAGCGTCGCAGCATTCGTTGGGTAAGTCGGCACCGGTAGCGGGAACGGTCGCGCTGGGCGATCGCCGCGTCAATCGTCTCGGCTTCGGCGCGATGCGGATCTGCGGCCCGGGCGTGTGGGGGCCGCCAGAGGACGCGGAAGGCGCGGTCGGCGTCGTGCGCCGCGCCGTGCAGCTCGGCGTGACCTTCATCGATACCGCGGACTCGTACGGCCCGGATGTGAGCGAAGAGCTCGTCGCGCGCGCGTTGCATCCGTACCCGGCAGAGGTCGTCATCGCGACGAAGGGTGGGCTCACGCGCAGCGGACCCGGGCAGTGGGAGCGCGACTGCCGCCCGGAGCGTCTAAAGCGATGTCTCGAAGGCAGTCTGCGCCGCTTGCGCGTGGAGTGCATCGAGCTCTATCAATTACATGCGGTCGATCAGAAGGTTCCGTGGGAGGATCAAGTCGGCGCGCTTGCGGAGATGCGCGTTGCGGGAAAGATCCGGCACGTCGGGCTCTCGAACGTCGACGTCGAGCATCTCGAAGCCGCACGGCGCATCGTGCCGGTCGTCTCCGTCCAGAATCGCTATAACGTCGGCGATCGTGCGAGCGAACCGGTGCTCGCGTACTGCGCACGGCACGGCCTCGCATTCATCCCCTGGTTTCCGCTCGCTGCTGGCGACGTGCGCGCTCACGAAGCAACCGACGCGATCGCGCGCGCGCACGACGCGAGTGCGTACCAAGTTGCGCTTGCGTGGCTCCTGCACCACGCGCCCGTAACGGTGCCGATTCCGGGAACGCAATCGCTGCAACATCTCGAAGAGAACGTTGCCGCTGCGGCGTTGCGCTTGACCGATGAGGAGTACGCTGCGCTCGATCGTTCGGTGGCATAACGACGGCGGCAGGCGCATCCTGCCGCCGAACGGAAAGCCTCCTCTTCGCTTTGGGAACGAACTTGTGAGTACGCCTCTGGTATCGACACCGGTCGACGCGCTGCCGTCGATCCTTACCACCTATCCGCCGCGCGTTGCCGCCGCAATGCGCGGTGAAACGCTCGCGCCGAAGTCGATGACGGGGCGTATGTCGGGATACCACATCGGATGGCTCGACGACGCAGGACGAGAGCGCCACGCAGTCACGGGGAAACTCGTGCGTCCGAGCCTCTGCCTGTGGGCGTGCGAAGCGTGCGGCGGCGATGCGGACGACGCGATTCCTGCGGCGACGGCGGTCGAATGGGTACACAACTTCACGCTCGTGCACGACGATATTCAAGACGGCGACCGCGACCGGCACGGCCGCCCGACGGTATGGGCGGTGTGGGGCGTGGCGCAGGCGATCAACGCGGGCGACGCGCTACACGCGCTCGCGTTTCGCGTCCTTACCGAGAGCGGCGTCGATCCAGACCGCACGCTGCGCGCCGTGCGCGCGCTCTCGACGGCGACCCTCGAAGTCGTCGAAGGGCAGTGCCTCGATTTGGCGCTCGAGGGACGCGTGCAGATTCCGGTTCGCGGATACTTGCGCATGGTGCGCGCGAAGACCGGCGCGCTGCTGGGCGCCGCGCTCGAAATGGGTGCGTTGACGGCCGGCGCGCCGCTCGCGACGGTACGCCGCTTTCGGCGCGCGGGATATCTGCTCGGTCTCTCCTTCCAAATGCGCGACGATTGGCTCGGCACGTGGGGCGACTCAGCGATCACGGGTAAATCGAGCGCCGGCGACGTCGGACGACGCAAAGCCTCTCTCCCACTCGTCGCCGCCTATCACGCACTAGCGCCGGCCGCGCAGCGGCGTCTCTTGCGCGCATTTGCGGAGCGCACCGATGAGGCGACGAACGAGATCCGGGCCTTGTTGGACGATGCGGGCGGAGCGCGCTTGACGCACGACGCACCGTTGCAGTTCGCACAAAAAGCGGTCTCCGTGATCGCCTCGTGCGACGTGCCGGAGCGCTTCCTTGCTACATTTCGCGAGGTCGCGTCCTATGTTGCAAACCGATCTCGCTAACGCGACGGCCGGCCGCAAGGCCGATCATCTGCGGATCAACCTCGAAGAGGACGTGGCCGCCAAGGGGGTGACGAGTGGTTTCGAATGCTGGCGCTTCGATCACTGCGCGCTGCCGGAGATCGATCTCGACGACGTCGATTGCAGTACGTCGCTCTTCGGCCGAGCGCTGCGCGCGCCGCTATTGATCTCGTGCATGACGGGAGGAACGCACGAGGCGCGAGAGATCAACCGGCGCCTAGCACGCGTCGCGCAACGGTGCGGGTTCGCCATGGGCATCGGATCGGGGCGCGTCTTGCTCGAACGGCCGGAGCTGCTCGACACGTTCGACGTTCGCGACGAGGCTAAAGACGTGCCGCTGCTTGCGAACATTGGCGCGGTGCAGTTGAATCGCGGATACGGCGTCGACGACTGCCGGCGCCTCACACGGACGCTGCGGGCCGACGCGCTCGTGCTGCATCTCAATGCGATCCAGGAGGCAGTGCAAGTCGAGGGAGACACGTGCTTCTCCGGCCTGCTCGAAAAGATCGCGCGGCTCTGCGAGGCGCTCGAAATTCCCGTCGTCGTGAAAGAGGTGGGCTGGGGCATTGCGCCCGGCGACGTCGTGAAGCTTCTCGATGCCGGCGTCCGCGCCGTCGATCTGGCCGGTGCCGGTGGAACGTCGTGGAGCGAGGTCGAGGCGAAGCGGCTGGGCGAGCCGCGTCGCCGAAATGTGGCGGCTGCGTTTGCGGCCTGGGGCATCCCTACCGCGCAGACCCTGGTGCGCGCTCGGAAGGCGGCGCCAGACGCGCTGCTGATTGCAAGCGGCGGCGTGCGCGACGGCATAGACGTCGCAAAGGCGATCGCCCTCGGCGCCGATGCTGTCGGAATTGCCGGCGCCTTTTTGCGTGCGGCTGCCCGCGGCGAGGAAGAGGCGGAGAGCTTCGCGTGGGAGCTCGCGACGACCCTGCGCATCGCAATGTTCGCGACCGGATCCGCCACGCTTCGCGCGCTGCGCGGGACGCCGCGGCTGCACCGCGTGGAGTCGCCGTCCGCGTGAGCGAATACGCCGAGCTCCAGGCGGCCGACGCGTATTGCCGGCTTCTCGCGCGAAAGCATTACGAGAATTTCCTCATCGTGTCGGGGCTGCCCAAAGGCCGGCTGCGTACCGACCTCATGCGAATCTACGCGTACTGCCGCACGACCGACGACTACGGCGACGAGAGTGGCGGCGCGGCGATCCCACGGTTGCGGCTTTGGGGCGAGCAGGTGCGCGCGCTCTTCGCCGGCGAGGCGCCGGTGCATCCCGTGCTCGTCGCGTTACGCGACACCGTGGGGCACTACGGTCTCTCCGTCGAGCCGTTCGCCAATCTCATCGAAGCGAACCTCCGCGATCAGACGACGACGCAGTACGAGACGTGGGAGTCGCTGCGCGAGTACTGCACCTTCTCGGCTGCTCCCGTCGGCCGCATGGTGTTAGCGGTCTTCGGCATCGCGAACGCGCAAACGCAGCGGCTCTCCGACGACGTCTGCATCGGTCTGCAGCTCGCGAACTTCGCCCAAGACCTTACGTGGGATTCGGCCAAGGGGCGCAGCTACTTAGTTCAAGGGGAGGTGCGCGCGGCGGGCGTCACCGGCGCCGTCCGGGCGCACTGCGAGCGCGCGCGCGATCTCCTGGCCTCCGGCTGCGAGCTCGAGCGTCTGGCTCCCCGCGCCCTACGGCGGCAGCTCTCGCTGTACCGGCTCGGTGGGCTTGCCATCGTGCGCGCCATCGAGCGGGCGCGCTATCGCAGCGATGCTACGCGTCCTCGCGTTCCGACGCTCGCCAAGGTCGCGCTGCTCTTGGGAACGCTGGCGCATGTTTGAAGAGCGCAGCTACACCTTGGCCGGCAACGAGAACGCGCTCGACATCAATCTCTCCGAGAGCTACTGCACTGCCGTCACGCGCTCCGAAGCCAAGAACTTCTATTGGGGGTTCATCTCGTTGCCGCGCGACCAGCGCATCGCGATCTATGCGCTCTACGCATTCGCGCGCGATATCGACGACGAGGTCGACGACCAACGCCGGTCGCGAGAGAACCTCGCGGCGCGCCTGCGCGCGCAACGCGACCGCGTTCGCCGGTGCATGCTCGGCGATTACGCCGACCCGGTGATGCACGTGCTCTCGCGCGCAGTCGACCGGTTCGGCATTCCGGAGGACGAGCTCCAGGGCTTGATCGACGGGGTCGAAATGGATATCGAGCCGCGCGAGTACGCGACGTGGGACGAGCTGCGTGGGTACTGCCGGCTCGTGGCGGCCGTCGTGGGCCGAATGTGCGTGCGCATCTTCGGCTTCAGCGATCCGATCGCGCTCGACCGAGCCGAAGAGCTTGGGGTATCGTTGCAACTCATCAACGTTCTGCGCGACGTGCGCGAAGATGCCGCTATGGGGCGCGTCTATATTCCGCGCGAGGACCGCGAGCGTTTCGGGGTCGAGAAGAGCGTTTTTCGCGACGGCAACGGCGTCGCCGGATGGAACGACCTCGTTGCGTTCGAGGCGAGGCGCGCCCTCGCGCTCTACGCGACGGGACTGGGCGTCGTGCAGTACATTCCCCATCGCGCGGGCGTCTGCGTTCGTTCGATGGCCGGCATCTATCGCGGTATTCTCGACCGCATCGTTGCCGATCCCGAGCGCCCGCTGCGCGAGCGCGTCTCGCTGTCGGCGACGGCGAAGCTGCGCGTGGTGCTGCGGTCGTGGCTCGCCGTTCGGTAGCGGTCGTCGGCGGCGGGCTGGCAGGACTCGCCGCTGGTCTCGAGCTTTCCGAAGCGGGGTACGAGGTCGAACTTTTCGAGCGAAGCAGGTTGCTCGGCGGCCGCGCGACGTCGTTCGAGATCGACGGAGTTGAAGTCGACAACGGCCAGCACGTCTTTCTCGGGTGCTGCAGCGACTTTCAATCGTTCGTGCGACGCGCCGGTATGGGAGACCGGCTCTGGCTGCAAGAGCGGTTCCAGGCGCTGGTCGTCACGCGCGACGGCACCTCGCTCCTGCGCGCCGCGCGACTTCCGGCACCCTGGCACCTCGTCGCGTCGTTCGTCCGCTTCGGCGCGTTGGGCCTCCGCTCGAAGCTCGGCGTAGCGCGCGCACTCGCGGCGGCAGCGCGAAACGGGGAGGCGCGGAACGAGACGTTCGCGCAGTGGCTCCGGCGCCGCAAGCAGAGCGACGAAGCGCTGCGCGTCTTCTGGACGCCGTTTTTCGTGCCGGCATTGAACGTGCCGCTCGAGGAGATGGACGCGCGCGAGGCGCTCTTCACGCTGCGCACGGCGTTCTTGGGCGACGCGGACGCCGCGCGCTTCGGTTTCTCCACGGTTCCGCTCGCGCACATTGCCGAGGCTGCGGCCGCGCGCCTGGCGAGCGTACACCGGGCCACGTCGATCGCTTCGCTGGAGACGAACGCCGACGCAACGCACCTCGAATCCCTCGTTACGACCTCAGGACAGCGGCGGGCCTTCGATGCGTTCGTTCTCGCGCTGACCCCTCCGCAGTTGCGTCGGCTGCTCGGCGACCCCGCGCTCTACGGGGTGCCGCCGCTCGAAATCTTCACGCCGCACCCGATCGTCGACGTTCACCTCCGCTATGCGCCACGCCACCCCGGGCCCGGCGGGCTCTTCGATTTTGCCGCCCTCGTCGATTCGCCGGTGCAATGGGTCTTTCGCAAGGGCGACGGGTATCTGTGCTGTAGCATGAGCGCTGCCGATGCGTATTACCGTCGCTCGACCGACGATCTGATCCGCTTGGCTTGGGACGAAGTGCAGGCCATTCCCGCGATGCGCGGCGCTCGGCTGGAGCGCGGCGCGGTCACCCGCAATCCCGAGGCGACGTTCTCCGCACCGCCTGACGCCGTGCGGCCCGGTCCCGAGACCGCCCTGGCGAACGTGGCCCTCGCCGGCTCGTGGACGAGGACCGGTTGGCCCGATACGATGGAGTCTGCGGTACGCAGCGGATTTGCAGCTGCGCGTCGCATCATGACGGGATGACTCCAGGCGTACGCGTCGCCGACGCGGTCTCGTGGCTTCTCGAGCGGCAGTCCCCGGAGGGCTGGTGGTTCGGCGAGTTGGAGACGAACGTGACGATGACCGCAGAGCACGTGTTGCTCCTGCGGTTTCTCGGCGTAAGCGTGGAGCCGATCCGAGAGGGCGCCATCGCACACATCTTGGGTAACCAGCGAGAAGACGGCTCGTGGGGACTCTACTACGAGGCGCCGGCCGACGTCAGCACGACCATCGAGGCGTATGCGGCGCTCAAGGTTCTCGGCGTCGATCCCAACTCGACGCCCATGCGCAAGGCCTTGCGCGTCATCCTCGACCTCGGCGGAGCCGCGCGGGCGCGCGTTTTCACGAAGATCTGGCTCGCGCTCTTTGGTAAGTATCCGTGGGACGGCATTCCGACGATGCCGCCGGAGATGATTTTTCTCCCTCCGCAAGTTCCTTTCAACCTCTACGATTACGCGTGCTGGGCTCGCGGCACCGTTGCGCCGCTCGCCGTGGTGATCTCGCACCGACCGACGCGCGACCTCGGCGTTCCGCTCGGCGAAGTGATCGTCGAGGGAACCGAGAGCGCGCTGCACCGCGTGCAAGGCGCGGGATTTTTCTGGTGGCTCGACAGACTCGTGCTCAAATCGTACGAACGCTCGCCGGTAAAACCCGGACGCCGGATCGCGCGCAACAGGCTCACGCAGTGGATCGTCGAGCGGCAGGAAGCCGACGGCGGGTGGGGCGGCATTCAGCCGCCGTGGGTCTACTCGCTGATCGCCCTCAATCTCGAAGGCATGACGCTCGATCATCCGGTCATGCGCAAGGGGCTCGACGGTCTGAGCGGCTTCTCGCTGCAGGACGAGCGCAACGGATGGCGGCTGCAAGCGTGCATGTCGCCGGTGTGGGACACGGCATGGGCGGTGCTCGCATTGCGTGCTGCCGGCGTGCCGCGCTCGCATCCATCAATTCGTAGTGCGGTGCGCTGGCTGCTCGACGAGCAGATCACCGGAGGCGGCGACTGGCAGATTCGCTGCCAAGACCCGCCGGAGTGCGGCGGCTGGGCGTTCGAGTTTCACAACGACATCTATCCCGACATCGACGACACCGCGCTCGTGGCCCTGGCGCTGCTACGTGGCGGCGAAGGGGACGAGGTGCGCACTGCCCTCGAGCGAGCGCGGAAATGGGTCGTTGCGATGCGCTCCTCCAACGGTGCGTGGGCGGCATTCGATCGCGACAACTATCGGGAGCTGCTCTACAAGCTCCCCTTCGCCGACTTCGGCGCGTTCATCGACCCGCCGACCGAAGACGTCACCGCGCACGTGCTCGAGATGCTCGCCGGTCTGGGCAGTGACGAGCACGATCCCGCGGTCGCGAGCGGGCTCTCCTATTTGCGCGCGACGCAAAAATCGGGCGGCAATTGGTTCGGGCGCTGGGGCGTCAATCACGTCTACGGAACGTGGTGCACGATCGCCGCGCTTACCGCGCTGCGCATGGGCGATGACATGGTGCGCCGAGCCGTCGCGTGGCTCGTCGAGCGGCAGAACGCCGACGGCGGCTGGGGCGAGACGTGCCACTCGTACGTCGACGAGTCGTTCGCAGGCGTCGGCAACAGCACGCCCTCGCAGACCGCGTGGGCGGTGCTCTCGTTCCAAGCGGCGGGCGTGCACGCGCCCGACTCGCCCGCGTACGCGGCCTACCAACGCGGCATCGCCTACTTACGCGATCGGCAGCAGCGCGGGACGTGGCCCGAAGCGCACTACACCGGCACCGGCTTCCCGCGCGACTTCTACATCAACTATCATCTCTATCGCCATCTCTTTCCGATGATGGCGCTTGCCAACGACGAGGCGCTTCACACGCGCGCGGTCACCGAGGAGCCTTCGACCGCGCTGCGCGCGCTCGGGGTGTAGTGCCTAGGGGCGGTCTTGCGAGCGCACGTGAGGCCCTGCTCGGGCCCGTCGAAGGGGCTGGCCCGATTTTGGGGCAACTACAAGAGCTATGAGTATGCCCTTAGCGCAGAAGATCGCGATTGGGAAGTACATTTTCGGCAAGCGCCTGAGGGGCGAGAAGAAGTACTCCCTCGTCCTGGAGCTCGAGCCGCTGTTACAGTGCAACCTCGCTTGCGCCGGCTGTGGAAAAATCCAGCATCCCGACGATGTCCTGCGCAAGCGGCTCTCGATCGAAGAGTGCATCGCCGCTGTAGAGGAGTGCGGCGCGCCGATCGTCTCGATCGCCGGCGGCGAACCCCTCGTGCACGAGCAGATGCCGGAGATCGTCGAGGCGCTCGTCAAGCGCGGTAAGTTCGTCATTCTTTGTACCAACGCACTGTTGTTGAAGAAGAAGATCGATCGGTTCAAGCCGAGCATACGGTTCGTGTGGATGATCCACATGGACGGCTTGCGCGAGCGGCACGATGAGTCGGTCTGCCGCGATGGAGTCTTCGACAAAGCTGTCGAGGCGATCAAGCTCGCGAAAGAGCGGGGCTTTCGCGTCTTTACGAACACGACGTTCTTCAACCAAGACGACCCCGCGTCGATTCGCGCGGTGCTGGACTACTTGAACGACGATCTCAAAGTCGACATGATGCAGATCTCGCCCGCATACGCCTACGAGAAGGCGCCCGACCAGGAGCACTTTCTTGGCGTGGAGCAGACGCGTAAGATCTTCCGCGAGGCGTTCGGCGGCGGCAAGCGTCAGAAGTGGCGTCTCAATCATAGCCCGGTCTACCTCGACTTTCTCGAAGGGAAGGTCGACTTCGAATGCACGCCGTGGGGTATCCCCTGCTACACGGTCTTCGGCTGGCAGCGGCCGTGCTACCTCATGAGCGACGCTCCGTACGCGAAGACGTACAAAGAGCTGCTCGAGGAGACGGACTGGTCAAAATTCGGTCGCGGGCGTAATGACAAGTGCGAGAACTGCATGGCCCATTGCGGGTACGAGCCGACCGCCGTCACGCAAACGGTGGGATCGATCAAAGAGAGCATCCGCGCAGCTTTCGCGCACTAGACGCGAGCGCAGGCGCGTCACGATAGGTAGCGGCAGGCGCACGGCGTAGTTGTCGCGGATGCCGCCGAGGGTTTTTCTGACCGGCGCCACGGGTTTCGTCGGGAGCCACGTCCTGCGCGAACTTCGCGCTGCAGGCTACGACGTTCGCGCGCTCGTGCGCGATAGGGATGCAAAGCTCGACGCGGAGAGCGTCGTCGGCGATCTCGCGGAGACGGGGGCGCTCGCGCGCGCGATCGACGGCTGCCGGTACGTCGTGCACTGCGCGGCGCTGTACTCCTTCGCACCGCACGCGCGCGCGACGATGCACCGCGTGAACGTGCTTGGAACCGCGGGCTTGCTCGAGGCTGCGCGCATTGCGGGCGTCGAGCGCGCGGTCGTGACGTCGAGCTCGGCGACGCTGCACGCGCACGCGCCGGACGGCTCCGCGTACCATCGATCGAAGGTCGAACAAGAGCGAGCAGCGCTCGCCGCGCGCGTTCCGGTCGTGCTCGTGCTGCCGACCGCACCGATCGGCCCCGGCGATGCGAAGCCGACTCCTACGGGTAGGCTCGTTCTGGACTTCGCGCGTGGGAAGATCGGCATTGCGCCGCCGCGCGGCGGCATGAACGTGGTCGCCGTCGAGGAGGTCGCGCGCGCGCACGTTGCGGCGCTCGAGCGCGGACACGAGCACGAACGCTACGTGATCGGAGGCGAGAATCTCACCTTCGAGGAGATCTGGGCCCTTCTCGCGCGCGCGACGGGGAGGCGAAACCCACGATTGCGGATTCCCTACGGCGTACTGCTTGCAGCCGGTTGGTGCGACGAGCTGCGCTGCCGGTATCTACAGCCTGGAGCCGAGCCAGCGGTGCCGCTGGAAGGCGTGCGCATGTCGCGCGAGCGCATGTTCGTCGACGCACGGGCATCGCGCAGCGCGCTCGGTCTGGGCGAGCCGGAGTCTGCGGGGCAGACGTTTGCACGCGCGGTCGCATGGTATCGCGCGAACGCCCGGTAGTCGTTGCGGCGACGCGCGTCGAGGCGCGCGCCGTTCGTCGCGCGGCGCCGAATGCGCGCGTCGTCGAGTGCGGCATCGCCTTCTCGCTCTGCGATCCTGCCGGACTCGGTACGATCGTCATCTCGTGCGGCCTCGCCGGCGCGCTACGCGCCGATTTGCCGACCGGCACCGTGGTCGTTGCCGACCGCGTTCGACGACCGAGCGGCGAGGAGATCGTGTGCGATCGCGCGGTCGTGTTACAGCTCGCGGTTGCGGCGCGCAGGCTCGGCTGCGAGCCGGTGGTGGCGCCGCTGCTCACGAGTGCGACGTTCGTGCGCGGCGCGGATCGAGCGCGGTGGGCGCGCGAGGGCTACGCCGCGGTCGACATGGAGAGCGGGCGCATCGTCGCGCCGCGCGTCGGCGTGGTTCGCGTCGTGCTCGACACGCCGCATCGCGAGCTGTCGCCGGCGTGGCTCCATCCGGCTCGCGCGCTCGCCAATCCGCTGCTGTGGGGAGAAGCGCTCTGGCTCGCGCGAGAAGGTCCGCGGTGCGCCGCCATCGCCGCTGCAGTGGTCGCGAGAGTTCTATGAAGCGACTCGTCGTGACCGCAGACGATTTCGGCGCTTCGTTCGAAATCAACGAAGCGGTCGAGCGCGCGCATCGCGAGGGCATCTTGACGGCTGCGAGCCTCATGGTGGGGGAACCCGCTGCAGCGGATGCCGTGGAGCGCGCGCGCCGCATGCCGGACTTGGGCGTGGGCCTGCACGTCGCGCTCACCAACGCGCGCGCCGTCCTTCCGATTTCGCGCGTCGGCGAGCTCGTCGACGGTCGAGGCCGCTTCGATGCGCGACTCGTCCGCGCGGGCGTGCGCTATTTCGCGTCTCGGCGCGCGCGCGCGCAGCTTCGCGACGAGATCGCGGCGCAGTTCGACGCGTTTGCGGCGACGGGCTTGCCGCTGGATCACGTTGACGCCCACAACCACATGCACGTCCATCCGACGCTCTTTTCGATGATTCTCGAAGTTGGCCGAGCTCACGGGATGAAGGCGATGCGCGTGCCGTTCGAGCCGTTCCGCCTCAGTGCGGCGGGGATCGGCAACGCGATCGCGATCGGGCCTTGGGCGGCCCTCATGCGCGCCCGGCTGCGCCGCGCCGGCATTCTTGTCAACGACGCCGTATTCGGCCTGAACGATACCGGACGCTTGGACGAGGGGCGAGTCCTCGACATCGTTGCACGGCTTCCCGACGGCGTGAGCGAGTTGTACGTGCATCCCGCGACCGCGAATACCGGTTACGCGCGCTCCGAGGAGTTTGACGCGTTGCTCAGCCCTCGCGTACGGGAGGCAATCGTCCGGCGCGGCATCGCGCTCGTGACCTTCGGAGCTGCGGGCGAATGATTCACGTGCCGCTGCCCATCTCGGCAATCTTTTTCGTTCTGGCGGTCGCGAGCTTTCTCTATACCGATTTCGCGCTGATTCGTCTGGTGATGAAGCCTGCCGACGTACCGGCGGCGAGAGGCGCGCTGCCGGCAATGACGATCTTGAAGCCGCTCGCGGGGCTGGAACCGGAGCTGGAGGCGAATCTTCGTACGTTTTGCGACCAGGAGTATCCACGCTTTCAAGTGATCTTCTGCGCGCAGAGCGTCGCCGATCCGGCGCTCGAGATTGCGCGGCGGATTCGCGCGTCGATGCCGCTTTCCGACATCGCGGTGATCGACGGCGGCGGAGCGCACGTGCTCAACCCGAAGATCGAGAACCTCCTTGGGGCGGTGCCGTCGGCAACCGGCGAGATCCTCGTCGTCGCCGACAGCGACATGCGCGTCGAGAAGGACTACCTGCTGCGCCTCGCGCGCGCCTTCGAAGAACCCGCCGTCGGCGCCGCTACAACGCTCTACGGTGCGCGCGCGACGCAGCCCGTTATCGCGCGCCTCGGCGCGATGTTCGTCAACGATCAATTCACGCCGTCGGTCCTGGTCGCGATGGCGCTGCAGCCGCTGCGCTACTGCTTCGGCGCGACGATGGCGGTACGCAAGCACGTGCTTGACGAGATCGGCGGCCTCCAAGCGATCGGCGCGACGATCGCCGATGACTACGTACTCGGGGATCTGGTGACCCGCCGCGGCTATCGCGTCGCCCTCGCGAGCGCGATCCCGTTGACGCTGGTCTCGGAGGAAACGCTGGGTGCGCTACTGACGCGCGAGATTCGATGGGCGCGTACGATTCGAGCGGTGCGCCCCTTCGGATACGTCGGCTCGGTCGTCGCGTTCCCGATGACGTGGGGGCTGCTGAATCTCATCTTCGCGCCGGCTGCGCTCGCTGCCGTCGCGCTCTTGCTCGCAGCCGTGCTGGTTCGCGTAGCGGTGCACGCGTGGGCGCATCGTGCGCTACGCATTCCGGGCAGAGCGGCGCCGTGGCTCGTTCCGTTGCGTGAGGCGTTGAGCGTTCTCGTTTGGGCCGCCGGGCTGGTTGGAAAGAGCGCGCGCTGGCGGCAAGACGACGTGAGGATCGTACGCAACGATTGCTGAACCGCGCGCGGTTAGTGGATCGGCGTCACGGGCACGATGTGAAAAAGGTGGAAGAAGAGGATCGTCGTTCCGGCGCCCAGCGCGGCGCCGGCGACGACCTGCAGCACGGTGTGCGCGCGTAAGTAGACGCGCGCCCAGCAAACCATCGGAATCAGTACGAGAAACGGGAGCGGCTGCCGGCCGTAGAGCAGCATCAGCGCGACGAACGGCGCCGTGATGCCGAGCGCGTGCGTGCTGATCTTCCAGTATCGCGTGATGAACTGGACGAAAATCGTCGAGAGCGTATAGCCGAGCATCGCGGCGATCATGACATGCGGCGCGCGAGCGAGGTAGAGCGCGATCGTGCCGAGCGAGTAGAAGACGACGAACGCGCTGAAAATTGCCTCGCGCTCGTGGCGCACGGACATGTCGAGGTCGGAGATGCGATCGATCGCGTAGAGACGGAAAACATAGAGCATCGGGCCGATCGACGTGAAACACGTCGAGAGGAAGAGCAAGCGCCAGAAGTCCAGAACGTCGCGACTTCCGACGTGCGCCAAGATCACGAACAACGCCAGTGCCGTGAGAAACGGATTGAAAATCGTCGAGAGAATGCGAGCCAGGTCGCGCCAAATGCGACGGTTCTTGATGGGAACCAGGACTGGGCCGCTCTGCTCGGGCCTCACGCCGTCACCCTTCAGGGTCGATGGGTACCGGTTCCTTGGGGCGCAGCGCTGGGCGCTGCGCAAGGTGCAACGCCGTTGGAGAGGAAGCAGGGCGGATGGTTATCGAGGGGATTGAGCGGCCGGCCGACGTCAAGGCGCTCGCGCGGCCGCAACTCGACGTTCTCGCACGCGAGATACGCGACATGCTCGTCGTGACGTGCTCGCGAAACGGTGGCCACTTGGCGCCGAACCTCGGCGTCGTCGAGTTGACGATCGCGCTGCACCGGGTTCTCGACCTTCCGCCCGACAAGATCGTCTGGGATGTCAGCCATCAATGCTACGTGCACAAGCTTCTCACCGGGCGTCGCGAGCGTTTCCACACGTTGCGCCAAGGCGGCGGAATCTCCGGCTTCTCGATGCGCAGCGAGTCGGAGTTCGACGTCTTCGGTGCGGGGCACGCATCGACGAGCGTTTCATCCGGACTCGGCATGGCCATCGCGCGCGATCTCGCGGGCCGCGACGAAACGATCGTCGCGGTGCTCGGCGATGGCGCGCTCACCGGCGGCCTCGCGTATGAAGCGATCAACAACGCCGGACAGCTCGGGTCGAACTTCATCGTCATCCTGAACGACAACGAGATGTCGATCGCGCCGAACGTTGGGTCGATTGCCTCGTACCTCTCGATTCTTCGCAGCAAGCGATTTGCGAACGCCGCGCGCGAGAAAGCGAGGAACGTGCTGCACCGGCTCCCATTCGGTCGAATGGCACGCAAGGCGTTCACCGCCGCGGAGATGGGCGCGATGCACTTCGTTTCGCCCGCGGAGAAAACGACGGTGATCTTCGAAGAGCTCGGTTTTCGGTACATGGGCCCCGTGGACGGGCACAACATCGACGCGCTCGTCCAAGCGATCGGCATCGCCAAGGGCATTGGAGGACCGGTACTCCTGCACGTGCGTACGATCAAGGGCAAAGGATACGAGCCGGCAGAGAAGGACTCGCGCACGTTCCATGGCTGCGGAGCATTCGATGTCGAGAACGGCAAGCTCGAGGTCAAGCCCAACGCGCGCCCCACGTTTTCCGACGCATTTGCGGACGCGATGAACGTCGTCGCCGCGAAGGACCAGCGCGTCATCGGCATCACCGCGGCGATGCCGGACGGCACGAAGCTCGCGAAGTTCGGAAAGAAGTTTCCCGAGCGGTTTTTCGACGTCGGCATTGCCGAAGCGCATGCCGTCTGCTTTGCTGCCGGAGCCGCCTCGGCGGGGCTGAAGCCGGTCTGTGCCATCTATTCGACGTTCTTGCAACGCGCCTACGACCAAGTCGTTCACGACGTCTGCGTGCAGGAGCTCCCCGTCGTCTTCTGCATGGATCGCGCGGGGCTCGTCGGCGATGACGGTCCGACGCACATGGGACTGTACGACATTGCGTATCTGCGGGCGCTTCCCGGGATGACGATCATGGCGCCGCGGTGCGAGGAGGAGGTGCTGCCGATGCTCGAGCACGCGCTCAGTCTCGAAGGTCCCGCGGCGATTCGCTATCCGCGCGGCTCCAGCGCCGGGCGGCACGAAGATCCGGTCTCTCCCATCGAGCACGGAAAATCGGAGGTATTGCGGCACGGCGAAGGGGTCGCAGTGCTCGCGCTTGGGAACACGGTGGACGTCGCCTTGGATGCCTACGAGCTCCTCGCAACGCTGCGTGGCCACAATGGCCGCCGGCCGACCGTCGTCAACGCTCGCTTCGCACGACCGCTTGACGAGGGCCTCCTCGAAGAACTCGCCCGAACGCACGAGTGCGTCGTGACGCTCGAAGAGCACGCGCTCGCAGGCGGCTACGGCTCGGCGGTCGTAGAGTGGTACTCGGACCGCGGCATCGCGGTTCGCGTCGAGCGCGTCGGCATACCGAGCGTGCTGGTTCAGCACGATACGCAGCCGCGCCAACGCGTGAAGTTCGGCCTCTCTGCCGAGTTGCTGGCGGAGCGGATCGCGCAAGCATCGCGAGAAGGCTCGTCGCGAACGTCGGACGCCGCGCAATCGTTGCGGGAGTAGAGGAAAAAGTGAGATCAGCCTTCACGATCGCCGCGGCGCCGCCGTCAGTCGCGCCGGGGCCACTGCCGAGCGCTCAAGTCACCCAGCAGATACCGACGTGGTGGCAAATGCACGCATCGTGGTTCACGCACACGATCGCAGGGGTCTTCGTGATCTGCGCCATCTTGCTGATCGTGCTCCTCGCAGTCCAGACGACGAAGCAAGAGGGCCTGTCGGGAACGATCGGCGGGCGCGTGGAGTCCGCATATCGCGGGCGTCTCGGCGCCGAGGAACAGCTCAAGCGCGTGACCGGGTGGATCGCGGTCGGATTCGTCGCCGCCGCCTTCATCTTGTCGCTGACGGGAATATAGGAACTGCCCTGGCGACGTTGCTCGAGGTTCGAAACCTCAAGACGACGTTCAGAACCGAAGACGGCCCCGCGACGGCCGTCAACGGCCTTTCGTTTTCTCTTCAAGCCGGCGAAACGTTGGGCATCGTTGGGGAATCGGGCTCGGGAAAATCCGTTACGGCCCTCTCGATCATGCGACTCTTGCCGCGCAACGCGAAGTCGACGGCGGACGCCGTCGAATTCGCCGGCGAGGATCTCTTGCGCAAAAGCGAAGCCGAGATGCGCCGCATCCGCGGCCGGCGCATCGCGATGATCTTCCAAGATCCCATGACGTCGCTCAATCCGGTCCTCACGATCGGCGAGCAGATCGCCGAAGCGGTACGCCTTCACTTCGGCGTACGTCGCAGCGAGGCGCGTCGCCGTGCGGTCGAAATGCTGGAGAAGGTTCGCGTCCCCGAGGCGAAGCGGCGTCTCGACGAGTATCCGCATCAGTTTTCCGGCGGCATGCGCCAGCGGGTCATGATTGCCATGGCTCTCTCCTGCGGTCCGGAACTGCTCATCGCCGACGAGCCGACCACCGCTCTCGACGTGACGATTCAGGCGCAGATCCTCGAACTCATGAACGAGATCCAGCGCGAGACGGGTACGGCGATCATCCTTATCACCCACGATCTCGGGGTCGTGGCGGAGGTCTGCGGCAACGTGCTCGTTATGTACGGCGGCAACCTCGTCGAGTACGGCACCGCGATGCAAATCTTCGACGCGCCGCGGATGCCGTACACGCAAGGCCTCTTGGCCTCGCTACCGCGCCTGGACAAGCGCGATCGTACGCGGCTGGTCCCGATCAAAGGGCAGCCGCCAAACCTCCTGAATCTGCCGGCGGGATGCGCCTTCGCGCCCCGCTGCGCGTATCGTATGCCGATCTGCGACGAGCCGGTCGCGTTGTACGATTTTGGCGGCGGACACGTAGCCCGCTGCGTGCTCTACGACGATCGTGCGACGGCACAGCGGCCGATCGACGTCGAGACTGTGCCACAAGCGGCAAAGACGTGACGCCTTCGAAGACGGCTGCCGAGGCGCCGCTGGTCGAGGTTCGGGATCTGTACAAGTACTTTCCCGTTCGCGCCGGGCTCTTCTCCCGCCACGTTGCGGACGTGCATGCCGTCGACGGCGTCAGCCTAAAGATCAAAGCCGGCGAGACGCTCGGCCTGGTGGGCGAATCCGGATCGGGGAAAACGACGATCGGGCGCCTGATTCTGAACCTCCTGCGGCCCACGAAGGGCGCGATATTCTTCAAGGGCCGCAACATCACGACGCTGCGCCGGCGGGAGGTTCGCAGTCTGCGGCGCGAGATGCAGATCATCTTCCAAGATCCCTACGCGTCGCTGAATCCCCGTATGACCGTCGGCGAGATCATCGGCGAGCCGCTGCGCATCCATGGCATCGCTCGCGGCTCAGCGGTCGCCGATCGCGTCTCCGAGCTCATTCGGCTGGTCGGACTGCGATCGTATCATGCGAACCGTTACCCGCACGAGTTCTCCGGTGGGCAGCGTCAACGCATCGGCATAGCGCGCGCGTTGGCCGTCAACCCCACGTTCATCGTCCTCGACGAGCCCGTCTCGGCGCTCGACGTGTCGATTCAGGCCCAGGTCATCAACCTGCTAGAAGACCTGCAGGAGCAGTTCGGTCTCACCTATCTCTTCATCGCTCACGATCTGTCGGTGATTCGCCATATCTCGAATCGCGTGGCCGTGATGTACGTCGGCAAGATCGCGGAGGTCGCACCGCGCGACGAGCTCTACGAGAACCCGCTGCATCCCTACACGCAGTCGCTGCTCTCCGCGATTCCCATCCCGGAGCCCGCCGTCGAAGCCCGTCGTAAGCGCATCGTGCTGACGGGGGACATCCCGTCGCCGGTGCGCCCGCCCTCGGGTTGCCGTTTTCACACGCGCTGTCCGGTGGCGTACGCTCGCTGCAGCGTGGAAGAACCGGGCCTGCTGCACTATGGGAACGGCCACTTTGCGGCGTGTCACCTCGTGGAAGAACAGAGCGGCCGCGCGCCCGCGCTGATCGCAGGGCCGACCGTCGTTCCCGCCTCCTAAAAAGAAAAGAGACGACCGCGTCGCGACCGTCTCTCGTTCAATATCTGACTCGGGATGACGCTTAGGCTTTTTTCTTTCGGCCGCCCTTGCGCCGTCCGCCTTTGCGTGCCGCCTTCTTACGACCGGCAGCCGCTTTCTTGCGTCCGCCTTTCTTGCGCGCGGCCGCTTTACGACCAGCCTTCTTGCGGCCTTTCCCTTTGCGAGCCTTGCCCTTACGGGTGGCCGCTTTGCGTCCAGCCTTCTTGCGTCCGGCGGTCTTGCGAGCGGCGCCCTTGCGAGCGGCGCCCTTGCGAGCGGCGCCCTTGCGAGCAGCCTTCTTGCGAGACGTCTTCCGGCGTCGCGGCGGCTTGGGCTCTTCGCCCATCATTCCGCCGTTGCCCATGATGTCTTCCATCAAATCCTCCTCGTCCCAAGTGGGACGATCAGCGTTGGTTGACAGCGCATACATAGCGCTTTATTGCGCATGATAATGGATTTATGTGAACAATGCAAATCAACGCATTTGCAAAGAACCAAGAAATTGTCGCGGGCGAGTCTCCCGCATCGCACGGATCGGCGTCGGAGATTCGTAGCGCGCGTTCGCGTAGGCGCGGTAGAGGGGCGAGATTAGCCCCACCCAGGAGGCTATGAACCAAGCCCCCGAGGGGCGAAGCGCGAGGGGGGAACCAAGCAGCGGGAGCGCGTCCTGGAG
>VFSW01001376.1_pt1 | contig 37120 bp, 43 predicted proteins | sample 5358111 | NCBI WGS metagenome assembly VFSW01 (sample SAMN11554181, study PRJNA540505) | mine drainage metagenome | isolation source: sediment from site ElyBrook_90M | place: USA: Ely Copper Mine, Vershire, VT | collected 2017 | reverse complement strand
GGAACGTCGTCATTAGCCGTCGAGCCGGTTTCGAGTCCAGCGAGGATTGCGCCGAGTTCCTTCTCCGAGTAAAACTGCGAGAGGTCGACCTCGTCTCCAAGCTCGGCGAGGATGCCCGCGTCCCAGTCGAGGGAAACCTCGGCGACACGGTTGTCGGCAATGGCGAGCGCCTTCGCCTTCGGGTCTTTTTCGAGGTCAAGATCGAGGCGCTTAACGGCAATTAACTCGTCGCCGCGCGTCTCGATGATGCGAACGGAGCCGAGCTTTGCTGCCGCCGCGCCTTCGACGGTCTTGTTGCCTGCGATGATCCGGTTGTTCTTGTCGAGCAGGATCGAACGCCCGGCACCGAGGTCAAGGAGGGACGCGGCGAGCATCTTGCGTCCTCGATCAGTCCCTCGGTTGGCATTTTTCTTGTCGGGCTTAAGGGATGCGAGCGCCACGGTAGATGCGGAGAGCGGATTCTTCTGCTTCATGTCGGCTCCTCGGCTATTCTGCATCGACGATGTATACCTTCTCGACGGCGCGAATGCCAAGGCGCTTGCGAAGGGCTGGGCCAGGCTCGCGCCGACCATGCAGGAGGGCCGAGATGGCCTCTCGACTGCTCCCAATCTCCTCTGCAAAATCTGTCAGCGTGCTGCCGTGCATACGGCGCGCCAGCCACTCAGGGAGCTTTTTCTGCTCAATCCTCGTCACGTTACTTGCGGTGGTTACTTTCGTTTTTTTGCGCATGACAGGAATTGTACCGGAAAAGGAACATGACTGAGAATTTTATGGCAGATTGAACTTTTCGCTTGCAATACGGAACAGAATCGACCACACTCATCAAGTATTAAAGAGTCGGCTCTGGACGCCGATAAGAAAATCAACAGGCCAGCCGCCCGATAAGGAGAAGCAAAATGTACACACCCAACACAACCTACAGTGGTGAAGCCATGGGGAAATGCGCCACCTGCGACAAGGCGCTCTTTCACACCGCCACGATGATAACAGGCTTGGACGGGAGCTATTGCAGCGATGAATGCTACAGGGACGCGATGATGCGGCTGTTCATTCACGGTCTGGCGCAGAGCACATTTTTGCGAGCTGTCTGCGTCCTCGGCATCGCCGGTCTAGCGGCGTACTTTTTTTTGAACATGTAGCATTTTTCTGTTGACTTGCGGTACAGAATCGTTCACTATGTCAATACGGCAACTGCCGTGAGGAGAACCCACCATGACCTTCCCAGCCAGAAATTACACCGGCCAATACATCGGCCCCTGCGCTTCCTGCGGCACCAGCGTCTATCATGCCAGCGGATGCCTGGTCGTTGAGGACAACGCATACTGCTCCCAGATGTGCTACCGGGACGCGATGTGGCGCAGGAGCGCTGCCAACCTGCTACGCAGTACTACGCTGACGATCGTGCTCACCCTTGCGTGCGTAGCGGTGGCTTCCTACATCTTTCTTTCGGCAACCCCAAAATAAAGGACACTTCATGCGATACATCGCTTTATTCTTCGCTGTCTGCTACATCACGGCTGGCGGTCGACCTTTCTCGGATGTTCATCTGATGCTGGCCATCTCGTTCCTGTTCGTAGCGATCGGATGGGTGGCAAAAACGCTCTCACTCCGATTCAAAGATGGGGACGCGCCGGATACCGCGGAATCCGATAACTCCAGTCGACCGGCTGGAAACGAAGAATGTGAACCTCAATCGATCGGAGTTGTGGATATTCGATCCATCAGAAAGACTTTCCACAAGAACAAGGCCTACTTCAACGTTTGGATTGTGGTGACCAGTGAAAGCACCGGCGGCTTGGAGTGTTTTCTCAACGGACAGTTTGAGAATCGTTCCGAAGCGCGCAGGCGCATAAAAGAGTTGGTATCTGGGGGCGGCTTCCGATCTCCCCAAACAAAATTCGTCATCGAATTTTCTTTAACGGAAAGGATTTATGAATGCCAATAATTGGTCTTACCCACGACAAAGACGGCAACCAGGTACTGCGCCGCTCCATCACCTCTAAAATTGCCATCGGAATGCCGCCCGACAGCAAGAGCAAGTTTCCTCAGCGGCTCGACCACTTCGTCTTCCAGCGCAAGGCCCTCGGCAAGGTCGACGGCAAAAGCACGGTGGCTTGGGAACTCGACACAGAGAAGATGCAGCACTATGGCCCGGAATGCCGCGAGGTCTGGATCGTCTTTCTCGACGATGATCCCGAACAGGTCTTCCGCACCGAGTACGCGCTGTGGACGCGCACGCACTGCGCTTGCCGTGGCGACGGGGAGCGCGCCACGCGCAAGACCCCGGAACATCCCGACGGACAACCGTGGACGCCGTGCGCCAACTCTGGCAAATGTCCACAGATGGAGGATGGCCTCTGTAAGCCATCGGGCGACCTCTACTTCATGCTGGCCGACTTTCCAACGCTCGGAACCATCTCCAAGCTCCACACGTCGAGCTATCAATCCATACGGGAAATATCGACCGCTCTGGCCGACCTTCGCATGGTTACGGGCGGAAGGCTCATGGGAGTGAAGGCGCGGCTGTTCGTCCGGCCTGAGAAAAACGTCTACCGCGACAAGGGCGGCGCTCTGATGTCGAGCACCAAACAGGTACTCGGCCTCGAACTCGCAGCCCGCGATCTCCTGCAACTCACCACATCCCTCACCGACACGGCGCTACTGTTCGACAAGGTGAAGTTGCGCCTCGGCGCTCGCAGCGTAGTCATCGACGAGGATGAAGAGGAAGCCATCGCTGGCACAATCAATGCAGAGTTCTATCCCGGCGACAAGCACCGTCCAGCCGAAGGAACGGTGATGGAGGCAGCGCCGGGCCAAAAGGAATCGCGCGCATCTATTGCTGCCGAATCCGAGGACGTGCGCTGGTTGAGGGAAAACCACAAGGAATTTGCTGGAGAATACACAAGCGACGATCCCATTGGACGCCCGGAGGCGCGCGTCTTCCACGCAGCCTGGTCGAAGGCCGGAAAAAGCGATGTAGAAGTTAGGGCGTATCTGTCGGAAGTTCTGAAGGTGCCCAGCAGCATGAAGATACCGCGCTCCCGCTTTCCCGCAGCCCTGCGTTGGGCGTCTGGCTCTCCGGCTGCGCCCACTTCGTTGGAAACCAAAGACGAGGACGTCTCCCCCGAAGAAATGAAGGTGCGCGACGCCTTCTCCGCCCTTCAAGTACCCCTTCAAGAACGGCGCGAGTTGCTCGAACAGTTTTCCGATCAAGACTTGGTGGATTGGACTGGCGTGCTTCAAGAAATCAATCGGAGGGCCGATGGCACACTTTGAGGAAAAAGACACGCGGACAATGGCCGAGCGCGAGATCGACGCACTACGCATCGGTTGTCCGGTCTGCAGAGCGCCAGTCGGGGAGGGTTGCATCAGCCTCGTCTGGCGACCGAATGGCGACAGGTTTTTGCTGGTTCCCACGCCTCGGAGCTACCACCCCAAACGACTCAAGCGGAGCGATACCTATCGGAGCAAATATGTTAACGTCGGATGATTTCTCTTTTGAAGAAGATGGCCACGTCTATCGCAACCACGAAGGCATTGTGCGCCCCAGTGTCACGCAATGCCTGGCCCTAGGCGGAGTCTTCAACTACTCAATGGTTGATCCGGCGATCCTGGAACATAAACGGATCGTAGGCACCAATGTTCACAATTGGACAGCAGACTACGACGTCGGCCTCAATCCCGATCCGATGGCTCTAACCGAGGAAGAGAGCGGCTACGCGCGCGGGTGGCTCCGCTTTGTGGCCGATACAAAGCCACAGTGGGTAGAGATAGAAAAGGGAATGCTCAAGCGCGTCCACGGAATAGAGATTGGCGGACGCCCTGACCGGATTGCCATCATCGGTCGCAGGATGTGGGTACTCGACATCAAATGCACATCTGTCGAGCATCCGGGCTGGCGGCTGCAAACTGCCCTCTACGAGATGATGTATACGGGTCTTTTTTATCTGGGCACAATGGGCCGCATGGCGGTTCGTCTTCGACCTGATGGCACCTATGTGCCGAACTCTAAACCATACTCCGACCCTTCGGACGCCAACGCGGCCATTGCGTTTCTGCAATGCGCAACGTGGCTCCAAAACAACCACATCCACAGAGCCTAAAGGAGACCACCAAAAATGCCTCTAACAATTGAGCCGGTAAAGAGTACGAAAATTGCCGGATGCGTGTATGACGCCGAAGAGTTTGTGTTGTATATTCTCTTCCCGAACGGCGGCCTGTATTGCTACGGCGACGAAAAGACGCCGTTCGAGCCGGAGACATTCGCCGAATTTATGAACGCGCCGTCGAAGGGAATCTTCTTTGGTCAGCGCATCGCCGGGCCGGATCGGAAGAACCCGATTTACCCATTTCGCAAGATCGGCCAGAAGGGCGATGTCTTCCAGGTCGGCGGCAAGGTGCCTTTCGAAGATAAGAGCCTTTTTATCACTGACGACGACATCCCAAGCTCGATGTTCGAGTCTGATCCGGTGGCCAAGAATGTTGGGAAGCCGTCCAGTAAGATTGGCGCACCCGCGCAGGGTGCCACCATTGAAGGCGCGCCAGCAGAATCCACAGCAGTTGTGAAAAAAGAGGAAAAGGCGCTCTCTACGACAACGATTCCAGAACTTCCGCAGGATGCGACCGAGTTGGTTCTGCACGCCCGCTCGATCCAGCAGCAGGTGGCGGCGCTGACGCGGATGGATGGCATCCGGGCGGCCCTGGTGGTCACCGACGCGGCTGGTTACGAGAACGCGGTCAACCTTCTCGTACGCTTAAAGGTCGAGATGAAGCTGGCTGCGCAGCGCGTCGAGGCCGTCAAACGTCCCGCCTACGAGGAGTATCAGCGCCAGCTTGCTTGGGAGAAGGAGGTTCTGGGGCCATACAAGGTGGCCATCGACCAACTACTCGAACCGGCATGCACGCGCTGGCGGCAGGAACAGCGTGAGGCCGAACGCCAAGCTGAGATAGCCGCCCGCGCAGCCGAACAGAAGCGTCTCGACGAGGAAGCACGCGTGCGCGCCGCGCAGGAGCGCAAGCTGGCCGAAGAGCAGGCCGCTGCGCTCGAAGCTGCAGGGCAGAAGGAGGTCGCGCAGCAGATACGCGAGGCTCCAGCGCCGGTCATTGTGCAACAGGCCGCGCCAGTGGTCATGCAAACAGCGGTACCGAGGGTGGCTGGCGCAAAGGTGAGCGGCACGTGGAAGTTTCGCATTACCGATCCGTTGGCTATCCCTCGCGCCTTTGTGCCGGACATCGCACAGGTTCTCTCCGCTCACGGCTACATGCCAGGGCCAGAGGCCAAAAGCATCGACGCTTTGGCTATCGCGCTAGGCCGCGTCTTCGCTGAGTATTACACTCTGGACGAGTCGAAGATCGGGGCCAAGCGGTCGCTGAAAGAGGCGGCGGTCGGATTGATCCCAGGCGTGGACTTCTACTTTGACGAGAAGACTACCGGGACGGGCCGATGAGCGAATCCCTGCGTCTGGAACTCGCAGTATTGTGTGTGAACTGTGAGTTGATTTACAGCCGCGAACTCAAGGGGTGTCCGCACTGCACCTCGCCGGTTCGGTACAGCCTGTCCCGCGCTTTCGGGAGCATCCTCGCCGATGTTCCCGACGCGGAACAGGAGGAGAGGCCTGCATGATCGAAAAGCTCGGCCCAACCTGTCCCACCTGTGGGCAACTCTGGCCACGGAATCGCGGCAAGAGAGCCTGTTCACTTTGCGCTGGGCCGATCCGCGCACGCGACCGTTGGTTCTTCGGACTCGACGGTCGCCCCCAGCACTATCACTGCGACAATCCAACCTCGCCACGCGGAGGCGAGACCGCTCCGTCTGTTCAGGCGGACTTACATCTAACACGAGAGGCACGGAATGAATAAGCCAATGAATGAATCAGAGCGGGAACGCGTTGCCGCAGAGGAAGAACAGATAGAGTGCGACCGACACCGGCATCGTCGAGCGCAACACGCCATGCAATCCGGTGTGGCATACGAGGAGGCTCAGGGTTCTCCAGCTGTTGCGCCCAAGCACCTGCGCGTTGGAGTCAACACGGCCCTGTCGGACGCTGCCGGGCTGGTGCACCATCTGATCGACAAGGGCATCATCACCGAAGCTGAGTACACAAAGGCCGTGGCCGACGAGATGGAGCGCGAGGTTGAGCGCTACGAGGCGCGTTACCTAGGTATGAAGTTTTACTAAAGGAGGGAAGCGATGCCGTTTCCAAAAACGCAGCAGGAATTGGTCGCAGCCGAATATCGGTACTCCGGCGAAGAAAAGTGCCGTGGATGTGACCTCGCGAGGGAATGGTGGAGGACGCCGGACAGTAGGAAGAAGTTACCCATGAACCCCATGCGTAGCGGCGAAGACCCAGCAGCACCCCACTGGTTGTCGTGCATTCACGCAAGAGATTTCCGCTTTCAAAAATAGGTTGACGGCTAGGCCAGAGGCAACTAGATTCTTCGTTGCCCCTGTTTTTACAGATGCACGCGTCCCTGCAAGGACGCGCCTTGTTGTATGCGGATGGTGTACATCGTGCTCGCGGCGCTTTTCTTAGCCCACCAAGAAAGCGGCATACTCGCATATTATCTTTGATGCGGAACGTGGGCAACGTGTTGCCGTCCCGGATTATTTATTGGGAACTGGAGACACGTATGCCATTTATCAAACTAGACACGCGCATCCTCGACTCCTCGCTGTGGGTGCGTCCTATCGATCGTGATCTGTTTATCACCGCCCTCCTGAAATGTGAACCAAGAGAGTTACTCCAGCCAGAAGCCCAGCTTGAAATTCGGACGCTGGATACAACCGGCTGGTGTGTGCCCGCCGGATGGTACGGATTCGTGCGCGCCGCTGCGCCTGGTCTGGCCCACGCCGCCGTTGTGCCAGAGGAGGCAGCCATTGAGGCATTCGAGCGCCTCGGAAGCCCAGAGCAGTCGAGCGCATCGCCGGAATACGATGGCCGTAGGCTCATCCGCGTTTCTGGCGGCTTTATCGTCCTCAACTATATGAAATATAGAGACTTCGACTATGGTTCCCGTGACCGGCAGCGGAGATTACGGGAAAGAGCCAAGGCGCAGCGCGAAGTTGCGCGGGAAGCGTCACGCGTGACAACCGTCACGTCACGCCGTGACGTGACGCAGGCAGATGCAGATGCAGATGCAGATGCAGAGAAGTACAACAGCAAAAGCAAAAACCTTCCTGCGCAGCCGATAAAACCGGCGCGCAGGCGGCGTGAACCAGACCCACGCCACATGCTCTTCAAGGCAAAAATCGGTGAGTACTGGCGTCTGTACAATCCGGGCCACCCGGATATGCCGTGGGATGGGGCCGAAGGCAAAGCGCTCGATGCGCTCCTAAAATCCAGCCCGTCCCTCGACATTGATGCGTTTCGCGGCCTGGTGCGCTCTAGGGGTCTTTCTGAGGTCAACCATGGGGAAAGACCCTCAATCTGGCTACGGACGGCTCTAAGGTACCTTTCCGGCCCATTAAACCGCTATTCAAAGCCCTTACGGATGGACGCGATCCCCCAGCCGGGAATCCGGCACGATCCAATCGAGCCGACCCGCGACTGGGAGGCCGACCTGCTCGATTTCCACGCCCAGAGAAGTGTGCGTCCCACGGCTGACCGGGAAGCCTGGCGCAGGTGCTTGGTATGGCTTCAGTCGAAAATCAATATCCAGAGTATTGACACGTGGCTGAAGCCGCTTCGTCTGCTGCCCGCGCTCAATGGAGGCAAGTCGATACTAGTGGCTCCTTCAGAGGAGTGGGGTATGGTTCAGGGGAAATATGGGTCACTCATCTGCGAGGCGCTCTACCTGCATGGTGTGGGTATAGGCGAATTTGAGCTTTGGTGTTGGGATGAGAAGGCAAAACAAGACCCATGGAAGCGACTGGGATCCAGTGTGAATTAACTTGCGCCGCGCGCAAAAATATGTGATTATTTCCGTACCGAACGCGAAAAAGGAGAAACGGGATGCCGCCTGTTCATCAAACACCACTCCCGCTTATAGATGACGCTCTTCGAAAAAATATCGAAGACCACCTCCCTCACCTCAATTTCAATTCAGACAAAGACCGAGAATTTATCTACGCGCTGGTTGATCTGATACGTGAGATGGATGCAGAGATCGAGTCCCAGAAACGCTACATCCGCAAACTGCTGCGCAGGCCACCGACTCAAAAGGTAAAAATGTCTCCAGACGAACAAGCCAAAGGACTCGTGCGTGGCTGAAATCTTCAAAATCTCTTCGCAGAAAAAATATGCGAACATGCGCGCGCGCTTCATGCCGAAGATGTCGCCGACGACGGGAAGGCTGCGCGTGCCGGGCCGTGAACTACCCTTCACTCTGGCCGACTTTCGTGCGTGGCTGTATTCACAGTCGGATGGTTGCGTAAATGGCATTCCAGTCGTGCCCCCCCACGCCCATCTCGTCTTTCGCTGTGCGTATTGCACCCGCGCCCTCTATCTCGATCATGTAGAGATTGACCACGTCGATCCAGTCAAGAGAGGGGGCTCTCTCGGCCTGAATAATCTTGCTATTGCGTGCAAGCAGTGCAACCAGCGCAAGGGAGAATTGACGGCTGCCGAGTACCGGGCACTCCTGAGCGGACTGGAGACGTTCCCTCAGGCCGCGCGCGCCTACATCCTGCGTTGCTTGTCGACGGCTGCAATGGGAGCGCGTCTGCGATTCCACCCGCGCGAGCAGAAAGGAGGAGGCAATGGAAATGAACAAGACTGAAATCTTCAAGCTGAAAACGACCGTCCGCATTTTGCTGATGGTGGCCAAGATGTTTGCGGAAAAAGAATGGGCGCAAGAAATTCAAAATTTAGCCAATCATATTGCGGCTGAAAGGTTCGAGCGATGAACAGGATTCCGGTAGGCAAACATCGCATGGCCGTACCGAAGTGGCAGAGCGTCAAGCGCGGAGAATTCCTACTCATCACGACGGGCGGAGAAGAGCGCTTGGTCACCATGAAGCCGTTTCCAGCTACGATTCGCACGCTCTTGGGTGCCGAATGTCTCGACATGCTGATAATCGACTTCGAGCACGCGCAGATCATGGTTATTGACGACACTGGAATGCTCGACGGCAAACCTATCAATACCAGGGCATCTGAGATATATCGCTCAGCGTGCAAGCCTGGAGCGAAACAATCAATCCACGGCGATGTCGTCGTGGCCAACGATGAAGATTTATCTGGAGGAGACGGATGGACAAGTTAGATATTCAGGGTGCCCTCGACATTCTGCTGGCTACTGAAATCAACTGCGACAACGGCAGCCGACGCAGCTCCGCGCATGATTTGGTCGTCAAAATGCAAATACAGGAGGCCATCGTTAAACTCGGTGGCGAACCACTCACACCACGCATTTTGGAATCCATTAAAGCACGCGGCGAAGCAGTCTTCAGGGGGGAGTGATTGGTCGGATACGAATGCCAGGAGACGAGAAAAAACAGCACTCGATTCTCCACTGAAAAGCACCCAAAATCAAACACCAACCAAGAAAGGAAATCAATTATGGAAAAAAATGCAAAACGCTACGTCATCGTTCGCTCTTCCTCGGCAGGTGTATTTGCCGGATTTCTTGAATCCAAAACCGGACAGGAAGTCGTCCTCTTAAACGCGCGACGACTATGGTATTGGGCAGGTGCAGCCTCTCTCTCACAACTCGCAGTCACCGGAACCACGAAGCCGCAAGAATGCAAATTTCCTATTGCCGTTCCTCGCGTGGAACTCATGCAAGCCATTGAAATCCTCGATGTCACACCAGAAGCGAAAAAATCAATCGAAGGGGTAGAAGTATGGAGCGCGTAACTCGCGGCGATGGCTTTGGCTTTGGCTATGGCTCTAGCTTTGGCGATGGCGAATAAACACCAACCAAGAAAGGGAAAAATATGGCACTAAATAAGAACGACTCCTTCTTTCCGCGCACGCGCAAAGAACTGTTCCTCACCAGCATCACGGCCCTGGCCAACAGCGCAGGCGAAAAGAGACTCAAGCTCGGCATCACAATGCCTATGATGGATGGCAAGCTCGTTGGTATGCCGGAGTGGCTGAGTGAGCCATTCATCCGCGTGCAGAAGTCAGACCTTGGTGTCGAGAGCGTTAAGTCCATCGTCGAGCTTGACGGCATGACGCTGCGCATGTTCTCTACCGATCAAAGTGAGGAGCCGATCCTAGAGCTGCCCGGCGCTCTACTTAAGAGCTTCATCGTTCGCCGCGTCTCGAACGGGAACTCGTCGGGTGAAGTCTCGGATGCCGAACTAGCGTTCCAGATTTACACCACTTGGAATCGCAAGGTGTGGAACTTTGGATGGACGCACTTCCACTCGACCTGCTTCTGCAACTTCATCTCGACGCAAGCGTCGCTGTCGTTCGGGGCGCCTGTGAAGGAAGCAGACGATAACGAAGAAGAGTCTGACGACGAGGCAGCGTCATTGCAGTTCGGCGACGGTGAGGACAACGAGGATTCGCCAGCGGCGCAGGCCAAGCGGCGTGGACGTCCGCGCAAGAGCGTCCACTAGTTCCACTTCCCGTGTACGACAGTGGGCATTACGCAAAGTAGACCGCGCAACCGCGCAACCGAGGAGGTAGTCCATGAAAAACATGCTCCTGATTCTCGCTCTGCTCACTATGCCCTGCTCGATCCGGGCGCAGAGCGCAACCGCCGCGCAGCAGCCACCCCAAGGAGGAAAAGTGAAACAAGAGTCGCACAACGAAGGCCCGACGCTGGTCGCTCCGAATGAAGTCCAGTTGAAGACGATCGAGCTTGCCTACCGAAACTTCAATGAAGCCCAGAAGTATCTGGGAGAGGTCATTGTCCAGACGCGCGCCGCGCTGGGCCTGGGCGATAATTTTCTGTTCGATCCCAGCCGGTCGGCATTCGTCAGGCAGCAACCCGCCGGGTCGCCTGGGCCGCAGGTCGTTCACCCTGACGAGCGAAACAAGGCGAATTAGTGGATCGATAGAAAGGAATGGCTGCGCATCTAAGAGGGATGTGCAGCCATTTCAACCAATTTTTTTGTTGCGGCTTCCTTAATTGTGCATCAGAATACATTGTGCGATTCCATAGTTGCTTCCACCCAAAGTACCGGTTTGATACAAAGCAAGCGTTGCCTGCGTTTGATATGTGTTATACGCAGTTAATATTGCAGAGAGGCTCCCATCCACGTACATGCAGGATAGTTCGTAGTTTGTATCTGGCTCGGCTACTGGATACGTTACTGTAGTTGAACAGGATGCTCCCTGCGTAGTTCCTACGGTGCACATTGTCACAGTAAAATGCTGGACAGCCGCACTATTCGGAAAATTCGTTGCGATCGTGGGGCTTGTGATCGTCGGATTCGTCCCCAACACAACAGAACCCGTCCCCGTCGTCCCATTGCTCAAGTTGGAAGCAGCCAGTGCAACCCCGTTTACTTGATAGGATGACGCGCTCAGAGTAAACGGAATCGAAACAGCAAGCGCTCCCGGAGTTCCACCATGACTCAAGGTGTATGTACTAGTTGGATTCGTTCCTGTCCCAAGAACATTTTGCCAATTCCATTGATCTCCGAGAGTGACAGATCCGTTCCAATACTGCGCTTGGATCCCGAACAGCGCGCTGCTTTGGTTTGCTGTACTTGTTGCTGGCGTATTCTGGTCGAGAATCAAATGGCCGCCGTAAATATCTCCCGTGTGTGAATCAAATGCCCCGGTGCTGAGGTTGGGAACATAGAATGTGGGGACGCCCCCGCTGCCGCTCTGAGTGCACTGAAGCTTGGATACTGGATTGCTTCCAGGGCCGGGCACGTCGGCGCAACTCCAAGTATCCTGCGCGCTCGCGCTTCCGTTCCAGTAGGTGCCGACAAAAACCATCGACGGGCTGTTGTAATTCTGGGTGCTCGTGGCTGCAGTTGTAGCGTACACGCCCGTCTCTCCGGTGAACGTGTTCAAAGAAGAACCAGTCTGCGTGTAACTCCCACTGTTGGTGATCCCAGCAAAAGCGTTCGAAACCGTGAAAGAGTTTGCTATGTTCGTGAGCGGCACCAGGCTGGAGGTTGCCAGCGTCAAAGAGCCACCGAGGGAGACGACGCCACCCCCAGAGATTCCTGTGCCTGCGTTGACCGTGATCGTACTGTTCGCCAAAGAAGCATTCGGAATCGCCACGAGGGACAGGTCGCTCGATCCATTCGCCGAGTTATCGGCAGCGCTGATTCCAGTGGATGTGATTAGGTTCAGCTTTGCCCGCTGCGTGACCGACACCGTTGCGTTCTGCACAGTCTGGTAATAAGCGCCCGCCGTCGATGCACACGCACCGTTGCCCGGAGTGCAGATTGTCGAACCATTCACGGTCGATCCAGCGGCGAACTGTCCCACGCCCGCCGATGTAACCTGGGCCGAGCCGCCCGCGAATGAGGCGGCTCCGGTCGTTGAATTCAAAATGATCTGTGCTGCTGCCCCACTTGAAGGAGCAAGGTTGAGGTTCTGGTAGCCGTAAAGCTGGCCCAGATTCGCTCCCGTTCCAATCACCCAGTTGGCCGTAGGCTTCGGGGTGCCTGCGGCTGAGTCGTAGATCAGACCCTGGCTTCCCGTCATTGAAAATGGAGTGTTCTGTAGCACGCCCTGCAAATCGATAGCTTGCAGTGTGGCTGCGGATGCGGTGCGCCCGTTGAAGCTGAGCAGTCCAGTGGCTCCTCCACCTGCCACAGCCGTCCATGATCCGTTGTAGCAGCCATATAGGACACCGGGTGATGTCGACAGGAAGAAGAAGCTATTCGGGGTGCATAGCCCCGATGGAGCCGTCCCGCCAGCCAGCAGCGGCGACACGCAGAATGGCGTGCCGCCCTGTTGCGGCACCAGATAGGCCGTTCCAGCCGGACAGTAATTGTTGGGGGGGTATCCCACCCAAGACCCCGAACTATTGCACGTTGCGGCATTCTGGCCCAAAGGAAGCGTATTGGAAGTCCATTGTGCGCCCGCGTTGCAGCCCAAGTGAGGGAAACCAACTCCAAGCGCAGTTCCTTGGGACGGCAGAGCGTAGCTGTCCATCGAAAACAGGCTTCCCTGAACCGTCACCAGCGGAATTGACAGGTAGGTCGTACCGCCGTTCTGGATCGTCACAGTGTAAAAGAGTCCCGATGGCTGGGCCAACGCCGCGTTGGCTACCTGCAGGCCCGCTGTGAGGCCCCCAGTGGCGTTCAGCGTGCCGCAGACCGGGCCATTGACCGGCGAGCCGCCGTTCGGAGTGTAAGTGATGGGTTGGCCGAGATTGTTGACGCCGAGAAAGCAGAGGTTTGATCCGCTCGGAGGGTAGACAAGGCTGCCGCTCCCGTTGTCGACTTGGAGGGCATTCGCTGTGACTGTCGTGTATTCCTGGCCGACGGCGACAGCAGTCCCGAACAAAAACAGGATGGCGAAAACAATGGCTTTTTTCATACATACTCCTAGATTGTGCCGATTGCAAAGATGTTGCCGTTGCCATTCCATGTGGCTCCGGTGTTGTCTCCGTAGGTTCCAGTGAATGTTGTTCCGCTGGTCTGACAGCCGACAATCTGCTGGCAAATGTGGCTGCCTGTTGGCGTATAGGAGGAGAGCGTCGCTGTCGAGACGAGCGTCTGGCCCGCGAAGGCTGGAGGCACTCCAAAGTTCGCGCCACTCGCCACTACGGCTTGGATGATCGCAATCTGGTGGCCGCTCGTCGTCGGAATAGTGATGGCGGTTCCACCCGTTACCACCACAGACTGGACGCCCCCACCAGGCAGCCAGAAGACACCCAAGACATTAACATTCCCAGCCCACTCATTACCGTCATTGTCGCCATAGAAGGCGTTCACTTGGAGCGAGGAATTCAGGAAGCACGTCTGTATTCCCTGCATACCGTTGTCTTGGTGTGGATAGGCGGCTGTGCCTCCCATGCCGACGATACCAATGTAGTTTTGTGCGCTGAATCCCTGCGGAACCGGAACCGTGTTCTCGTTCGGAAGAGTCCCGGAGACGACGCAGAGAATGTCGCCGTTACCTGTGGTGAAAGTGACCTGAACGATTCCTCCGACAGTCGTTACATTTACATTTGCGCCCTCAGTCCACGCAACCGCGGCCCAGTTGGAATCCGAGGTGACAGGCGGATAATTGTCGCGCGTCTGGAAGGACGTGCTAGGCGTTCCATTGCTTTGTGTCGACTGCAAGACACCGTTGAATTGGAGAGTGGTGTAGGGGCTACGGCCAGGGCCAGTCCACGCCACCATATTGGCTGCCGTGTAGCCACTTGGCAGTGGAATCGGAGAGCCTGCGGCCACATAGCCAGCACCGAAAGCAATCGTGCCGCCTCCCCTCAGAGGAATAAAGCTGAAGTCTCCGGGTGTGGTGACAGCCCCAATTCGAATGCTCCCCGGGGTGGTTATCTCATCCTGAAGCCACAGATTCGGATCGGTAAAGAATGAATATGTGCCATTCCCGCTTTCGAAGTTGACATAGTACGTTGTCTGGAGCGCTTCGCCGGTCTGCGTGTCCGCAGGAAGAGTTACAACAGCACCATTCTTGAGAGTCACGCTTCCCGATGTTCCAGGGCCACCGGCTGTCGAGTAGATTCTGATCGTGGCAGTTTGGCCGGCCAGAATTGCGTCCACTGTCATGTTCGTGGCAGCGTTGATGCCGCCCACCTCATATTGCAAAGGCTCAACTTCTTCCAAAGTCTGTTTGCGCTGCTGCACATTGTTGAAGCTCAGAAATTTTAGATAGATGGTTTTGCCAGCCAGCGACGGATCGTAGCTGTATTGAAAAATCTGCGAATCGCATCGAACGAATGGTTCTCCCACCGCGTGGGCTGTCTGCGGCGTTGTGAAGACCCCGCGCCGCAAGTAGGTGAGGTCGTAGTCGTTTATGAGTCCATCGCTTCCGGTCAGCGTGGCATTCTGGAACGAGATGTACTCGTTGCCGATCTTCGACAGCGTAGAGAAGGCATTCGCCTGTGCGAGTGACACGCTGAAAAGCTGGCCAGTAGTCGAGACGGAGAGAATGTCGGTGGTGTCGGGGTCGCTTCCTGCCGGAAGAGCCGCAGTCAAAGCGCCAGCGCGCGACGTCCCATATTGCGTGCCAATCTTCTCGTAGGATTCATTGTCGAGCGAAAGCCATACCTCGCATCCACCCCAGTTCTGTCCAGTCCCATTGGGCATCCCTACGACGGGGGCGACCCCCGGCGCGCCCCCGCCACTGAGTGCTATCCATATCTGGAAGTCCGGGTTTGCGCTCGTAACAGCAGCCCGACTCACAGCTTCGAATATGTCCATGACGGCAGTGTTGCCTGGGTCGCAGAGATATGGCTGAGGCGGAGGAGGGGCAATTGGATTCTTGGGGTAAATGGTCGCTGTAGCCGTCCCCCACGGAAACTCTTCGCATGTCACCTGGTAGATGCGATTGGCGTCCTCTTCGATCTGGATGATCCGAGCAGGCACCTTGTTGAATTGCAGGTTGGAGTCAGTGAGTGTAACAAGATCGATCGGCTCCAGAAACTGGTAGCGAATGCCGCTGATCTTGAACATGTACTTTGCGCGGATATTGACCAGTCGCTTGAGCCGGATATTGGCCGCAAACGTTGCAGCCGCGATCGTACACAGGAAACTGTAATCCTGTTGGCCTTCAGGGCGCAGCCCAAACTGCGAGACGCTCCAGTTGTCCTGTTCGACCACGGAATTGGCGTTGTAGTTGTTGATGCGATCCGTGAACTGAACCTTGACCTCGTTAAAGGCATCCTGCCAAGGCGAACGTTTCACTTGAATCGGGTCTTCGTTTCCTTCGACCAAAAAATCGAGATCGTTGAGGTCGACCACTGGGGATGTTACAGGAGTGAACAGATAGCCGTTGGCAATCGTCGTCGTGTCACCATACGGGCCAAACTTCAAGCGTCCTTCCGACCAGAAATCGGCCACATTTCCTGCCGAGCACCATAGGTCGACCAGTTCAGATGCAGATTGTGCCGCCTGGTCGAGAAGCACAGAGACGAAGAAGTTGTTGGAGTTCCAGTAGTCTCTGGCAATCGTGTCGAGGGACTGATCGATGATCGAAGACGGCAGCCCGACACCCCAGATGGTGTTTGTAAGAAAGGCATTGATCCAGACAGCCAAGTCGGCGTCTACAATTCCTCCACCGAAAGCATACGGCCCGAAGACCTCGAAGTTGTAGTTCGGCGTCTGGCCGCTCGATCCCAAGTCCATTGCTGATGCACCCACGCAGGCCAGAGTGCTGTAGCCAAGAGCCTGCGAAAGATGCTGCGATATCAGATACTCCCACGGAGATTGGCTCTGCTGCCCTTCGAGCAACTCAAACTGTAAGGATGCCTCAGGGTTCAAGCTCGAATAGGACTGTCTCCAAGAGTAGTTGATGACCACTGGCCGCGTCGCGTCCGCAGCATTGAAGAAGTAGTTTCCGTCGTATCCACCCCCTGATGTGCCGATACTGTATTGGCCTTCGGCTGGGTTTGTTCCTGCCGGAACGAACTCAAGAGGCACCCCTGTATCGACGAAGGTCACGCCGAGGTCTGTGCGAAAGTTGGGCTGATTCTGCACAGTGATTTCATACGGCGCAGTGTTGGGGATGATGTAGTCCTCGGATGAGTCCACCACATACATCGAGTAGCTGTAGTTGATCGTCACAGACTGGCCAGCTTGTGCTGCCGGGAATGTATATGTTCCTGGGTTGTCTTGGGTTGGTGAGGTGTAATCCGATCCTGACGTCAGAGCCACCATTTGTGTTCCGCTCAATACCACCGGCCCTGGTGAACCGTAGTCGTTGGCCGTTACGCTGTAGACTGCTGCGGCTGCAACTCCGTTGTCGGCGTTGAACGCTGACTGATTCTGAACAGTATACGATCCACCTCCTGCTGGAACGATGAAGTTCTCTTGGGCCGATTGGAGATTGAGACGTCCGTTCTGTCCCCATACACTCCCAATGCCGCTGACAGGCCCACGACAAAGCATGGCGAGGATGGCAGCTTGGTAGTCGTATTGCGTGCTTTTTCCGAGGCCCTTTCCGCCCAATTGGTAAGCCGATCCGTGATCGTTGAAGTCACCATACCAAAGCAAGTTCATCGGCACGCGCACTGTGCCTGCGACGAGAGGAATGGCGACGCCATAGACGGACTGCGTAACTTGTAGCGAGTGCAGTTTCGGCGTAACGGTTTGATTTCCGAGTCCCATAGGTTGTGTGTCCTGTTTTTACCATGCGGTGAAGAAACGAGGTGGAAAATTCGGGTGTCTCTGCATTTCGGCTCGGATGGCCACGTCGCGCCGAGCATTCGCGTAGACGACACCCAACCCCGCGGGACGGTTTGTGGCGTGAATGAGCCTTCCTGGCCACGGCTCTAGCAGCAGAGCGCCGTGCGAATACGTTCGGCCCACCCGAAGCATCACAATATCTGCGGGCTGCGTCTCCGCCGCTGAAATCTCGCGCGTGTGCCGCAGAAGCTCTGCCAGATACATCTCCTCGGAGCGGTGGAGCATCCATTGCATATTGTACGGAGCGGGATCGATCTTCTCTGTCACGCCAGCATTCTCAAAGACGCAGCAGAGAAACTGCCCGCAGTCGACGCCTCCCTTGCGTCCCTTGATGCGGCCTCGGTCTCGGAAGGGTGTGCCCAACCACTCCACTGCTTCGGCGAGAACTTTCTGGCGTGCTTCCTGCGACATTGTGGTATCCTCCACTCATACAACGACCAACCACGGCTCAGGCTGACATCTTCCCGGTGTCAGCCTTTTTTTTAGAGCGCAGTCTCCTTGTTCGGAATAAAGGGCTGCCCTCCAAAGTTGATGTTGTTCGAGAACTTGGTAGTGCAGGTGGCCAGCGTGTGGTCACATCCAGCAGTTGCAGTGAACTGATCGTTCAGCGCGACTGGAAAGATAAACGGGCGCACAAGCCGCAATGTGCCGTTCGCGTGCGTCTGGATCATCCCCGACAGGCCTGCATTTAGGCCGCTGGTCATCGTGATGATCCCCTGCGTGAAGTAGCCGTCTCCGCTGACCGCTCCATAGTCCTTCGAGTTCGCCAGCGCCCACGCAATCATTCCATCCGCCCAGACCGTAGCTTGGTTGGCGATGGTCGTCTCGCCGATGTTCGGATTATTGGCCCACGTGAAGAGTCGGCACATGGTGCGAAGTATTTCGCCATGCCAAAATCCAAACCAAGATTCGCCGGATGGCTGTGCGCAGAACGTTCCAGCCATGACGCCGCTTGTCTGGTAGATGCTGCCTAGGTAATTGACGGCGGTCGTCAGGAGATATTGGTAGTTCGAGTTCATCGGGCCACTTGCGTTGCCGTTCGGTCGCATCTTCTCATCCATCAACAGTACGGCGCGAAGAATCAAGGCGGCAAAGTGCGGTTCATCGTACGTCGTAGAAGCGCCCGCGTTCGAGGGATAGATGGTCGGTGGCCCTCCCGACGATCCCCATTGAGTGCCTAGATAGCTCAAGAAATCATCCACGATCGTCACAGCCTGGCTGTAGTAACTCTCGGTGCCACTGCACGCATTGACCAGAGCAGCAGTCTCGGCCAATGGACGATATTGATAGCCGCCCCATTCCGTGTTTGGATCGGGGCCATTCCATCCGAACGTGTTGGTTGGACCATACTGCACGGCATCAGGACGGTCGAAGTAGAAGACTGGAGCGAATGGGCCAGTTGTCCCCCCCACCTGGGCAACATAGGCCGCCTGCGAATCCTGGAGCATCTGAAGGCACGTGGCAACGTTCGTCTCGTTCCCAAGCTGGCGGAACATCCAAGGGGACTGATAGCCCATATACACTGGCCCCTGCCAGCTAATCAGTGTGGCTGGATTGCCAAGAAAGTTGGCCGTGAACGGTATGGCTCCGCCGTAATACTTGATCGATAGATTCGGGAGTGTCCGAATGCGAACGACAGTGAGGGTATGCGGAGTGTTCACCAGATCATCGAATGCGAAGGTGTAAACCGGCGCTCCAACGGGAAGTGTCTCTCCGCTGTTGTTGATGAAGTTTGCAGCGGACAGGGTAGTGGTCTGCTGCGTGTTCGGCGTGTCTATCGTGATGGTCGCCGTGTAGCGATTGGCTGGATTGTAGGGCTGCTGGTTGGTCGTATCGATAAAGCAGTTGAGTGTCTGAGCGATGGTGCTCGCCACCGTGATCTCGGTTGTATTTCCTGCGGCATACGTGTCGTTGAGGGCTGCACAGCCGTACTGAACGTCTCCACTCTGTGCTGTCACTGTCACCTGCGCGTTGCCATACTGGTCTGTCCCGAAGGTGGGTTGCGGACTTTGTGCTGAATAAAAGAACGTTCCAGCCTTCGAGAATGCGGACATTGAGTAACTCGGCGAAAGCCAGTCGCGTGAGTCGTCGATGTTGTAGGCTATCTGCGCCTGCTGGAACGTGGCCGTCTGCGCTGCTCCCCACGGCCCAGTCGGAAGGAGCGTCGCTGCCAGACCAAACATGCGATAGGCCCAGTTGAACGTATCGCAGGCGCAATCGATCTCACCAGCAGCCAAGGGTCTCCAGTCCGGGAACGCTTCGAAGGGTTCATCCACTACAATCAGTGGGCCATCCACGCTCGAATAGATGACGACGAGGGTGCCGCTGAAAGAGAGGTCTGTAAGCGTAACGACCGTTCCTCCTTGTGCGGCGTTGTAGGCATACGATGCAATCGAGTAAGCCGTTCCAGTCGCCGGAGGAGAGTAAGGACTTTGGTAGATGAGAGTGTATCCCGGCGTCATGGCCTGATAGCAGTAGCGCACTTGGCCACGCGTATCGGGCACAACCGCGACGCCATTCGTAAAGGTGAACTGATCGGAGTAGTTCACGACTGCCGAGACGAATGGGGCTTTCACTGCAAAGAGCCAGTGCGGCGCAAAAATCTCGGTTGGTGTCACCACCTGCGGGATTGGATAGTTCCGATACAAGATCGGCAGGATGTGGCTCAGGCACTTCTCGGCCAAGAAGATTGCATCCGGCAACGCGAAGGTCTGGTACGCCTCCAAGAGACCAAGACCGAGAAGAAACTGGCTTTCTGATGTTCCAGCTTGCTCTGGAAAGTAATCTTGGCGTCCTTCGGTTTCGTTGTACGCGTTGACGACCAAGCCAGCTTGGTTCATCAGAGTATTGACACTCGATCCCCATCCGGCAGCCGGAACAATGACGATGTTGGTGCTCCCGGCTCCGACCGAGTTCGGGAAAGTGACCGTGTCGGTTTCGAAGGTGCATCCAGTGTCGCCGAAGACCCAGCCACAGCCAGGCTGCAAGATGTGCTTGGGCATCGGTTGGTTCATGGTGAAGGTGTACGGCTTGACGCTTCCTTCCGCCTTCGTGCCACCAACCTGATTGATCGTTGTGATCTGTCCTCCGAAGCGAATCGAGCCACCAAGCGCAACGTCTCCGTAGACGTCTGTGCTGAACGTGATGGCCGTGAAGAGCGCCCCGTCGAATAGGCCCGCCTGAATGGCGTGCATGAGCGTATCGTTCCACTCCGGCATCAGGACGGTTTCGTCCGCGTAGACCTCAAAGTCACAACTGGCGTTCATCGCGCCAACGGCAATATGCGTCGAGACTACTGACCAAAATCCCCACCGGCTCGGATGGTAGACATTCCCATTCCACGCGATCGGCATTTGTCCGTCTGTGATGTAAAGTGTCAGGCCACTTGGCAGTGTGACCGTGATTAGGTCACAGGTGTAGCAGGACTCTACATCTGTCGAAAGAAGCCACTCAAGATAGTTCTGTGAGATGTTTTTCATCTAGGTTAGAACACTCCCCAAGATGACGCTCCGAAGCCGGATATTCTTCGAGCGCCATATTTGTTGTACGAACTGCTCAAACGTCATCTCGTCCGATGCAAAGCGAACCCGATAGTAGAAGTTGCCTGACCATGTTAGAACTGAGCCTGCCGCTGGAGCCGCGGCAAAAACGATGATTCCTGTCTGCGTCACTGAGTATTGCGTGGTCGGCACAACCACATCGTTCAAGTAAATCGTAGGTGCGCCATTGAGGTTCTGCACGATGTCGAAGCCGATATTGATGGCGCGTTGGAGTTGAAAGTTGGCTGTCGCGCCATCACCAATCCCGATGAACTGCTTGTTGGCTGTGTTGTCGTTGACGTCCAGATAGAGGAAATCAGAGAGCTGGCCCCCAGCTTGAAGGAAGAATCCGAGCAAATAGTTGTACAGGCTCGACGGGATGTTCTCGGCTCCTCGCGCCCAGTTCAGGTCGTAGCTGATCTCCCAGATCGGATAAAGCTGCGTGCTGGATCGAATCTCGCCCGCACCGGACTGCGGCGAGTGAACGATCGTCTTCAGGAACATGGGTGTCTTTGAAGGGTAGTTGAATCCTTCGGGAAAGTTTGGATTGAAAACGACGTTTGAGTGCATTAGTGAACCGTCCTGTTTCCGCTCTCGCGGTGAGCTTTCCGAACGCTTGCCCCGATGATGTCGGAGTGCTTCATCGCCATTGCGCGGAAGTTCGCATCCGTGATGCCGCTAAAATTGGTGTGATTGTGCACCGTCATACTCGAAGTGTTGCCACCGTTGTTGTTGTTCACAAGGCTCTCGAACGTCTTAGTCTGGCCCGTAGTCAGAACACGTTCTCCGGCGTGCGCAACGATCGGCACTGCTTGCCCTGGCATTCCATTCACGATGCCACCCAGTTCGAAGGCTGTTGCGGCAAGTGGCGCGTACGTCCCCTCCACTAAGGCGAATGTGGAAGCTGCTGCTGCTGCCGCTCCTGCTGGCCCAGCGGCAGCCCCACTTGGTGCGGCAGCAGCAGCAGCGACAGCGGCAGAACTTGTCACTGCGGCCTGGTTGGCCATCACTTGGATTGCCTGCTTTTGGGCTGTCTCCGCTGCGCTCTGCGCCACCATCTGTTGGCCGGTCACCAGATGCAGCGCCAGTTTGAGGGCTTCGTGCTCCGCCCAAGTGGCAAGCATCTCTTCGCACTGCTGCGCCAGACCCATAACCATGTGCGCACCCATATTCTGGAATTGGATGCCGATGCGCTGTGTTCCGAAGATCATCGCATTTTGCACTTGGAGCCACGAGGAGTTGATGCCGGAAAACGCCTTTTGGAAGGGGGTGGCCAGCGCTTGAGCGGTTGCGGTCTTGTCCGAGATGGAGCTGAGTTGCTGCTGGCCTTGCGTCTGCGCAATCTGCCCCTGTACGGACGCCTGAGCAGCCGCATTCTGTGGGTCTGTGTTCATTCCCGTTACTGGATCGAGCTTCTGCTTTGATCGCAAGCGTTCCAACTCCGCGTTCAAAGACTGAAGTTTTTCCCGAAACAGTTCCGTATGGATGGCAGCTCGATGTTCGGCGCCTGAGAACGCCGTCAGGCTTCCAGTGGCGTGTTTTTGCGCGACGACCGCCAGTGACAGTGCTGCATCGTTCTTCGCTTGAATGTCGTTTGCACGTGCAACTTCTCGGTGATAGCTCTCCCAGCGTTGGCCCGTCTGGAGGATGGCTTCAGATGTCGTCTTCTGCCACTTTGCCATCGCGTTGTCGGCTCCCAGCATGATGTCCGAGCCATGCTCGTTGCGCTCCGCCGACTCCTTCTGCGCCGAGGCTATCTTCTCGTTGCCGCGCTTAATCATTTCTGCGGCGCGGTTGCCCTCGGCAATCATCGCAGAATTGACCTTGTCGACGACCGTCTCATATTCAGACGAGCCGACTTCGAACTCGTGGAGACGTTTGCGCCAGTAACCGGCTTCTTCCCCCAGCGTGATCTCGTGGAGCGCACGCTCGCGTGCGTTCTCCTGCTCCATACTCTTAAGTAGTTCCTGCGCCGACAGGCGCTTGTTCGCGGCAGCAGCTTCGCCTTCAGCTATTCGATCCTGCAGCCCCTTCATCTCCATTCCGGCAGATGAGTCCTTGTCTTCTTGCGCCGTATATCTTTGCGTCTCGGCGATTAGCTCCAGCTTTTTTCTGAGTTCTGCATTTATTTCCTGATGTCCCAATAGTTCGCCGTCGAGGGCGTGGTTGGCTTCGATGGTTGCGCGAGCAATATCGTGCTGGAGGGGGGCTTCCTTCTGTAGAAGTGCGAGAGACTGAAGTCGGCTTGTATAGCCCGATTTGTTGAAGTCTCCGGCTTCCTTGAGTTTAGTAATGGATGCCAGGAAGACACCTAGATGTGCAAGTGCTCCCCCCCCTGTGGCGTCGACATCCTTTTGATATTCCTTGTTGATCTGCTGTGCAAGGGTTAGAGAGTATCCTGCTGCCTTGTTGGTGGCTTCATATCGTTTCCGGGCAACTTCTATCGAATGGGAGTCGATGAATTGCCGATCTCCCATTTTGTTCACTGTGTCGGAAAACTTCTGCGCCGCGAAGTCAAGGTCAATATATTTTTCATAAAGATCGTATGCTTTTCGACCAAGATCAACGAAAATCTCACCCAGCGCAATCGCGCCGAATATCGGAAACGCGGCCTGCATGGCTGCACCCATGCCAGGAAGCAGCGACAGGAAAGCTCCTGCTGCACGCGTCGATCCCTGCAGGTTGCCGCTGAACACCCGAATCTCGCTCGAAGCGGCCATGCGAGCCGACATATTGCGACCGAGCGAAGCCGTTTCTCTGTCTTCGGAGCTGCGCAGCTCATCCACGACGGCACGCGCCGATTCCGCCGCTTCCATGTGCTCAACAATGGCGTTGATGGCTTGCATGTTGCCGGAGGATGCCATCGCGCCCATTTTCTTGTAGGCGTCCCCAAGCTGCTCAGCGGCGACCTTGGCCTGAGCCATCGCCTGCGCCATCCGCTGCGATTGCGTCAGGGTCGTCTGCGCAGCGCTGTTGAACTGTTCCTTAAGCTGGCTTGCGTCGGCAGTGATACCGACCTGGACGGTGTTGTTAGGCATTCGTCGCGCTCACTCTCTGCGCTGTCTGGATCAGCGCTTCATCGTGTGCAGAAGGCAGCGGAACTATCTTGCTCTCTTGGTCAACGCGGCACACCACTCGCGTCATTGGTTCAACAACCATGCACTCTCCTCGATGGCCAGCGCGAAGTTCGCAGCGCGCCCGTCCAGTAGGCCCTACTCCCACAACCCCGACCCAGTAACGAAGGTCGCATCTCATTGCGGCAGCCCACCTTTCATACTTTGGAGAAGTTCGATATATTTCGCGTCAGCCTTCATCTCAGCGAGGGACGCTCGAACATCGGAAGGGAGTGCGGCTTCTGGAATGGCAGCTCCAAAGGCGGACTCGATCTTGGCCAGATCGATGTCTTTCTTCTCGGATTCCGCGCTGTAGCCGAGGAAGGAGGCAACCAGCACGTCTACCGGAGGCTCTGCGTACCACTGATCGTAAAGGTTCCAGACGCGCGTCAACGGAATACGCCCGGCCTCTTCGAACGTCCATCCAAGTCGGGCGACGATGGTTGCGAGAATGCGAGTGAAGTTGAGTGCGCCTGGGTCCCCCCAGACTATTCTTCCCCCGCCGGTTTCGCAGCCTCCGACTTAAATCCGTTGACTTCATTGGCGAGCACCATCAGATGGTAACGAACGGCGTATGGGGGCAGCTTGGCCACATCTTCTGCGGAGAACGTCTGGCCACCATTCTCTTCGGGGCACTCGTTCAGGCAGTCGGCGATGAACTGGTTGTTGAAGAATTCGTCGCGCTTTTTCTTGTCGCTGATTGACTGAATCTTCAATTGTGTTTCTTCGGCCTGGGCAGTCATAATCGTCCCGACCGTGTAGGACTTTCCGTCGAACTCGTGTGTTCTCTTCATAGGGCACCCCTGGTTGGTTTTGGCTCGGCGTCTACGAATATAACCGTTTACACCGAGCCTTGTGGGAAAAATCATCAGCTCGGCAGGTAGAAGTATCCGGCAACGCCATTCGGAGGGCAGAAGGCTTCATAGTCGAACGTTGTCGTCATGTACCCGTCGCGTTTGGTTTTGAAGCTCAGTTTGCCGATCCGAACTGCGGACAGGTAGAGCGCGCGATTCATTGCAGACGCCCCGCTGGTCTGATACGGGAACAGGAGATTCATGCTCAGGATCGGCCCGAATCCTTGAGTGTGCTGCATGATCGGGTAGCTGTTCCCAAGAGTGCTACTCGTGTAGGTGTATGTGATGAAGACCGAGTTCGACGCATCTGCCGAATTGAACAGATAAACGCCGTTGCCCGGAGCAGTGTACTCCCCAACTGCTGGAGCCAAACTGACGTTCCCAAGCTGCACGTTGTTGGTTTGGTACATCACGTTTCCGTCTGAGGCGTAGTGCGCGGCTTGTGCAACCTCGACCACGCACAGATTGGTGATGCCGGACGCTGGGCCGCAGTTCGTCCAGGTCGCAGTGCCATCCGTGGTTGTGCCGCCGACCACCGTATTCCAAGTCGGTACGGAGGCTGCCGTGGTTCCGGCTACCGTGCAGACTTGGAGGTTGGTGCCGTCCGTGATGAACTCGCCCAGGGTGACCGGCGTCGAGGCCGCGCGCGTCGAGATAGCGGTCGAGGTCAGCGTGTAGGCTTCCCGATAGCTGTCGACAACGGTTCCGGTCGTTGGACTGTCTCCCAGTGCTGCGTTGGCGATGATGTCACCGCTCAATTGCAACACTTCCAAGGTGCCCTTGATTGTCATATCGACAACGGCAGTATCGAACGGCATTTTGAATTGCCCCATTGCTGAGACGATCTTTTGGTCGATGTCGCACGTGAGACTCTGAAGAGCGTTGAACTCCCAAGGCTTAGCGATTCCGGGAATATTTCCGCCGACTGGCCGGGCAGCGACAATGCCTGGCCCAACGTTAAGGGTTTGTAGCTGCGTGACACTGGGCATAACACACTCCTATGTGGTGAAGATGATTAACGGAATCTTGGCAACGCTCACCGGCACGTTTCCGTTAGCTGTGCCAGCAACCTTCTGAATCTTCCCTTGGATGCGCACCCACTGCACCAAGCCGCCCAATGTGTTGTAAGTCAAGCCGCTTTGCGGTGGGTTGGAAAGCGGGCCGTTCTCCAGCGCATCGAGGGCGTTGTTGACAACCGTCATTGGGATGACTTCCTCCGCTCCCGGGGTCTGACTCAACTGTGGAGCGAGAAAATACAGCCAGAGATCGACGTTCAGCTTGTAGAGTGGCAACGCGCCTTCCTCGGACGGATCCGCATCCTCTTCCTTCTCGTCGAGGCATCCTGCCGGTAGCTGGGCATCCGCGTAGTCGTTGTGGGCACGATAGACGCGGCTGACGCTCAGAAGAGTTGGCAGTATCTTCTGAATTTCTGTGGCTAGCGCGTTGTAGATGGTCTCTCTTGAGTTTCGCATCTCACGCTCCCGCTGCTTCGGCTGTGGCCTTCTGGACTGTTTCCGCGTATGCGGCACGAATCTCCGGCTCTCTCTCCGTGAGCGAAGATTCCATGAAATTGTGCGCAGGCATCTGGACTGTGAATGCCTTGTGCCGGGTCGTAAAGACGGTCTGACCTGCACGCTCGAAGACCATCAGCTTTCCGTCGACAGCCGGTACGTTGATCGTCCCCCCATAGTTCAAGATGCGCGCGTAGGGCACGTTGCGTCCGAAAATCACGCTGCCCTTGAAGACCCCAGTCTCTTCCTTAAACTCCGTTACGCCGCCCTTGTACAAACGTCCCTTGACGCGATTCAATACTTGGCCGTTCAGCTTCTCGTTCTGAATATACGAAAGCAGGTTTTGCAACTGCGCGCGCGTCTCTGCCCTGAGTGCATCGATAATCATCGACGCCTTGTTGGCGAGAAAAGATTGAACTTCGCCCGTGCTGACGACCACGTTGATTACCATTGCGGCACGTCTTTCTGCTTTTTCCGTTCGATGGTCAGTTTCGATGTAGGAGAAAATGGAGTCTGCGCGAATGTGGTCGAGAGAGCATCTGCGAAGCGCTGGCTCTGCATTCCAATCCTGTCTTTCGCCTTGTACGCCCAGCCAACCATCTCGTACACGCATTTCTGAATATCGGGTGGAACCGCGCTTGTCTGGTAGCTGCACAGCACAACTGCGCCCGCATCTGCTGCCGCCATCGTCAACACCCCAGTCGGCGCAATCACATATTGGCCAGCGCTCGGAACGCCGATGACAGCAGTCAGTTGCACGCCGCTCGCCTGGTAGGTAACCACCAGAGAGCCAGCGAAAGTCGACGCATTGTTGATTGTGATCTGGTATGGCCCAGAAGACGGAACTGTCTGCGGCTCTGCGTTGATCTGGTTATTTGGGAAGCCAGCAACATACTCAATGAAGACATTTCCGTAGCCCTTCCAGAAACGGTCTGGGGTGGACGCCAGAAAGGGAGGAATGAACGCGCCGGTGCTCCGTGAGCCGCCAACCAGATAAATGCCCGTGTCGTCGTTGTAGTAGCCTGGCTGAACGCCATCGGACGAAGCCGGGATTGGGCTGCCAGAGATTGTCAAGGACGTGATGGACTGCACGGGACGGTTCTGGAGCGTCATGCTGGTGGTTCCCGTCCCATTGCGGCGCTCCGTGTACGTCGCCTGTTGAATCGCCGAACGCGAGGTGTAGGTCAGGAACTCCTGACTCGCCGCATCCACGAGCTCCTGAATAAACACGTCGTCGGTCGTCGTGTTCGTCAGGTTAAGCCATGTCTTGGCTTGCGCAAGCGTGATTAGGTCGGTCATTCGTCTCTCAAATGTGAAGCGGCCCACTCGATATTTCTACCGAATGGGCCGCGCCCCTTCCTGTCAGGATGCCGCCCACCCAGGAAGAAGACTACGACGTTGCGATGTTCTGGAAGACAGCGGCTGCGAACAGCGCTGGAACCTTCATCAGCCCAGAGTAGTAGACGCCTTGGTACTGCGTGCGCGTGACCTGCGGCCAGATGATCTGGTAGTAGTCACGCATTCGGGTCTGTAGGTAGAACGGCAACGGAACCTCAGGGATCGAGTACTCCGGCAGCGAAGTGCAAAGCGCCAGCGCGCCGTTGGAAGGTGCCCAAGGATCGAGCACAACCTCGACGATGTCGCCGGTGATCGGGTTCAAGATGCCCTTCACCGTGTTGCCGCTGGTGACCGGCTTCCCGGACGGCAGGTCGACGCGAAACACCGGGCCGGTCGTGCCTCCGAAGACAGCTTTGTTGATAGCCTGCTGGACATTGCCTCCGATGACCAGCTTGTCGGGCCGGATACGGTAGTTGTCCCACAGGTACTCGAAGCCGCTGGTGAACTGCTGCACGCCACCAGAGTTGTCAGAAGTCAACGCGCCACCGTCGAGGGACGCATAGTAAGCCCCGGAGCCGGACGCCATATACTGCGTGGCGAGCCCGTCATAAATCAGGCTGTTGGCGGAGTTGTCTGCGGTGATGGATGCAGCCAGCTGCGTTCCAGTGGCCAGAGCGGTGAGCGTACCCGCGTTGACGATGCTGATGGCAGCCAAGGCTGCGTTGGCAGCGGTGGTTCCCAGATATACGGCATAGCCCCAGGCGTTCGGTGTTGCCGGAACCGTCCAGGAGAGAGAGCCTGCGGTTGTCGTCGTGATGGAGTTGGACGCGGCGGATGCGATGCCGCTGCCTCCAGCGATGGTCGAGGTCGTGCCGTCGTTGTTGAGACGGGTAAAGGTGGTCTGGACACCGCCCGCGACCGTGGCGTTGCGGAGTCCCTCGAAGGTCAAAGGAACGATGCGAACGACATAGGTAGCTGCAGGGATGGTGCCGGTAGGAACGCCAACGGCCAGGACTGGCGTATTGCCGGTGCCGAGAGGCTTGGTGGCGTTGCCGTAGCCGATGACGCGCGATTCCTGGATGCGGAACTGCGCCAGCAACCATTGGATCGAACGCTGCGGAACGTTGTCGAAGCTCTGCGCGGCTTCCTCGGCTTCGTAGGTGTAGTCATCTTCCAAGCCCAAGGTCGCGTAGGTGGCCGAAACAGGCGTGACGACCGGCGTGATGCTCGCGCCGCGCGCCCCCTCCGACACACCCAAGCTGGTGTTGCCGCTGTCCAATGCGGTCAACTGCTTCCAGTGGTCACCAGTACCGCCGCGCGTTGAAGTGCGACGCGGTATCATGTCGAGAAATGGAGTCCGCGTGGGTACGAGTCCCTGCGTCGGAGCTTCCAGGCTGTAAGCGGTGATGCCGGTGCCGGTTGTGATGCCGGTGGCCTTGATGACCTCGCCCGCCGCTTTGCGGGCCTCCTGTCGCTGGTGGAACCGCGCCAGTTTGTCCTCAATGTCGAAGTTAGCGCCGTTGTTGCGAATGCCGCCGCTGATCTGCATGGTGTCTCCAGTAAAGGTTTTTGTTCACTGGACGGCATTCCAGTTCCAGATTTCAACCGAGTGGACAAGCCACTGGGCGCTCTACATCCGTTCGAGTTCACCCTCGCGCATAATGGCGTAGCGCTCATCGATGGCTGTGGGAGATTTCGGATCAACCTTGGCCATTTTCTCGATGATGTCGCCATCTTCCTTTTTGCCAGTGTCCGCAGACTTTGTGACTGTCACGCCGTTGATGTGCGGGATCGCGCGTCCGCTGGTGCTCAATGCCGCCGCCCTCTTCTCGACCAGGTCGGCCAGAGCATCCAGCTGCCCTTTGGAGAGAATGATGGTCGTACCAGCACCCTTCTCAGCGTCAGCCTCTTTCGAGGCCTGCGCTTCGTCTGCGCTCGTCTCGAAATGCTTGGCCATCTTTGCGTGCGCTTCCTTCATTGACTCCGCGCACTTGTCCAGGCCCTTGTGGCCGCACTTGCCACTCAGACAGTCTCCCATCTTCTCGTGCGCCGCTTTGGCCGCGCCGAAAGCGCCGCCCTTCTTGGCTTCTTTGTCGGCTTCGTCTTCCTTCTTCTTCTTGGCAGCATCCTCAGCAGCTTTGGCTTCGGCTGCTTTGGCTGCTTCCTTCTCTTCTTCGGCTGCTTTGGCGGACTTCTCGGCGACGGTGGTCATAGGTTGCATTAGCTCCTCGACCTCTTCCGAGGTCATCTCTTGTAGAATTTCCCCGGCTACTTCGAACAACTCCTGAAGGCGGTTGGCGGAAGCGGATTTTTCAGCCAGGGACAAGAAGGTTGTATCACGAGTCCAGAAGAGTCTGTCAAAAATATTCTGGAGAGGATTCCCAGCGGCCTTTGATGTGTGCTCTTCCTCGAAGCCCTGTGCGTCGATTCCAAAGTGTTTGGCTGCCGCAAGAATGCGGGCTTTGACCTCGTCCTTCTTGTTGGCAGGGATGCCCTCGGTCTGGTTGTAGCGCGCCAGCGCATTGCGAACATGCGCGGCATCGTGAATGGGGAGTTTCCAAGTCGCTGTTTGCTCTGGATCGCCGACGTACGCGAAAGACTTGTCTGTGAGTTCCTTATTGCCAACTTTCTTGGTTTTCACGTTGTTCCCCTTTTCTGCGAGATCGAGTATCTCGACTTCTCCAGACGCTTTGACGACCGTGATTTTTGCGCTGGGATTGGCGGGCAGGTCGACGAGAGAAAACTCATGCGGTGTGCCGAGCGTGTAGCGCCAGTGCTTGCCGTCTCGCCACTTGCGCCCCTGCACCGGGCCGCGCACGCTGACGCCGGTGTAGACACCCTCCCGCACCTTCGTGATGGCGTCGGCATCTACTACCTTGATCCCTACTTTGATCGAGCGGGATGTTGAGTCGAACTTGATCGGTTCATGGATCGTTCCAGCTGCCGTGCTGGCACCATGCGAACCATGCTGCGCGCGGACGTTGCCGTAGCTGATCTGCTGGCCGCTGGCCTTGGTGGCGTCCGCAGCGTTCTTTGACCATCCCTCGATGTTCGGCTTCGATGTCTCGTAGTCGAATATCTCTCCGTCAACATCCGGCGTCTCGTCGGCAGCGATGGCTTCGATATAAAGCGCACCCTCGCCAGCGAACGCATGGCTGTCGACCTTCGTGATGATTCCGCCAGAGAACTTCTGAATCGCCATTATGGGGATACGGTAACACTTTTTTGTTTGCGAACGTAAAAAGAAATTCCGCACCAGCAATTCGGATGATACAAGGGCCAGAGCAGACCGCCTCCGTAATCGTAGTCGATTGGAACCTCACCGGCGTCTTCTGCATCGTCGCAAAAATCGTCGATGTCGTGGTCTGGGCTGGTCGTAGATTTCTTGTGGGTAGCACCTGCAGCCTTGGCTCCACGCACCATCGAGTTTATGCAAGCGGTCTGGACTTCCGTATGAGCAATGGAGAGCGCCCGCGCCTTTGAAAAGGCGAATGCCTCTTGGATCGACTTCGCCAACTCTACATCGGTTGCTCCCTCTGTAAACGCTTTTTCGATTGCATCCCTGAGCCAGTCGCGCGTCGAGTCAGTAATCGCCCACTTCGCGTCCGGGTTATCCACGAGCATCCCATCCACCCACTTCTTGCCAACCATCTCTGCGGCTCGCGTGTGCGCATAATCGGCAGCTCCATCATTGAGTTGATTAAAGAAGCCGTCCAGTTCGATGTTTGCAGTAATCGTGGCGCGCACATCCTCCACAGACTGCTCAGGCAGGAATGCCTGCTGAATCACGCTTTCGGCACCAGTCTGTCCGGCGTCCTGCAACGGTTTCTCGATCTGGTAGGTCAGAAAACCCCAAGGCGACAAGTCATAGGAGCCGAGGATCATCTCGACCAGGCGCTTCTTTTCCTCTGCGTCGGGAGTGTCCCCAGCGGCCTTCGCTATGGGCTGTGCAAGGTGGGCCGCATACGCGCGGCTGATAACAGCGGCTGCCACTTTACCCTGCTCATCCAAGAACCTGCCGATCAGTAGTCGAAGCGACCTTTCGGCACGGAGAACAGGCTGGGAGCGGCTGCCGTGGATCGTGTTGATGACACTTTTTTTTTACCGGCTGCCGCCTTCGAAGCGGTGGTGTTACTGCTACCTTGTCTTGCGCTCTGCTCTTCGTCGTTGTCTTCAAGCGCGTCTTCATCCTGTAGCGGCGGCTTGTTGTCGCGCAGTCTCGCTTCATCGACCGTGGTGACGCCCAAGGGGATATTGATCTGGTCGACCTGCGCCTGGATGAGCGGATCGACCTCAACCGGCTCCAAGAGTGCCCACTCGACATCCGCGAATCCGAAATAGAAGGGATGCTGGACGATCTTGTTCATCATCCACGTCAGCCAGTTCAGGGTCGGCATTGCGCCGGATTCTTCCGCGCTGTCGGCCATCTGATTTGAGGTCGCACGGTTGACCTGCTTGACGAAGGCTGTCGGCGTCTCGCCCATCTGGTAGCAGAAGACCCGCGCCAACCACTCGTCGAACTCCTCGAACAGTTCGGTCGCGCGCATCTGCTCGATCTTGCCGTCCGGTAGTGGATACACGCGTTGCCGTTGAGCGCTCTGTCCATTCAACTGCGACTCGAAGGTCTGCATGAATTCTTTAATCTGTGCCGCGCTCCACTTTGTCGAGTCGAACATCGCAAACACTTCTGGGATGTTCCCTTCTGTGTAGTGGTCGAGCGTCCAACGTGCGCGGTTGATCTGTGTGCGCGAGAGCACCAGCGTCTGCTCAATCTCACTGTAGCCGTAAATCTTGTTGGCGCGGTAGTTCGATACGGCGTAGAGGAGGTCATCGGCGCGCAGGTCTGTGGTTGGCATTCCCTTCACGATCTGCTGATAGGCCACATAGGGTGGGAGTGGTGTGCGGCCTACATTGTCGATGACACGGCTGATGGTTGATCCGTTAACCTGGACGAGGTTCTGGATGATGCCCTTGCTGTCGCGCTCCATCCAGATTGAGGCCGCATCGATGACGTATTTGTCCTCCAAGATGCCCGCGACCCACGTTTGCCAATCATGTTCACCGTCTGGATACTGGAACCTCTCCGTGAGCATCTTTACGCGCGGGTCATTGTTGGACCGTTCGATGGCATCCCCCTTGAACTCTCCGGGAAGCGCCTTGAGCCGGATCTCCCAAGCCTGAGAAGCGATGCGCGCCTTGACTTTTTCCAAGATGATGCGGATCAGGTAGTTTTGCTCTGCCAGCGCCCGCATGTTTTCGAATGTAACCGGCTCTTCCTTGCGCGGCTGGTAGTTGATGTTGGTGTTCCATGAATAATCCAGCGCGCGTGGAAGCGTCCCTGCTGGAGACATCTGCGGGATCGTCTGGCCTGGACCGTACCAGCCGCCTGCGACCGGCACAGGAATCTGCTCCGGTGTGGCCACGGCAATCGCATTCGTCTTCGCCTTCTCGACCTCAGCCGCCCTGGACAGGCTCTGAAATATCCGCGCTCGGATGGACTCAAACATTGGCTTGCCTTCCTCTGTGTTTCGCGTGCAATCTTGGCCACTGAAAAATGAAGCGAGGCTGCGAAAGCAAGCTCGTTGCGCCTGCCGTCCGCAGCCTCGTCCTTACGATGCTGGCGTGGAGGCCGACGTCGCACCGGAAGGAGTTGGGGCCGGAATCAGCTTGAGCGTCTCCACCAAGGCGCTCGCCCACTTGCTGACGTCGGCTTGATTCCATTCGATACCGTTCTTCTTTGTCCACGCCTCGATCTCCGGGGTGAGCGACTGCACCAGGCCAGCCAACTTTTGCGGGCCGGTTCCAGGGACGGCGGCTGCCGTAGCTTGCATGGCTGTGGCGAGTCCGATGGCCGATACATACAGCGGCGCAACTTCGGGGAACGCCACCGCGACGACCGGCTCAGCGATGGTCGCCACTTCGACTCCAATGTGAAGCACCTTCTTGAAAAAACTTCCGACGTGATCTAACCAGTTCATGTGTGTCTCCTCGGTGATTCAGTGATCGTTTGCGGCATTCGTTTGCGCCGGAGTTGATGGTTGGTCGCCGTTTTGTTTGGCGGCATCGTGACGAAACATGAGGAGCGCAGCACCAAGCAGGCTATTGGCTGCGCCGATGATGGCGGCGCGCACGATCGGTTCGCGCACAAAGGCTGCCCCAGCGAATCCGGCAGCGGCGAGAAGCGCCAGAAAGAAGGCCCAGACCTGCGTCCCTAGAGTGTTGAGTACGCGAACGAGACCGGTCATACATCCTCCAGACAGTCCGACAGCAGCAACTCTGCGGGCGAGAGGCAGCTTGGGTTGGCATCATGCAGTAGCTGGGTGCCTCCAGCCAGAGCAAACGCATAGAACAACTCGTCGCAAAACCACTCCGGCTGTTCCATCTCGAAGGGACGAGAGCGGTGCAGAAAAAAATTGACGATTGCGCGCTTCGCATAGGGCTTCCCGATCTGCGCAGCCAGGAACCTATAGGCAGCCGACACGTCTGGCACCCAGACGCGCATCCGGCGCGTATAGGTAAACTTGCCGTAGCCGGGTTCGCGCACCTGTACCCCACCGCTGAAACGAGCGCCGACCAGCGCGCCTGGCCTCAGACGCCGGTCGCGCCAAGCCGCGCTGATGAAACGCTTATCGGTTGGCATCACCGCATCGATATGGCTCACCTTAACGTTCGGCCCGGAAAAATATCGGATCAGCGAAGACAGTGCCCCTCCCTCTGTCGATGCAAGCAGATAGAGATAGCCACCGCTTTGGCTTTTGGGCTGCGATTTCGGCTTCCTACTGGGTCTTTTCTGGCAGACTGGTGTCATCGTACGGCCTTTCATGCTGCATCCTCCACAACGTTCGGCGTATGAGGTGCTGGCGCTATCGATGTTCCACGTGGAACATCGGGGGGAACTCCACTTGGGCCACCGTCTGGAGGTGGTGAAAGAATCGCCGCGTGGGCCGCATACGTCTCCAGCACCTTTTTTGCGCGTGCCGGGTCGGTAGACCAGCGTCCTTGTTGCCACTGGAACCATCCGGAAGCGAACTCGAAGACGTTCTGCATCTCTGCGGATGGTTTCGCGTCCAGCGCCAGCCAGCGCGCCGACACTTCCCGGACGTATTCTTCGCCGGTCTTCGCGCGCAGTGCATAGGCGTAGAGAGGCAGACGACGCAGGAGTGCCATGCGCGCTTCCAAGCACGCCTGTGCGGTGGGGAAACGCAGCCAATCGGCTGTCACGCGCACCATCATGCCTCCCTGATATTCCTGCGTGGGCAGTGAGATTGTCATCTGCCCATTGGCGAGCTTCGCAGGAGCTTTTTGTCCGAAGAGGTTGAACGCCTCACGTGCCAATGTTGACTTTCCCCACCCGGATTCGACAGCAACTTCGCAGGCGGCGAACTGCGGCCAGATGTGGCCCGCGCCTTTGGCCGCGTCGCGCATATCGACAAGAAACTGTTCATCGGCTGTCATCATTTGACTCCTCTACCTCAGTGATCGCGTTCTTTTTTCCGCTGCACCACGAGGCCGAGAATCTGCAAGATTCCAAGCACGCCCAGTGCGCCGGTGCCAATCCCCTCTACATTCTCCACTTTGTCACTCACATCGTTGAGCCGTTCGTCCGTGTATTCGAGATGCCGCTCGATGCGTAAGTCTTGGGTCTCGATGTTTTGATCTGTGCGTTCCTGCTTCGTCTCGAACTGCGCCGCGCTTGAATCCAAGTTGGCGTCCTCACCTGAGGCGCGTACCACGAGAGCCTGGGCGCTCCCGAACTCGCAACTCCAGCTTGCGAAGACAAGCGCCAGACCAAAACAGATGAAAATATACAGCACACATGTCAGTGTTCGCACGTATTCGTCCCCGTTGAAATTAGGATTCGGCGGCAATCCGGCCTAACTTCTTTTCCAGCCGGTCGTACTCTTTCTGCGCAAACTGCGCACGTTCGTCGCCCGCGCAGAACTTGATCCAATCGGACAGCTCTTGGGCGAGCGTGTGCTGCCATTGTTCCTTGGAGACCGATTCCAACTTGATCCCGATTGCAATCTGGCGAACCTCACTCGACCACTTCCGTGTGTCTTTCGGTAGAGCCATTCTTACCCTTTCCGCGCGCTCTTTTTCGAGCGAGGCTTTTTCCTGTTCGTGCTTTGCTTGCCTTGCCGCATAGTATCCCACAAGGCCGTCGAGATTCTCAGATAATTCTGTGATGGCCCAAACCAAGGCATCCATTCGATTCGGCGACGGCGACTTTCCCGGCTCGTATGTGGTCGGATCGAACTGTGTTATTTCGTCCTCCAGCTTTGACAGCGTTCCGATGTGGTGAACGCGTCCCTGCTCGTAGAGAGCGCTGACCGGCTCGGCCCTGACGATTTTGCCGCGCGAGGCGTGGACGCTCCGGTAGGAAACATCTTGGTCGACCGCGCGGATTGTGGCTTCGACCATCTCTCCGCCGTTGTTGGTTTCGCCCACCACGCGGTCGGCGCGGTGACGCTTGTACGCTCCAACAGCTTTGGCGGCCCAGCCCATCGGCTTTTCATGGCACGTGTCATCGTCGAGGACGTAGAAGTGAGGTGGGTTTTGATTATCGCGTCCACAGGTGACAATGCCTGTGTCGTCGGCATCCTCTCCAGACGTGGCTGCCGGATCGATGGCCACCACCACGCGGACAAGATCGGGCATCGTCTTCACGCGGTGCGCATCGATATTCGACAGCGTGAACAGCGCGGCAGGATTGTCGTCGAGTATCTCGGCGTTCAATTCCTGTCGACCAAGGCGGGTGCCTTCGTACTTGGTGATGATGCGAGTAAAAAACGTGGGCGCGAGGTTCTCGCGGTTGTCGTAGGTCGAGCCGCGTGTGACGACTGTGGAGGCCGCACTCACCAGTTCCCGGATGATCGGGATCGGACGCGGTGTGGTGGTCACAATGGCCTGCGGATTGTCGCCGATGCGAAGTCCAAGTTGCAGTTGATCCCACGTCTCTGGGTAGGCCCAAGAAGCTATCTCGTCACCCCACAGCTTCTCGGATTGCTTCCCGCGTGCGCGGTCTGGCTCTGTGCCGTAGAGCAGCAGGCTCACGCAACCTGAGGGCCATACGAGTTTACGTTTGGAGGGGTAGTACTTAGGGCGCTCGCTTCTGCTGCAATGCGCGAGAATGCCGCTTTCGCCTTCGATCATGATGTCGCGGACGTCGTCGGCAGTTGCTCCGGCGAGGTTGACGCGGCTGTAATTGCGCGCCCAATTCTTGACCGCTTCCACTCCGCAGCGCGTCTTGCCGAAGCCGCGCCCGGCCAAGATCATCCATACCGTCCATTCGCCGGGAGGCAGAAGCTGTTCTGGACGCGCGTGGAGTTCCCAGTCGTGTACCAACCTATCTGCATCTTCATCCGAGAGAGCAGCAAAGACTGCGGCAAGTTCTTTGTCGCTAAGTCTTTTTAGCTCGGATTGAAGCGATGAGGGCACGCAGCTTCTCCTTCGGATCGTCTTCCGGCACAAAGAGCGTGATATCTTCGCGCTGGATGGCCTTCCCTTCTACTCTATCGACGATCTCGGCGAA
>VFSW01001375.1_pt1 | contig 37144 bp, 45 predicted proteins | sample 5358111 | NCBI WGS metagenome assembly VFSW01 (sample SAMN11554181, study PRJNA540505) | mine drainage metagenome | isolation source: sediment from site ElyBrook_90M | place: USA: Ely Copper Mine, Vershire, VT | collected 2017 | reverse complement strand
CGCATCAAACGTAGCCGTAAAGCTTGCTCCTCTTTCGGTTTATTTTTCAAAATGTAACCGATACGATTTTCCACCGGCTCGCTTAAAATCTCGTAAAGCTGATGGTGGTGAACATGCGCCGCCCATGCGCCGACCCGCACACCCTTAAATGCCTTGCGGCAATCTGCCGCCTCTTTCTTGATGGATTTTAGTTTCAATTTACGTTTCATGATATCCAATCCTCCTAAAGCGCGTTCGCTTTCCACAGCACCAACAGGCACAACCCAGCGACGGCCAATAAGACGATCCCCAGATACAAGGCCATATTCCCTAAATCCTTCGCCACGGCATTGCGCTTGACCGCATTGCGCTTGACCGCATCGCCGTGACGCTGACCGCTAACCGTCAGCACGCCTACGCCGTCGCAGATCGCGCACTTCTCGAAGTTTCCGCAAGTTCGAAAGAATCCATCACCCTGACAGCGATGACAAAGAGCGACATAGGTTCCGGCAATCATTCCCGGCGCCCGGTGCGCGGCCTCGGAGATTCTTCCACCTCCGACTTGGGTCGATTGATCTCCCGATCCACAATCAATTTTACGAACTGGCTGAGAGATAAATTCTCGCTCATTGCTTGTTTTTTCCATGTCAGTAACTTCCTTTCTTCAATGCGTATTTGAAATGTGGCATTGCCTCCCCGAGACCTTTCTATATCAATATGCGAAGCATTGTGACAATCCACGCAAAGCCATCGCACCTGTAATGGCTTGGAATAATCATCGTGATGAGCGTGAACCGGCTTCTTAGCGCAAACTTCACAAGGTTGCCGCACAAGCTTCCCGCTTTGGATTGCCGAGGCAACCTTATTGCGTGCTACGTACTTTTGGGTGCGCGTTCCTTTTTTAATTGCCATGTTTCTCCACATCCCCGACAAGCGAAATCTCCTGTTTTTCGACGGAAATAAATCATGGAACTTCCGCACTCCGGGCAACGTATCTTTGATTTATTATTCGCGTCCTTTTTGCTCACAAAGCAATCCTCTCACACACACTATTTATTGTCAAGAACTATTTTCAACTATTTTCAGGGGCTAGAAATGGGCAGGCTGCCCGTGATTGTCGTGCAGGATGTGATGGCGTCGGCAGCGCGTCTTAACCTGCTCCAGCACGTCCGATCCTTCGCTTTTGCTCATCGCCGGTTCGTGACTCATCTCAAGCGGCCCCATGCACGCGACGCCTTTCCCTCGATCAATGCACATGAATTTGTCGCGAATGAGGCAGGCATTTCGAAGTTCTGTTTTATCTTCTCCGGCAAGTTCGAATCGCTCCGAACCATCCTTCCGAATTAGGACTTTGCTGTTACGCGAGAGGAAGCGGCCTGATTTACGATATTGCTTTGAGAGGGTTTTGTCCCAGTGTCCGAAGCGCATATTTCCTGCTTAAAAACACGACAAGCGCGGAGCTCAATCCGCGCCTGTCGCAAATCTCAATACGGAGAAACTCGACAATGGGAACCATAGACCAAGGTAGTCCCCGTAGTCAAGAGTTACTTTTCTGGCGACCGCCTCCCCTGCACTAGAAAGAACTGTTTTTCATTTCGCTGAAAATGATATGCCGTGTCACACTCATCGCATATGAAATGCCGCAACCAAATCAGAGAGGGATCGATTTCGCGAAGCGTGGAACCGCATCGAGGACAGCGCATCAATCTTGCCCCGGTTCGTGTTCTTCCTTGTGGCAATCGCAGGGGCACCGGCCATACGTTCGCGTGCCTCCGAAATTCGAAGCGATGAAGGTTCCCCTGCATCGACGATGCATCTCGTCCGGCTCCTTCCATTCCATTTTGGGGTCGCAGAAAGCGGATAGTCGCTCCACCCATTCGGTCGCGCCGGAGGTGCTCATTGTTTTGCTCTCTTCGTCGCCTCATCAAGAGTGCGCACCGCTTGGCATGTCGTGCAGAGCTTGATAAACCTTCGACCATGAAGAGGGCAGCGTGGACGTGCGACCTCGATGCGTGGATGAAGAAGCGTCCATTCGCGGGTACGGCAGGAAGGCTGGCAAAATTTCTTTTCGCGTCCATCAAGCAGCTTGAACGATTTTCGGCACTTCCGGTATTGGTATCGCGGCATGGATTGCATGTTACAGGCGTTGCAACGCATCTTGCAATGGATATATTTGGAGGCGTGAGGAAGAGGGCAGGGAAGGCGGAGTTACGCTATCCACCCGCCCCGCCAGAACGCAACCATTCGATGTAAGCCGGAGAGAAATACCTGGATGCGAAGTGAACGAACAGCCACAAAATCAGGCCCAGCGTCCAGTACCAGGGAATATACCTGACAACTGCTTGGGTGAGCATAGGAAGGTCTTTTTTTCTTTCAACGTCTGTAAAAAGTTCGTAACCCAAAAAATAAACAATCCACAAGAACCAAAGCATTATTCCCCATGTATTCCATTGCCTCAAGGGACTTTTACCTCCAGAGGAATTTTGGTCACATCCAGAGGAACGCCAGTCTCGGCCTGGTATGCCGCCATGCCATTCGTCAAAATGCCCATGAAAAGGGAACCAATGGCCGCTTCGGGAGCGGTGGCTGGGATGGCCATCAGGCCGGTTAATGCCGATTGGATAATCGCCAGGATAAGCTGCGTCTTCGTCATGTTCAATTCCCCACTTTCGCGGTTGTCAGATTTGTCGTGGCTGCGTTCACATTCAGGATGGCCGAGGACACCGCCGATTGCTGGGCCGCCGTAACCGTGCCGGCCGCTGCAGCCGCATGGTAAACCAAATAAGACGAATCGGCCACATCGTAGGCGTCAATCAGCCCATTGAGCGCGGCTTTGACGCCACCGGCAATCGAAACCGGAAACTTTGACGCCACTAGGTCCGCTTTAGTGGTTTCGATTACGCTATGCGTCACCACAAGCGTATCGTAGCTTTGCGAATCGAAGATGTTGAAAGCTCCCGGATGCACGACATAGTTCTTCGTGGCGCATCCCGCGAGTAGTGACGCCAAAAACAAAACCGTTACCGCCAGTCTTTTCATTTTCCCTCCATGTTTTTCTTCGACAAGAAGTACGTTACTAGGCTGTCGATCTCGCCGTGGTCTTCCATATACATCTGAGCCTTGCGCAATTCGGCCAATTCCGCGTCGATCCGGGCCAGTACAGCAGCCGCTTGGACCCGCTCTTCCTGCTTGCGAACGCGATCCGCCTTGATTTGCTCGAGCAATGGGCGCGTGATGCCGGGAGGCTGAGGCGTTGGCGCGGAAGTTTGTGCAGGTGAGTTTTTGCCTCGAAATATCACGCTCATGAATCCTCCGTGAAACAGTTCTACTCTCAATTCAATCGCCGTTCAAGCATGAACTTTCACTTCGCGGACGGAGTGGGCGGAGCCGGAATTGCTGCAGGCATGGCCGCAATCGGCGGCAGCCCATTCGCCGTCTGCCCATCCGCCCGCGCCGTGCGCCCGGTAAGAATCAGAATCAACGCGCCAAGCGCCGTGCTCACGCATCCTGTCATGAACGAAATGAAGGCCACCGCGCCCATATTGTCGATGTCGTGGTGGAAGATGTGAACGGCCACAACGATTGTACTGGCCCATAACCCTGTCACCAAAAAAAGCAGAATCATCTTATCCGTATTGTGCGTGATCCAACTGTCGTTCATGCCGTCACCTCGCTCCTGACCGTGACTGTGCTCTGCTCGCGATTCGCTTCCGCCGCCGCGAGCGCTTCCTCGATGGCCGTGGTCGCGGGCGCCGCTTCGTAAATCCGGTAATCGTCAATCCGCTTGTCGGCCACCAAAATGCAGCCGTCCGAATCTGTTGCCACGTTTCCGCCATGAATCTCGATGAATGTTCGCATGGGCACATCCAAGTGCGGCGTCATCCGCTGGAAGCGGTCCGACCAGGCCAACTTAACGGCATAGACGCCTTCGGGAACCATCATCTCCGTTCGCTCCAAGCTGAAACAAGCCTGCAATTCGTCGAGCGAAACGATGCCCGTGGTCGTAGCGCGGTATTCGGAATTATCGGGCGCGGACCAACGGCGAACGATTTCGATATTCATGGCAGCTTCCCTGTTTTGAACATGAAATGAATCACGAATTCGACTGCCGCGCCCAGCGCCGTGATGGCCGCCCCAAATCCCAGCATATAGCGTTTGGAGCCTTCCAGATCGTCCACGCGCGATCTTAGTCCAGGCTGATTCCCACGCCCCAACAATTCCTCGTTCAGCGCATCGACCTTCGTTTCCGTTCTCGCCTGCGCTTGCTTGATGTCCATCAAGTGACCGACGATATCGTTATCCACGGCGGTTGGCCCCTTTACCATTGCCGAAGTCCTGAACGATCCGGTTCGCGCGTTCCCGAAGAATCTGCGCAGGCGTTTTGAACGAAATATCCGCCGAGTGTTCCATGCAAAATATATAACATTCGTCGCACATTGCAATAGAATAAATGCGCCGCGTCGCCTTTCTTTTTTCGTGATGGTAGCATTTCACTCGGTCCCGTTTCGACTGCGAATTTAATTGGCGTACAACTCCATCTCTTCCAGCACCAGGCTTCCCGCCCCGCTGCGTGCCGTTTCGTTCATGGCAATCGGCCCTTCGATCCATTTGTCGTGCTACTTCCCGCCGCCGCTAGAATCAGGTTGTAGAACATCGTTCGCTGCGTATTGACGACCTGCGTCAAGAAATCGGTGTGGGTCGCAAGCTCCGTGCAATCCGACTTCGTTACGCCGTTCTGTGTCTCGTTGCATGACCCGCTATTTGTGTCGAGGCCGAACCCGTAAGGGTTGTCGCGCTGAGAAATTAGGCCGAAATTGGCGTTTTCTCCGCCGCTCACCTTGTCCGCTAGTTCCCACCATTCAAAGCCAAGTATGGGCTGCACGCCGTTAGAAGCAGTCGCCGTCCACATTCTTTCTTCGGATTGAGCGAAACAATTGCCGCGCAATGTTTGTAGGGAGTAATCGATGTTGGTCGCTCCACTCAACACTGAGCAAAAAGTTTCGTTCGTTGGGCCTCCCCATCCATTTGCCGTGTCGGAATCCGGTTGCGCAGCAATCCCAAGGTATTCAATTTGGGGCTTACAAGAGTAACCCAGCGCAATCGCGGCGTCGCAAGGAGCTGTTACAGAGCCAGTGATTGTATTGCTTTGCAAGTCTCCAAAACTGACTTCGACCACATCCAAATCCTTCGCTGCCGCCGCGAAAATCTGCTGATTTGTAAAGGGCGAGAGAGTGCCCGGGCCGAATATCAAGTGGTTAGGATATTGCGCCTTGATCTGTGCTCGTTGAGTGCCAAAATACTTGTCGGCCATCGTGAAAGTGTAGTTCGTCAAATCGGTAAGCATCGCTGCGCTTCCGCCTGTCAGGGCACTATTTGGAACCCACGAGGAAGTGCCGTCTTCGTCATAAACGCCAGTTCCGCTTGTCGTTCCCTTTGGCCACGCATTTCCCGTGTATTCAGCGGACAACTGTGCGCTCGTTGGCAGATTGGACGCCAAAACTACGCTGAACAGGCCGGTCGTATAGTTGATGGTGCCGCTTGATATGCAAGGTGATCCCACGCATCCGGTGCCATTCAGGTTTCCTGATCCATCGTCCTGACCAATTTTCGCGGGGGAATTGACCGTGACGTTATCACCTTCCCAATTTTTGGCGGTCAGTTCTGTGAGCGCTCCGGCTGAGCCGGGATAAAATCCTAGGGCTAGTCCTACGCTGCCCGAAGTCAGGCGACTATCCGTTGCTGTGGCGAGAATCGTTCCATTCTGAATGGCATTGATAGTCGTTCCAACCGCATCGCATTCGAGCACATCATTCGCCGCCAGGGTAACTGTGCCACCACTGCCAAGTGCCGTGTTGAATGTTCCTCCCTGATAATACTGAATCTGAACAGCACCAGCCGTGCCAATTGGGCCAAAGAAGTTGCAGTTGTACCAACTTGAAGTCGTAGAGCCACTAACTCGCACCAAGCAGGAAAAAAAATCGTTCGCGCTCGACGCTCCGTTGACCGTCACCTTGCAAGCCTGATCGTTGCCAAACGTATTTCCGCTCCAGTACATCCCTCCGCCAGCAGATGTGCTTGTGCCTTCGGCCAGGCCCGAAACAATCTGCAATGCCGGATATGGAGAAACAGCCGACCACTTTCCGCCATCGGACAACGGATTCTCATTCGCCCGAGTGAAGTTATCCGAGGCCACGAGGGTATAGGTGTTCGCAGGACGCGCCTTGATTGTGACCGAAGAAGCCGTAACCCCGGGATGTGTCAACGCGACATTGCTGTATGTCCCGATAGTGTTATTTCCCGTGACGAGGCCGGTATCGGCATTCGCTCCGGTCCATGCAAAAGATGTGGAAGTCCAACTCGTATAGTTCGATCCCCATGAGGAATTAAGCGCCGTCAGGCCTCCAGAACCAGTGCCATATTTAGCCTGCAAAAAAGTGGAAAAGTTCTGCTTAGAGTAGACGTTTATATCGGAATATAATGTCGAATTCTGGTATGGATTCGTCAGCGCCGCAATCCACCCGATAAATGGAGTCCCAAACCGAAAACCGAAAAGGTTGTCAGTGTCATCAATCCAAAACCCGATAAGATAGGGTTCCGTTGTTGAAATCCCGCCATTAAAACCGCCTCCATAAGTTGCGGACTGATTCCCCGTGGCTGCAACGATGTCGCTGATACATGTCGCAAAAGCCGGATCAAACATGTCCACAAGTGCACGAGAGGTAGAGTACACAGATGCGTTCATTCCGTTATATAGATTCTTCACTGCCGTCGGACTGAGCGGATTGGCAGTCGTGCTACGCAAACAGAGATCAGCGGGCCGGGGCGAATACAGGAAAGGCAATTTCGGCGACGCCGCTGCCGAACCGTAGCTTTGCAGTGGATACACATTCTGCGATCCCGTTGAAGAATAGGCCCCGATGGCATTCATCCCATATTGCTGCATCCGATAAAGCTGAAACGATGCCCATTGAGCACCGTTCGTGTATTTACTGCCAAAAGGATAATTGGAACCTGCATCCGCTATGGTGACAGCATAAACTGAACTGAGCCAAACGTAATTCCCAAGAGGGTCCACCATTGCCCATCGACCTTTGCCGCTGTTTATTCTTTCGGTGCGGAAGAATCCAGTGGCCCCGCCAGGCGATGCCGCTCCCGTCAGGCCACCGTAGATGTCCATTGCGGGAAATTGAGCACGTGCCACGCATGGAAACAATAAAATGGCGATAATTAGAAGACGTTTCATCAGTTTACAATCGTGTACTCAAAACATGCTGGATTTGTAGTCACCGTTCCCAAATTGATGGTGAAACTCGTTGCTGCCACCTTTGCGGCCAGGAGCGGTTTCGTCGTATTCAGCACATTTCCGGTATTGCAGGTGACGTTCAATTGACTCGCTCCGCCATCCGCTGCATCCTGCGTAATGCTAATTTCGCTGTTAGCGGTCACAGCCGTTGTATTGACTGTGCAGGTTCCCGTGGATGCCGTGGCCGAACATGAGAACATCCCGGCAGCAGCGCCCGAACAGGAGACAACGGAAGGATTGGCGGCCGTTCCATTCGCAGCGCAGTTCGTGCCACTTTTGTATCCTGCGGCTTGAATTATTCCCGCGACGCTGCCTCCCCCTCCCGTACCAACTCCAACCACTCCAGCAGATACACGACTTAATCCTGTATCAGGAGTAGCCGAAATTACATTTCCGCCGTTAGCCATTTGGTATGTGGAGCTATTTCCGATTGTCACGTTTCCATTGCTTCCATTCATCAAAGCGTTTGCCGATGTGGAACTGGCCGCGCCTCCTGCCAAGACATTTCCCGACGCAATGAGTGGACCAGCCGATGCGAAGATGCCAGACGATCCTGTGTAGGTCAGGGTATTGGCTGTCGTGACGCCAATATTCAGTGTCGAGAGGCACCCAAAAACACCAGTTGCGGAGGTAAATCCAAGCGGGCTTGCGGCACAGCTAGGAAACACCGAAATGTCCGGAACGGTCAGAGAGCGGTAATTCGTGTTGTCCGAGTAGATGTAGCTGCCCCAGCCGTTCGGCACAATTTGCGTGGCATTGCCGTTGATCGTCGAAGTCGTCGGCGTGATCGTGGCGAGTCCTGTGTTTATGTTGAATAGTGCCGTGTTGAAACTATTGGCGAAATTGGTCGTGCCTGCCTGCGGAAGGGAAACCGCAATCGCCGAGCCGTTGCTGGTAGTCGTCAATCCGCTGCGATCCGTCAGCGCAATCGTGTAGGTCGTTCCCGTTTGAGCGTTCAGAGTCACTCCCGGCCATGCCCATGCCGAAGCCACCGCAGATCCCCCTGACGGGGTTGATGTGAGCAAGAACGGTAGCCCGTTTGGAGTCGTGGGAAATGCCGGAGAAATGCTCAGTCCGTTTAACTGGAAGCCGCCCATGCAATTAATCAGGGACGATCCTCCCGTGCAGCCGGAGGGGAGGCCGGTGCCGCTACCGCTCGGAAAATTCTGCCCTTGAGCGTGCGCCGCGCTAGCGTAACCCAAAGCCAACAAAAGCAGAACGATCGCGCTTTGCAGTTTTATTCTCATGGTGCCAGCATCTCCGTAATCATCATCTCGGGCGTGATAGCGTCCGTATTCGCCACATTGAACTGAAAATTCACCACCACCGAACTCGCCGTGTTTATTGCAGACGTATCCAAATGAATCGAGTTCGTCCCCACATTGCTGTCCTGCCCAACGCTGCCGATGGTCTGGCTGGAAGAGGAAGCGGCGGCGTTATGGACCTCATAGATTATCTTCTCAATCTGATTGGCCGAGCCGCTTGGTCCCACTCCAGTCGTACTGGTGCCACCGAACGACATCGTGTAGGTAATAGACGCCGTTCCTGTTGTGTGCTTCGCCCAGATCGTGAAGCGAATGCCCGCCCCAGCCGCTATTGCCCCCGCAGGAATTGTGCAAGTGTAATAGGTGGCTGCCGCACTTGTCCCTGTGACCGGCGAGGCTGGTCCCTGGTAAGCACAAGCAAGAGTTGCCGTGACTCCGGTAATGCCACTATCGGCTGTGACTTGCCCAGCAAATTCTACAATTCCCGCGCCCGTCTTGAGCGCCCAGTTGTTCGCCGCTCCTATGGACGAACCGTATAGGCCGATGCCGTTGGTGACGGTGCCCGCGCTACCGTCTACCGCGCCCTGCACTCCGTATGCGTTCGTCGTGATTCCCGTGCCGTTATATTGGCCGTACAAGGAAATCGAATTGGCCACAGAGGAAGCTGAACCGGATACCGTGTTGACCCCACGCACTCCATACAGATCAGTCAAAACTCCGGTCGGCGTTGCTGTAGTCTGGAGGAGGACTCCCTCTACTACGCTTCCGCCACCTACGCCATTCCCGCCCCAGGATGTTGAGAACTGTCCATTCGCAACGGTAGGCCCGGTTGCAGTGGAGGTCATTGACGAATTCAGAAGGAATGAGCTAGAAGAAGAAGAACTTGTTCCCGCGAGGGTTAAAACATTTGGTGCGTTTGTCCCGGTAATAGTGAATAGCTGCGTCCCTGGAACGTAAGTCACATTCGCCTGCCCTGCCGCCGTATTGACTCCCGTGCTCACGATGACCTGGTTCGCGGCGCTGGCCGTTACCGCTCCGGTTATGCTGCCCACCACAACCTGCCGCAGCGTAGTCGTTACCGAAGCCCCATAGAATTGAACGTAGTACGTTCCCGAAGGACCGAAGACTTCCCAGTTGCCAAGTCCATCCGTCGTGAATGGATTCGCGGTCGCAACCGAATCCGTTGGATCGGTGTAGACGGTCGCCAAACCTCCGCACCCCGTCGAAATGTTGCCTTCTTGGAGCGCCGTTCCGTTCGTTCCCGCCGAGGCATTCGCGTGAACAAGCTGATAAGCAATCGTCGTGGACGTGACGGACAGAATCGTGAAGCCGCCCGTGATCTGGCTGCCGTTGTACGTGCCGCCGTTAAAATACGTGTCGCCGCCGGTGAAGCCGGAAACCATGAGCGTCATGCCCTGCGCGAATCCCGCCGTCACCGGATTGCTCGCCATCGTGAGTACGGCAATATTGGAAGTCACCGATGCCGCCGTTGTGGCGAGTGGCTGGCAGACGGCCACTCCGGCGCCCGCCACAGGCCGGCCGGTATTGTTGATGACGGTAGAGAAATTCGAGCCGATTCCGCCACCCTGCGCATGGCAGATGGAAGCGAACGCCAGTACCAGGATTGCGAGGCGTTTCATAGTCCTGATCCTTTCGGCTTCAAAGGATTGACGAGCGGGTATCCGCGATCCGCCGGTCCAGTTACAAGTCCCTTTCGTTCCGGGCCGGGAGTCATTCGAGGCAACGCGGGCTTGCTGCGAGTTTCCGCGCCTCCGCCCCACTTGACAATATCTTCTGGGGGAATTCCTTCATCCAGCATCATTCCAATCGCTTTCGCTCGCGGAATCACATCGGGATTCTGGAACGGCTTCCCCGCCTTTCCCTGGAATGTCCAATCGCTGCTTTTGACGGTTTTATTTTCCATATCGGCAAGACCGCTCTTGCGGAGCGCCTCGCGCACTTGATCGTTTTCCATCTGAAACAAATCTTCTCGAATGTCTGGAGTTTGCGAAAGTTTTTCCCAGTGTTGCGATGCGTTCGCCACAGGCTCATAGCCATTCGGTGTGCGAACCTCCAGATTCGTATGAATATCCTGCCTCTCGCGTGGCGAAAAATCCTTGTAAAAAGCCCCTTCGTTTCTTTCCGGCGTCGGAATTCCTTCCGCCGCATTTTCCATCGTTTTACCAGCCTGACCGATAAGCGCTTCGTTCCTGCTCGGAGTCGCTATCCTTGGCCCAGGAAGTTCCACGTTAGGCTCTGCCGCTACAGATTTAGCGCCGACCGTGCCAAGCTGATTGCGCAAGGAAACACCTGGACGCAATGGCGGAGTCCCAGCCGCTTCCCGCACGCCGGATTCGATGCTCTTGCCGATTTGAGCGTTGCTGAGAGGCTTCGGCAGAGTCGGTTCGCCTGACATGCGTGGCGGCATGGATTCGGATGGAATGGATTCCGGTGCTCCCACAGCAGGTTCTTCATCCAAAACAGAACGAAGCAGCGACGATTTGGTAGGAAGTTTTCCGCCAAATCCGCCATACAACGCACCAGCCGCAGTTCCTACTTTTTCTCCCACTTCGGGATAACCGACAAGTCCGCCAATTTCTCTGCCACCAAGGCCACCCGCAGCGGCTCCGATAGCACTTTTTACGAGTGGTTTCACGATAGCCGTTCCCGCTCGATAAAGAGAAGGGCCAAGCGCCGCGCCCACCTTAGCCCCAGAAAGAACATCAAGGCCGGGCGCGGCAACGCTCGCAACAGTTCCGAAGTCCTGAATTCCCTTCAAAATATTTTGATTGATAGGGCTCGCCGCACGCCTCGCTGGCGTAATTCCAGGTTGCGCTAGCGCGTTTCTCCGCGCAGCTGCATGTGCCGGGCCGCTCAAATCAGGCGCAGGTGGGACCGCTTCCGCGTCTGGTACGAATCCCACCGGAAATTTCGATTGCCCATCCGGGACGAATCCAGACGGAAAATCATTCGGCATGAAATTCTCCGTTCAATACGTAGCCATGTTTCCCATTCATCGTGCCGGCCACGGCTCCATCGGGTAAGGATTTTCCAGACAATTCAGAAATAGGAGCTTCGCGCGGAAGCCCTTGAAAATTATCGACCCGGCCCCACAATCGATCGATGTTGGCCTGGAATTTCTTCGCCTGTCCTAGCGCGTACCTGGAATCGAGTGAAGCGGCACTCGGCAGTGTGGCCCACAGAGCCGAGGATTGCACTTCCGAAACGCGCGATCCGCCCGTAATCTCCTTCGGCAGGCCAAGCGCGGATTCCCGCAACGATAAAACGCTTTGAATGTAATCCTTCGTCGCGGGAGTGGCCTTCGACAAAACCCCCGCGCCCACAAGAGCTCCGAACGTGGTATTTTTCTGATCACCCAATGCCTTGGCAATGATGGCTCGCTGCTCCACATCCTGGTCAAGAGCCTTCGATGTCGAAACCACGTCGTTCAGCTTGGCCTGCATGTCGTTCAGCACGACGGTGTGGGTCCGGGCCGAATCGATGTCTTTGTCGCTCGCCTTCGTGACTTTGGTCAGCCCTTGCGCTCTGGCATCGGCCTCGGATGTGAGAACTGGCCGTCCGTTTTTATCGAAACCACGCACTACTTCGGTACCCTGGTTCTGTTCAGCGGGTGTTTGCGGAATCGCCCCCCAGTCCTTGACGATTTCCCCTTTCGAGTTGAGTTCCACTTTATGATTCGCGCCACGAATCGGAAGTTCTTCAAAACGATTTTCAGCGGGCTTTTCGTAAGGCTTTGCCTGCGAAGTTATATCGGCTCCGTTGGCATCGAAAATCTTATCTCCGCGTTGCTGTCCAAGCACGGGCTGTCCGCCGACTGTAAAAGTTTTGAACTCCTTGGGTGCTTCCGGTTTCGCTTCCGCCTGTTTAACAACCGCAAGCGCTCCGGCGGTCGTATAAGGCTGCTTCGTCGCCGGATCGATGCGCGGACCGCCTCCGTCACCGCCCGTCATTAGATCGTTAAATGTCTGCGCTTCCGGCGTCCCTGGGGCTGGCTTCCCTTCACGTTCCGTTATCTGGCTTTCCACGTTGCGCCGCTCAAGCTCATTTCTCGCCGCTTCCGTGTCGGTTTTCAACCGCTCGCTGGGCGCGCCCAGTTCCCGCAGACCGATATCCCGCGCACCTTGATCCGGCGACAGTTGCGCAATGTCCGCCAACGCCGCTCGCCACCCGCCCAACGGTCGGTAACGCGGATCGTTGGGATTGGGCATCACGATTCCACCAGCCGGAATCGGTGCTTCGATCTTCGGCGTTGCCGATAATCGCGGCGTTGAATTGAGAGTCGGAGCGCCTCCCGCCGCCGCAGGCTGTCTTGACGGCACAAGAGTCGGCCCGATGCTTGCAGGCTTATCCGTTGCCGGCGTTGCAACGAGGCTAGGAGCGCCCATCGTCGCTGGCCTTGGCAGCATGGTCAACGGAGGGATTTGCGGCCGCGGTGGGGCAAGCGGCAGCAATCCCCGGCGTAACGGGTCGTTAGGGTCGAGCGCGGCGTCCAGTGTCGGGATGTCAGGCATACGGGTTTCCCATCATTTCCTCGGTCTTGCGATGCGGGATTATTTTCCCGTTCGTGGAAGGCACGAACATTTCCTCGCCTTTCTCACCCACGATTACCGGCTTCTTTTTCTTGACCGGGCCGCCTTTTGCCAGATGCGAGAGTCCAAGTCCCAATCCTGCTGCGCTGCCGGCAAGTCCAATTCCCTGCCCGATGTCGGACATGATGCTGGGCGATTTCGGATTGTTGGCTGTCTTGGTAGCCTGTCCATACAGATTCTCACCCGAGGCGAGTGTCGGATTGTAGAGATTCTGCAATCCCTGCCGGGCTTGTTGCTGTTGCTGCTGTGCATTGTTGGCGATTTCCGTTTGCACCTGATTTCCAGCGGTGCCCATCGCCGCCGCGCCCTGCCGCGCGAGCGCATCCTGCCCGGAAACGATGCCAGCCGTGTTATTCGTTCGCGCCCCGATGCGCCCGAGATTCTGCGCCGCCGAACTGAAGTTGCTGGATATCGGCTGAAGCGTCCCCGCCGTCAAGTCCGCCTGCTGCTGAGGCGTGTAGCCGGGATTATTCAGTTGACTCATCAGGGATTGATCCAAAGGCGCATAAATATTCTGCGCGTTCTGGAATTGCGTGGCTCCCTGCTGGTTCAGCAAGCCAAGCTGCGCTTTCTGTTGATTCGTGTACCCAGGAGAAAAGAAAGAAATTTTATTTACCTCTTTCTATAGCCATTCTGTGATGTATACTTTCTTGCATGGCTACACTAAGCTCTCAACAACGATATTACCGCAAAAACAGGAAGTTCTGTTTGGTTGTGTCGCGCGTGTCATAGAATCAAGACCCCTTCTTCCCTATCGGGCCTAGTCCACCCCCAGGACGATTAAGTCCATTTGGTCCTGCGATCCGCACTCCCGGAGTAGGGCCAGCCGCGCCGCTAAATCCAACAGCGGTCGGATTTGGACCTCCGAAATTGATGGGCGATGATGGATTGCTCCCTGGAATCTGCTTGTAAAATCTCCAATATGAATTGACGCCAAGAGCTAGGCTTCCCCGCCAATAATTCAATGGTCCCGTATAAGCCGGGCGAGCCGTAGCAAATGAAGGAACTGTATCAAATTCCAAAAAATAAATTTCTCCCCGTTGCGCCGCAGGATCATTCATCGTCGCATCGTAGACGCCGTTCGCCTGCGTTACGGCCAGCGATCCTATGTTCGTGGGCATCGCCGCTACGCCTCCGCCATTCACTCCCACCACTCCACTCAGGCTGTTAATCGCCTTCTCGATGGCCGTGAAGGCTTCAATCTGAAGCGGGTCTTTGAATGCCGACTTCGATGGAATTTGAAAGCTCAATTCGACCCCCGCAATGCCGCAACCGGGTCTTGCTCGAGGAACAATTCCAATTTCTGCATGGATAGCCAACTTCCCGCGCCGGTTGCCTGAACAAGTATCGAAATCCGTTCGGAACGAAAATCGCAGAAACTCTCGATATCCTCGCTTGCGGGATTCGCGAGCACAATAGCCGGTGCGGTCGCAAGCGGCAACGAAAGCTGCTGAACTCCGCCTGTTCCGATCAGCGTAACGCTCAAATTTCCCGATCCTTGTGCAAACAGCCGCAAGTATTTCGCCAGAACCATGCCGCCCTGGAACTTGTAGGCCACATTCTTGCGGTCGTCATCCGGCATGTAGCTGGCCTGGAACTTGAACGGAATAGTAGCGCCGTCATCGGTCGTTTGACTGGACAGCAAATCGTACAGCTTGCCGTTTCCGACGCCGTTGCCAAGAAATAGATGCGCGGTGCCGTCCGTCCGTTCAATCATCCCGCCGCAATTCGCGGTGATGTTCCACGGACACCATTTACGGCCCCCGGACAGCGCTACTTGCTTGTTTGTAAATCCCGACATCGCCACGAGCGGTGTATTCGCTAGAGCCGCTGGATCGCCTAGCTTTGGAGCCTTGAAATCCAGTACCGCAATCACGCTGGGCGACGTGGCGGCATTCATCGGCAACCCCACAAGCATCCGGCGCCGTGTCATATCGACCGTTACCCATGCCGTATGCGCATAGGCCCAATTCACGGAATCGAAATTGAATGGAGAAACGCCATTCGATACTTGCACTTCCTGATTCAGCTTTTCCGGCGTCAACTGGCCGTAATCGAGAAATAATCCATCCCGGCAAAGAAGCACGGCCCAATCTTTTCCCGTCTCGCCGTATTTTCCGCCAGCTGAGTTGACCGTTGCCGATCCGGCCACGGATGAAACCAGCGAAACATTCCAATTCGCGGGCTCGTTTGCAGGGTCCGCCGTCGAAGTAAACAGCCCATGCTCCTTCGTAATTCGCAGCGTGTCGCGGATCGGATACAGGCAAGTAACGCGCTGATTGTCGTTCACGTTCACGGCCAGGAATCCAGTTGTGCCCAGAAACGTCTCGGGATCGGAAGCAAGGCTGGCGCGGACGATGCCCAAATTGTACGGTTGGAGCGTGGGATAAACCTGAATATCGTCCACCGTGTAATACGCTCCATTTGCCAGCGTGCCGGATGCGTATACGTTGATAAGCAGATCGGCCGGAACGGTAGTCGGAAAATCGGTAGCTGTACAGAGCGAAGTCGTAAGCTCGTAAAAAGTACCGGCAGAAGCCAGCGCTGCGGGATTAAACGCATTCACCCTCTGGAAAGATGTGCTCGCGCTCGTTATGCTGATGTAAAAACTTCCAGCCGCGAGGCCGCCTCCCTTGAGTAGCCGAAATCGCGCCGAATATCCCACTCCGGGTTGAATGATCGAAACCCCGAGATAATCCTTTGCTACTCCTTGCGAAATCTCTCCGACCGTCAACGTCGCGCCGTCCCCGGTCATGCGATAACCCGCAAGGCCGGCAACCGTCGTGTTGACTGTATCCAACGCCCCGGCTACGGTGCCCGTGGGTGTCCAGCCGGTCGGCACGCCGGATACCGAACCTCCGTCGAAATTCATGTTTAAGAGGTTCGTGAGTTTATTCCGCTCGCCCCACGCAAACAGGCGACTCTCGTACTGGATGAATCCAGCAACGTCTCCCAGCGTCACGTTATCGAAAAGATCGTCCACATTCGATGAAATGCTGGAAAGCAGAGCCGTGTCCGTGAAGTCGAAGATCGCGGAAGTGGTCGTATTGTCGTCGATGATCGTGGATGTCGGCGGCGTCACGCCCGGAACCGCTACGAAGTCAGGAGGGATGTAATAGAAATTCGCGCCATTAGCCGCTGTGAAGCAAACGACTCGCGCGATTACGTCCGATGGCCCGATGGGAATGTTTGTGACCGTAACTCCGGCATTGCCTCCCGCAGTCCACGATGTCGGTGGAGCGGGCCGCGTGTAGTAGCCCTGCCGCGTGATGAACAGCACGGAAATCTGATGGATGCCGATGGAAATGTGGCCCGCCGCTGTCGTGGTTCCACCGCCGGAGCCTGCTGTTCCGCTCACTCCGATGTCCGCTGTAAAATGCGTGGAATCCACAATCGAAAAAACGGTCCATGTGCCGTTGTACGCCGCGACGCCGACACCCGCGACCGTGACACTCGCGCCAACCGCTAATCCGTGAGGCGAAGTAGTCTGAAAGAGGGCGAGCGTGCTGGTGACGGTCCCTCCGCCTGAATTGACTTCGCTTGGCGTGAAGGCGTAGTCCAGATATCCACCGCTGCCAGGATACGCGGAGAGGCACGGAAATGTGCCGTCATAGCCAGCTACGCCAACGCCTGCGACTGTGACGTGATATCCTGCAGAAGGATAAAACCCATTCGCGGGAACGAAAGAATTTGCCGCCGCCGCGAATAGCGTCGCGTATCCCGTGCCAGGTGCCGTTGCCCCATTTGGCGACGCGGCGATATTCTGCGCGGCGTATTGCGTTGCGCCATTCGGCGATGCCGCGAGGCTCAAAACTGCGGCGCTGTCAACGCCATTCGGAGACTGTCCGGGGCCATCTTGACTTACCCTGTCGAGATTCGTTCCATCCCATTGCCGGGGCGCGTCCGTCCCGAACTTGCCATCCGAAAACGCCAGAAATTCGCGCCCGAACGCAGTATCCGATTTGGCATAGGCCGATTGGAACATCGTCCCGCGAATGTTGAACGTGCCCTGCGGATATTCTTCCCACAGATTTTGCAGCGAATCGAAATACAGGCCGCGATTGTTTTGCTGCGAATCCTTGAACGTCCGCGCGTAATTGATCGTGGGATTCGTCGGGAATGTGTTGACGTTCAACAGGCCGGGCCGCGTCCGCACCGTTCCGGGAACCCCTGGAAGGAAATCCGCATCCTGACAGAAGGGCGATGCCCCTGGAGGATTATTCATCGGATCGGACAACGTGTACAGGCCGCCCACTAAATCTATGGGCACCTGCACCGTGTCATCGGTGATGACGGACATTTAAAGCCCCTTAGATTTCAGCCGTGAACGCCGCGTGAAGAATAATCTGGTCCTTGCGAATGCAATCGTTGGTGGCGCCGGAGTACGCTGTACTGCCGGAACCGAATTCCGTGCCGGCTGCAGCGAGCACCCGAAGTTTGCACGCATTGAGAGCAAGCGGAGTCGGAGGATTTCCGGGAGCGTAGGTATTGACCTGATAGTAGTACGCATCCTGAGATTGGCTTTCCGCATACGCCTCGAAAGGCAATTGATCGGAATCGACCATGCCGCCAGGTTGTTGCGTCGCTATCTGCCCGCGCAACTGCGTGAAGTCCAACGTATCGCCGCCTCCGGCTGTGCCCAGCGTTCCACCCGGATAGTTGCCCGTCAACGTCAGCAGGATTCGCGCCTCGATCACCGACCGCCTCGGCATATCCACGCTTAAAAGTGTCATTTGTACGGCCATCGTGTTTCTCCTTTTTTAGAGTCTGCCGAATCCTCGCCTGCCATGCAAACTGCGATATCCTCGCATCCGAACCGGAGACATCTGTTCCTGCCTAGTCGTGCTGGTCGCAAGCTGCTCGACCAAATTCGCGGCCTTCGTTTCATACTGCCCGGCGAGCGCACCGCCTCCGCGTTGAGGAAGAAGCTGCGCCGCCGCGTAATAGGCCACCACGTCAAGCGCGTCCACGTCGCCAAGCGATCCGCTGATTTTGCCATTATTGTCCAGCGCGAACACTCCCGCGAACGCCGAATACCGAATCATCACGTCGGTTGCGATCAATGCCCCGCGAAACGCGATCATGTCCGAACGCCATTCCCACTCGCCCAGGAATTCCCCCTGCATCACTTTCGATAGACCGCCGTGCGCCGTCTTGTTCTCCATTTCGCGGAAATTCGTAGTTCCGCTGGGTCGCTCCCACAACATTAACGGCTCCATCAGCGTCGCGGGAAGCGCTGGATTGGCCGATGCAGTAACATTCCCGGAAACGCCCTGATACGTCAGGTTTACCTGTTGCGAGGCGTCTTGCGCCAGCACCGCCGGAATCGTTACCAGATATTCATCCTGGATCAGCGTCATCTTGCCGCGATTGCGCAATTCCCGCGCCACGTACCGCGCACCGGAATTGATGCTTTGCAGGCAATACGAATCGCTGAACAGCATCCCTTGCGGATCGCTGACAAGAGCCTGCAACAGTTGCAGGATTTGCGATCCTGAATTGTACGGCGCTCCTGGAACACCCGGCATTTAGGCTCCCTTGGCAAGCCCCAAAGATTCCCGCATCTTTTGCTGCTTCTGCACAGCCTCGGGATTCAGAATCCACTTGCACGTTGGGCACAGCGCCGCCCGCATCGATACTTTCGCTCCGCATCCGGGACACGGAACGAGAGTCATGAAGTTGAACGTCCATTCGCGATCATCGACGCCAAGATAGGCAGCGGCCTCGAAATGCAGATTCGTGATGAATTTGCGGTCGCGATTTTTGGCGAATATCGCGTCGCCTTCGTCAACCAAAGCGGCGTAATAGGCCGCGAGCGCTTCCTCTTCGCGCTCAAGCAACGCCTTTTCCGGCACGCTCGAATCGCTGACGAATACTCCCAGCGTCTTGCGAAGCCTCGGTCCTTCTTGCTGGTTCACCGATGAAAACGTGCTCGATACACCCAAGTCAAGCAAGTCGCCGTTGATTTCCCTGCAAATGTCCTCGGCAACGTTCCGGGCCGGAATGTAAACGCTTTCTGTCTTTTTATTGTAGCCAGGGCCGCCCTGCTTCGATGCGATCACCGGCGCGACGACTACCGACGAGAATTGCGCCTTGCCGCATCCGGGAATCCAATAATTTCCGCCCCAGCTTCGGATGACGGAGAATTTCCTCTTGTTCAGATTGATGATGTAGACCGGAGCGTCACCCGCCTCGGCCACCGCCGCGATTCGATTGGCAAGCTCGACGGTCTTTTTCCGCGCCGCTTCCCGCTCGGAATCTCCCAGCTTTTCATTCATCACTCGCAGATTCAGCACTTGCAATTCCGATTGCAACTTCCGCAACGCTTCTAAATTGAGCATGTCTGCTTCTCCTTGACCTGTTTGTTTTTCTCCGCGAGTTTGGCGAGTAGTCCCTTGGAATTCAAGCTAATCGAATCGGTGCGGCCCTCGAACGGCATGTCGCCGAATACGTTCTCGATATTTTCCCGCCGCCGCTTTCTTGCTTCTTCGTCCTTGAAATCGCGCAGCGCATCGAGATCGCTTTGTTTCGGAACCGCGAGTAGCGAATAAATCCTCTGGATCACCGCCTCCGTCGGAACTGTCGGCAATCCGGTTGTGCGGTGGCGAAATGCAACGAGAAAACGATAATCTCCGGCATCGGGATACGGGCCGCATTCGTTGAATCCGCGTCCGCCTTCCCATTGCCGGGTTGTAGCCGCCCACTGTTCCGGCGTGCCCCAGAATTCGGGCGGCTCCCACCATTCCAAAATCCAGCAATCGACGTTCGCCAGATATTTGTGCACCAATCGCCGCTCGAAAACTTTCCTGAGAAAGATTCCTTCGGGCGAACAATCTTCCCACCAGCCCTCGACATAGCACAGCGCATCCGATCCGTGAATGAGACGCAGTTTCGGATCTCCGTATGGATTGAGCGGCGACAATCGCTTGACTGCCGCCGCCGCGAGTTCTGGTGGAGTCTTCATCGGTCCTCAGTAAACCTGCGGAGTGGCAAGCGCGTCGATGTAGCCGCCACGAAGCGGGTTGGTGTTGAAAATCTGGTGGCCGATATCGATGTACTGCAACCACTCGGAAGTAATTCCGCCCGTGGCGCCGTACTTCGGGAAGGCAATCTCTCCGTCCGGCCCTTTGTAGAAGGCCAGTTCCTTGCTCACCACGCGGCCCCAGTTGCTCATGTCGAGGAAATCGATGCGCGTCTGATCGGCGCGAACGCTCGTCTCGACCGGAATGCCCTGCATGGTGATATCGCCCTCGTAAAGCAGGTCCAGATCGCTGGTCTTTTCCTTGCCCGGTCCTTGCTTCAGGACCGTCTGCACTTGAATCCCGAGCAATTTGTATTGCTCTTCCTGCTCGGTATTGCAATAAGCCATGTACTTGCCCTTCTTGAACACATCCTTGCCAACGCTCTTCCTGATCTTCGCCAGGATTTGCAGAACGTGAATCAAGAGCAACGCGGAGCCGCCGGCATTGACGCGCGAGGTGCGCAGCCGGTAAGGAAATGCAGAGCGGTCCAAGTTCTGCCAGAATCCGGTCGTGGCGTTGTTTTGGTGGTACTTGATGCCGTAAAGGCCGACCGTGTTTCCGGGAACGATGAACGTATCCACGATCAAATCGCCCGCAACCACCGTTCCTGGCAAAGCCGCCGAGAACGTGATCGTGTTCGATTCCACCGTGTCAATCGCGATGATCGTGAGTGGCCCTCCGGCATTCCTCAAATTCAGGATGCCGGAATCCACGATGTTGACCTGCATCCCTTCGTAGACGCCGGAAGCGCCGTTTGGAATCGCCATTGTCGCCACCGCGCCCGCAACCGATTGAATGACGCCAAGCTGCCCGTTTCCAGGCCCCTGCGCCGTCGCGTCGATGGCGAAATTGATCGTCTCCATTGCCTTCTCGGTGATGACCTTGACGCCATCGACGACGGACTTCGCTCCGCTGTCGGTCGCATATTTGTAGAGCTGCGTCCAACTGAACGCCAGCTTGTGAAAGATCGGATAGACTTCCGCGTGCTCGATGTCCATTCCCGAGCCCAAACCCAGGTCGCCGCCATCCGGCGAGTACCCGGAAAACTGACCGGGCATCGTCATCAGCGTCGGGATGCGGTAGGGACGTTGCGAAACGCTTTCCGCCCGCTGTTTCTTGAGTTTGGTGTAAAACAACTTCTCCGTCTCGAAAAGCTCGTACAGAACTGGGTCCACCTTTTCCCGCATGATACCCAGTGCTGAAGCTGCTGTCATTGGCAGACCCATCTGTGTTTCTCCTTTTTCGTCAATTCACCGCTATTGCAGAAGCCCGTCCAACTTCTCGGAAAGCGAAAGAGTTCTGTCCTTCAAAATATCCTGCGTGCTCCGCTTTCCACCACCGCGCGTTCCGGCCGCGCCTTGACTTACACCAGCCGCCGGATCGCCGACTTTCGCCTGTGGATTGAGTTGCGCCAACTTCGCCACGTACTTCTTGACCAATCCGGGAATCAGCTTCGTCGCCCGGAGCCTCGCGGCGTCCACCAGCGTCTTGACCGCTTGGTCGCTGGTGTTGTATCCGCGAACGTCTTGCCGGTTCTTCGCGTAATGCACTCGGTCCATGAGCGCCTGAAACTGCGAATCCGCCGCCAAATTCTGCCGGATTGCGCCATCCACCGCTCCCACGAAGTCGGCCATCCATTCGGAGGAAAGTTCAATCTTGGCCGCCGCAAGCTCGCGTTTCGCCGCTCCGGTAATGAGCGGAGAAATGGCGCGAGTGTGAGCGTCGGACAGCCGCGCATTGAACTGCCCGACTTCGCGTTGCGCCAAACGGATTTCCCGTTCATCGGTGGCGGAAGGGCGAACGACCGTAGGAGTCTTTGCGCCAGCCCGTATCGTGCGCCCAGGGGCCTCGCCGGTTTTCTCTCCGAACCCCAACTTGCCTTTCGCCCCGCTCCACCAATCGGCCAAACTCAATCCTTGATTCGCAAGCTGCGCGGCAATCTTGCCGGCCTCTTCTGGATTGGTTTGCGATAACTGCGCGTATTTCTGCGCCAGGCCAACAAGGCCGTCGAAGAACGCGCCGAAATGCCCATCCGTAACCGATTCGAGGCCATCGTGCGCCATCGAAGTCGCAATCTCGTTGTATTCGGGAGTCAGGTTCGACCGCTTCAGAGCGTCCAGACTTCCCTGAATCGAAGCGATGAACAAATCTGGATTGCCGACGAGTTTTTCCTCCAGAATCTCGCTCATCTGCTCGGGATCTCCGGATTCGAGCATCCGTTGCTCGCGCTGGTATGCCTGCACCGACTCGGATGCGGAACGCAAATCCTCAATTCCGCCTGGAAACAGTTCGTTCAATTCCTGCATCGCTTCGCGCGAACCGTAGGCACCCGATTTGAAATCGTTCAATTCCCCGTAGGTATCCTTCAGCCACTTCTTGATTTCTTTGCTGACGTTCGCTTGACCGGATATGGCCTTGAATTCGTCGGGCGCGGTTTCCATCCACTCCGGTTCCGCTTCCGCTCCAAGATCGGCATCACCCCCCTCCGAAGTCTCGACAAGTTTTTCCGCAGGCTCTTCCATCTTGCTGAAAATCTCTTCGGGAGACGAACGCCCTCCGCCGCCCTCTGAGGAATAAGGACTTGCTGCTCCACCACCGTTATTCAAAAGTTCTTCCGCCATTTTTCCTCCTTAAACGTGCACACCTTCCGCTGGAATCGAATGCGGTCCACCTGCGCCATTGCCCGGAGACACTGGAACGGGAATCAATTGCGGTTCCGGCTTCACCTTCTTTGCCTGGTCAACGTCGATCTGCTCCTGAATATCTTCAGGCCCAATCTGGTCGCCGCGCTTGGCCAGTTCGTCCGCGAGCGCCTTCGGCGGCAATTCCTTGACGTTGAATGACACGCTTGCAGGCTTCACCCAGGGAGGAGGCGGCGTCGGAATGCGCTGCTTGTGCGCCATCGCGTGCATAATGACGTTCTGATAGCCCGCCGGATTCTCTTCTTTCGCTTCCAATCCTTCCTCGCAATTGGCCCACGCGACGCAGCGCTGAAATTCCACCTGGTCGTTGTCGAGCGGCCCAATCGCAACGCTCGTCGTCGGTTGCGGCGGAGGCTGTCCTTGCGCCAATGCCGTGCTTACCGCGTCGGGATCGGGGGGAATCGGCCCGGTCGCGAGCAAATCCTCGATCTCTTTCGATTGCTTGATCCATGCATCTTCGCCCGCAATCGTGTAGTCGTTGAACCCGCGCACCCGGCGAACGTACATCAGGTTTTCCATGAGCGTGTTGCTGGGCGCGAATGCCGGATCAGTAGTCATCACATTCAACTGCTCGCGCTTGTCGCGGAACAGCACCGGATAGCCCTCGTCCGCCTCGGGATAGATGTGAAATGACCCCTTGCGAATCGCCATCGGATCGATCTTGCGCGATTTCTTGCCCGGCGCCGATAAACTCGTCTCTTGATTCTGCGAAGCCGCGAATTCCCGCACGGCGAGATTCATCGTTCGCTGATGCAGCGACCGCTGCCGGCGATAGTAAAGCGCCACGCGGCCCATGCTCTGCTCGATTTGCCGCTGAAAGCCGCTCGCCGTTTCCTGAACCACTCCGCCAAGGCCGGCCCCGGAAAGTGCCGGAAAAATGCCAGTCAGGAATTGCCCGATAACTCCGGTCGATAGATCGTTGAGGCGTTGAATGAGCGATTGCGGAACTTCAACCGCCGGCGATGGCCAGAATAGATTCGGAATGTTCGGGTTGTCCCGCTGAGGCGGCGTGACAGGCAGATGATTGCCGGGCCGCGCTTCCATTTTGTTCAACGCCTCGGAATTCACGGCCTTGTCGTAATGGTAGATCGTCGGGATGCCGCGAACCTCGTACTCGTGGTACAGATTCGACAGGATGTTGATCTGATCCTGCACGCCGATAAACGAGTCGCCAAGTCCAGGCCGTTTCGTGCCGCGCCCTTCCGAAGCAAACTCAATCGACCAATGGGCTTCCATGCTCTCGTTGATCGCCGCCGCGAATGCCCCACCAAGGAAGTGCATACACACGCCGTCCGGGAACTTCTGCATCAAAGCCTGCCGCTTGACATCGTCCCGAATCTGAAAGAATTCCGAAGCCTTGAGCCATATCCGCACCAGCGTAACGATTGTGTCGAGCGATTCGGTCGTTGCCCGAGGCATCACATTCGCCCGCACTGCCACGCGGAACAGACGCGACAGAATGTCGTCGTCCGTAACGATGCCGCCAGGCTCGATATCCTTCAGCCACGGATAAGTTGCCCGGCCCTTCGACATCGGAATATCCAGATGGAAACTTAGATGATCCATCTGGGTCTGATCGTCTGCGGTTTCCGGCAGCGTTACATCCAGAGCTCCATGCACGCTGATGACTACCTGGCTCTTCGGCACCTTCTGGCCGTTCTGCAAGATCGGCTCGCGCGTCTGCGGATCGCTTTGCCAACCGAATCGCTGGCCGTCTGTTACCGACCGCGTGTACGTCGCCATCATTCCGCCGGTCCATCCGTGATGCGCGTACTTCTCCATCAAGAGCGGCGCATCGTTGGCTCGGGCAATGAATTCACTCGCCGTGCAGGCGTGCTTCGCAGCTTGAACGTCTTCCTGATTCGTCGAGTCCTCAGGAACAAACACGATGGGCGGAACATTTTCCGATGCCGTCGTCTCGAACGATTCGCAGTAGCCTTTGTAGAAGTTCAGCACCCAGTCGTCGTCTTCCGCGCGGTCGTCGTCCGCCGGAATGAACGCGCCGCCCTGTGTTACTCCCAGCCACGATTCCGAGTTCTCGTCCCACAGGATTTGCTGCTTGCCGAGCTTGTACAGTTCCGCCTGGCCCGCCCGGTAAATCTGCATTCGCCGAGCGTAAAGCATTTGGCTCGACAGCTTCTTGATGATCGTCATCAAGTCCTGATAAATCTCCGGTTCCTGCTTCTCTAGGAACGCATTGCACAGAACGGGATCGGCGCTCCCAAGCGGCGCGGACATATCAAGCGACACGGCGTTGCGTGCCGAATCGATCTTGCCCTGCAATTTCGGGTCAAGTTCCTGAGACGCCGGATTGGGAGTCGTCGCCATGCGTTACTGAATCTGTTCCTTCTTGCCCTTTTCGGGCGCGACCGGCGCGACCGGAACTGGATCTGGAACCGGCGCGACCGGAACTGGATCTGGAACCGGCGCGACCGGAACAACTAATTCCGCCGGATGAAAACGCTGAACGCCGGGCGACCAGTCCTTCAGATTTGCTCTCGCGATGGAGCGTGCGACTTCCTCCGTAGGAGCGTCCACCGTGATTGTCTTGCCCTCTTGGTGCTCATGCTTTCCAAGGTCATCCACGCGATTCACTGCAAACACGTAACGATTCATCGGTATGCCCCTTTCGCTTCTCGAAGCACGCTTTCGACCGTATCTCCTTGCCGAAATCCGCGCTTTGCAAAAACCTTCTCAATCGCCCTACGGTTGCTCGGAAACAACAGCGGATTCAGGTTCCTAGCCAAAGGATGCGCTCGTGCATCGGGAACCTCGACAAGTTCAACTGGATCGGCTTCCGCTCCCAGCCGCTTCTGAATCGCCTTGAGCGTGTCCCGCAACTCGCCCATGATTTCCTCGACCGATTCGATGCGCTCGGCCAGAGGAGCGATCTTCGCGGCGGTTGTCCGCGAGATCATCACCTTCACGTCCGATGTCTTCAGCTTGCTCATCCGATCCTCAATTGCCACGGCTGGCCGGTCGTGGCGGCTTCTTCCTTCTTGCGAAGCGCCTGCAAGCGCATCATGATCGCGTTGCGCGATATCGGGCGCCCATACTGATCTGTCTCGGATTCCAAGTGCGCCAAGTTCCCCTGCATCCTCACGTCGAACGGAGCCTGAGCCGGTTCTAGTCGCGACTTGTACCCGTACCGCCATGAATCGATCTCATCGTCGCCGTCCACTTTCTCGATGTCCTCGATATCGTCAACGTCTCGAATCGCCAACGGAATCTTCTCAATCAGGTTGACGCAGCTTTCATCAATAACCATCGCCTGATTCTTAAGCAACTGGTACAACAGCATCCATCCGCCCTTGCGGTCGTCGTCCGCCCGAGAGCATCGCGGAAGTCCCAGCGATTCAAGCTCGCGCGACATCTGCTTGGTAATTGTGTCGGGCGAATCCCTTCTATTGTTCGCGTCGGGAGAAATGTAAATGTCGGAAATGTGCTCACCACGCGAAAGCTCGGCGATACGCTCGGCGAGCGAGCGCGGCTCCAATTCCTTATCGACTAATTCCCTGTACGTCGCGAAACGGCCGTCCGCTAAGGTCGTGTGCCAATACACCGCGAAATTGTGAGCGAAGCCCCAGTCAATCGATATCCAGCGCGGATACCAACTCTTCAGGTCCGTAACCGCAGCAACGTGCTTGCGCCTGTCGAAAATGTCGAAATACTGGCCCGCGAATATGTCCCACGATCCATACAAGAACGCATCGCGTAAGTGGGTCGGCAGAGCTTCAAGCGTCGCGATGTAGCCTTGATCCTTCGCGTAGATCGGATTGTCGATCAGCCGGGCACGAATGAAATCGTACTCGTTTGGATCGTACTGCTCAGGCCGCTCCATCCCCGGAGCCGGATGCTTCTTGCCGTCGCAGCCCCAAAGCGCCTTTACCCATGCGTGGCCGATGTTTCCCGGATTCGTTGCGCCTGCCATGTTCGGAAACGTCCCCTTCACCGGGCAGCGGTTGCGTGACGTTAGGAATTGCCATTGCTTGAGCGTGAACATCGTCAACTCGTCGATGCCGATGAATAGATATTCCGCGCCCTGGTACTGGTAAACGTCCGATTCGCCTTGACAATACCCGAATCGCGTAGTGGAACCGTTCCACCACGTCACAACGTGTTTTGAGTCGTTGTAGGACTTGTACATATCGCGCGGCACGTTGCGCTGAAATTCCCGCAAAAGTGATTGTTCTAGTTCGGGAAACGTGCGGCGCAGCAAGAGCGTATCGACGCCAGGAGTCTCGTTTGCCTGAATGATCGCTTCCCACGTCAGCGCGGCGGACTTGCCCGGGCCTGCCGCCCCGCCGAATAGCCGATACTTCGCCGGCGAGCGGTGGAATTCCTGCTGCTTCGCGAATGGGACGTAAGTGGAGACTTCGATCACGATTCTCGAGCCGGCCTTTCCACCGCACTGCGGATCACCACTTCCATTGGGCCGCTTCCTTCGCCTGTATTGATCTGCAAGCCGCGCCCGAGTACGCCGTGAACTTCCAGCATTGTCTTGCGAGCCGAAAGGCGCGTCTGATTATCAGCGGTCTTGGAAAGTTTCGCGTCGGTCATTTCAACCATCTTTTTTACCGCTTTGTTAAGACCGTAACCTGCGGTGATAAGAGCCATCCTCAGTTCAGGACCGATTCTTTCAACCACCTGGTGAACCCTCGGAGCGCTGGTCCCAACCTCTTCAGCGATTTGCTGTAGCGTTTTACCGGCGACGCGCCCCTCAATGATCGTTTTCTCCCGGGGCGTAAGGCCTTTCCTTCGTTCGCGTTTGCCTTTTTTTTTCACGATTGCTTTTTCCTGACGAGTACCGGGCGCTTCTTCTCCGGGAGCTTAGCGAAGTCCGTTGCGCCTTCCCATTCCTTCAGCTTGGCCTTGCCTCCCACCTTTTCCGGGTGAGCCTCAAGGAATCGCTGCTGCGCTTTGGAACGGAAAGGCATTCACTTTGGCCCCGTAAGCACGTTGCGCATGAAGGCGGCCTGCTTCTTGCCCTTTGAGCCGTAGCGGCCGGCTGCGGCGGCCTCCACCTTGGACGCTGGTATCTTCTCCCCTTGCGGGGTGTGCGTCGTCCGGTGCAAGCCGCCTTTGCTGAACTTGATCGGCTTCTCTCCCGCTTTGCGAACTACTACGACCTTTGCCATGTTAGTTCAGCCATTCCAGCGATGCTTCGAGAGTCTGTGCGCCGGGGTTGCTGGTTGCTCCGGTAGCCTGGAACTGTGCCGAGATGCGAGCGTTGGTGATTAGGTCGATAGCCGCCGACGGCGCAACCGCGTTATCCACAGCCGACCTCACCAAAGTAGTCTGGCCGGCAGCGATGCTTCCCACGGATATACCGTTCACCAAAGCAGTTCCGCTTGCTCCCGTGGTCAGAATCTTGACTGTGCAGCTCCACGTCACGTTGTCCGCTCCCGCAACGCTGGTAAACGTATCCAGAATCGAGCACAGCGGAGTCGGTACCGACGCCGTATTCGTGGCGTTGGAATCCCAACTTACAATTACTTTCGTTGATGTGCCGCTACCTCCGTCCGTGTAGGTGAACTTGCCGGACACGCGAAACTCAGCGCCGATGTAGTTGAAACAGTTGGCGGGAATCGTCCAAGAGCCGAGAGGCTGCGGAACCGTGGTGGCCGAAGAACCTGAAATGCCGCCGGCCGCCGCCAATTGCACGGTGTTAATCGAAGAGGTGCCGCAAGCGCCGACGCGCGAGCCAGGCGCGTAGGAATACGTGAGCGAGGAATTGGTCATCGGGTGCTGCGCGGTTATGGTCTGAGCGGTTGTCGCCAGAACCGGGTACAGCATCGCCGTGTTGACCGGGTATGTGCCGATCTGCGATCCGCCATTGAACAATGCGTCCGCCCCGAACGTGGAAGCGGCCTGCCCATACGTGGTGTTTGCAACTGCGCACGCCGGGGTGGCGGTTTCCAGCGTCGTAAGCGTACAATTGAGAGAAGTGGAAGGCACCTGATACGCCAGCGCATATGACCCAGCGGAGAGCGATAAATAAACGACGTACCCCACCGCGCCCGCCGAGGCGGCAGGAGCCGCTACGTCAATTGCCTTGCTCGCAACCGATGTAAAAGAAGCGGTCGCCGAGCACGGACCTTCGTTGCCCATAATGTCCACGTAAGAGACGCAACCGTAAACAGTGCCGCCCCATGACGCGGACCCAACCACGTTCGCGTCAGAACAGAACTGATGCGTCGAATCGCAAGCAGCCTGAGCGGTTAGGGTTGTCGGAGTAGCGACCGAAAGACCCGTGGGAGTCGCGTTCCAGTTGCGCGACACTCCATAGCTCTCGTCGAGAATCGAGACGTTTGGAAGTACAGGGGCCGCCGTAATCAACGCCGCTGTTCCGCCGCTGCTAAACCAAGGCGCATCGATCTCGACCTGTCCTCCGCCATTCTTCCACGCAACTAGTGCCGCTTCGTTGACGCCCTTCGAAGCGCTCTGAACCGGAGTCCCGACGCCATGCGCATAAGTAAACGCAGCAGTTACCGTGCACTGGTTCAGCGTAATCACGCCTGGTCCGCAACCGGAAACCGCCGTCGGCGTGACAGTCTCTTGAACGGTTCCAATGCCCACCGTAATCGGAACGAGCGTGCTATACGGAACGAACGAAGCACCCCCGCCGGTCGTGTTCACGTAGCCGCGCGGCATCGTCAGCGAGTACGTAGTCCCAGCGGTTCCGCCGCCTCCCGATGCCCGCTCAAGCCACTGGCCGTAGACCAGCGCCGGAAACACGTTTCCAAATCGCGGATTGTTCGCATACGGCGTCGCGTTGCCGCCTTGTGCATACCCCGCGCTTGGCGCAATCAGCAGTGCGACTGCGAGCAAAAAAACAAGAAACTTCTTCATTGAAATCTCCTCATGAGACGAATTTTACGAACCCGCCGAAATCTTGTTGCCCTCGTTCAACAGCACAAATTTGTTAGGTTTCGGGCCGCCCTTTGACGGATTGGCCGGCTTGCCAATTCCTAGCCCGTACCGCAATTGCCGAAGATCGCGCGAATGAGTGACGATCGCGGGCCGTTCTCCGCGCTTTATCATCTCGCGCACTTTCGCGAATCCGGGCCGCACCTTCTTTTTTAAGAAATGGTTGAATGACTCACCGCCAGGAACTTTTTCATTGGGCTTCTCTGCCGCGAGCTTCGCTAACTTTGGCTCGTATTTTTCCATCGGCTTGCCTTGCCAGTCTCCTAAATCCTGCGGCAAGAAATGCGGATCGACTTGGAGAGGAATTTTTCCTTGCTTCGCGATTTCCTTCGCGAGCACCGTCGCACGCGATAGCGGGCTCGTCACGACTACCGTAGGCTTGTGCCTGACGATAGTTTTCGCCAAGTCCTTCGCTTCCCTCTTCCCTTTTGCGTCGGGCGGGTAATCCTCGACCCCCTTCATTATGTGGCGGCGATTGCCGGTCGAGGGCGAGTGCCGTACGAAAATCGCTTTTGGCAAAGAACTCACGCGAGCCTCGTCAATTTTGCGCGGAGATTAACCGGGTTCGCCAAAGCCTTCACGTACAGGCGAATAAACTTTCCGCCGGTGGGAGAAAGATCGGCACGCGCGATTTGCGTCGCCGCGTTTACCGCCGTTATTTGGTAAGTTGCGTTTGTCGGCGTTACGTAAAATGCGTCGGCGTCCGTATCCGCCTCTTGAACATCAACCTCGAAAGCTCCAGGCGCTCCGCTGAATTGCAATTCAACGCCGACGCTTGGCGGCCCCGTGCGCACGCCTCCCGTGTCTATGCACGCGGCTGCCGACGCCTCACCGACCGCTACGGCTTCGGGCGTCACGTTTGAGTCGCTGATGATCGGAGGCGTGGTAACAGGCAATCCAAAAAGGAAAACGGAGGCTCCAGGCGAAAGCGCGGAAGCGAATGGACCGGCGGCGGTCGGCGGCGCGGTGGACCCTGCCACACCAGGATATTTAGGAATGGAAACCTCCTGCACGCGAGAGGGTCGAGGCAGCGAACGCTTGAGCGATTGGGTTGGTGGGGTTTGGGTGTGTTCGCTCGCCGCGTTTCATTTCCACTGCCTCGCGCATAGAGCGGCGTCAGGGATTAGGTGCGCCGCGTTGAGGCGTAAGATGAACGTATCGCAGTGACTTGTCAAGAAAAATCTAAAGGACTCATTTCTTAGTTTTCTTGGCGGCTAACAAAGCGGCGCCGATAATGCCATCCTCGTCGCCGTCCCACATATCCCATTTGTCGATGCAATCGCAATCCATGAGATCCGATTTTCCACACGCCAAATGCTCATACACATACTCGCAACCGAGGATTGCCTCCTTACAATCCTCGACCTTTCGCAGAACGGCGAGGGCTTCGATTTGTCTGTCATCGCCGAATACGAGAGCGCGGGAGATTAGTTCTTTCTGCGCTTCTTTTACTGTCATGTTTCACCTTTCCTAGTTCTCTCAGCGCTCCCATTACGCACGAATGGCGCTGGAATTTGTCCCAGTCCTCGAAACTATCGGCGCATTTCTGGCAGAGCACTCTCACACTGCGACCTCTTCTTCATTTGAATCAAACAACGTCCGCGCATTGGCTTTGGCCGCCTTCAGGTTCGCAAGCGCCTGCATGTAATACGATTCCTTTAGCTCGATGCCGATAAACTTCCGGCCCTGCCCCACCGCCACGTAACCCTCAGACCCAATGCCGGCGAATGGCGAAAGCACCACATCCCCAGGATTTGACCAGAGAATGATTGCGCGGCGAATCACTTCCAGTTGCAACGGGCAGATGTGCCGCTCGTCCTCATGCTCGCGTGCCGATTTCCGTTGCAGGGTATCGCTCGGATCAATGTCCATCCAGACCGGGCTGGCCCATTCTTGCCATTGCGATACGGGAAACTCCCGCGCTGTATGGCCCACGCGCTCGGGATTCTCGCCGTGCTTCCGCATGGTCACAAGGTAGTCGGGAATTCCTTGCCGCGACATGCAGGAGTCTTTTTTGATTTGTTTGTGGAGCAGCCCGAGAGCCTTCGTGCGCTGCATTGCCGTAACCGGGTCTTTCCAGATGCACACTTCCGAATGGAAAATGAAACCGGCCTTCTGGAAAATGCGGATCAAGTCGCCCCGGAAGTCGGCCACGCCAATAAATCCATCCCGTTCCTTGCTGATCGGCAGATTCATGCAATGGAACGAGAGATTGCGCCCCGGCATGGTCACGCGGTACAGGTCGGACGCGAGAAACGCAAAGTGCTCGTAAAATTCAGAATGCGTGCGGCAATTGCCCATGTCCCGCATCGAATCCGAGTAGGTGTACAGACTGGCGAACGGCGGCGAGAAAATCGAGTAGTGAATTGAATTGTCGGGAATTGTTTTCACCACATCCACACAATCGCCCCGGTGCATGGTCCATCCGTGAATGGATTCCGAGCGCCACGGCTGATCGGCCTTGGCTACATTTTCCTTCTTGATTTCGGCTTCGTTTATTTCGTGCATGTTTTGCACCATCTCCTTTGCCATCGCCATCGCGTCGGTTTCCTTGCGTTTGATATTCGCGGTCACAGCGCCCTCGTTGGAACTGGTCACGATGTAGCAATTCACTTCCTGCTTTTGCCCGAACCGCCATACGCGCCGGAGCGCCTGATAGAATTCCTCGTAGGAATCGGACAATCCGAGAAATACGACATTTGGGCAGTGCTGCCAGTTCATCCCCCAACCGCAGATCGAAGGCTTCGTGACTAGCTTTTGGATCTCGCCATTTGAGAACGCGAGCATCCGAGACTCTTTCTCTTCCCGCGTATTGGCCCCGCGGATTTCCACAGCACCAACAATTCTTTCCACAGCCTCGGTTGACTCGGAATTCAGGTTGCACCAAATCAACCACGGCTCATTGGGCTTGGTGGCGACAATGCGGGACACTTCCTCGGCACGATCGTCCACGCTTCCGCTGCGGGCCTGTCTGCGTTCCTGCAAGGTGGCGGCTGGCATGGCAAATAGCCGTCCATCATCGGGCTTGGTTTGCTCAACGGTCAAATCGTGGATGTGAAGCGGCGGCAGAATGAATCCTTCATCCGAATAGCCCAGGTCGGACGGTTTCCGCATCATCACAGCCCAGGTGCACACCCACCGCCAGAATTCTGAAGCGGCATGGCGTTTAACGCGCCACTTCGATGTGTCCCCGCCGTCGTGAACAAAGAATGTGGAAAGCATTTCGGTGCGGGTCAATGAGCCTAGAAACTCGGAATGGTTGCCAAGTTCCATGTAATCGTTTGGCGCGGGAGTAGCGGTACAGGCCAACCGGAATGGCGTAGTGCGGAAAGCGTCCACGATCAGGTTGCGAAATGCGCCATCAAACGATTTCAGGATGCTCGATTCGTCCAGAACCACGCCTTTGTAATCGGATGGATTGAAATGCTCCAGCATCTCATAGTTGGTGATTGTGATTTTCTCGTCGATTGGTTTTCTGGCGTAGACCGCTTTGATACCGAACTTCTCACCCTCGCGGACGGTTTGCTGCGCCACAGCCAGCGGTGCGAGTATCAGAACCTTGCCGGGAATGTTCTTAGCGAAATCCAGTTGCATGATTGTCTTGCCCAAGCCGCAATCGCAGAAGATAGCTACGCGGCCTTTGCGAATCGCCCACTTCACGATGTCACGCTGAAACGGGAATAGATGCTTGTTGAGTTTCCGTGGATCGACAATGATTCCGGCTTCCTCGATTGTAATGCGTTTCGTTTGTAAAAATTGTTCGTAGGTCATGGCAAATAGCGCTCCTCCACGCTCTCAACTCGATAACATCCTTCCACCGGGCACCGCCAGATCATCCGCTTTTCGGCTTCGATGGCCCGCGCTTTTCCTTTTCCTTTTCCGCTCAGTGAATAATTGGAAAACAGCGGCTCGGCCGAATTTACCAGCTTCATTTCGATGCCCTGGTGATTTGGACAGTGCGGAGGATCGGTTCTTTGCTGCATTAGACGGCCTCCAAAACTTTCCTGATGAATGCGATTGCGCTCCCGTCGAGCACCTGCGATGGCGTGAAGCGCAGCACTTTCCATCCCAACCGAACCGCTTCGTTGTATTTCTCCATGTCCCCGATGAATCCCTTTCCGCGCGTGTGCCGGCCTTGCGTGAACACTCCGCCTTCGATTTCAATCGCAATGCGCATGTCGGGTAGCGCAAAATCGAATCGCCATCTTCGTGGCCGATAAAATCTAAATTCACGTTCAATCCGAAAGTCGCCCAATTCCCGCAGATGAATCCAAAGCACGATCTCGGCGTCTGTGTCCTTGCGTTTCATGTCCGCCTCCCCCTCCCCTGAGCGCCACGATTCACGCGCCGCGCCCGCTCAAAACAGTTTCTTCTGCGCTTCGTCAGGCCTCGTCTTCAGATACCAGAACGATTCCCGAAACGCATCGTCGTAGCCCTTGCCGAACTTCCGCCAAATCTTCCTTTGCATCGGCAGAGGCAAACTCTTGTAGCATCGCACGCAAAACGCCTGTCCCGATTCCTTCCGATCCTTGCAGACCGGGCAAACCCATCCTAGAAATGAACCTTTTATCGACACCCCTGCCTTTACTCCGAGCATTTCTCTTGCTGTGGACGTTGAATCTTGTTTGGGATGCTCAATATAACAAGATCAACGGTGTTGCAGTTGTGGTGTAGCTTTTGAACTGCGACACGGGTACATGGCTCACTATTCGGGTGGCACCGTCTCTTAACTGGACCCTGGGTTGTAGGGGAGAAGACGCATACCATGCCGCTTGTCTCGGGAGTGAGTGCCCTACTGAACTTGGACGGGTGGAACATGAATCTTGGCTCGTCGCCGTTGCTGGCAAGCAGAGCGGCTCTGGGTGTCCAAGTTTTACGCACAGCGACAGCAAATGCCTTACGCACGTTGTCACGAATTGCGTGGACGATTTTGTATGCATTCGCGGGAACACCAATCAATGAAACTCTAGCGGGGCGTCGAAGGCGGCGTTCCCGCGAAGGACCATCTTCCTTCAGCCGCCCCACTTGAATTTCACTTCGCATTAAATCACACGCCTCGCGTTTCCGTCAAGAGCTTTTATGATCCGGTATTCCCACGGTCCCGGCTCTTGCCGCCATCCAGGAGGAAGATCGGTCCTCGGCCGGCGGCGCTTCTTAATGCTGAAAGTCCCGGAACTACCGTAATTTACACCGTTACGTAAATGCCGTATTTGCGCTGAAATGCTGGCCTCCCCGTACCCCGTGAGCTTGTGAAGCTCGGCCAGCGTCAGCCACGTCGCGCAATCCGCCGCCGATAGCATCACGTCCCGAATTACGTCACGCTGCGTTTTAAGGTGCCTATCGTCGCAAAGCTTAGCCATGCAGCCTCCCACATCGAAGGCAGGTAGCCGGAAGCCAAGCGGATACTTGCCAACAATCGCAGCCAATACACTTCCATTTGACCTTCCTCCACCAAATGCTCATGTGCTCCCCTTTCTCGCCTTAAAGATGCGTTGCAACGCCTTCTAGCGTATGCTGGCGTTGTGTGCCGCCCCGTAGCCATGATACGCCCCAACTATAACTGGAATCGTCCACCGCGCCACGACGCGCCAAGCGCCCTTCGACTCGCGCCCCACCATGCGCCACTCGAAATAGTTTAGCCCTGTGTACCCGGCAGCCGCTCCCGAAAGAATCAGGATCGTATTGCGGCAATTATGGCTGCCGTAGCCGAGCGCACCGCCCTCGACTAATCCCCGATGAAAGCCTTGGCACGTGGTCGTGGCGTCGGCTGCCACCGCTCCGAACATCAGCGCGTGACTTCCCCAGAATTGCCAGTCTTTATAGGCTGGTTTGGGCTTATCGGGAAGAGCTTGCCCCCATACTGGCGTGGCCCATAGAATCAGGATTGCAAGAAGTGTCTTCATGTTCTCTCCAAATCCGCATGTCGAGCCTACTGCCGAACTGGATCACTGCCATCCCCTCTCACAGCCAAAAGGTATGGGGCCATGCTCTCTAGTTTGTGAGCCAGGACTCTATGCGGTCACTAACCGCTGTGAGTTGCCCGATGGCCCCATAGTTTATCGTGGCGACCTTCTCGCAGGCTTCTTCTCGCCGTACCTCATAGCCATCAGAGGCCCATTAGCGGATACCTCGCCGTTGTACTTCGTGTCGCCACGCTTGCGCAGCATATTACCGTTGGAGCCGCGACAAGATCAATCTCGTTTCACAGCCACAGCAGGAACCGGGTCAGGCGCTCGGCATGGACCTGAGTTTGCAGTTCTCGATGGAATCGACGCACCCAGACACAGTTTTCTTTTCTGAAGGCGTGAGAGATTCCCAAAAACCAACTTGACCTAAACTTTGTTTCGCATATCGATCATTGAACAGGATTCTAGCCATGATTACTTCTTTCGTGATGAACTGCGGATCAAGGTCGCGTGTCACTTTTCCTCCCCTCCCGGCTGGCTGGTGGAGCGGGCCGTTCCCAGCCGTAAACATCCTTCACACAATTTACTGTTCTCGCAGATGTGCCCTTTAATCCACCATTCCGCTTCCTCCAACTTCGCCACCCGCCGCACCTCCGCGTCATGCGCGTCCAGAGCGGATTGTGTGTCGGGGATCAGGTTCTCTCTTATGTGCTTCGCCATCGGGATGCCGACAGAGCCTATGCCTTGCTCATATGGTGTATTCTTTTCCACGAAAGCAGCCGCCAACCGCAGCGCCGCCGCTTCCGCTGCCAGCACCTCGGCTCGGTGACGCTCGGTGAGGATAGGAATAAAATCCTTGAGCTTATCGCCAAGGTCCCAAACAGCCTGAGCGTCACAAGAATACTTTTCAGCCCACGCCAGTTTTTTAAGTTCACCAGCCAACTCAACCAACTCTTTCATGGCTTCTTCCTTTTCGCCGCCCCGCGTGCTGAGATAATGCCCAAAACTGAAACAATCAGAATCATGAACCAGAGAGCCTCAATGGAGATTAACAGGGGTTTACTCATGGCGTCTCCGTTTCGTGGGGGGCGAGCGAATCGTGGAAATGTTTTAGTTTTAACTTGGCGTCTTTCTGTGCATCATTCAAAGCCATCCAAATCTCGCCATGAACCGGATTAGTTGTCGGCTTGCTTTCTTCAAAGCCAATCTTGGAGCACGATTCAATGACTATAGATAAACGCTCAAGCGAGCGATACAGGACCGTTGTCATTCGCCTGTAATTTGGCTCCCCACTGGCCGCACGCTCGGACGCGGCTCCGGCATCGAAGGCGGCTTGCGCCAAAGCATCACTGTAGACCGCGCAACTTCCGCAATCATAGTGATCGGTGCAGATGGGAACGTCAGTCTCTACGCTATTCTTCCACTTC
>VFSW01001374.1_pt1 | contig 37145 bp, 29 predicted proteins | sample 5358111 | NCBI WGS metagenome assembly VFSW01 (sample SAMN11554181, study PRJNA540505) | mine drainage metagenome | isolation source: sediment from site ElyBrook_90M | place: USA: Ely Copper Mine, Vershire, VT | collected 2017 | reverse complement strand
AAAGCTGTGCGCGTTTTTCAGTTGACAGGGGTGCAAGCTGTCATACATGGGGCACGGAGCCGTGGTGGCTAAAGGGAAGTTGCTCTACCGGCGACCCTGAATGGTCCGTGCGCCGCTTTCGCCTTTTTTGGCGGCTCGTCGGGCAGCGATGGCGTGCATCTCCTTGCCCATGCTGGACCGATTGATTCCCACCTGGAGGGCCAGATTGATGATGTTCCCTGTGCCCCAGTAGAGCGCTAAACCGGAGGCGTAGTGCCACAACATGAAGCCGAAGAAGACCGGCATCATGATGGCCATCATGCGGCGCTGTGTGGGGTCCATTCCCGGTGAGGGCGTAATGTACTGAACCAGGAACATGCTGACGATGATGATGATGGGCAGAATGTGCAGCGGGTCTGGCGCGGAGAGATCGGTGAGCCAGAACCAGTGTGCCTGGCGCAGCTCCACCGCATTGAGCAGCACGCGGTAGTAGGCAAAAAACAGCGGCATCTGGAAGAGCATGGGCAGGCAGCCGCCGTACATGTTCACGCCCTCGGTCTTGTAGAGCGCCATCATCTCGGTGTTCATCTCGGCCCGCTTGGGGTCGTTCATCTTGAGATGGGCGTACTTCTTTTTGAGAGCCTCCACCTTAGGCTGGATGCGCATCATCTTCAGCGAGGACCGCATCATCATGAAGCGCGTGGGCAGCAACGCCAGGTTGAAGACCACGGTAACGATGATGATGGCCCAGCCCCAGTTGTACGCGCCCGGGCCCAGGAGACCGCGCAGGAAGCGCAGGGCCAGGTAGAGCGGCTTGGCGATGATGGTCCACCAGCCGAACTGGATGAGCGGCTCCAGCGAGGGTCCATTCGGCTTGCCGTCGGCGCCAATCGCGTGAACGGTGCTGAGCACTTCCATTTCCTTGGGCCCGGTGTAGAGACGAAGGCGGGTATAGCCGCTGGTGTCTCCCACGGCCAGGCCGAGCACGTCGACCGGCCGCTTCTGGCTATTGGGATCGGTGGGGTCACTGGGCACGCTGATAGCGTGGTGCAGCGTGACGACCGTGGCGCGTGCGGGCGTGTCCGGCAGAAAGGCCGCGGCAAAGTAGAGGTCAGTGACCGCCGCGTACTCGTAAGGCTGGTCGAGCGTGGCTCCGTTGCTGACCTTCTTGGCATCGAGCGAGTCGTCCTTGCCGTCGAGGGACCACACAAACTTGCCATTGACGTACTGCAGAGCTTCAGTCTGGTCACCGAGCCCGTTGGGCCAGGCCAGCAGGGCACGCACGGGAACGCCGTTGCGCCGGACCTGCACCTCGGCCGTGATCACGTAGCTCGAATCGAAGCGGAAGGTCTTCACCACGTCCAGGCCGTTTGCGGCATAGTGGAAAGTGATGGAACCGGGCGCCAGCAGCGTGTGATCGACCGCGGAGGCTCCGGAGAGTGACACCTGATAGAGCGCCTGATCGTTCAGGGTTTTGTTCAGGTCGGGCTCATAGGTGAACAACGAGAGCGGCAGGCCAAAGCCGACTGCCTGCGCGTTAACCAGGTCGAGTTGCTGGCCGCCCGGATCGGGGTGGTCCTTGTACTGCTTTCCCTTCACGATCCAGTGCTTTACCTGCCCGCCGCGATTGGTGAAGACGATCTTGTACAGCTCGTTCTCAACCGTGGTTTCGGTTTCAACCTCGGCACCGATGCCGGGAGTGGCCGACCCAGCCTGCGGCGCCACAGCGCCAGCTGGGGCTTGGCCGATTGCGGCCGGCTGGACCGGTTGCTGCGCCTGCGATTGCACCTGTGCAGCAGGCGGAGGAGCGGCCGACTTGGGCTTGAAGTACTGGAAGCCCAGGATGACGGCGAGCGCCAGAAAGGTGAAGGCTGTCACGCTGCGGAAATCACCGCCGCTGCTGCCGCCGGAACCCTGCGGCTCAAGATTGGGATTACGAAATTCGGGCAAAGGTAACTTCCTGTCGTTGAGAAGAGGCGCGCCTTCGGGCGCTGCTCCTTCTATGGTAACGGTTTATGGGGAAAATGGCTTGCGCTCACAACAGGCGGCACCGGATCGAGGCCTCCGCGGCAAAAGGGCTGGCAGCGCAGCAGCCGCCACACAGCCAGCGCCACGCCGCGCAGAGGACCATGCGTGGCAATGGCCACCGCAGCATATTCTGAGCAGCTTGGCACAAAACGGCAGCCCCCGCCGCCCAGCGAATGAATGGCCGGTGAGAGCCAGCGACGATAAAAAGCGAGAAGAGCAAGAAGGATACGGGTCATACAGCCGGCTTTGGCGAAGCGGGGGATTGCCTCATCCGCGCGGCTTCGGCTTTTGCCTGTGAAAGGATACGCACAACCTCAGCGTCGAGTTTCGTGAATTCCAAGGTAAGCACAACCCGGCGGGGATGCAGGATCAGGTCGAAGTCCTGGGGCAGCAGATCCAGGTGACGGCGAAGAATCTCGCGCATGCGGCGCTTGATGCGGTTGCGCTCGTGAGCCTTGCCGAGGACTTTGCCGGTGGTGAGCCCCACGCGCGGCCCTGTGGGCTGCTCTGCGACAGGCGCTGTCTGCGGCGCCAGAAACCAGCTCATCGACGAGGACTGGCGCTTGCGGCCGGCCGCATAGGCGCGCTGATAGTCGGCATGCCTGCGCAGACGCACGCCCGTGAGGGACTGCCGCCCGCTGTTGGATACGGGAGTAGCCTGGCGCGGTTCAGAGTTGGGACGGGTGCTCATGGCAATGCCGGAAGGCGTTTTGAGCGATTCTCCAATTCACGTGCCCTTGCCTAGAGCGTGCAAGGTGGCTTTTGCTTCCACCCCAGCTACGAAGACCTGTTGCCGGGGACCACGTTAATGAAAAATCCACTGGGCGGCTGTGGCTTCGGTGTACAAGAATCGGAGAACGTCTGTGAGCCGGAACAGCGAGGACGGCAAACACATTCCGGCCAAAACAGAACGGCGGGAAGGGTTTGTTAGTCGCGGTAACCGGCGCTGACAGCAACGCGTTTGCGGCCGATGGCGCGGCGGCGGCTCAACACGGCGGCGCCGCTCTTGGTCTTCATGCGCGCGCGGAAGCCGTGAGTTTTTACGCGGCTGCGGCGATTAGGTTGAAATGTGCGCTTGGGCATAGAAATGCGCTCCTGTTTCCTCTTAAAAATCTGCGCCTTGACGGCAAGTACTAAGTGTATCGCAGGTTGCGCCAGGAATCCAGCGCGAAGTGCTATCGGACCTGGAATCGGTGTCAGGCACTCGGGTAACGAGGTCCGTCGAGGCCATGTCAGATCCGCAGTCATGCAGTGCTGTGCAGTGACCGTAGTAACTTTTGTCACGGGTTATTGCAGAGGTTTCACCACCGATGGTGCAACCGGCTGAAGGTGGACCAAAGTTATGTGAAAGGGGGATTGCAACGAACGCCAAATGTGCTACCATCGGGACCGTTCAAGAAAGTTTCCTAGCGTCCCACGGACCGAGCTTCATCCCGTGCCCCGCTTTACGTGTCAGGGGCATATCAACGGCGGCCAGGCAGTTTTGAGCGGCGATTGTACGGTAAGCTTTGCGCTTCACCGGACGAGAGAGCTATTGCCAAAACCAAGCGGGTGAACCGATCCGGCAGTAAAGAGGCGACGCAGGCAAGGATTTGTTCGATGGCATTCGCAATTTCGTCGGCTACGGCTCTCAATCCCTGGATCCAGATTCTCGCAGCCCTCGAGAAGAAGGTTATCCGTCAGTCTTTCGATACGTGGCTCAAGCCGACGCGTTATAGCCACGCCGCGGGTCGCACGCTCTACGTCCGCGTGCCATCACCGGAGTTCCAGCACATCGGAGACAAGTACGGCGATCTGATCCAGGAAGCGATTGATCTGCAATCGCTGGAGTTCGACGAGGTAAGTTTTGTGACCGCCGACGACGACCCCTCGATTCCGCCGCAGCGCAGGGATGGGGGCTTTGGGCCGGTGCCCACGCACGCGCCCACGGCTCCCGCTCCGGCACAGAACCACCGCCAGCCTGAACAGGGCCGCTTTGACTGGTCCACTGCGGCGCAGCTCAACTCGCGCTACACCTTCGACGCGTTCGTGATCGGGAACGGCAACCAGTTTGCCCGCGCCGCGGCACTGGCCGTGGCCGAACGGCCTTCGCGCGCCTACAATCCGCTGTTCCTCTACGGCGGCGTGGGAATGGGCAAGACCCACCTGATGCACGCCATTGGCCACGAGGTAAAACGCCGCCAGCCGGTCGCCAGCATCTGCTATGTCTCGGCGGAAAAGTTCACCAACGAGATGATTACCTCGCTGCGCAATGACCGCATGACCAGCTTCCGCGACCGCTTCCGCTCAGTGGACGTGCTGCTGATCGATGACATCCAGTTCATTGCGCAGAAGGAGCGAACACAGGAAGAGTTCTTTCACACCTTCAACGCGTTGCACGAAAGCATGAAGCAGATCGTGATCGCCTCGGATCGTCCGCCCAAGGAACTGGCGGAAATCGAGGACCGGCTGCGCTCGCGCTTCGAGTGGGGCCTGATTGCTGACATTCAGCCGCCGGACCTTGAGACCAAGGTGGCCATTCTGCAAAAGAAGGCCGAGAGCGAACAGGTGCAGTTGCCCACTGACGTGGCGCTGTTTGTGGCCTCAAACGTGCGCACCAACGTGCGTGAGCTTGAAGGCGCGCTGGTGCGGCTTATCGCGTGGTGCCAGTTGAACCGCATGGAGATCACGCTGGCTTCAACCCAGCAGTGCCTCAAGCAGTTCATCGATATGCAGGTCCGCAAGATCACTATCGAGGCCATTCAGCGCGCGGTAGCTGAGCAGTTCGGCATGAAGGTCAGTGACCTGAAGCAGAAGAACAACTCACGCAATGTGGTGGTGCCGCGCCAGATCGCCATGTACCTGGCCAAGCAGATGACTGAGGCCAGTTTGCCCGAGATCGGCCGCCAGTTCGGCAACAAGCACCACACCACCGTGATGCACTCGATCGGCAAGATCGATGAGCAGCGGCGCACCGACAAGGACCTGCACCGCACGCTCAACAAACTGCAGGACCTGCTGAACGGTTGATATGGCCCACTCCGCAGGATGTACGGGATAGCCTTCCGGTAACTCCTGCCACGTGGATGCAAAGAAAAAGGAGCCTGCTTCTCCATGAAGAAGCAGGCTCCTTTTTCTTGCCGCTTGCCGGATTTCGCTGCCACATGCTCAGGACAGGCTCGCGAGGGAAAGAAGTGCCCCTCTCAGCGGTACCCCTTGGTCCGGAATCGCGAGACTGCCACATAGAATGTATTGGCGTCGGTTCCAGGGTTGTGTTGGCTAATGTCGGCGTTGGATAAGTGCTGGTAGCGATAACCGATGCTTACTGCCTGCCGCTGCTTGCGATAGAACGTCAAGCCGGCACCGAAGTCGATGGAGTACATAAACTGCGAACCTTGCGGCGACAGCACGCGATCGGCAAAATAAAGAGCCCCGCCATTGGTGGAGAGGAACGGCTGCACGCGATTTTCAGGAAGGAATACGGCGCGGAAGCCCACCGGGCTCACACCACTTCCATAGGTGCGCTTGCGCTGCAATGTCACGTTCGTCTGCCCTTTCACCGGTTCGTCCATCATGGCCAATGCGATGAGCTCCGGCGAGTAGCGCAAGTTCCACCGGGCGCCCGGGTGCAAAAGGTAAGAGTAGTTGACGTTGATCGGCATGTACTTGATGTCTTTGGCGTCTCCCCAGATGTGCCCGGTCATCAGTGAGAGTCCCCACCAGGCGCCGAACTCATGCACGCCGCCATAGTGCGGCCATAGTGGCAGCACTTCGCCTTTGCGCGCCGCGGAAACAACTGCCGGCTCTGCGGCGGGGTCCGCGAGCGTCCCGGCTCTGGCCGGATGAGAGTCCGCTGCTTCGTCGTCCGGTGCCGGCGGCTCGCTGAAGAAACTGCTGGCCTTCACTTGCCGTCCATCCCGGTACCACGGCGGACGGAAGCGGAAGATGTTGGCCGTGGCGCGGGCCGGCGTGAGAACACTGATCGCCGTCAGGGCGATGGCTCCGTGCGGTTTCTGTTCCATCTTGCGGACCAAATGCTTGTCGACGGCATCCTCAGCCATCGTCCACAACAGGCCACCCACGGGTGTGGTCACCAGCTCTACCCAGCCGGTTTCGTTGGTGTATGTGCCTCTGTCGTGGAAGAAATGGTCGCCATTGTGCCCTACTCCGGCCTCGCCAAACGGGCCGAACTTCCACTCGAAACTATACGCGGTCGAGTACAGCGTGGCGCGCATCCGGCTGCGCCAGTACTCAGGCGTGTTGCCAAATTCCACCGTCATGCTCTTAGGGTCGTTTTGAATCCACATGTAGTTGGTGATGCCACCCATCATCGGATGACCCACATAGTCGTCGAGGAACGGGTTGTCGTCACTCCACCGGTCCCAGCGCCACTGGGTCACGCTGTCAAACCAGCGCTGAAACCAAGGCCCATGCGTGGTCTCCCAGCGATACCAGTAGCCGGTGTAGAGGTTACCGGCGTTCTGGAAAGCATTGAAGACCGATGAGGTGATGAGCAGTTGGCGCCAGTGAACGCGGCACTCCCTGGCGTGAGTGGTGTCGTAAGGACATTGGCTCAGCGGCACCCTGCCCTCGGCTCCGGGCGCAATGCCAAAGCCAAGTGACTCTTCCCCCGGCTTCATAAAGTCCAGCCCGCCAGGCCGTGATGTGGATTCGCCGACCAGCGCCTGCGAATCCTCAACGGCAGGAGCCGGCACGTCGGGCAGTTCGGCCGTCTCCGCAGCGGGAGCGCCGGTGGCAGCAATAGGGCGCCGTGTTGACACCTCTGTGGGGGCCGTTTGCGCTGTAGCCATTGCGTTCTGCGCCTGTGCGCGCCGGCTCAGGCCTGCCAGACAGACCAGCATAATAAGGGTCATCGCGAAAAGAACGACCCCACGATCCCTGCGAGCCGGGGATGGACTCATGGCAACATGCACTCCTTTGGAGTGTCCACTGCGTGAAAGAAATCCACGCATAGCTTTCGAATAATCGTTAAGAGGTCGCACCGGGTTACAGGCAGCGTCCGGGCGTTTGAGATTCAGGTGCACCCGCTACAGCAGCTCCCCAAATTGCTGTACTCCAGAATCACTTCTGTTCAGTGGATTTCCCCCCTGGGAAGAAGCTGCGTTCCGCGATGCAGGAAAGGACACACTTATTCGAGAAGCACGCTAAGAGCTTGAAGCATCCTGAACACACCTTTCGTGAGTGAACATCCAAAAACTACAAGGCAAACAGAACGAAGTCAATCTTCCTGCGAGAGTGCCTCGTTTTTCGCCGGTTCCTACCACCCAGCCGACCATGGCCAACACGCGAACTGTGCCCGGCTGACGCAAAGTGGGTGCCCCAGCCGCATTCCATGCTGTGCCAGGGCCTTAATGCGTGCCCGGCCTTGTCATCAGTTCAACAAACATCTTTTGAAAGCGCGGCAGGTCGAGGTCTACCTGCGCATGGACCAAGCGCACACCGGTGGCGGGCTTGAGTTTTTCAGTCCAGGTAAGAGTGTCGCCATAGCTAGGACCGTGGCTCAGGTCCACATCCATGTAGACCTGCTTCTCTTTGGTGATGAGCGCGGGGTCGAGCCAGGCGCAGGCGGCCAGCTCATCCCAGAGGTAGTAGCGGTTCTGGCTCCAGGCGGCGATATAGCGCGCGGTGGGCGTGTCGGATTTCGCGATCTCCTCCAGCATTGTCTGTGTGAAGGGCGCCTTGATCGATACATCGACAGTGGTCACATCAATGCGTGGCCATGCGGCACGCAGCACGATATGCGCAGCCTCGGGATCAAACCAGAAGTTGAACTCGTGGCGCGGGCTGGTGGCGAACTCAGGGTCGTCGGTCTGCGGATTGAGGCTGCCGCCCATGAGCACAATGCCCTGGGTGAGCGCGGCAAAATCCGGGTCAATGGAGATGGCGAGCGCGATGTTGGTCAGCGGTCCGGCGGCGTAAATGGTGATCTGATGCTGGTGGGCGCGCACCTGGCGGATGAGGAAGTGAACGGCGTCCTCGTCGATGGGCTTGAGGGCCGGCTGCCCTTCCGGCATGGGCGGAATCTCATACGGGTCGTGCGACTGAAGTTTGTCGGGAGTGATGGGGATAACGCCGCTGGGCGTTTCTGCCAGCATGGTGGGGCCCTGTCCCCAGGCTCCCAGCCACGCGACTTTCCCGTTCAGCGCCTCAGCCAGGCGGGTCTCCTGCTGGTTGCGGACCAGAGGAAACATCGCGCCCCTGGCTACGGGCACGCCGGCGTGGCCGGTCAGCTCCAACATGCGCAGGGTGTGCAGCGTTTCTTCGTCTCGCCAGGCGTTGCCGGTGACCATGGTGATGCCGAGCACCTGCACCTGCGGCGCCTGGAGCAACGCCAGCATGGCCATCTGGTTGGAGCCGCCGGGGCCGGAGCCATCCTGATCAATGAGCACAAGGCGCTTTTGCGCCAGACTTGAGCAGGCGGCGAGGGTGAGCAGGAACAGGAGCGTTGCGGTTCTCATTGTTGGGTATTTTGGCATACCCGCGGCGATGTCCCGAACTGCCCGCGCGCTTACCTGCGGCCGAAGCTGCGCGGCTTGACCGGCGGCGCTACAGGCAGATCGGTCTTGCCCTCGGGAAAGACAGCGAGAAAGCGGTCCTGCCCTTCGCCGGAGCTGGCCGTCTCAACGCCTTTCATGCTGCGGAAGGCGAGATGCAGCAGGCGGCGTTCGCGGCTGTTCATGGGCGGAAAGGCGTAGGGCGTGCCGGACTTGAGCACCTTCTCCGCGGCCACTTCGGCGGCCATGCGAAGTTCCTGCGCACGCAGGGCCTTGAAGTTTCCAGCGTCAAAACTGACCAGATCGTGCTCGCGCTGGTCAAGGCGCAGAATCTGCGCGGCAATGGTCTCAAGAGCGCGCAGCAGCTCGCCGTTGTGCTGGGTCAGCAGTGGCACATCAGAGCCGCCCAGCTCGACGTAGATCTGGCGGGCCTCAAGGCCCTCCGGGTCGCGCGCGCCGTCACCGGCGGTGATGCGGTACTTGAGTCGCATGCCACCGAGCTTGTTGAGGGTGGCGAGGAATCCGGCAATTTTCTGTGCTGCTTCTTGCAGATCGGCGATGGGCATAACAAATCAGTATCGCAGAGTGTGGCGGGGAGGCGCGCGAAATCAAGTTTGAACTCTGCTGAATACTGCAGTTTTTGCTGTGCGCCTGCTCCCAAGGCCGGTTTCCGGTATTCTGCGGCACTTGCCCGCCTCAGTCTTCCCGCACCTTCGGGGTCAGGTACTCGGGGCCGACGGGGTCGGTTACGCACTCCGCCACGATGCGGTCGATCTCGGTCATGGCGGCAGCGTCCAGCTTCCAACCCATCACACCGGCGATGGCGTCCAGCTGATCAGGCCGTTTGGCGCCCCAGAGCGCCACGGAGACGCCGGGCCGGTCCAGCACCCAGCGCGCAGCCAGTTCGAGCACGCTCTTGCCGCACTGCACGCGGGCAAAGTCCGCAAGTCGCTCCACGGCGGTGATGTACTGGCTGAAGCGCGGCTCCTGAAATTTAGGATCGGCGCTGCGAATGTCGCTGGCGTCGAAGGTCGTGCCACGATGGACCCGGCCCGCCAGCAGACTGCGGCACAACGAGCTATAAGTAAGCACTGACACGCCGTTGGCCGCGCACCAGGGCAGGACGGAATTCGCAGTCCCATCGCCCTCGATCTGGCGCTAGAACAGGTTGTAGGGCGGCTGGTTGGAGGCCAGCGGAACCACGGCGCGAAACTCCAGCATCTGCGCCACGCTGAAGTTGCTGACGCCCAGCGCGCGCACCTTTCCTTCGCGCTGAAACTGGGCGAAGAGGCCCGCAACTTCAGCAACGGAGATGAGCGTGTCTGGCCAGTGGACCTGGTAGAGATCGATCGTCTCCGTGCCCAGGCGGCGCAGGCTCTCTTCAAGCTCCCGTTGCAGGCGGGCGGCGGTGGAGTTGGCGAAGACACCGCGGCCGTTCCACTCCAGGCCGGCCTTGGTGGCGATGTAAAAGACCTCGCGGCGGCCGTGGGCGCGGATCGCCTTGCCGATGATCTCTTCGGCGCGGCCGTGGCCGTAGATGGGCGCGGTGTCAATGAGGTTGATGCCGTGCTCGATGGCACTGAGGCAGGTGGCAACGGCCACATCGTCAGGCACGGCGCCCCATTCCTGCCCGCCGATGGCCCAAGTACCCAGTCCGATGCGGGAGACCTCGACGCCGGCAATGGTTGTGGTTTCCATTCATGAGCATCTTAAAGTGATGTGGCCCTTGCGCGCTGTATCCAGACCGCGTGCAAGCCCTATAGGATTCACAGGTGCGGCGTCGCGCGGGAAATTGATCGAGACTCAGGTGAAATTAAGGTTCTCATCGTATGCTGAGTGTGACTATGAGGCATCCAATCCGGCTGGGCCAGAGTCGGCAACGCCTGAGACTCCTGCCAGTTTCAATCCTTTTTCTGACCATGGCAGCCAACGCCGCTGCGCAGGCACCCGCGCAGGCGGCGGACGCGAATGCGCCCCAGAATGCGCCGGCAGTCGCGGCCCCGGTGACGATCACTCTCGCAGAAGCGATCCGGCGCGCGGAGGCCAATGAACCGACCTACGCCGCAGCTTTGGCGGCAAGCCAGACAGCCAAACTCGACCGCTCGATTGCGCGCGCGGGCCTGCTGCCCAGCGTTGCCTATCACAACCAGGCTCTCTACACGCAGCCGAATGGCCAAGGGCAGGGCGTGGGCGCACCGTTCAGGTTCATCGCAAACAATGCAGTTCGGGAGTACACCAGCCAGGCAGCCATCAACGAGACGTTTGGGCTGAGCCAATTGGCGGGCGTGCGGCGTGCTGATGCCGCTTCCGCGATGGCAGCCGCGGATTTGGAGGTTTCGCGCCGCGGACTGGTGGCGGCGGTGACCGGCTTGTTTTATGGCTCGGTCGCTGCAGACCAAAAGCTGGAGATTGCCGGGCGTGCCCGCCAGGAAGCAGGGGACTTTACGCGCCTGACAAGCGAACGCGAGCAGGCTCGCGAGGCGGCACACGGCGACTTGGTGAAGGCGCAACTGACGGAGCAGCAGTTCGAGCGCGACTTGTCCGATGCCCGGCTGGCGGCCGACAAGGCGCGGCTGGAACTGGCTGTGCTGCTGTTCCCCGATCCGCGAACGCCCTATGTGCTATCTGCGCCACAGAACGCGGCTCAGCTTGCCTCCCGCGCTGAAGTCGACCAGGCCGCGGCAAAAAACAATCCGGAGTTGAAGAGTGCGCTGGCCGCGCTGAGCGTGAGCAACGCCGACGTGCTTGCGGCGCGCGCTGCGTATTTGCCAGACGTAGGACTGAATGTCCTGTACGGCATTGACGCCCCCCAGTTGGCGATGAACGGGCCGGACCGCGTGCGCAACCTGGGCTACTCGGCCAGCGTGACTCTGGACATTCCTGTGTGGGACTGGCTTTCAACGCAGCACAAGGTGAAGCAAAGCGAGATTCGCCGCGACGCGGTCAAGGTGGCGCTGACCTCAACCCAGAGGCGGCTGATTGCACGGCTGGACGAGGCGTATGCCGAGGCTGCGGCAGCGCGCGATCAGCTTGCTTCACTGGATGCGAGTGTGGCCACAGCAGCCGAAAGCCTGCGCCTGACCAAGCTGCGCTATGCCGGAGGAGAGGCCCTGGTGCTTGAAGTGGTGGACGCGCAGAACGCCTATTTAACTGCCCAGAATGCACGCGAAGACGGACGCGTGCGCTACCAGATGGCGCTGGCAGATCTTCAAACGCTAACCGGAACAATGTGAGCCGATGACGAACTTGAACATGAGTACGACCGCACACCGGGAATGCACTCTGCCGCGAACGCAGCTGCTGCTGGCATGCGCCATGGCGCTTCCCATAATCCTTCTGCCGGGCTGCAAGAAAGACGCTGCGCCTGAACCCGAGATCACCGTACAGGCAGAGCACCCCGAGCAGGGGCCCATTTCCGAGCACATTACGGCCGATGCGATTCTTGCGCCACTGGCGCAGGCGGCCATAGAGCCGAAGATCACGGCGCCGGTGCACAAGTTCTATGTGCAGCGCGGAGCACGCGTGAAGGCCGGGCAGTTGCTGGCGACTCTTGAAAACAGAGATCTGGCGGCGGCGGCAATGGACAACAAGGGCTCCTACATGGCCGCCGAAGCTGCCTACGCCACGGCGACGCGCGCGCAGGTTCCTGAGGATACACAGAAGGCCGAGCTGGATGTGGCGCAGGCCAAGGCCAATCTGGATTTGAACCTGAGCATTGTGAAGAGCCGCAAACAACTGTTTGCCGAGGGCGCAATTCCCGGCCGCGACCTGGACACCGCTTTGGCCGCACTCGTGCAGGCTCAGGCCGCTTATGACACTGCGGCCAAACATCTTGATTCCGTGCGCAGCGTGAGCCGCGCCGCCGCGCTCAAGGCTGCCCAGGGGCAGTTGACCTCAGCGGAGGGTAAGTACAAGGGTGCGGAGGCTCAGGTGAACTATTCGGAGATCCGCAGCCCGATCGACGGAGTGGTGACCGACCGGTCGCTGTTTGCCGGCGAAACGGCCGCCGCGGGAGCGCCGCTGTTGACGGTGATGGATACCTCAAGCCTGCTGGCCAAGACGCATCTGGCGCAGAGTGTTACCCAGCAAATGAAAGTGGGCGATGAGGCATCGGTCCGTGTGCCCGGGATCGCCGATCCAGTGGCCGCCAAGGTATCACTCATTAGCCCGGCACTCGATCCGGGCAGCACCACTGTGGAAGTCTGGCTCAAGATCGACAACAAGACCGGGACGCTTAGAGTGGGAACGCCAGTGAAGGTTCTCATTACGGGACGAACCGTGGCTCAGGCGTGGAAGATTCCGGTGTCCTCTATTCTGACCGCGACGGGCGGCAGCAAGTCGGTCATGGTCATCGGCGCGGACGGAGCGGCGCACCGCAAACCGGTGACGCTGGGTATCGTAGACGGCGACGACGCGCAGGTACTGAGCGGCATTACGCCAACGGACACGGTAATCACCGGCGGCGCGTACGGCCTGGATGATGGCGCTAAGGTAAAGGTCGGCCCCGCAGCGGACGACGACGCAAAGCCCGCGGCCAGCAAGGGCGGGGAGGACGACTGATGTCCAACGTGCCCCCTGGCCCGGCTGCGGGCGAAAAGCCCTTCTGGCTGGCCCGCTCTGCGTACACCGTTTTTTTCTTTGCGGGTGTCCTCACCATCGCGGGGATCTACCTCTCGTTGCAGGTGCCCATCTCAGTCTTTCCTGAGACGAATTTCCCGCGCGTTGTGATCGGCATCGACAACGGGGTGATGCCTGTTGAACAGATGCAGGTGACCATCACCAAGCCCATCGAGGACGCGGTGAACGCGGTGCCGGGACTCCGGACCGTGCGCTCCACCACCAGCCGCGGCTCAGCCGAGGTCAGTCTCTTCTTCGACTGGAATGAGGACATGTACCGGTCACTCCAGTTGGTGGATGCGGCTCTGAGCAAGGTGGAGCAGACACTGCCCCCTACAGCAAGGGTGACGACTAACCGGCTCACCTTCGCGACCTTTCCAATTCTGGGTTACAGCCTCACGTCGGACACCATTCCGCAGACGCGCCTTTGGGAGATTGCCACCTACGATCTGAAGCCGCCGCTGAACCGCGTGGCGGGCGTGAGCATCGTGATCGTGCAGGGCGGGCAGGTGCCGGAGTTTCATGTGGTTCCAAACCTGGCGCTGCTGCAGGCTGCTGGCGTCACCATTCCTGACCTGGTAAACGCGATTCAAGCTTCGAACATTGTGGACTCGCCCGGCCTGTATGAGGCCAACCACCAGTTGATCCTGGGGCTGGTGGGCGCACAGGTGCACGACGCTGACCACCTGCGACAACTGGTGGTAAAGACCACGCCAGCCGGCGCGCCGGTCCGTGTAGCCGACGTGGCCACTGTGGAGCAGGCCACCATGCCGGTCTACACCACGGTGACCGCTAATGGAAAAGACGCGGTGCTGCTGACCATTGCGCGCCAGCCCGCCAGCAACACCGTGGCCGTGGCGGACGCGGTAGCTGCGCGGGTTGCCCAGTTGCGACAGAAGCTACCACCGGGCGTACGGCTGGAGCCCTTCTACGACCAGTCGCAACTGGTGCGCGACAGCATCTCCAGCGTGCGCGACGCCATCTTCATCGGTCTTGTGCTTGCCTGCATCATTCTCTTCCTGTTCCTGCGCGACTGGAGTTCGTCGCTCATCGCAGGCCTGGTCATTCCGGTCACCATCGCAGTCACTGTGCTGGTGCTGTGGATGATCGGAGAGAGCTTTAACCTGATGACGCTGGGCGGTCTCGCCGCGGCCATCGGCCTGGTAATCGACGACGCCATCGTGGTGGTCGAAAATATCGTTCTGCACCGCGATGCGGGCGAACACCGTGCCAATGCGGTGCGCAAGGCGCTCAGCGAAATCACGACACCGCTGATCGGCTCTACCATCACGCCGGTGGTGGTCTTTCTGCCGCTGGTTTCGGTCAGCGGCATCACCGGCAGCTTCTTCCGCGCGCTGGCCATCACCATGGCCGCATCGCTGCTCACCTCGCTGGCGCTGGCGCTCACCTGGACGCCGGGACTCAGCCTCGTGCTGTTGCGCGAGCATCGCGGCCACTCAGCGCATAGCGACCACACGGCTGGCCGCTTTCTCGAGCGTGTTCTTAAGGCTCACCGCCGCGTGCTGGACTGGTCGCTGACCAAACCGCTGTGGCTCGGCGGAGCCTGCCTGCTGCTGGTTCTGGGCACCTGGGCAGGTTATCAGGCCCTGGGCTCCGACCTGCTGCCGGAGATGGACGAGGGCGGCTTCATCCTGGACTACATCATGCCCGCGGGAAGTTCGCTCACTGAGACCAACCGCGTTCTGGAGCATGTGGAGCGTATCCTCCACGCTACGCCCGAAGTGGAAAGCACCTCGCGCCGCACCGGCCTGCAGATGGGCCTGGCCGCAGTAACCGAGGCCAACACCGGCGACTTTACGGTAAAGCTGAAGGCCAAACGCAGCCGCGGCATCGACGACGTGATCGCCGATGTGCGCGCGCAGATCAGGGCCACCGAGCCGGAACTGGACGTCGAGTTTATTCAGGTGCTGCAGGACATGATCGGCGACCTCTCCAACGCGCCGGAGCCCATCCAGATCAAGCTCTTCTCAAACGATCCGGCCATGCTGGAACAACTGGGCCCCAGGGTTGGTGACGCCATTGGCAAGATCAAGGGTGTGGTAGACGTGCAGAACGGCATCGAAAACACGATCAGCGGACCGGCAACCAACTTTCAGGTCGATCCCATCGTTACCGCACGGATGGGCTTCACGCCCACGGAAGTCTCAGAAGATGCCACTGCAATTCTTGACGGAGTGACAACCAGCGACCCGCTGATCGCCAACGACCGCCCGTACACCATTCGTGTGCGCCTTGGCGACGAGCATCGCGCATCGCTCGACGCAATTCAGAACACCGTCTTCAACAGCAGCTCGGGCCGCACTGCTACCTTGGGTTCGCTGGCTACGATCAATCAACTGCCGCCGCAGAACGAGATTCGGCGCGAGAATCTGCAACGGCTTGTCGTGGTCACCGGCCGCCTTGAGGGCTCTGACATGGGCAGCGCGATGGCCAAGGTGCGCGATACAGTGACAGGCCTGCATCTGCCTGCCTCGGTGCGCGTGGAGTACGGCGGCACCTACGAGGAGCAGCAGAAGTCGTTCCACGACCTGCTGCGCGTGCTGCTGCTGGCGCTGGCGCTGGTCTTCGGCGTCCTGCTAACTGAGTTCCGCAACTTTCCTGCGCCCATCGCCATTCTCACCTCTTCAGTGCTCTCCATCTCGGGCGTCATTCTGGCGCTGTTGATCACTCGGACATCCTTCAACGTGGCATCGTTCATGGGCCTCATCATGGTCATCGGCATCGTGGCCAAGAACGGCATTCTGCTGCTCGATGCCGACGAGAAATTCCGCGCCGAGGGCGCTTCGGCTTCTGAAGCCATGATGCATGCGGCGCAGCGGCGACTACGGCCCATCGTGATGACCGCTATCGCCGCCGTCTGCGGCATGCTGCCGCTGGCCTTCGCGCTGGGCGCAGGCTCACAGATGCTGCAACCGCTGGCCATTGCAGTGATCGGCGGCCTCACCATCTCCATGGTGCTCAGCCTGGTGGTTACGCCGGTGGTCTACTTCCTGCTGACGCGTAACCGGACAACGCCGCCGGAAGATCTCGCTTAGTAACCGGCCATTGAGAATGGCAGAATAAACCTATGCCACCGACCGAACCGATTCTGCTGACCGTCGTTGAAGCCCGCGTGCTGGGCGCGTTGATTGAAAAAGAAGTGACCACGCCCGACTACTACCCACTTTCACTCAACGCGCTGATCAATGCGTGCAACCAGCGTTCGAACCGCGAGCCGGTGATGGACCTGGATGAAGATGCGGTGCGGCAGGCTTTGCACGGACTTGAGGACCAACGGCTGGCGGGGCGCGCACGCGGCGCCGATGGGCGCGTAGCCAAGTACGAACACTGTCTGGGCGAGGTCTTCAACTTCAGCCGCGCGGAGACGGCGCTGCTCTGCGTGCTGCTGCTACGCGGGGCGCAGACGCCGGGCGAGCTGCGCGGGCGGACGGAGCGCCTGCACCGCTTCGACGAGATCACGGACGTGCTGGCAGGCCTGCAAAAGCTGATGGAGCGCGAACCGCCGCTGGTGGCTGTGCTGCCGCGCCTGCCGGGAACCAAGGAGTCCCGCTACGCGCATCTGCTTTCTGGCGCAGTAGAGGCTGCTGCCGAGGCAGACGCTGCACCCGCAAGGCGTGAGGCCGCGCAGGACTCTGGGCACGAGGAGCGGATGGCTGAGTTGGAAGCGACGGTGGCTGAACTCCGGCAGGAAGTGGCCGCACTCCGGCAAAAGATCGATTCGCTGTTCGGCTGAGTGCGGCTGTTCGGTCAGATCAATTCATAGCCAGCGAACCAGTAGCCGATTTCGAAGGCCGCGGTGTCTTCGGCATCTGATCCGTGCATGGCGTTCTCCTGAATTGACCCGGCAAACTTTTTGCGGATGGTTCCCTCTTCGGCGTTTGCGGGGTTGGTGGCGCCCATCAGTTGGCGCAGGTCGGCGATGGCATTGTCCTTTTCCAGCACCATCAGAAACAGCGGCCCCGACGACATGAACGTGGTGAGCCCGTCGAAGAACGGCCGCTGGCGGTGGACATAGTAGAAGCCCTGGGCCTGCTCCTTGGAAATGGATGCCTTTTTGATGGCCACGATCTGGAAGCCGGCCTTTTCAATCTCGGCCAGAATGGCCCCGGTGTATCCCTTGCGGACCGCGTCCGGCTTGATGATGCTGAACGTACGTTGCGCCACGAAAGTTTGCTCCTGCGGGGAATTTTGCCTGCGAAACCATTGTAATTCCCGCGGTGCGCCGCACCGCACTGAACCATGCAAATCTGGTAGAGTGTCGGCATGTTCCGCCTCGCCGCCACACCGCATCTTTATTGGCTCGCACTTATCGCCGTTCTGGCTGCCTCTCCCGCGCTCGGTCAAACCGCCGCACCTGCCTCCGCGCCCGAATTGCGCGTCTTCGATCCCTCGCTGATCGACAAAACGGTAGACCCCTGCGAAAACTTTTACCGCTACAGTTGCAATGGCTGGTTCAAGCGCAATCCGCTGCCGCCCGATCAGACCTCCTATGGCCGCTTCACCGAGTTGTCTGAGCTGAACCGCATGCACCTGAAGCAGATTCTCGAACAGGCTGCAGTGCCCGCGGCCACGCGCACCGCCAACGAGCAGAAAATTGGCGACGAGTATGCGAGTTGCATGGACACCGCATCCATCGACAAGCAGGGGCTGGCGCCGCTGCAACCGGAGCTGGACCGCATCGCCGTGCTCAAGTCAACCGCCGGGCTGCCTGCGCTCCTGGCCCACCTGCACACGATCGGTGTGAACGCATTCTTTGGCATGGGATCGAGCCAGGATTTTGCCGATGCGACCTCGGTGATCAGCTTTTACGTCGCGGGTGGTCTGGGCCTGCCGGAGCGCGACTACTACACACGCACCGACGCCAAGTCAGTGGAGCAGCGCAAACAGTACGTGGATCACGTGCGCAAGATGTTTGTGCTGGCGGGGGAGCCGGATGCGCAGGCCACGAATGACGCTGAGACTGTGCTGGACATCGAAACCAAGCTGGCCAAGGCCTCGCTTACAATCACGGAGCAGCGCGACCCGCAAAACTTGAACCACCCCACGAATGTGGCTAATTTTGAGAAGGAGCTGACGCACTTTTCGCTGGCCGCTTATGTGGCCGCCGCGGACGCGCCTGCCGCAGGCAAGATCAATGATACTGAACCGAAGTTCTTCGCCGAATTCAACACATTGGTCGCTACCACGCCGCCCGACCAGATCAAGACGTACCTGCGCTGGCATCTGTTGCACGCCTACGCAGGCACCAGCATCCCCGAAAACTTCGAGCAGGAGACGTGGAACTTTTACTCGCACACGCTGAACGGCGCAGAAAAGCAGCAGGAACGCTGGAAGCGCTGCACGAGCCGCGTGGACCGCGAGTTAGGTGAGGCTCTAGGCCAGGTGTATGTGGCACGGTACTTTCCACCGGAAGAGAAGCAGCAAGCGCTGGAGATGACGCTGGCCATCGAGCAGGCCATGGACAAGGATATTGATGCGCTGGACTGGATGAGCGCCGAGACCAAGGTCAAGGCCAAGGAAAAGCTGCACACGGTGATGAACAAGATCGGCTATCCCGACAAGTGGCGCGACTACTCAAAGCTCCAGATTGTGCGCGGGGACGCGCTGGGCAACCAGATGCGTGCGCACGAGTTTGACTTTGCGCGCGACCTGGCCAAGATCGGCAAGCCGGTGGACAAGGGTGAATGGATGATGACACCGCCCACCGTGAATGCCTACTACGATCCGCAGATGAACAACGTGAACTTCCCCGCCGGATACTTTCAACCGCCGTTCTTCAGCGGCAAGGAGGACGACGCGGCCAACTATGGCGACATGGGCTCGACCATTGGCCACGAGCTGACCCACGGCTTCGACGACGAGGGCCGGCAGTACGACAAGGACGGCAACCTGAAGGACTGGTGGACCAAGGGCGACGAGCTAAAGTTCAACGAGCGCGCCGAGTGCATGGTCAAGCAGTATGACGCCATCGAAGCTGTGCCCGGTGTACACCTGAACGGCAAGCTCACTCTGGGCGAGAATCTGGCCGACCTGGGCGGGCTGTGGCTAGCCTGGCTGGCATGGCAGGACAAAGCCGACGCCGCGCACCTGGATATGACCGCGCAGACTGATGGCTACACACCCGAACAACGCTTCTGGATCGCCTATGCGCAACAGTGGTGCACGCAGACGCGGCCTGAACGGCTGCGGACGCAGGCGCAAACCGATCCGCATGCGCCCGATGAGTATCGCACCAACACCGTGCTGACGGACTTGCCCGAGTTTGCCAAGAGCTTCAAATGCAAGAAGACGGCGCCCATGGTGAATCCGCAGCCGTGCCGAGTCTGGTAGCTAGGACTTCTTGCCCAGGTTGTTGCGCCATGCGCGCCCGTCGCGTTCCAGCAGGCGGTCGCCGCAATCGGGTCCCCAAGAACCGGCAAAGTAGTTGGGGAAAATCTCCGGCTCCTTTGTCGCCCACGCCTGCAGGATAGGCGTATACAACGCCCAGGTTGTTTCCACGCCGTCGCGGTGCGCAAACAGCGTCTGGTCGCCCAACATCGCATCCAGCAGCAGCCGCTCATAGCCGTTGGCGCTCGATTTGCCGAAAGCCCCGGCATAGTCAAAATCCATGTTCACCGGGCACACGGCCATCTCAGGAGTGGTGGGGACCTTGGCTCCGAAGCGCAGCGCAATCCCCTCGTCCGGCTGGATGCGGATGGTAAGCAGGTTGGGCTGAATCTCCTGGCACGGCCCGCCCGCATGCATGCGGTTGAAGATCAGCAGCGGCGGCTGCTTGAACTGGATGCTGATCTCTGTGGCACGTTTTTTCATCCGCTTGCCCGCGCGCAGATAAAACGGAACCCCCGCCCAACGCCAGTTCTCGATCTCCAGGCGCAGCGCGGCATACGTCTCCGTGCCAGACTCGGGATTGACGCGCTCTTCGTCGCGATAGCCGACCACACGCTCGCCCTCTACGACTCCCGGGCCGTACTGGCCACGCACGGCGTTCAGGATCGGCACCGAAGGAATCGCCCGCCACACCTTCACCTTTTCGCGACGTACACTCTCCGCCTCAAAGCTTGACGGCGGCTCCATGGCCACAAAACTCAGCAACTCCATCACGTGGTTTTGCACCACGTCGCGCAGGGCGCCGGCCTTCTCGTAGAACGGCCCACGGCCTTCCACGCCCAATGTTTCGGCGGCGGTAATCTGCACGTGGTCGATGTAATTTCTGTTCCAGATGGGCTCAAAGATGCCGTTGGCAAAGCGGAACACCAGAATATTCTGTACCGTCTCCTTGCCCAGGTAGTGGTCAATGCGGAAGACCTGGCTCTCGTGGAACACGGCGTTCACCTGGTGGTTTAGCTCGCGCGCTGAGTCCAGATCGTGACCAAATGGCTTTTCGATCACTACACCAACGCGCCCATGCTCGGGCTGTGCCATATCCTGCGCGCCCAGGTTCTCGATGATCGGCGCAAAGTATTCGGGCGCGGTGGCAAGGTAGAATAGGCGATCGTTGCCAATGTTTCTAGCCGCGGCAATGCGGTCCAGTTCGGCCTTGAGCCCTGCGTAACCCGCCGGATCGTCAAAGCTCAGCGGAAAGTAGCTGATGTTTCTGACAAAGCTATCCAGCTTCGGGTCGCTCGCCTCCACGCCCCCAAACTCGACAATGCCCGCGCGCATATCGGCCGCAAACTCGTCGCCCAGCGGCCGGCGCGCAACGCCTACAATGGCGAACTGCTTGGGCAGCAAGCCCGACTGCTCCAGGTGAAAGAGGGCGGGCAGCAGCTTGCGCTTGGTCAGGTCGCCTGAAGCTCCGAAGATCACCATGATCCCCGCCTCGGGAATCCTCTCGCTGCCATGGGGAATCTGAGAAAGATCCTCCGGGCTCACCCTCATTTGTACCGTTGCCATAACTTACCCGACCTCCTGCCGCCGTAGCGTTGACTTACCTGGTTACTAAGTGCCCACCGTTGCAGCAATAGACGCCACAAGGATGGGCAAGCGTGATACCGGCTGGCCATCCGGATAACTTACTGATCCTTTCGTGCCTCAGTCTTTCTTCACTGCGTGACCGCCGAAAGCGTTGCGCATGATCGACAGCATTCTGTCGGTGAAGTTGTTCTCTTCGCGCGAGCGGATGCGACGGATTAGGGATTCAGTAATCACCGGCGCTGAAACATTCAGGTCGATCGCTTCGAAGACCGTCCAGCGGCCCTCGCCGGAATCGGAAACGTAGGCTTGCAACCCGTCCAGCGTGGGATTCTTCGCCAACGCCTCTGCGGTTAGATCCAGCAGCCAACTGCGCACCACGCTGCCGTGGCGCCAGATTTCCGCGATCTGCGGCAGGTTCAGGTCCAGTTCTTCCTTCTTTTCGAGGATCGTGAACCCTTCTGCATAGGCCTGCATCAGGCCGTACTCAATGCCGTTGTGGACCATCTTGACAAAGTGGCCCGCGCCCGCCGGACCGACGTGGCCCCATCCCTTGTCTTTGCCGGGGGCCAGCGTCTCAAAGATAGGCCGCAGATACTCGACAGCTTCCTTATCGCCGCCGATCATCATGCTGTAACCTTCCTTCAGTCCCCACACGCCGCCCGAGGTACCCACGTCTACAAACTGAAAGCCCTTGGCGGTAACTTCCTTGTGGCGACGCATCGAATCCTTGTATTTCGAGTTGCCGCCGTCGATCAGTATGTCGCCGGGGTTGAGCAGGGGCTACAGCTTGGCAATAGTCTGGTCGACGGGGTCGCCCTGCGGCACCATGATCCAGATCGCCTTGCGGCCCGCCAGTTTTTTCGCCAGGTCTTCGAGCGTAGACACGCCCACATTGCCAGCGGCCGTGAGCCGCGCTACTGCTTCGGCGTTGAAGTCGAAGCCCACAACCTGATGGCCGCCCTGCCGCAGCCGTTCCGCCATGTTGCCGCCCATCTTGCCCAAGCCAATCAATCCCAGTTGCATGTCGCTCTCCCTCTCAATCGCTTAAAGAACACCGTAAGTTGCCAGTTCGCGCTGCAGTGCGTCCGCTCCAACAAACCGGATGGTTTTCATGCCGGCATTGGCAGCGCCGGCCACATTCTCCGCCCGGTCGTCGATAAACAGAATGCGCCCGGGTGGCTTGCCCAGAATATCCAATGTCCGCCGAAAAATGGCCGGCTGGGGTTTGCGCAGGCCCAGATAGCACGAGCTGAACGCAACCTCAAAGTACGCGCGCAGGCCGAAGCGGTCAAACCGATACTCGTTGGTCTCCCGCGCCTCGTTGTTCAGCGCTCCCAGTATGCACCTATCTGATGCAGCAAGTTCCTGGAGGATGCCCAAGGCGCCATCCTCAAGCGGCCGCGACTGAGCGCAGATAGCGGTGAGAACCTCTTCGCGGGAAAAACTCCGCGGCTCATAAAAGACGGTCGCGTCCAGATACTCCCTGGCAGAAATCGCGTCCCGTTCCCAGGCATCGTAGGCCGCGGGATGCCGGGCATCGAAGGCCGCAGGATCCAGGCGAAACTGCTCCAGCACCGATGTACGCTCGCAGCGGTCCCAGCCGTTGGTCAGCAGGACTCCGCCCACATCGAAGAGGATTACGTCGAAGGGGAACATCGGCGCCTCTCAGTCAGTTTGACTTACGCTATCTTGCGATGCGGCAAGTTACCGCACGGTGAAGTTACGACCGCGGGATGGCCCTCCGCACCCACGCCGTTGAGTAACGTAGGGATGTTATGCAGGATTGGCGGAGCCGTCTCCGCACTGATACCTGGCCTCGATGGCCAGCACCTTCTTGAACCGCCGCACAAATCGCTCTTCGCTGACGATAAACTGCGCTTTGATAAATGCATCCACGACTTCAAAAGCCAGCGCCGGGCCAATGATGCGCGCACCCAGCACCACCACGTTCATGTCGTCGTGCTCCACGCCCTGATGAGCCGAATAGGTGTCATGGCACATGCCGGCGCGAATCCCCGGAATCTTGTTGGCCGCCACACACACGCCCACCCCGGAGCCGCAGATAAGAATCCCGCGCGGCGCTACTCCCTGCCTGAGCGCCAGACCCACCTTCTCGGCAAAATCAGGATAGTCGTCCTGGGGCTCGGGCTTGTAAGCTCCCAGATCGATGACCTCATGACCGGCCTTGGCCAGATAGTCGCGCACTTCTTCCTTTAAAGGAAAGCCGGCATGATCGGCACTGATAACTAGCTTCACAACGTATCCTTTCAGAATCGTTGTCAGTGATCCGTTTCAAGTCATCTGTTCCCGGCGGACGAATAAGTTATATCCGCGATTCTGATAACTGACCACTGACAACTGATCACTGTCTTACTTCACCAGCGCCTTGGCCCTGGCCGCCACGTTCTCTGCGCTGAAGCCCAACTCCACAAGCACCTTCGGTCCCGGCGCTGAGGCTCCAAAGCGATCCAGCCCGACCACGTCGCCGTCCTGGCCCACATACTTCCACCAGCCCAGCGTAGCGCCGGCCTCGACAGCCAGTTTGGGCACGCCCGCCGGCAGCACGCTGGCCCTGTACTCCGCCGTCTGCTCCTCAAAGAGCTTCCAACTCGGGAAGCTGACCACGCGCGCCGCGATGCCCTCGGCGGCCAGCAGCTTGGCGGCCTCCACGGCGGGCCAAACCTCAGATCCTGTGCCGATGAGCACCACCTGCGGGTTAGGCGCATCCTCCAGCACATAGGCGCCCTTGCTCACTCCGGTAAACACGTCGTGCGCCGCCGTATCGATCACCGGCACGTCCTGCCGCGTGAGCGCGAAGAAACTGGGACCGGTGCGTTCCAGAGCCAGCCGCCACGCCGCAGCGGTCTCGTTGGCGTCTGCGGGACGAAAATCGGTCAGCCCCGGAACCGCGCGCAGCGCCATCAGGTGTTCAATAGGCTGATGCGTCGGCCCGTCTTCGCCCAGGGCAATCGAGTCGTGAGTGAAGATGAACAGCGAGTGTACCTGCATGAGCGAGGCCAGCCGGATGGCCGGCTTGCAGTAGTCCGAGAAGACGAAAAATGTGGACCCGAAAGGAACCAGCCCCCCGTGCGCCGCCATTCCGTTCACCGCCGCGCACATGCCGAATTCGCGCACGCCAAAGAAGACGTTGCGGCCGGCCGGGTCGACGTGGAAATTAGCGCCGGGCTTGAAGACGGTTTTCGTCGATGCTGTGAGATCCGCGGCCCCGCCGAACAGCTCAGGCACCTCGCCGGCAATGGCGTTCATAATCGCGCCGCCCGCGTTGCGCGTGGCCTGCGGTTTACCCGGCGCATAGCTGGGAATCGCCTTCTCCCATCCGGCTTTGCGCACGCCTTGCTGGGTGCGCTCAAACTCCGCCGCCTGCTCAGGAAACGCCGCGGCATAGCCTGCAAAAAGCTTCTTCCATTCCGCTTCGAGAGCCGCACCGCGCTCCCCGGCCTTGCGCCAGTTGGCCAGTGCATCGTCCGGCACGTAGAAGCTTTGATCTTCGGGAAATCCGAAAAATTTCTTGGTCGCTGCCGTATCCGCCGCGCCAAGCGCCTCGCCGTGCACCTTGTTCGTACCGGCCTTGGGGCTGCCGTAACCGATGACCGTGCGTACGGCGATGATGGAGGGCTTGCCGGTCTCAGCCTTGGCCGCCGCGATGGCCGCCTCCAGCGCATTCAGGTCGTTGCCGTCGGCCACGCGCTGCACGTGCCAGTGGTAGGCCTCGAAGCGCTCCAGTGCGTCCTCGGTGTAGCTCAGCTCGGTGGGCCCGTCCAGCGAAATCAGATTGTCGTCATAAAGGAAGATCAGCTTGCCCAGGCCGAGTGTCCCAGCCAGCGAGGACGCCTCGTGCGAGACGCCTTCCATCAGGTCGCCATCGCCCAGCAGCGCATAGGTGTAGTGGTCAACAACATCGAAGCCGGGGCGGTTGTAGGTCGCAGCCAGATGCTTTTCCGCAATGGCCATGCCGACTGCCATGGCCAATCCCTGGCCGAGCGGACCGGTGGTCACTTCCACGCCGTCGGTGTCACCGTACTCGGGATGTCCCGGCGTGCGCGAGTGCCACTGGCGGAAGCTCTTCAGGTCATCCAGCGTCACCTTGTATCCACTTAGAAACAGCGTGGAATACAGCAGCGCCGAGGCGTGGCCGTTCGACAGCACGAACCGGTCGCGGTCGGCCCATTTGGCGTGCGCCGGGTTGTGCTTCAACAGCTTGTGGAAGAGCAGGTAGGCAATGGGTGCGCAGCCGAGCGGAGCGCCGGGGTGGCCGCTTTTGGCCTTCTCCACTGTGTCTACGGCGAGCAACCGCAAAGTGTCAATGGACAGTTCGTCGAGAGAGAGTTCTACGAGGCTGGCAGTCATGCTTGTTTCAGATCCTTTCGTTGCAGGTGGCGCGTTCCCAGGTAAACCCTTTTGCTTTGTGTTACTTGTTACCTGACGTTACTTGGCTTCGACCTTCACTTCCACATTGTAACCAAGCCAGCGGTCCTGTTCGGGCCAGTGGAGGGTCCAGAATAGAAGACCGGACCGAGCCTCCGCGGCAGTTGTAAGGTCGGCGCTGTGGCCCGCGCTGCCCAGGGTGCGGCTTTGCGTTGTGTTGGTGGTCTGCCAGCCGTCTGCCGACCACACCACCTCAAACCGACTCTCGTCCAGAATACGCAAGGTGTCGCCTGCGGCAATCTTCTGGATGGGCCGATGTTGGCTGTATATCTCCAGATTCCGCCGCAACCCACGCCTGCCCTGTGGAACGCAATAGCGCTCATACACCGGGTCGATTCGGTCGAAGACTTTGCCGTCCACGGCCGAGCGCAGCAGCTTCAGGTATTCGGCGTGGGCCCAGACCAGCGGCACGGCTGAGCCCGCGGGCTGGCCCAGCATCAGGCGGGAGGCCGGCCGGTTTGCCTCATCCCACACCTGCTCCGGCAGCATCTGGCCGCACGTTGCGAAGCGTTCATACGTCTCGATCAGCGGAGCGATGTCGTTGCCCGCCGCCAGCTCATAGTGGGCGCGCTCGCCCGTCAGCAGCGGCCACACACGGCCCTTGCCCCAACCCTGGTACGGTCCCCCGTCGGCCCGCTGGCCGTAGCCGTCCCAGTTGTAGCGCAGCCAACCGGGGCCCTGCGGCAGTCCGCGCTTGAGCACGGCATCCACCACCTTCAGCGAATCCACAATCAGCGGATCGTCGGCCCGGCGCACGCCGTAGCGCACCAGTTCCAGGAAGCCTGCATCCACAATCTCGCGAGCCTCAAACTCATAGCGCGAGCCCGGCGGCCGGTTCGCCACCCGGATCATCTCCGTGCCGCAGCTCTCGCAGGCGTAGGCCTCGCCCTGCTCGGGCGGCCGGATGCGCATGTAGTGCCGGGACACGGTTGGGAGCAGCACCCCGTTGTTGGTCACCGTCCAGTCTTCGAGGTGGCGTTCGATCCAGTCGGCAAAGTCCTCAAAGTGCGTGGCCAGCTCCGATGAGTCACGGGCGCGCGCCATCTCCCCGGCGCAGATGAGTCCGGCGATTACCGCCGCCAGCGTGGAGGGTGAGTAGCCTGCGGACTCTTCCCAGCGCTCCTGGTGCGTGATGGGCGCGTTGCGTACCAGGAAGCCCGCCGCCCGCTCCACAAATGGAAAGATGTCCATCTCGCCCAGGCCGTCGGCCTTCCACAGGCGCCACGCCAGGATCAGCGGAAACGCCACCTCATCCAGTTGCACACCAGACCAGTAGGGCCTGCCATCCACCCAGAAATTCTGTGCAAAACCGCCATCAGGCTGCTGCGTGCAGGCCAGGTAGACCAGCGCCCGCCGCGCCGTCTCCGCGCGCCCGCAGGCCAGCATAGCCGTGGCTGTCTGCACCATGTCGCGGGTCCACACCAAGTGATAGCCGCCCAGATCGTCGTCGCCGTGCACCTGCCCCCACGGAATTGAGGCCGAGGCCACAAACGCACCTGAATATGTTTTGTCTTCGTGGGCCAGCAGCACGTTGTGGCTGGCCCGCATCAACCTGCCGCCGTCACAAGACTTGGCCGCCAGCCACTCGGGATTCGCCACCCGGTGCCATTGCTCAATGAACCGGTCGCGATGCTGCATGAAGGGCATTGACAGCGCACTGACCGTCTTTTGCAGCGCCGTATGCTGACCCTCGCCGATGCCGATGGCCAGCGTAAACTCGCGGCTGCCATCGTCCCGCGCAGCCTCAAGGTTCAGCTCACCCATTACGGCCAGATTGCCGCCCGTAGCCGAGCCAAACTCCCAGTCCATCCGGAAGTCCTCAACCAGATCGCGCCACCCGTCGCTTGCGCCCACAAATCCACAACTCACGCGCGAGAAGCCGCAACTGGCTCCCATGGCCAGCGACCACTGGTTCTTCCATGCCAGCAGCATCTTGTGACCGGCGATATCCACGGCCCGCGCCGTATTGCCCTTTCCGCCGCCATCCAGATGCGGCGCCAGCAACGCGTACACCTTTAGCCGAGGCACCAGTTCCGGGTGGCCCTCCAGGCGTACCCGCAGCAGCACTACGCTGTGGTGCGGGTCGCAGATGATCTCCTTGGTGAGGGAGTACCGCCCATCGGGATCGCGATTTACATAGCGCACGCCCAGCGTCTCCGGGTGGATGTACTCGAAGGTGCTCAGCAGGTCGCGCTTCTCTTCGTGCGCAAAAGTCTCCCCGTCTGTGACGAGGAACTCCATATCTCGCACCTGGGCGTGGTCGATGGTGGGGTGGTAAATCTCGTTTAGGATGCCGTGCGAGCAGGTGAACCACACCCGGCTGGAGGCTGAGTAAGCCGTCCCCACAGCATCTTTCACGCTCGAAGTCCAACGCGGCTCCAGGCCCGGCGCGCCAAAGGCCTCGCCTTGCTGCCCAAGCCACCGGTAAAGGGGCTGGTCTGTCACGATTCGATACCACTTGTGGGGATAGGGAGGGTCAAGTTGCGCAAATTCATCTCTCTTATCGATGACCGGAACCGGCAGAAGGTTTCTCGCATCCATCCAGAATTAGTTCGCACCCTGCCCCATCCCTTTTGCATCCATGCATATATAGGGACGCGTGCCGGTATGTAAAGATTGCATTGCGTCCCGCCGCTGCCTCGCCCCACTCTGGGCCGATCCACACTCGCCTTGAGCGGCACCTGCCTGTTTCGTTTACCGGTACAAACCGGCTCAACCCTCACAGTACAATCCGAACGGAGGAGATTTCCCCTATGGCTTACGAACTCGCACCGCTTCCCTACGACTACGCCGCGCTCGAACCGTTTATCGACGCGGAGACCATGCACCTGCACCACGACAAGCACCACCAGGCCTACATCAACAACGTGAACGCCGCGCTGGCCAACCATCCAGAATTGGCCGCCAAGTCTGTCGATGACCTGATCCGCGACCTTGCAGCAGTCCCCGAGGACATTCGCGGTGCCGTGCGCAACAATGGCGGCGGCCACTCCAACCACACTGCTTTCTGGAACCTGATGGGCCCTGCGGGCTCGGCAGGCGTGGGCGGCGTTCCTACCGGCCCCATCGCCGCGCAGATTACCGCGGACTTTGGCGACTTTGACGCCTTCAAGAAGACTTTCAATGAGACCACGGCCAAGCAGTTCGGCTCCGGATGGGGCTGGCTGGTCTTCGCGGGCGGCAAGTTGAAGGTGATGACCACCGCCAACCAGGATTCGCCGCTGAGCCAGGGCCTCTACCCCGTCCTCGGCAACGACGTCTGGGAGCACGCCTACTACCTGAAGTACCAGAACCGCCGCCCGGACTACCTGGCCGCGTGGTGGAACGTGGTCAACTGGGCCGAGGTGAACAAGCGCTTCGCCATCGCCAAAGGGTAAAATCTGCTTCTAACTTCTCGACACCAGCTGAGGAGTCCCGGATCTCGCTTTCGAGACCCAGGACTCCTCAACCCAGAAGCTGTCCTGCTGCAAGCCGAACGCGCGCGGTGAGGAACAACACCATCGCGACCCTGTGAGGATATCCCTCAAAAGCTCCCCAACCCATTTTTCGCCGCTTCTCCGGCGAAAAGGCCAGTGCCGCTTCCCTGCCCCTGAGCCCTATTTCTGCGCTGTCAACACACCCTTCTGCGCGCTTGCGGCGGGCGGGTTGACCTGCGCGTTCAGGTAGTTGGTAAGGTCATCGACATCCTGCGCGGTGCCAGTCATGGGGGGCATGAAGCGCCGGTAGGGTGAGTCGGGTTTGTAGTCGTGGAGCATCATGATGAAGCTCTTGATGGAAGCGCTGTCGCGCCCGGCCAACAACGTCTTGAGCGGCCGGTAGCCCGCGAGCGTGTGGCAGGAGCCGCACTCGCCGCGGAAGATGGCCTCGCCGCGGGAATAGCTGGAATTGGAACCGCTTCCGGCCCCGTTCCAGACCCACGCCGAGTGGGCCAGGTAGCCCTGCTGGTTGATCCGCGCGGCGTAACTTACACGCGTTCCGTTGGAGTACATGTAGCGGCCGATGACGTAGGGCTTGCGCAGCATCTCGCGCGAGTACTCGCCCGCCCCGGTGGCCATGAGTCCCAGCAACAAGACAGCGACCGCGTGGGAGAGATTGAACTCTCGCGGGTTGCGATAGGCCATGTAATAGGCGACGCCCACGATGGTGGCCGAGGTGATGATGATGATCAGAGAGATGCGCGTGACAGTTGAGAAAGTGCCGGCGCCGATGGTGTCGATGCCCAGGCGAAGCAGCGCCCGCTGCGATTCGGGAACCCGCCAGAGGTACCAGATCATGAGGAACGGCGTGGCCACAAACGACGGCACGAGCCACTTGACGCTCCACTGGACCAGGCTGGTCTTGAGCGCCGGTTGCTTGTCGCCGTCGATGCGGCTGGAGGTAATAAGCGCCCAGATGCCGGCCAGCGAGGTGCATACACCGGCACGCAGAAGCAGGCTGGGCCAGTAAGTCGGGTTGAAGAAGGCATTCCAGAACTTGCTGGCCTCCTGCCCCGTGCCGGCAACGGCGAGCCAGGTGTCACCGGGGGTGAGCATGAAGGCCAGAATGCCGTTGATGATGACCAGTGTGGCCACCGACGCCCCGGCATAGAGCCAGCCGACCTTTAAGTGCAGCTTGGGATCGACCTTGTTCCATGTGTAGTAGTACACCGCGACGGTGGTCAGTTCCACCATGAAGAAGACCCATTCGATGGCCCAGCCGAAGACGAAGTTGTGGATGAGCGCGCTGGTGGCCTCGGGATTGGTGAGCCCGATAGCGAACCAGATGCCCACGCCGGAAACGGTGCCGAAGACCCCGGTAAGGACGAGGAAGAACTTGGAGTGGCTGACCAGTTGCTTGAGCCACTCGGCGCCCATCTTTTTGTCGGCCATCTGCATGGCCTTGCGCTCGGCTACGGGCAGATAGAGCCCGCCGCCCACAGCAAACTGCGAGATCATGACATGGAAGATGGCGATGATGCCGATCACCCAGCCCGAGCCGAGATGTGGAATGTCCCAGAATGGATAGTTCATCGTTACGCTCTCTCGCTTCTTACCGGATCGTCCAGTATCCGATGACGGTGGTGGCCAGCAGCGCGAAGACTGCCAGCAGGCCGAAATAATGTGCGGTACGGGCGCGCTTTCCGGATTCCTTGGTTGAGTCGTAGAAAGGGATCAGGACCCACAGCGCAATGCCCAGAGTGAAGAGCAGAATGCCCCCAATCTCGCCGGCTTCACCGGGGAGCACAGCACCCAGCAATTTGAGCATCTCGAAGGGGCTCATGAAGTACCACTCGGGATGGATGCCGGCCGGGGCAGGCGCAAGCGGGTCGAACGCCTTGCCGAGCGCCCACGGAAACACAGAGGCCAGCAGGGCAAGAATGTTTAGCGAGATGAGCCACATGGCCAGATCCTTGCGCAGGAAGTTGGGCATGAACGGCATGCTCTTGCGCTCGCTGGCGGGCTTGGCCTCTTCACTGGGCGGCACGGCGTTGCCGTAGCGCTGCACCAGCCACAGGTGGAAGCCGAGCAGCGGCACAAAGACCGCCGGCAACACCACCACGTGCAGGGCAAAGAAGCGCTGCACGGTGAACTCGCTCACGTCAGGGCCACCGCGCAGCATGTTGGCGATCAAGGGGCCGATCCACGGAATGGCCGCGGGAATCTGCAGGCCCACCTTGGTGGCGAAGTAACTCAGTTCATCCATGGGCAGCAGGTAACCGGAGAAGCCAAACACCGAGGCCAGACCCAACAGCAACATGCCGCTCAGCCAGCCCAGCTCGCGCGGCTTGCGATAGGCCTTCATAAAGAAGACCGAGAACATGTGCACGAGGATGGAGAACATCATCAGGTTGGCGGACCAGGAGTGCGCCGAGCGAATCAGCCAGCCGAAGTTCATCACAAAAGTGATCTGGCGGACCGACTCGAAGGCATCGGCGCCCGGCCGGTAGTAGACCAGCAGCAACACGCCGGTGAAACACTGGACCATGAAAAGGAACAGCGAGATGCCGCCCCAGTAGTACCAGAATGATTGGGAGTGGACGGGGACGGTCTTGTGGCGCGCAAAGGCGGCCAGTTCAGACAGGCCCAGGCGCTCATCGACCCAGTCATACATTGAAGCTGTCTTTGAAGTCATGCCTTCTATCCTTTTGCGTTATGCGCGCGAGACATCCACGCCGGTCGGGTTCACGGTCACTTTGAAGAGCTTGAGCGGCTTGGGCGGCGGACCACTGACGTTGGCTCCGGTGTAGGCGTTGTAGACGCCGCCGTGGCAGGAGCAGTGGATGCGGTCGGCCTGGGGCTCGTACTGCACGGTGCAGCCCAGGTGCGTGCAGACCGCGGTCATGGACACCCAGCGGCCGTCCTGATGGTGAATCAGCATGGCCGGGGCAGGACCGAACTTGAACATCAGCACGGAGCCCATGGGCAGCTTCTGCGCGTCTTTGAGCGTCACCTGGGTAACAGCCGTGGCGCTCAGCGCCATCTCCTCGGGCGAGGCCAGGTAACGGTAGATGGGATAGGCCAGGGCGGCGGTATAGCAGAGCCCCGCGGCTCCAGCAGCGGCCAGAAATGCCCGGCGCGTGGCCGGCTCGCCTGGCTCCTCAATGATATTTCCGGGAAGTGTCTCTTCGTTCATAGCGGTCTCTTTCGCGGGCGATCAGGCCGCGCCCTCCATCACTTTTTCTGCGCGCGCCACCACGGACACGAGCCATCCAACCACACCCAGACTGGCAACGAACAGAACCAGAAACAGGCCCACAACGCCCCAGTTGGTCGCGACCGCCCGATCCCACACGTCGTAGCCCTTGCTGAGCAGTGTCAGGTCGCGCACGCCGTCGCGGTAAACGGTGAACATAATCTCAGTGAGCACAACAACCAGCGCGCCGGCCCAACCGAGCCAGCCGGCGGAGATTTTGCCGAATCCGGCGACTGCGCCCAGCAGGACAGCCACCACCACCAACGCCAGCCAGCCGTAGCCTGCAAACCCGGCAAAGTGGTAGAGCGGGTGGCTGGCCAGTCCAGCCTTGACGGCCTCAGGCTGCACACCGGCTGCCCACAACCCGGCCAGCAGGTAGACCACGCCAAACACGGCGGCCACCTTGCCGCCCAGGCCTGCCACAAACTTCTTTTCTTCCGCGGTAAAGGTGCTGCGGCCCGCAAGATACACCAGCCACAAACCGCCAATGAACAGGCCGCCGGCCATCATCAGCAGCCAGCGCGGCGTCAGCGTTGGGTCTCCGGTGGGCAAGTAGAGGCCCATCGACGAGGCAGAGTACATATCCCGCCAGACTTCAGGGCGCAGCATCAGCGTCATGTTGGTAGAGAGCAGCCGGGCAATGCAGCCGGCAAGAACCCACGCACCCAGGCCCGCCCACCATGCCGATTTGCCAGTCTGCAGCCGTGCGGAAAACTGGTAGAGCAGCCAGTAGGCCAGCGTGAGGATGCCGATGATCGAGATCCAATAGACCCCGATCAGCACGCTGCTGGTATACAGCGCGCGCCCATAGAGCACTTGGGAAAACAGAAGCGGCGGAACGCCAAGGTTGATCACGAAGGTCATCACCACCGTGAGCCGGCGCGCCAGCGCCCGCGCGGTAACCATGGATGACGGCGAGCCGCGGAAGAGACTGAGCAGAACCGCAAGCAGCAGCCCGCCGAGCAGCATTTCAACGGCAACAAAGTGCAATGACAGCGTAACGATATGCAGCAGCTTCAACAGCCATATCGGGGCTGGCAAGGGGATTGGATCTACAGTGGGAAATGGATACATGACGTTCCTGAAAAACCCTTTCATTCTCCGGCTTACGTGGGACAGAGATTGACACCGTGCCTGGGCGATCCCACCTCGCCCACGCCGGCCGGCCATACCGGCTTGCGCCGTAGGGGAAGCCGCTGGCTTCCAATGGATGCAGGCTCAAACAGGTTTCCGGGTGCTGCTCTCAATCTGCTGCTCCTTTGGCGGGGCACAGGCCAGATCCTGCGGGCTGGCCGGAACACCTGACGCTGGATGTGATCCGAACTCCCGGACGACGCCGGTGGTACGGGTGAGTGTCATAGGGCACGGGCGGAACATTTTGGACAATTTCTCTCCAAATTCAGTCGGAAGGATTAAGATGAGGCCTCACGCGGACCAAGGTCTGTGACGTTGATTACAATCGCGTGTGACGTTGTGTCGCCTCCGATTCCGCAAGAAATCGACGGCGATGTTTGGGCCAACCGCATTAAAAAGAAGGCGGGACTGGTGGTTGCCCACCCCTGGCACCGAACGCTGTTTTGTGACCAAAGGCTGGCTTGTCCAGCGATCCGTAGCGGACCACAGTCAGCCATCCGACAGGCGGTGGCGTAGTAAGATCAACCCAACCGCCACTGGCAACTTTGCAAGAACAGCGGGATACCCGCTCAGGCGCGGCTAACTCAAGGCACCTCACTCTGCGTGGAAACCATTTGGCAAAGCTGGTCAGGATCGCGAAGAACGGTCCGGATTTTCACTTTTCCAGTTCTGCGAGGGTTTCGGGGGTGGCGTGTGCCTCAGGTCTGATTCATGAAGAGATTTGATTCGCCGAAGAAGCCCAATTCGTCGATGCAACTGACGCGTGCCGCCGATTATGCTGTTCGGGTCATGGTTCATCTGGCGACTCTCCCCGCTCGTGAGCGCGCTTTGCTGCCGGCGCTGGCCCAGGCCACGTCGGCTCCCGAGAGCTTCCTGTCTAAAGTGCTGCAGGCCTTGTCGCACGCCAAGCTGATCACTTCGCGGCGGGGGCAGTCGGGTGGATTCGAGATTTTGCCGCGCGGCCGCCAGGCATCCATGCGCGAGGTGATTGAGGCCATCGATGGCCCCATCTTTCTGAACGTTTGCCTGATCTCAGAGAAAGCCTGCGGCAGAGAAACGTGGTGCCCGGCGCACCCGGTTTGGGCGCAGGCCCAGCAGGCCATGCTGGATGTCCTGTCCAAGGCAATGATCGCGGAAATGGCCTCCCAGACGCCCGCCGCCCAGGTCCGGGCGCCCAACTCGGTCTCCCCATTTGCCAAGCTGAAAGTGCTGGAAAACTAAGAACCCGCTCCTGCGGTCGGGGCGGCAACTCCTCTGGAGATGCCGCCCCCGGGTACAACTCCCCACGCGGTGGCCCGGGATAGGTCCGGCTCAATCCCGAAGCGCTGACGGCGCATGCGGCCCCTGTGAGCGGTCAACCTTTCGGTCTATACTCCCGCTTCCCCCGCCCCGTATACTGACTGCCATGTTTGAGGCAATGCGCACGACCACCGTCTGGGGGCTGATGGCGGCAGGAATTCCCGCTTTTCTTTCTGCACAAGCCACAAATCCCGGTGCTCTTCCCCCAGGGCAGCAAACCGCACAACCCGCTCCAGCCGCACAGTCCACGGCTACGGGCAGCCAGGAAACCGGCTCTCCTCACCCCATCCAGCTCGATGCCCAGCACCGACCCATCACGGCAGGCGGCTTTGTTTCCAGCGGTCCAATCGTTTTTGAGGACGACTCAGAGAAGGCGGGACTGACCCACTGGACCCACAAGATGGGCACGCCCGCAAAGAGCTACATCATCGAGACCAAGGGCTCAGGCGTGGGCCTCATCGATTACGACAACGACGGCTGGCTCGACATTTACGTGGTAAACGGCTCGACCGTGGACGCACTGACCGGTAAGGCGACTCCGCCCCACGCCGCCTTGTTCCACAACAACCACGACGGCACATTTACCGACGTGGCCGCCAAGGCGGGCGTGACCAACGACCGCTGGGGCTTTGGCGTGGCCATTGCCGACTATGACAACGACGGCTGGCCTGACATTTTTGTGTCCAACTTCGGCAAAAACCGCCTCTACCACAACAATCACGATGGGACATTTACCGACGTGTCCGAGAAGGCCGGCGTCACGCTGGGCAACTGGTCCAGCGGAGCCACCTGGGGCGACTACGACGGCGACGGGCGGCTGGACCTATTTGTGGCCGGCTACTTGCATTGGGACATGAATCACCTGCCCTCCAGCGGAGAAGGCGGTGCCACCAACGCGTACTGCACCTTCCGCGGCGAGCCGGTGGCTTGCGGGCCCAGGGGTTTGCAAGGCGAGCCGGACCACCTGTTCCACAACAACGGCGACGGGACATTTACCGACGTGAGGGAGAAGGCCGGCGTGGCCGACCAGCCCGGTTACTACGGTCTGGGTGCCGTGTTTGTGGACGTGAACGGCGACGGCAAACCCGACTTGCTCGTGGGCAACGACTCGACTCCTAATTATCTCTATCTGAACAAGGGCGACGGGACATTTGACGACGTGAGTTACGCCTCTGGTTATGCGCTCGACGAGGCTGGCCGCGAGACCGCATCCATGGGCATTGCGGTGGGCGACTACGAGAACAACGGCAAAGTGGATATCTTCAACACCACCTTCTCAGACGATTACAAGCCGCTCTACCGCAACGACGGCGATGCCAACATGACCGACATCAGCTACCAACTGGGCATTGCAGAGATTTCAGTTCCCTTCCTCAGTTGGGGCGACGCTTTCATGGACTACGACAACGACGGCTGGAAGGACCTGCTGATGTCCGACGGCCACGTCTATCCTGAGGCCGACAAGTACGCCTGGGGCACCAGCTGGAAAGAGCGTCCCATGCTCTTCCACAACATCGACGGCAAAAAGTTTGAGCCGGTGCCGGCTGTCGAAGGCACAGGACTTGCGGTGGTCATTGCGGGCCGTGGCATGGCCGTGGGCGACCTGTTCAACAACGGCAAACTGGACGCCGTGATCAACGTAATGGACGGCCACCCGGTGCTGCTGCGCAACGTAAACGCTGACAAGAATCACTGGCTGGAGCTGAAGCTGGTGGGCGGGCCCAAAAGCCCGCGTGACGCCGTAGGGGCTGTGGTTTACGTGACGGCCAACGGCATGAAGCAGCGCGCGGACGTGCTGAGCGGCGGCAGCTATCTCTCCAGCAACGACATGAGGGCGCACTTTGGCCTGGGGCAGGCAACTGCGGTAGATGCGATCGAAGTGCACTGGCCCAGCGGCAAGGTGGAACACTTCACCGTGCCTGGCGTGGACCGGATCGTGACATTAACGGAGGGATCGGGGAAATAGCTGATACCACATGAATGCACTTGAACTTTGTGCCCCACCCTCCCCAAACAAAACGCAGAGGGCTGGGGCACACGGCATTTGTGGGGAGATGAAGATCAAGCTAAAGCATTTTCACGGTTACTGTAAGCCGAAGCTGGCACACTCAAGTGGCGTTTTCCCCATGAAAACGCCGCCCTGCACAGCGCTCAAAACACCTCATGGTAGCTGTGAAAATGCCTTAGCCCAGCATTCCCGCCATCGATAAACATGTTTTGCTCAAAATAACCTTCCCTTGGCGCACAATGGTTTCAAATGGCTTCGGATGGACGTGTGGAGAAACCGTGCTGCACCGCCGGATTGCGAAACCATGAAAAATATCGCTGGAACTGAGCCCGGTCCGTCCCCCCGTGCACCACCCCTTACCCATTTCACTGTGAATCTGTGAAGGTGTGGAACTGAAGCATTCGAACGGCGTCGTAAAGTTTGCCATTTCCTTGCTGGAGTGTTTCAATAAAATCATTGAAACAGGGGTGCTCCACGATGTGGGGCTGAGAAATACCCTCGAACCCGATCCGGATAATACCGGCGTGGGAAGT
>VFSW01001373.1_pt1 | contig 37148 bp, 28 predicted proteins | sample 5358111 | NCBI WGS metagenome assembly VFSW01 (sample SAMN11554181, study PRJNA540505) | mine drainage metagenome | isolation source: sediment from site ElyBrook_90M | place: USA: Ely Copper Mine, Vershire, VT | collected 2017 | reverse complement strand
CGAAGACGGGCGGCGCGCCGAGAGGCGCGGACAGGACGGGAACGGCGCCCATCGACAACGAAAGGGGAAGAGGAACTCGCACGGCGCGGGCGGTTTGAGCCCACGCCGCCGGTCCGGGGATCGAGATCAGGTACAGCGCGGCGATCATGGTTCGGAACATGACCTCATGGTAGCCCGCGGACGCGATTTATCGAATAGTCCGACGGTCTACGCCGCGTCACGGTCAAATGACGATGAAGTGCCCGTCAGGCCCAGGGAACCGCCGGGCCTTTCGTCCCTCCGCTTCGGGAGCGGACGTTCCGCCGGGATTCAGCCCGCTCTCGGCGTCGATCGCCGGAGATACGCGGAAAAATCGGTCGGCTTCGGCAGGTAGGCTTCGTCCATCAGCGGCGACGAGATCAGGAAGTCCGCGGTCGCGCGGTTGCACGCGGTCGGGATGTTGTACAGGACCGCAATCCGCAGCAGCGCCTTCACGTCCACATCGTGCGGCTGAGGCTCCATCGGATCCCAAAAAAAGATGATCAGATCCACGCGCCCCTCGGCGATCATCGCGCCGAGCTGCTGATCGCCGCCGAGCGGGCCGGATTTGAGCTTCACGATTTCGACGCCCGCCATCGTGCCGCCGGAGTCGCGGCGCCGCATTTTCGCCAAAGCCTCCTCCACGAGTTTACCCGTCGTGCCCGTGGAGAGAAGCTTGTGCCTGTGCAGCAAGGACTGATTCCATTCCATCCACTCGATCATGTCGGCCTTGCGATTGTCATGAGCGACGAGCGCGATGTGCTTGCTTTTCTTCATTGGAGGGATCGCTTCAGCGAAACACGCGGCACGCGCCGCTCCACATCGGAGCGTCCTCGTCGCCGTCTCCGTCGATCCACTGCCAGCAGGCCACGGGGGCGTCGAACGCCAGGGGCGCGGAACGACCCGCGTCCGTGCGCGTGATTTCGGCGTCGAGGCGCGAGCGCGAGCCCGCGCCGGGCGCCGGATCGGCGGCATGGTCGGCGAGGCGATACGCCGCGCCGTCCTCGCCCGTCGCGGTATTCTCGGACGAACGAACCGGCTTCTTCTTCTTTGCGCCAACGGGGATTTCTTCTTTGACGCGCGCGACGCCGCTTTCAGAGCAAAGCATCCCGCCCGGAACGGCGCCGCGACGCTCGCCGCGGGCCGGCAGCAGGAGCCGCCCTTTCTCGTCGAACGAGCAATCGACGTAGTTGTCCACGGCCTCGCCCGAACCGATCACTCGGCAGCCGGCGGGAGTGCAGCGATCGATCTCCGAGCCTTGGAAGGCGTAGGCGGCACGAGCGGGAGCTTTTCCGGAACAGCTGTCTTCGATGAAAAGAAGTTCGCCTCCGCCGATCCGCGCGCACGCGCCGTCCGCGCACCAGAAAGTCCCGTCTTCGCTGGACGAGACGAAATCGCCCTGCGGCTTGTACACGCCTTGAATGTAGTTCGAGGAGCGCTGGAGAGGGACGCTCGACGCCTGACGGCAGGCATCCGGCGCGCAGTGCCAGCCCGCCTTCTCGTCCGATCCGTAAATGTCGCCTTTCGGGCCGGCGCTCAGGGGAAAAATCACGCGCACTCCGGGCAGCAGAAGGTCGCAGCGTCGCGCGGTGCAATATCCCGTGCCGGCCGTTCCGGTGAAGTAAAGCGCGCCGGGTCCGGCGGAAACGAGGACTTCCGCGCCCGAATCCAGCAGGAGGCGGCAGCCGGCGGCGGAACAGTATGCGAGGCGGCCGTCCAGCGAGGAGTGCAGGAACACGCCGCCGCCGACGAACGGCGGCGGCGGAAGCTCCTGGGCGTGCGGGACGGGCGCGGCGTCGCGCGCAGCGGATTCACGGACGTCTTGGAAGCCGGAACGCAGAAGATCATCGAATTCAACGGCGGCGGCGGCGCGCGGCAGCAGCGGCAGAAGCGTCAAGAGCGAGAGCGCCGCGCGGCGAAGAAGGGGAGCGTTCATTGGAAACACCTCGTGTGCGATTTTTATTCGCTTCATCATACCGAGCGATCCTACGCACCGCATCGCCGCCGCGTGAATTCCGAATGACGATATAAGTCCAAAAGTCCCGACGAAGGCTCGGGTCTAAGGACCTGCGCGGCTGGATCCGCGCGCGAAGAAAGGCGAGTTAGAAATCGTAGAATGACTCCATGCCCGCGTCGCCCGAGCAGGTCCTCAAAGACGTCTTCGGCTATCCCTCGTTCCGCCCCGGCCAGAAGGAGGTCATCGAGGCCGTGCTCGCGGGACGCGACTGCATCGGCGTGATGCCGACCGGCGCGGGCAAGTCGCTGACCTACCAGATTCCGGCCCGCGTCCTGGGCGGGGCGACCTTGGTCGTCTCGCCGCTGATCTCGCTGATGAAGGACCAGGTCGACGCGGCGGTCTCGGTCGGCCTGCGCGCGACGTTCCTCAATTCGAGCCTCTCGCCGGACGAGCGGCGCGCCCGCGTCGAGGGGCTCCGGCGCGGCGATTACGAGCTCGTCTACGCCGCGCCCGAGGGCCTGGAGGCCGGGGCCGGGGCGGCGCTGTCCGGAGCCAAGCTCGCGCTGATCGCCGTCGACGAGGCGCACTGCATCAGTCAGTGGGGGCACGACTTCCGGCCGGCGTACCGCAACCTCAAGGGGCTTAAGGAACGCTTCAACGCCCCGGTCCTCGCCCTGACCGCCACCGCCACGCCGCAGGTCGTCAACGACATCGTCGACCAGTTGTCGCTGCGCGAGCCCCTGCGCGTGCGAGGCTCCTTCTTCCGTCCGAACCTCCATCTCTCCGCGTACCTGAAGGCGGGGGAGAAGGCCGCCCCGCGCCCCGGGACCGTGACCGACACCAAGAACTCGATCCTGCGCCTGATCCGCGCGCGCGCCGGCGAGAGCGGCATCGTCTATTGCCTCTCGCGCCGCTCGGTCGAGTCCATGGCCGAGTTCCTGTCGGGCCGCGGCGTCAAGGCGCTCGCCTATCACGCGGGCATGGACGCGGCCGCGCGCGAGCACGTGCAGGACGCCTTCAAGCGCGACGACGCCGACGTGATCGTCGCGACCGTCGCTTTCGGCATGGGCATCGACAAGCCCGACGTGCGCTTCGTGATCCACCGCGACATGCCGCGCTCCGTCGAGGCCTATGTCCAGGAGGTGGGCCGCGCCGGCCGCGACGGCGCGCCCAGCGACTGCACGATGTTCTACTCGTGGGCCGACGTGATGAGCTACGAGCGCCTGACCTCCGACCTGGACCCGGCGCTGGCCAACTGGCATCGCGAGCGCGCGCGGGAGATGTTCCGGACCGTCGAGCGCCGGGCCTGCCGGCATCAGACCATGGCCAAGCACCTCGGCGAGGAGATGCCGCCGTGCGGCGCCTCGTGCGACGCGTGCGCGGGCCTGGACCCCGTCGGCGCCGCGCCCGAGGTGGCGGCCAAACGCATGTCCTTCGGCGCCCGAAGCGCGAGTTCCGAGGCGCCGTCCTCGGGAGGCTCGCCGATGTTCACCAAGCTCCGCGCGCTGCGCAAAAAGCTCGCCGACGCGCGGCGCGTGCCGGCCTACATGGTCTTCAACGACGCCTCGCTGCTGGCCATGGCCGAGCGCCGCCCGGTCAACGAGGACGAGATGCGCCAGGTCCCCGGCGTCGGCCCGAAGAAGTGGGTCGAGTACGGCGAGATCTTCCTCGCCGCGCTGCGCGACGGCTAGAACCGCGGAGCGCGGCGCTCTCGCACCGCGGCGATCCCTTCGGCGATGTCGCGGCCCTTGAACATCCGAGCCTGACCGCGCGCCTCGTGAGCGAGAAAGGCGTCCAGCTTCTCGCCGAGGCGCGTCTCGACTTTGAGGAGGCGCAGACTCTCAGAGGAACCCGCGGCGACGGCGCGCGCCAGCTCCCCGGCGACCCCGGACAGGTTCTCGGAGCTCGTCGCGCGGGCCGACGCGGCGCCCCAATCGAAAAGATCGCGGCCGCTGAAGAAGCGCCCGGTGAACAAAAGATCCCGCGCGCGAGCGTCGCCGAAAGCCGCGCGGGCGAGCGGCCAGGCCGCCATGCCGGGGTTGAGGCCGAGCTTCACGAAGTTGAAGCCGAGCCGAGCGTCGTCGCTCACCGCGCGAAGGTCCGCCGCCAAGGCGAGGCACAGGCCCGCGCCGACCGCCGGCCCCTGGACCGCGGCGATCGTGACCTGAGGCAGAGTCCGAATCGAGAGGAACGACCCGTAGAACCTCCGCATCAAGGGCGCGAGCCGCGGCGCCGGACGCGCGCGGTTCTTCTCGATGAAGGCCAGGTCGCCTCCGGCGCAGAACGCCTTGCCCGCGCCTTCGACGATCACGACCTTCGACTGCTCGCGCGCGACGCGACGCACGGCCGCGGAGAATTCCGCGGCCATCTCTTCCGAAAGCGCGTTCAGCGCCTCGGGGCGGTTCAGCGTCAGCCGCGTGACCGTCCCCTCGGTGCGCCAGGCGACCTGCGACATGGGCCGATTATACAAAGTGATAGAATCGCCGGGTGGGACGACTGAAAGACCTCGGAAAGAACTTGGAGAGGGGGGGCAAGAGCCTTCTGCGCGGAAGCCTGGTCAAGCTCCTGCCCAAGCCGCGCCGCCCAGGCGGCCCCATCGATCCGAAGGCGGTGCGCCGCGTGCTGGCCGTCCGCCACGACGCGCGGCTCGGCAACCTCCTTCTGCTGACCCCGGCCTTGCGCCTGATCAAGACCGCGTTTCCGCAGGCCCGCGTCGACGTGCTCCTCGCCGACAAGTACGGCGACGCGCTCAAGTTCAATCCCTGCGCTGACGAGATTATGACCGCGCAATCGCTGCTCGGGCTGCGCGCGCGCGGCTACGACCTCGCCTTCGACTTCTCGCCCCAGCACGCTTTTTCGCTGTCCAGCGCGCTCTGGACCGCCGCCTCCGGCGCCAAGCGCCGCGTCGGCTTCGACCGAGGCGACGCCGCGAAATTCCTCGACGACCTGGTCCCCGTGCCGGCCGAGCGGGCGCATGAGACGGCCAATCTCGCGCGCCTCGTGCGCCACGCCGCTCCCGGCGCCGCCCTGCCCCCCGACGCCGAGCTCCGCACCGAATGGCACTTCGGGCCCGGCGAGCGCGAAAGGGGATCGAAGACCTGGAGCGCCTGGGGCCTGGACTCGGACTCCGTCGCGCTGTTCCTCGGCGCCCGCGCCGAGAAGCGCCTGCCCGCGGAGTGGTTCCTGGAGCTGGCCGGGCATCTGCGCGCCGCCGGGCGCCGCGTCGCGCTGACCGGCGGGCCCGCCGAGCGCGAGCTTTTGAAGGGGCTGACGATCCCCGAGGGCGTCGTCGTCGCGCCCGAGCTGCCCCTGCGCGAGTTCGCCGCGGCGATCTCCAACGCGCGGGCCGTGCTCACCGCCGACACCGGCCCCATGCACCTGTGCGTCGCCGCCGGCGTGCCGGCCGTCGAGCTGTTCTCTCACACCGAGACTTGGCGTTTCGGCTACGCGCACCTGCCGGAACAGCGGGTGCTCGATACCGGCGGACGGCATCCGGCCGTGCACGAGGCCTGGTCGGCGCTGTCGGAACTCCTGGCCGCGCCGCGAGCCGAGCCCTAATCCAGGGGCTTGAGGCGCGCGAGATGGTCCTTAAGCGCGCCGTACGCCTCGTCGACGGTCGTCGAGCCGACGCCGCTCCAATCCGCGCTGACCGTGCCTCCGTGGCGCGCTCCGCGCGGCCGCCAGACGGCCTGCGTGTAGCCCTCGTAGAACGCGAACGTCGGCACGCCGAGCGCGGCCGCAAGATGCGTGGTCGAAGTGAGGCTTCCCGCGAGAAGATTCATGCGCTTGACCATTCCGCCGACGACCGCAAGCGAGGCGGCGGGCAGGACCGGCGCCGGGCGCGGCAGGGCGTCGGCGATCGCGCGCACCACGCCGAGCTCTCCCGGGCCGGCGAGGAAGAACAGCCGGAGCGCGGGGTCCTCTTGAAGGCGGCGGCACAATTCCGCCAGGCGTTCGGCGGGCCAGAACGCCGGAGGGCGGGTGATGTTGCCCGGATGGACGAGAATCCGGAACGCGCGCGGATCGGCGGCCCGCAGCGGCGCGAACAGGCGCTCCGCCTCGGCGTCGGCGTCGGGCGGGACGCGCAGCTCCAGGTCGGGGCCGTACGACGCGCCGATCGCCTCGGCCAGCCGCGCGTAGCGCTCCGACATGTGCTCGCGCTCCGTAGGCGCGGGAATGGTCCGATTGAAGACCTCCGGTCCTTTTTCTTTATCGAAGGCGAGGCGCACGCGCGCCCGCGCCGCGCGCGCGAGCAGCGTCGAGGTCTTGGAGAACGACGAGTTCAAATCCACGAGGAGGTCGCACGGCTCGCGCAGGAGGCTGCCGATCAGCTTGAGGTGCGCGCCGGCCTGCAGCGGACGGCCGAGGACCGCCTTCTCGTCGACGAACGGGATCAGCGGCAGGACCTGGACCGCGCGATGGCCGACGATCAGCCGGATGCGGGCCTTTGGAAAGCGCTTGCGCAGCGCGCGGAGGAACGGCGTCGCCACGATCACGTCGCCGATGCGCCCGACGTAAACGCAGGTGACGCGCTCGATCGGCGCGGCTCCGAGATCGATCCTCACGGAATGATTATATCAGTCCGACCGAAGACCGCGGCCCATCCGCAAAAAATCGCATGTGATCTTTGTCATTCCCCAGGACGCCTTGCCCGCGGCGCTTCGAGGGCGTATACTGAGCCTGCAGGGGAAACTCGGAGGCGTTCGTGACTCAGCGGCTGCGCGCGCTCGACGTTTTCCGCGGCCTCACGGTCGCGGGAATGATCCTCGTGAACTGCTCCGGCAGCGACGACGTCTATCGGCTGCTGGAGCACGCGCCGTGGCACGGGTTGACCTTCGCCGACCTCGTGTTCCCGTCATTCCTGGTGATCCTCGGCGTCTCGTCCGCGTTCTCCTTCTCGGCGCGGCGCGAACGCGGCCAAGGGCCGGGCGAGATCGCGCGCTCCGCGGCTCGGCGCGCGGCCGCGCTGTTCCTTCTGGGGCTTCTGATCAACGCGGTGCTCTATCGCGGAACCGCGGGCGTGCGCTGGCCCGGCGTGCTCCAGCGCATCGCGGTTTGCGCGCTCGGAACCTCGGGCTTCCTTTTACTCGAGCGGCCCGCCTTCGAACCCGCCGCCGCCGCCGCCCTGCTCGCCGGCTACTGGCTTCTGCTCGCGCGCGTGCCGGTGCCGGGGCACGGCGCGGGAGTGCTGACGCCCGAGGGCAACCTCGCCTCGTGGCTGGACCGAAGGCTGATCGGCGGCCACATGATGACGCCGCTTGAGGATCAGGAGGGGCTGCTCAGCACGCTGCCCGCGTTCGCCACGGCGCTGCTGGGCTTGATCGCGGGACGCCGGCTGCTGCGCGAGGGAACGGGCCGGCGCGCCGCGCTCCGCCTGGGCGCGGCGGGGCTGGGGCTCGCCGCGCTGGGATGGGCCTGGAGCTTGAGCTTCCCGTTCAACAAGCATCTCTGGACGAGCTCCTACGCTCTGGCCGCCGGCGGCTCGTGCCTGGCCGGGCTCGCGGCCTGCCTGCTTCTTTGTCCCGAGCGCCCCGCGCGCTGGGCCGGGCCGTTCGAGTCGCTCGGCCGCCACGCGCTGGCGGCCTACGTCGGGTCGGGCTTCGTCTACGGCGTGATGGAGTTCGTCTCGGTCCGGCTTCCCGACGGCAGAAGCGGGAACGTGAAGCTGTGGCTCGACGCGCATCTCTTCCTGACCTGGCTCCCTCCGCGCGCCGCGTCGCTCGCCTTCGCGCTGGCCTTCACCGCCGCGTCGGCCGCGGCCGCCCGCCGCGCTGATCGGCGCTAGGCCTTTCGACCTATTTGCTTCTAGGTCCGAGGGCACTCGCGGCCATGGGTCCTTGAGGCTAACCTCCCTAGGCCTGGGGATTCAACGGACAAGGAGCATCAAACGATGAAAGGATTCGCGCGACGCGGGACGGTCTTGATTCTGGCGGCGCTCGCCGCGGCGGCCGCGTTCGCGCGGCCGGCGCTGGCCGGCGGGAAGCATCACAAGAGGCGCCTCTTGGTCAGTTTTAAGGAGGGCACCAGCCGCGCCGAGCGCGAGCAGGCGGCCAAGGACATGGGGCTCACCATCAAGACCGACCTCAACTCGCTCCAGGTCTCGGTCCTTGAGGCCGCGGGAGACGTCGCCGAGCAGCAAGTCGCCAAGGCCCGCAATCACCCCAGCGTCGTGACCGTCGAGGAGGACGTGTACCGCAACTGGCTTCTCGAGTCGCCGGCCTCCTTTCAGACGACTCCTCTGCCGTCGGTGGAAAGCGTGCGCTCGACGCTGCGGCGGCCCCGGCGCGCTCCGCCGCCCGATCCCACACCCGCTCCCGACCACGGCGGCGGGGCGGGCGGCCGGACGCCTTGGGGCGTGGCGCGCGTGAACGCGCCGGCCGCCTGGCCGTCGGGCCAAGGTTCGGGCGTGAAGGTCGCCGTGATCGACACCGGCATCGACTGCACCCACCCCGACCTCCAGTGCGACTTCTCGGCGGGCACGAACATCGTTTCTCCCGGCTCGGATCCGATGGACGACAACGAGCACGGCACGCACGTCTCCGGCACCATCGCCGGACGCGGCAACGGCGGGCCCCTCGGGGTCGCGCCGAAGGCGACCCTGATCCCGGTGAAGGTCCTGGACGCGGACGGCTCCGGCAGCCTGTCCGACATCGTCGCGGGCATCGACTGGGCGGCGAACGCCGGCGTGGACGTGATCAACATGTCCCTGGGCGGCCCGAGCGGGAGCACGGCGCTCCAGCGCGCGGTCCAGAAGGCCCTCTCCTCGGGCGTGGTCGTGGTCTGCGCGGCGGGCAACTCCGGGCCGAGCCCGGACACCGTCGGCTTCCCGGGCGGCTATCCCGGCGTCATCGCCGTCGCGGCCAGCGACAAGAACGACGCCGTCGCGTCGTTCTCCAGCCGCGGCGACGCGGTCGCCTTCATCGCTCCCGGCGTGAACATCACGTCGACCGTCCCCGGCGGCGGCACCAAGGTCCTGTCCGGCACCTCGATGGCCTCTCCTCACGTCGCGGGACTGGCCGCGCTGGCCGTCGAGCGCGGCGCGAGCGGCCCGAGCGGCGTGCGCTCCGCGTTCGCCGCCGCGGCGTCGCGCCTGCCGGGCCTGGACGCGACCGAGCAGGGCTCGGGCATGATCGACGCGTCGAAGCTGCGCTGACCGTCAGTTCCTAAAAAAAGAGGCCGTCTCCGGAAAAGGAGGCGGCCTCTTCTTTTGCACCCGGAGCTACTCGTAGCGCAAGGCCTCGATCGGGGAGAGAAGGGACGCCTTGCGCGCGGGCCAGAAGCCGAAGATCACGCCCGTGCCGGACGAGAACGCGAAAGCGAGGACGATCGACTGCGGGGTCACGATCGCGGCCCAGCCGGCCCAAGCCGACATGCCGAAGGCGATGCCGCAGCCGAGAAGGATGCCGATGATCCCGCCAAGCGTGGACATCGCGGCGGCCTCGATCAGGAACTGGATCAGCACCGCGCGGCGCGTCGCGCCGATCGCCTTGCGCAGGCCGATCTCGCGCGTGCGCTCGGAGACCGAGACGAGCATGATGTTCATGATGCCGATGCCGCCGACGACGAGCGAGATCGCGGCGACGATGCCGAGCAGCAGCGAGAAGACTTGGGAGGTGCCGGCCAGGGCCGCCTGGATGTCGGCCATGTTGCGCAGCATGAAGTCGTCGTCCTTATAATCGGGCAGGCGGTGGCGCTTGCGGATCAGCGCCCGGATCGCGGTCATCGCGGCCGGCATCTGCGTCGGGCTGGCGCACTCGATGGAGATCATGCTGAGGTAGGTCATCCCGAGAACCTTCTTCATCGCGGTCCGCAGCGGAACGATGACGACGTCGTCCTGGTCGCGGAAGGTCGTCGATCCCTTGCGCGGCAGGATGCCGATCACCTTGAACTTGATGTGGTTGATGTTGATCGTCTTGCCGACCGGATTCTCGGCGCCGAACAGCTCGTCGACGACGGTCTGGCCGAGGAGCGCCACCCGCGCCATCGCCTGATCCTCGTCCGCCGTGAAGAAACGGCCGTAGTAGGGCTGGTCGTTGTGCATCTCGGCATACTCGGCGGCGCCGCCGGTCAGGTTCGTGCTCGCGTTCTGGTCGCCGTAGACGACCTGCACGCCGCCGCTGACCTCGCCCTCGGCCCTCGAGATGCCCGGGTCCGCGCGGCGGATCGCGGCCACGTCCTGGAGGGTCAGGCGGCTGAACGAACCCTGCGCCCCGCGCGCGCCGCCCTGCGCGATCGGCGAGACCGGGAAGAGCATCAGCAGGTTCGAGCCGAGGCTCGACAGGCGCTTCTCGACGGATTGCTGCGCGCCCTTGCCGATGGCGAGCATCGCGATGACGGCCGTCACGCCGATCAGGATGCCGAGCATGGAGAGCGCGCTGCGAACCTTGTTGGCGCGCATCGCCTTGAGCGCGGAGACGAAATTCTCGGCCAGCTCCTCGAAGCCGAGGGGGCGCGGCGCGGGCACTTCCGCGAGGCCGCCGCCGGCCGCCGCCGCGGCCTGCGCGCCGAAGGGAATGCGGGGGGAGAGGTTCGGCTCGTCGGAGACGATCAAGCCGTCCTTGAGCTTGATGATGCGCTTGGCGTAGGCGGCGATGTCGGGCTCGTGCGTGACCATCACGATGGTGATCCCGGCGTTGTTGAAGCCGACGAGGCGCTGGAGCACCTCCTCGGCCTGATCGGAGGCGAGGTTTCCGGTGGGCTCGTCGGCGAAGATCAGGCGGGGACGGTTGGTCAGCGCGCGCGCGATGGCGACGCGCTGCTGCTGGCCGCCGGAGAGCTGGTTGGGCGCGTGGTCGAGGCGGTCGCCGAGGCCGATTTCCTTGAGCAGCTCGGTCGCGCGCTCCGCGCGGCCCGGCTCGCCGGTGTACAGCATCGGCAGGGCCACGTTGTCGAGCGCGCTCGTGCGGGCGAGCAGGTTGAACATCTGGAAGATGAAGCCGATGGTCCGCGAACGCAGCGCCGCGCCCTCGTCGTCGGTCAGGCGCGAGACGTCCAGGCCGAGCATGCGGAACGAGCCCGCCGTGGGCCGGTCGAGCAGGCCCATGATCTGCATCAGGGTCGACTTGCCCGAGCCTGAGGGGCCCATGATCGCGACGAACTCGCCTTCCGAGACCTCGAGGTTGATGCCCTTCAGGACGTCGAGCTTGCCGCCGCCGACGACGTAGGTTTTGCGGACGTCCGACAGCTCGATCAGCGCGCTCAAGGCTTCTTGGGCTTCGGGGCCTGGCCGTTCGACGAGGCGTCCTTCTTCTTGGAGCCGCCGAAGCTCAAGGGGCTGGACTCGGCCGCTTTCTGTGGCACATACTTGCCCTGCGGCAGCAGCACCTGGTCGCCGGCCTGCAGGCCCTCGACGATCTCGACGGAGTCGTCGTTCTCGAGCCCGGTCTTCACCTCGCGCACGACCGTCTTGCCGTCCGAGTCCGGCGTCGGCGGCAGGGAGACCGCGCGCGTTCCGTCGGACTGGGTGCGCACCACGAACGAGGGCAGGATCAAGGTCTTGTCCTTGCGGGAGACCTCGAAGCTGACGTTGGCCGTCATCTGCGAGCGGAAAAAATCCGGAACGCGGTCGGGGCGGACCTTCACGCCGTAGGTGATCACGTTCGAGACGTTCTTGCCCTCGTAGAGGATGTCGAACACCGTGCCCTCGACCGGCTTGTTGGGATAGGCGTCGAGGACGATGCGCGCCTTCTGCCCCTTGTGCACGCGGCCGATGTCGGACTCGTCGACCTGCGCGTAGGCGATCAGCGCGTCGGCGAGCGCGTAGATGACGATCGTCGAGTCCACGGTCTGCCCGACGACGGTGTTGTTCAGGATCACGACGCCCGCGAGAGGGGAGACGACCGGGGTCGGCTTATAGTCGTCCTGCCACCGCGCGAACGCCTCGGGACCCTGCGCGCGGGCCGCGTCGAGGATGGCCGCGCGGTCGGTCGAGCTCATCCAGGCGAGAATCTGGCCGACATTGACCTTGTCGCCCTCGTCGACGAGAAGCCTCTCGATGCGCCCGCCGATCGGCGGCTTGACCTCGACGCGGTTCAGCGGCAGGATCGAGCCGGTGGCGTCCACCGTCTGCTCGATCAAGCCGATCTTCGCGACGACGGTCTGATCCTGGACGCCGCTCTTCGACGACCCTTTCGATCTCCAGAACCAAGCGCCGCCGCCGGCCAGCGCGACGACGACTGCAAAGGCGATGACTCGCTTCATCTCATTCTCCGAGTGCCCGGCCCAAGGCGCGATTCCACGCCGTCTCCGCGTCCATCGCGCTCTTCAAGGCGGAGATCACCTGGCTCTCCTCCGAGATGCGCTGGGAAGCGATCACTTCCCAGTTCGCGTAAATCAGCAGGCCCGACGAATATTCGACGTCGGCCTCGTCGTTGCGCTGGCGATCGGCCGTGAGCAAGGCCTCCTGAAGGCGGACCTGATCCACCGCGTCCGCGTACGAAGCCCAGGCGCTTTCGATCGCGGTCAGGCCGGAGACGCGAATGGATTCAAGATTGCGTCCGGCGGCGTCGAGGCTCCGGCGCGCGGCCTTGGTCCCATACCAAGTCGAGGTCGGGCCCGCGCCGAACAAGGGGTAGCTGAGGGTCAGCCCGCCCGTCCAGCCGGAAACGTTCGAGGGGAACTCGGAGGTCCCGAAGCGGTTGCGCGAGTAGCTGCCGACCAGGCTCGGCCACAGCGAGGTCTCCGCCTGGGAGACCGAGATCTCCGCCTGCCGTCGGGAGGCCTCCGCGACGATGACCTCCGGCTGGAGCGACAGGAGGGGGCTCAAGTCCGCCGGCCGGGGGAGCGGCTCGGCCGCGCCGAAAGTTCCCGACGCGACATATTCGGCGTAGTCCTCGCGGCCCAGGCGCTGGGCCAGTTCGCGCTGGGCGGCGCGCACGTCCCGCTCGGCGGCGACGATGGCCAGGCGCGCCTGCAGGGCCTGGGCGTCGGCCAGGAGCTTGTCGCCCTTGGCCTCCGTGCCCGAATCGTAGCGCAGCCCGATCATTTCCGCGTCGCGGTCGCGAAGGACGCTGACGAGCTTGGCCGCCTTCACGGATTCCTGCGCGAACAGCAGGTGCGAGAACGCCAGGCGGAGGCTTTGGCGCAGGTCCGCCGAGGCCTTGCGCAGGTTGGCCTCGCTGACGGACAGCGAGGCCGAAGCCGCGCGGATGTTTTGAATCGCGGACGCGCTGAAGAGGTTCATCGACGCCGACGCCCCGGCGCTCCAGCGGCTGACCGGATACGCGTTCGCGTTTCCTTCGTTCAGCGAATTGGAAAGCGACACCTGAGGCATCACGCCGTTGAAGGACTGGTAGAACGAGGCGCGGCTGGATTCCATCGAGAAGCGGGACGCCGCCAGGTCCGGGTTCGCTTCCTGGGCCGCGCTCACGCAGGCCTCCCATGTCATGACCGTCGGCTCCGCGCGAGCCGGGGCAGCCGCCGCGGCGGAGAGCAGGGCGGCGGCCCAGAAGCCTCGCGCCCTCACAAGGATAACCCGCTGCCTTCGAGGAAGAACAAGACCACGCGGTCGGACTCTCTCTCGAAGGCGCCTTCGCGGCCGTCGATGATGCGGTGCAGCGCGGCGCTGCGGCACAACCCGATGAAGGCGGAGGCGGCGAATTCGCGGTCGCTCAGCGAGCGTCCGTCGTCGCCCGAGGCCGCGGCGATGACCCGAAGAAGGAGCTCCTGGTTGGCGAGGTATTTCTCCTTCAGCTTCCCGCGCGAGCGCGCGCCGCAGTTCGGCATGCGCCCGCTCCCGCCGAGACCCACGAAGTCGCGGTTCCGGTCGAAATAGTTCAGCACCACCTTCGCGGCGGCGCCCAGCATCTCCTTGCCTTTGAGGCCGGTTTTGGCCAGGGCCGCGAGCTCGAGGCCCAGGCTTTCGGCCAGGTCGGAGAACGCGGCGGAGAAGAGTTCCTCTTTGTTCTTGAAGTGGAGAAAAAGCGTGCCCTTGGCCACGCCGGCCTTCTTGGCCACGTCGTCCAGGACGATGTCCTGGAAATCGCGCTCCACGAGGAGGCGGCGAGCCGCCTCGAGGATGTGGCGCTTCTTGGCGTCGGGATCGCGCACGACGGCGCGCGGGGTGGCGGGGCTCATTGGGTTTATGACTGACTGGTTAGTCATTATAGCACGGCGCCGATGTCCGGCGACGCGCCTTGAGACGCTCGCGCGCGCCGGATGTGTCGCGGCCTCCGGCCGCGTAAACGCAGCATGACCGCAATATTGCCGACCTTATCAAGGTTGTGCTACATTATCAAATCGCGTTTTTACCTCCCGCTTGAATAATCCCGGTGAAAGCCCTCCCTTGAACCGACTCCTGGCCGCCGCCGTCTTGCTCGCGCTCGCCGTTCCCGCGCTTTCCCTGCCGGCCAACCTCGTCGTCCGCGTCGCGGACTCCGCCGGCGCGCCGATCGCGGGAGCCAATGTCGCGGCGGTGGCCTCCCAATCCGGGCAGCCGCTTCCGGCCATCTCGACGGTCGGCGTGTCCAACGCCCTCGGCCTCGTCACGTTCGACGGCGCGGGCGGGCTCGGCTCCGCCGCGACGCTCACGACCGGATACGCCTATGTGGTCGTGGCCGCCAGCCAGAACTTCGCGCCCTCGATCATCGGACAGTTCTCCGGCAATCCGCCCTCGGTGACGGCCGCCGTTCCGAGCGCCGCGCCTCCGTCGATCACGATCACCTTGGCCGCGGCTCCCGCTCTCGGCGAGATCGACGCCCCGGTGACCGGCGCCGCGCCGAACGCGCTCATCTTCGGGCAACTCGGCCTTCAGGCCGGCGGCGGCGCCGCCGGCCTCGGTTTCGTGGGCACCGACGGCAGCGGCAGCGGGCTCCTGCGGTTTTTGGACGTCGCCTTCGCGAGCGCCGGCGTCTACAACGTCTCGGGCTTCGATCCGGTCTCGAATCGCACCATCGCGCAGCCGGTCAATCTCGACCTGAACGCGCTGACGACGCCGCTGAGCGATCCGGCCTTCACTCTTAATTTCACGAACGCTCCGCCTCCGGCCTCGAGCATCAATCAGGTCTCTCAAAACAACGGCAGCGTCTCGCTCAACGGCGTCGTCACCGACACCACCTCGGCGGTCCCGATCCCCAACGCCGCGCTCAACTTCTCGGGCCAGTGGGTCGACCTGTCCTCGCAAACCCATCAGGACAATCACTACGTCAACGCCGACCAGAACGGGGTCTTCCAGCTCTACGGCCTGATCCCGGGCGTGACCTACTACACGTCGATCAACGCGACCTGCAATCCCCAGAACGGCCGCTGCTATCAAGGCGTCCAAACGAGCACCATCCTGCCGCAGGGCTACGGATCGCCCCCAGGACCGAACGACTTCCTTTATGTGTCGACGTCCACGACGCTGCAGAAGCAGTTCCATTTGGCCGCGGCGGGCAGCATCGGCGGCGGCGGAACGATCGCGGTGTACGTCGTGGATCAGTTCGGCAATTCCATTCCCCAAGCCAACGTCAACATCGGCCCGGACAGCTCGGCCTGGCAGACGACGAACCTGACCTGCGCCGGCCCTTACACGGCAAACCCTGGGCTCGCAAACGGCAGCTTCAATGCGGCCACCGGCTACGCGCTGATCACGGGGCTGCCTCCCGGCAACTATGTGCTGCAGGCCTACGCCTTCGGCACGAGAAGCGTCTTCAACAGCGGAAACAACAGCGCTTCCTACCCGAATGCCAACTGCCCGGGGGGGGCGCCCTCGCGGCGCGTGGAGATCGCCACCACGACGGTTCCGGACGTGAACATCTACGACGTCTACGGCGCGCTTCAGGCGAACGTCTCTTCGATCACGATCAGCGTCATTGTCTCCACCGGCGGCACCGGCGCGGTGTCGGGCTCCGTCGCCTTCCCTTCCGCCGTCGACCTCTCCTCGAACCCGATCATCATCACGCTGACCTCGAACTGCATGGGCGGCGGCAACTGCGTGAGTTCCAGCGGCTACTGGGTCTTCAAGTCCTCCGCCCAGCCGGCGGCGTCCTCTTATTCGATCTCCATCGCGTCCGGCCTGATCTACCGCTTCAACATCCAATCGAACTACTGGGGGGCCGTCTTCCCCGGCGGCAACAGCAATCCCGGAAACCTTCAAGTGGATCTCACCCAAACCTCCTCGACGGTCATCCCCATCCAGTTCGTTCCCGCGGGACAGGTGCTCGGCTACCTTCACAAACCCGACGGCAGCATCTACGTGCCCGCGAATACAGGGAGTTCCGGTCCGAATGTCGGCGTCGGCCTCAACGGCAACGGCGGGAGCGGCTCGGGCGGCCAGATTGGAACCGACGGAAGCTTCGTCGTCAGCGGGGCCGTTCCCGGCGTCTACACCCTGAACGTCAACGTCGGCGGCGGGTCCTCGCAGAATTTCCCCTATACGACGCGCCAGCCGCCGCCCACGGTCTCGGTCACGGCCAACGCCGACGCCCACGTCGACGTCTATCTGGCCAACGCCGTGAACGTCCAGCCGGTCGTCCCCGTGGCCTGGCTGCCGCCCCTGACCGTCTTCACGGGCTGCTCGAGCCAAGGCAACAACTCCGGAGATTGCCCGCCCGAGACTTACTCCGCCTTCGCCTTCCCGCAGGGAGCCATCTTCAACACGACGCTCGTCGGCAATCTGATCAATGGAAGCGGAAGCGGGGTTTTTCCCTACAGCGTCGCCGTCGGCACCGGCACCCAGTGCAACAGCAACGCCTATCTCGCTTCGCCCGGCTTCTGCTCGGGCCCGCTGACCGTGTCCGGCCCGTCGGGCTCGGCCTACGACTTCTACCTGATGCGCACCGGCTCCTTCGACACGCAGAACTACGCCAACGACGCGCGGCCGTATTTCACCATCGAAAGCGCTCAGAGAAACGTCGTCGTCAGCCAGCAGGCGGCCACGACCCCGGAGCCCACCGCCTCGGGCTCGTCGGTCACGGTCCAGAACATCAACCTGACGCCCGCATCCTCTCTGGGCGCAATCCAGCAGGCGGTCCTGGCCGGAACGATCACGGCCTCGAACATGATCACACAGCGCCAGTTCCAGCAGCTGGGCGGGAACTTCAACAACTTCATCAATTACCTGCCGATCGCCTGGGTCTACGACTCCACCGGCGCCCTGAAGGCCTTCGGCGCCGCCGTCCCGCCGCCGGTCTCCTTCACGCCGCCGGTCAACGACAGGCTCAAGCAGTCGGTGGCGCTCGGGAACTACGCGCAGTTCCTCTCGGTGTTCAAATCGACCTCGGTGGGCCTGCCGGGCTACGAGATCCGCGGCCTGACCGCGGGGCAAACATACAGTCTCGTCCTCACCACGCCCAACTATCCGCCGTTTAAAACCACCGTCACGCTCGGCGCGGCGCAGTCGACCACCACGGTCGACGTGAACTTCGACGCCAACCCCGGGTCCGCCCTCAGCGGCGTCGTCCTCAGCACGAACTCCGCCCCGATTCCCGGAGCCCGGGTCACCATCCAGGCGCCCGGCTATCCGGCGGCGACTCTCACGACCGACGCGTCCGGCGCCTTTCAATTGAACGGCCTCGGCGCCGGGCAGTACCAGCTCCTGGCGACGGCGGCCGGCTACGCCCAGCAGGCGCAGAATCTCGACGTCACCGGCACGTCGCCCGCCGCCGCGCCGGCGTTCCGTCTGCCCCGTTCCAACGCCTCCATCATCGGGACGATCTACACGAACCACCCCATCTGTCCGGCGGGAGCCGTCTGCGCGGCTTTCGGAAAGACGGTCCTCCAAGGCGTCTCCGTGCTGGCCTACGACGACACGCTGAACGTTCTCGACCCCTCGGCCGTGCTCCCGCTCTACCGCGGCGTCTCGAACTCGAGCGGCATCTACGAGATCGACGGGCTTCAGACCGGCGACATCTACAAGGTCTTCGCGGAGTCGCCCGGCTACTACGTCCTGAATCAAACGACGCTGACCGTGACGGGGCAGGTGACCGGCTTCGACTTCGCGCTGACGCCCAAGCCTCTGGACGTGAACATCTTCGGCCACCCGACCGCGAACAACTACGAGTTCCAAGTCACGAACTTCTCTCAGTTCTCGGGCGGCCGCGCCTGGGTCGGCCAGTCGCCGTTCGTGATGACGACCTCGACCGATGTTTCAAGCTCGTTCATGCAGCGTCCCGACAGCTCGGGCAATCCGCAGATGCTGCTCGACTACCCGCTCGCCAGCCTGACGACCGGGCTCCAGTACGTCCTGCACGTCGCGGCCCAGCCCAACAACCCCAACCTCCCGATCGTCGTCAAGGAGGTCCCTTTCGGCCTCGGCCTTCCGAACAACACCTGCCAGGCCATCGACCGCGCCTTGGTGGGAGACGCCTCCAGCCTCAACGCCCAGGGGCTTCCCCTGAACCAGGCGCCGCTCGACATCAGCGGCGCCAACGGCTCGGGGCTGGCCCTGCCGGCCGGAGGCGTGATCCCGGCCCTGTCCACGTCGGTGCCCTCGATGTGCATGTCGAACACCGACGCGGCCTCGTCCCCTCAGGGGGCCGGCCTCCTGTCCGTCTTCAAGAGCACCTCGGCCTTCGCCAGCGGCATCTACTCGGTCACGCTCTCCAGCGTCAACTACACCGCGAAGGGCTTCAATCTGACCTTCGCCTACAATCAAAACGGCGCGGCGCTCAACGACCTGGCGGTCTATTCCTTCAACAACGCGCTCAACGAGTGGCAGACCGTGCCGGGCCTCCAGACGCTCAATCCGGTGCAGGGCACGATCTCGGTCAGCGGCCTGAAGAGCCTGGCCAGCGTCCTGAGCGTCGACAGCGTCGCGGGCAGCGGCCGCATGGCGCTGTCCGACGGCCGCAGCTACCGCCCGAACGCGGTTCCCATTCTCCCCGACGACACCGGCTTGTTCGCGATCCTGCGCCCGTCCCAGCTGAGCACCGGGACTTTCACGGGCAGCACGATCGTCGTCTACAACTTCCCGAACCCGTTCAACCTGCAGTCGAAGAACGTCCCGCTGAACACGACCGCCACCAACGCCTGCACCGGCATCTCGTCGCCTCAGGTCACGACCAACGGAACCGTGATCAAGTTCGAGGTCCCTTCCGGCACCAGCGGACACGGCGTCATCCGCATCTACACGTTGTCCGGACGCCTCGTGCGCAACCTCGACCAGGGCCAGGTCGTCGGCGGTTCGTGCACGTACACCTCCTGGGACGGCCTGAACCGCTCCGGCCAAGCCGTGGCCAACGGCGTCTATTACGGCATCCTGACCGTCGGCGGATCCAAGGCGAGCTCGGGGACGTTCAAGATGGCGGTCATTAAATGAGGCGCGCCCTCGCCGCCGGCCTGCTCTTTTCGGCCTCGGCGGCCGGGGCCCTGACGCTGGCCACCGGCGGCCCCGGCACGAGCGGCGCCGACTTCCTGACCATCGGGGTCGGCGCCCGTGCGCTGGCGATGAGCGGGGCCTTCACCGCCGTCGACTCCGGCGCCGACGCCAACGCGATCAACTGGAACCCCGGCGCGCTCGGGTACGTGGACAAGGCGGGCGTGACGGCGAGCTACAACTCCCTGTTCGTCGACGAGAACCAGGGCTTCCTCGGCTATGCCGCGCCCGTGAAGTCGGGCGGAGTCTGGGCCGCCGGCGTCAACTACTTGGTCGTGACCAACATTCCGCAGCGCGCCGGCGACAGCGAGTCGCCGGACTCGACCTTCAGCAACGGCAACTACGCCGCCACGCTCTCCTACGCGCGCAAGCTCGGCGACTCCGTCTCGGTGGGGGGGAGCCTCAAGTACATCCGCGTGGATCTGGCCAATCTCAAGGAGAACGCCATGGCGGTGGACGGCGGCCTCCTGGCCCAAACGCCCATCGAGAACCTGACCGCCGGACTCTCGCTGCGCAATTTCGGCACCGACATCGGGCCCGATTCCCTGCCGCTGACGCTGGCCGGCGGGCTCGCCTACAAGGCGTTCGGCTCGAAGCTCGTGCTCGCCACGGACGCCGACTGGCTCGCGACCGAGCGCGCCGGCTACTGGAGCCTCGGCGCCGAATATTGGATCTCCCCGAACCTCGCCGCGCGCGGTGGCTACCAGTTCGGCCAGGGCGTCAACGAACTGCAGAGCACCCTCGTCGGCATGAGCCTCGGCGTCGGGCTGAAGATCAGCCGCTTCACGATGGACTACGCGTTCCTGCCGTACGGCGACCTCGGCAACACCCACCGCATCACGCTGGGGCTGCGTTTCGAGTGAGGCCCCGAACGATCGCCGCCGCCGCCCTCGCGCTGCTCGCGGCCGCGTCCGTCTCGGCGCAGCAGGCCGAACTCCAGCAGCCCGGATGGAAGCTGCAGGGGGACGTCGACCTCATGGGCGGGCAGTATTTCTTCAACGGCAGCGCGGGGTCGCTCAACGGCTACGCGAACGCCGACGTCCAGCTCCTGCGCAACTTGTCCCCGGAAGCGGGGTTCTATGTCGACGCCAAGACCGCCTACACCGGCTTCAAGCAGGTCAACGAGCTGGCCGGCGGCGGAACGCTCTTCCAGCAGAGCATCGACAGCTCCGTCGAGGCCAAGTGGGTGCAGCGCTACGAGGACGGCTACAGCCTCAAGCCGCGCGTCGCCGTGCAGAACGAGCTCTTCCGCGAGACCACCGACGAGACGTGGGGGAAGGGCCTCTACGATTACTGGCGCTACGAGGCCGGCGTGGTCTGGGAGCACAAGACCCGCCTCGGCCTCGAGATTCCGTGGACCTGGCAGCTCTCCTACGACCTCTACTACACGCACTACCCGAACTTCACGTCGCTCGTCAACCAGTTCGGCACGGAGCAGACCGCCCCGACGCCCGGCTCGCGCATCCTCGACACGGTCAGCAACCAGATCGCCTACCGCAGCGAGTTCGAGCTGCCGAATTTCGTCAGCGCCTGGATTCTGTACTCGCTCTCCTTCATCAGCTTCACGGACCAGAAGGTCGTGCAGTCGCAGGGCCAGTTCCTCGGCACCAACCGCACCGACGACTACCAGAGCCTCAACCTCGGCGTCAGCAAGCGCTACGACGACTGGCAGGTCCTCGGCCGGGTGCGCCCGGTCGCGGCGCTCAACTTCACGCTCGCCGACCTGATGTCGAATCAGAACGATTTCAACGCCGATCCGGCCCGCCTCAAGTTCGTCGGGGCCTTCTACGATTATTGGGAGGCGCGCCTCGGCCCCGAGCTCGCCATGAATTTCCTCGCGTCCAAGGCCGTCGCGCGCTTCGGCGGCGAATTGGCCATGCGCGACTACACCGGGCGCCTGGCCCAAAACGCCGACGGCAGCTACGAGGGCGCCAAGCTCCGCCAGTTCACCGAGAGCGTCTTCGTCGAGGCCTCGTACCCCGTGTGGCGCAGCGTGGACCTCAAGTTCCGGGCCGCGTGGGAAAACACCAGCTCGAACACGTCCTACGAGCAGACCTACCAGTACAATTACCACGACTACAACTACTTCGCGGGGGCCGGATGGAAATTCTAGCCAAGCGCCTCGCCCTGGCCGCCGCCCTGCTCGCGCTCGCGCCGTTCGCGCGGGCGGAGGCGGCGATCGCGCTGATTCCGAACGGGCTCGTCGACGTGCGCTCGGGCCAGAACATGCCGTGGCGCCCCGTCGGCGGCAGGGAACTCGTGGCCGCGGGCCAGGAGGTGCGCACGCACCGCGACGCGACGGCCGAGCTCGTGTTTTCCGACGGCTCCCGCATCCAGATCGGAAGCTTCTCGATCTTCGCCATCGACAGGACCGACAAGGCCGAGACGGGCTTCTCGCTGAAGCTCGGCAGGATCCGCGCCGCCTTCGCCGGCCTCCTCAGCAGCCGCATCTCCATCCGCACCCCGACCGCGGTCTGCGCCGTGCGCGGCACCGTCTTCGAGCTCGGCGTCGAGAACAAGAACACCGAGGTCACGATGGCCGAGGGCGTCCTCGAGGTCAAGGACGACAAGGGCCGCCAGGCGGTCGTGACCTCCGAGGAGACCATGCGGATCGGCGCGGGAGGCCTGGAGCGCCCGCACATGCTGCGCCTCAACGACGGCCGCTCCCTGCCCGCCGTGCGCCCGTACGCGGTCCACCAGGAGATGGCGCGCGAATCGCGCCGCACCGTGCTCGAGGACATGCGCAACCGCGAGCTCAAGGCCAACGAGGCCCAGCTCGGCAAGGACGCCGTCGACGCCTTCGGGCGCCGCGTGCGCATCGAGGAATACGTCCTGCGCCCCGATCCCAAGACCTTCGAGCTCCTGTTCCTGAACCAGCGCGCGGGCAGCTTCAACTGGGGCCACTACGTCGAGAGCTTCGCCGCGCCGATCCCCAACGACCTGAGCCAGATCCCCGCCATCGTGGCGAGCGGCATCATGGCTCCCAACCAGCCCTCGAACTGGCTGAAGTCGCTCGAGTTCTACGCCACGAACACCGTCGACGCGGAGAAGGAGCTGTTCACCTACGGCGATCCCGTGCAGATCAATTTCGCGGGCTTCGGCAAGGGCGTCCTGTGGTATCCGTCGACCATCGTCGAGACCCAGACGCTGTCGGGCCCGGGCGTGCCCAACGGCTCGCGCGTCCAGTTCCAGCAGACCGCCGACTACAACATCAGCAACGCCGGCCTCTTCACCTGGACCCAGGCCGTCCAGGCGAAGACCGGCGTCGACAATCTCCAGCTCATGTACGCCGCGGTGCTGAACCCTTCGGACCCGAACCCCGCCAATCCTCAGAGCCCGGCCTCCGCTTCCAACGGACAGGTCATCTTCCTGAACTCGGCCGTCTACAACAACACGAACACGGTCTCGCTGATGCCGGGCGGCGCGAACAAGGCCGATCTGCTCCAATCCACGACTTACGCCGACGGCAGCACCTTGAGCGTCGAGAAGTTCCTGCTCAACGACGCGGGCAGCATCCTCGGCCTCGGCCCGACCGCCGCCGTCTTCGGCCAGAACGGCAGCTACAACGAGGAGATCAAGATCGACTCGAGCCTCTTCCAGGGGCGGAGCATCGACGTCCTGCTGGCGCCGTCCATCATCCAGCAGACCGGCCAAGGCGCGACCACGCCGGACAAGCTCTAGCGTGCCCCCGGCGCGGGATGGGCGCGCGGACTCCGCCGCGCTGAAGCCCGACGCCGCCGGCCAGGTTCCCCGCGGCGTCTGGATCCTCGGCTTCGTGAGCCTGCTCATGGACGCGTCGTCCGAGATGATCCACAGCCTGCTGCCGATCTTCATGGTCTCGACGCTCGGCGCGAGCGCCCTGGCCGTGGGCCTGGTCGAGGGCGTCGCCGAGGCGACGGCGCTGATCGTCAAGGTCTTCTCCGGCGCCCTCAGCGACTTCATCGGCCGGCGCAAGGAGCTCGCCGTGTTCGGCTACGGCCTGGGCGCGCTGTCCAAGCCCCTGTTCGCGCTCGCGGCGGGCGTGCACGGCGTCCTCGGCGCGCGCTTCCTGGACCGCATCGGCAAAGGCATGCGCGGCGCGCCGCGCGACGCGCTGATCGCCGACCTGACGCCCGAGCCGCTGCGCGGCGCGGCCTACGGGCTGCGCCAGTCGCTCGACACCGTCGGGGCCTTCCTCGGGCCGCTGCTCGGCATCGTCCTGATGCTGGCCTGGGGCGGGAACTTCCGCAGGGTGTTCTGGTTCGCCGCCCTGCCGGGCTTCATGGCCGTGGGACTCCTGATCATCGGGCTGCGCGAGCCGGCGCCCGCGGGGCCGGCGAAGGCGCGGACGCCGATCGACTGGCGCTCGCTCGGGGAGCTCGACGCCGCCTACTGGCGGATCGTGGTCCTGGGAGCGCTCTTCACCCTGGCGCGCTTCAGCGAGGCCTTCCTGATCCTGCGCGCGCGCCAGGAGGGGCTCCCCGACGCGATGGCGCCGCTGGTCTTCGTCGCGATGAACGTGATCTACGCCGCCGCCGCCTACCCCGCGGGACTCCTCGCCGACCGCCTGGACCGCCGCCTCCTCCTGGCCGCCGGCATCGCCGTCCTGATCGCCGCGGACCTGACGCTGGCGCGCGCGCCGGGCCTGGGCGCCGCGGCCGTCGGCGTCGCCGCCTGGGGACTGCACATGGGCCTGACGCAGGGGATCTTCGCGGCGATGATCGCCGACGCGTCTCCCGCGCGGCTGCGGGGCTCGGCCTTCGGCGTCTTCAACCTCGCCGGCGGCGGCGCGATGCTGGCGGCCAGCGCGATCGCGGGGCTCCTCTGGGACCGCTTCGGCTCCGCCGCGACGTTCGAGGCGGGGGCGGCCTTCGCCTTCGCCGCGCTCGCGTTCCTCCTCGCCGGAAAAAGCGAGGCCGCGAAAGCGCTTTGACGCGATCGCGGCCGTCGACGAATAACTGGGGTCCCGGGCTACGCGAAAGATAGAACGTTCAAGCTCTCCTTTCTATTGTCCGAATAGCGAGATCGCCAGGCTTTACGACGCCTGCCACCAGGTCCGAACGCGGACGCCTTCGCGCAGGCTCGATTCGTCTCCGCCGTGAACCAGCACCGAGTCCGCGCGGACCCCTTTCAGCCCGGAGAAGAATTTGAGCCCCTTGAAGCAGTCCGAGGAGATGGTCCGGCCGGCCTTGATCTCGATCGCGGTCATCCGCGTTCCCATGTCCAGCAACGCGTCGACTTCGTGCCCGGTCCTATCGCGCCAATAGTAGAGCGGGGGGCGCTCGCCGCGATGAACGAAAGACTTCAGTATCTCGGACACCGCGAAGGTTTCGAAGACGGCGCCGTAAAGCGGATGCCCCGCAAGATCCGCGGCGCTCCTGATCCTCAGCAGATGGCACATCAGCCCGGTGTCGATGAAATACAGCTTCGGACTCTTCATGATTCGCTTGGAGAAGTTGTTGTGGTAGGGCTGGAGCAAATGGACGATGGAACTCGTTTCCAGGACCGACAGCCACTCGCGGGCGGTGGGGTGCGAGATGCCGCAGTCGGACGCCAGGGCCGAGAAGTTGAGGAGCTGCCCCGACCGACCGGCGCAGAGCTGGACGAACCGCTGAAAGGTCGTCAGGTCGCCCACGCGCAGCACTTCCCGGACATCGCGCTCGATGTAAGCCGAGATGTAGGCCTCCAGAAAATCGGCGGCGTCGAGCTTCCGGTCATAGATCCGCGGATAGAGTCCCTGGAACAGGACGGCGTCCAGCTTCAAGCCGTGCGGGCGCTCTCCATGAGCGGGCCCATGATAGGACGAAGGGTCCAGCGGATGGGTTCCCAAAAGCTCCGAAAGGCTGAACGGCAGCAGCCGAAGATAGGCGGCGCGGCCCGCCAGCGATTGGCTGACCTGGGCCAGGAGATGGAACTGCTGGGAACCGGTCAGGATGTAGCGGCCGGGAGCGGCATCCTCGTCTACCGCGGCCTGTAGATAGGACAGCAGGTCCGGGGCTTTCTGCGCCTCGTCGATGATGACATCCGCGCCGTACTTGGCGAGAAAGCCGCGCGGGTCACTGACGGCGAAGTCTCGGTTGTCCAGGCTTTCCAGCGAGACGTATGAGTAGCCGGGAAAGGCCGCCTTCGCCAGAGTCGTCTTTCCGGACTGGCGAGGCCCGGTCAAGACGACGACCGGGAACTGCTTGGCGACGGAGGCCAGCTTCGGGGCGAGGGCTCTGCGGATCATGCCCTCAGTGTAGCGGCTAAATCTCTATTTGTCAAATTGAAGATTAAACCTTCAATTTGACATTACTCACTCGGCGGCGGCGTTCACGGCCAAGATCGAAGTCCTGGCCGCCCGCGAGCCGCCCGTCGCGCAAATCATAGCGATTCACTGATGCGCTATACTCGCTCGATGCGTCCCGTCCGATTCGCCCTCTTATTGATCATACTCACCGCCAGCTTGGCCCGAGTCGCGTTTATCGAGTCGCACTGGGATGAGGATGCCTGCATGGCAATCGGCTAGCTTTTATCAAAAGGCTGGCGGCTGTAGGCCGTCGTCGCCGCCGTACTTTACGCGGCGCGTAGCTGCTCCTCCGAGAACGGCCGAATCAGACGCCGCTCGCGCTTGGGGCGCTCGACTCTCCGCATGGGGTTGGCGACGATGAGCCCTTCGCGCTCCAGCCAGCCGAACAGAGTCCGCAGGATTCGATACGCGCTGTCGAGCGTGGCATCCTTCCAGCTCGACGCCTTCATGTCTTCAAGGAACCGCCGGATGATGTCGGCCCTCACGTCCGGAGGCTGCGGGTCGCCGTGCTTCGACAGCCACGCACGCCAGCCGTCCAGTCGGATCGCGTAGAGGGCTTGGGTGCCGGCCGCCAGGTTCAGGCTGCGGCAGCGCAAGGCGAATAGGCGCAAGGCCTGTCCCAGGTGAGGTCTTCCGGCTTTAGCGACGTGATGCCTGCGGCGTCCAGGTTCTGCTCCCTTGGATGCCCAGGTTAGCGCGGTCATGGGCCATTTCCAGGCCCAAAAGTGCGCCGCGCGTCTCAGGTTTGCTTGCGACGAGGGGTGAGTCTTCCGACGAGAAAGTGGGGTCCCTGGCGGGAAAATCTTAGAACGTGGCTGACGATGGAATCCGCGTCGTCGTTCACGTCCCGGATCGAAATCCTGGCCGCCCGGGAACCGTCCGTCGCCAAAATCATATCATTCCGATGAGTTGACTCAAACACGCCGGTTTCATGAAGACGCGCAGCAAGGAGGCGCGGCATCAGGAGCGCCTCTTGAACCATTTCTCCAACTCCACGACCCAGAACACCAGCGAGCTCAGTAAGACGCAGACCACAAGCTCGCCCGCGGACAAGGATTTCGTGCCGAGGGCCCTCTGAAGAGGGGGCACATAGACGACGGCCAACTGGCTCAGCACCGTCAGCCCCGCCGCCCACAGCAGAGCTGGATTCGTCAGGATTCCCATCCGGAACAGCGACTGCCGCTCGGAGCGAATGGCCATCACGTGGAACATCTGGGAGAAGACGAGGGTTGAGAGCACTATCGTGCGCCACGCGGGGTGCGCTGCTCGCCAGTGATACCAGCCTACCCCGAGGCAGAGCGCGGCCATGAGCAGCCCGACCCACAGGATATGCGGAGCCATCTCGCGGCCAAGGAGCCTCTCCCGGGGGCCACGGGGAGGCCGGTCCATGACGCCGCCTTCGGCCGGTTCGAGGCCGAGGGCTAAAGCGGGCAGCCCGTCGGTTGCCAGATTGACCCACAATATCTGAAGAGGAAGAAGCGGCAGGGGCATACCGAAGATTGGGGCCAGCAGCATCAGCCAGAGCTCGCCGGAGTTCGTCGCCATGAGGAACTTGATGAACTTCAGGATGTTGTCGTAGACGACCCGGCCCTCCCTCACCGCTTCCACGATGGTGGCGAAGTCGTCATCGAGCAGAACCATCGCCGCAGCTTCTTTAGCCACGTCCGTGCCCGCGATCCCCATCGCCACGCCGATGTCGGCCTTCTTGAGAGCCGGAGCGTCGTTGACGCCGTCCCCGGTCATCGCGACGATGTGCCCCTGGTTCTTGAGGGCCGTGACGATCTTCAGCTTGTGCTCCGGCGAGACACGCGCGTAGACGGAGACCTCCTCGACGACGCCCTCGAGCTCCGCGACGGACATTCGCGCCAGCTCCTGGCCAGTCAGGACTCGATCTCCGTCAGAGATGCCGAGGCCCCGGGCGATGTTCGCGGCGGTGAGCGGATGGTCTCCCGTGATCATGATCGGACGGATGCCGGCCGCGCGGCAGGTCTTGACCGCCGCCGCGGCTTCGGGACGGGGTGGGTCGATGAGTCCCGCCATTCCGATGAAGATCAGGTCATGGTCGGGGTCCGACTCACCGGCCTCTCCCGCGCTGAAGCGGAAGGCGCCCCCCAGCACGCGCAGGCCCCGGCGGGCCAGGTCGTCGTCGGCCTGAAGGATGCGCAGGCGCAGGGGCTCCGTCATAGGTTCCGCGCGTCCCTCCAGCCAGGCGCCGGAGCATATCGTCAACAGCTGGTCGACCGAGCCTTTGGCGAAAACCGCGCGGGTCGTCCCGGCGGGTAAGACGTCACGAAGCGTTTCCGGCAGCGTCCCCGGAGCGAGCGAGTGAACCGTGATCATGCGCTTTCGCTCGGAGCTGAAGGGAATCTCCCGGATGCGGGGGAATATTTTATCCAGCTCCGGCTTGGGCAGGCCGAACGCGGCGGCGGCGACGACCAATGCGACCTCGGTCGGGTCCCCCATCGCGCGCGGGCGCCCCGTTGCGTCGGACGCGTCCTCCAATGAGGCATCGTTGCAGAGCGTCCCCGCCGTCAGTAGAAGCGCCAGCGCGGGATGCTCGGCGGCAATCGCATGGCCCTCCGCGGCGAGGTCCACGCGGCGGCCGTCGACGTCGAGGGTGGTCACCGTCATTCGATTCTCGGTCAGGGTCCCGGTCTTGTCGGAGCAGATGACCGTGACCGAACCGAGCGTCTCCACGGCCGCGAGCCTGCGGATCAGCGCGTGCCGCTTGAACATCCTCTGCGCCGCAACCGCCAGAACCAAGGTCGCTACGGCCGGCAATCCTTCCGGGACCGCGGCCACCGCCATGCTCACCGCGATCATGAACATGAGGCGGAAGCTCTCTCCCCGCAGGAGCCCCAGGAGGAAGAACGCCGCCGCGATGACCACGGCCACGATCGCGAGAGTGCGGCTCAACTGCTCCAGCCGGCGCTGAAGCGGCGTGGGCTCCCTCTCCATGGACGAGATCGACTCCGCGATGCGGCCAAGCTCCGTGCTCATCCCGGTCTCGGTGATCACGGCCAGGCCTCGACCCGCAGCGATCTCGGTACCCATGTAGACCATGTTGACGCGGTCGCCCAGCGGCAGTTCTGCGCCATGCAGCGGCCCCGTCGTCTTCTCGGCAGGAGCGGATTCCCCGGTCAGGCTGGCCTCCATGACCTTGAGGCTCGCGGCCTCGAGGAGGCGTCCGTCGGCGGGCACTTTGCCGCCCGCTTCAAGCAGGAGGACGTCTCCGCGCACGAGTTCTCGGGCCGAGAGTTCCTGGGTTCGTCCGGACCGCCGAACCTTGACGGTGGAGACCGCCATCCTCTTGAGCGCATCGAGAGCCTTCTCGGCCCGATAATCCTGGAAGAATCCCAACGCCACGTTAAGAACGAGGATCGCGGCGATGGCGACGGCGTCGTGAAGGTCACCAATCCAGGACGAGACGACGACGGCAACCGCCAGCAGGACAACCATGCTCGAAGCCAGTTGCTCGCGGAGCATGCGCCAAGCGCCCGGGGAGTGGCTCTCGATCAAGACGTTGGGCCCGTCGGCGGTCAGGCGGCGCGCCGCCTCGAACACGTCGAGCCCCGCCTCCATGTCCGAGGCCAGTGCGGTCGCGACTTCATGCGCCGGCCTTGTGTGCCAGAGGTTTGTCATGGGGCTATTTCGCGAGGCTTCGTTCTTGGACGATGTCGGACTTATACAGCGGAGAGAGCGGGACTCCCCCGCGCCGCATTATTGTATGAAGCTTGGGCGCACAACTTAGAACTTAAAAAAGAAGGCCGGGCCCGCGGAAAACGCTGGCCCCGCCGTCGCCGAAGATATGGGGTCCCGGGCGGGAAAATCTTATAAAGTGGCTGACGATGGAGTCGTGGGCCACCTTCAAAAACCCGATGGAAGTCTTAGCTGTCCGGGAACCGGCCATGGCTGGAATTTTGTGGCAGGCTAACGACCCCATCTCATAACGGCGAGCGCGCCCACCGTATTCGGAATCGCATGGAGAAGAATCGAAGGCCCGATGCTGCTCGACTTCTGACGTAGCCACCCAGCCATAAGTCCAAGCCCCAATGGCAAGGCGATTACTAAAAACCAAAGGTGTGGGGCGACGAGTAAAATGAGCAGATGGGGAAGCATGAAAATACCTGCCTGGAATGCATTGGCTTTCCAAAAAGAGAGCCGTCGAAAAAATATTCCGGCGATGAGCCCCCGGAAAAGCAACTCCTCAGGGAAGCCTGTGGCGACGACTCCGTAGGCGATAACACTCGCTACAATTTGAGGTGTGGGAGACGCGCCGACAAACGGAGCGAGCATCGAACCCTTGAAGCTGCTCGTCAGTGACGATATTCTGATCACGAGAAGACTGAGGGGCACTGTCGCAGCCAACGAGTAGCAGTAGGAACGGCCATCGCCAAGTTCCAAGCCGAGCCTGCGCCTCATTTCAGGCAGCGACGTGCGAAAACGCCACCGCAAGAACGCCCCGTATATCGCGACCGGCAAACCGAGCCAGAGCATATTCTGCACGGCCTGCGAGAGACTCACAATGAGCGTTAGAACAAATAAAAAGCGGCCACGAAAGCAGAATCTGCCCTCGCGGCCGCTTTTTTAGATTTGGGGTGACCGAGGGGACTTGAACCCCCGACCTCCGCGTTCACAGCGCGGCGCTCTAACCAGCTGAGCTACGGCCACCAGCGGGTACGATTATAGCAATTTCCCGGCGAAGGACCCGTTCTCGCGGGATAGGCCCTTAGGCCCAGATCAATCCGGGCCCCGGGACCCTCGTGACCCCTCCCGCAGACGCCTATACTGGAGTCGTGAGGGAACAAACCATGAAGACGACCAACGTCTCCGCCGCGGTTCTGGCCGCCCTCCTGCTCGTCACCCCTCCGGCCGGCGCCGCCTCGAAGAAGGCCTCGAAGAAAGCCGCCCACAAGTCGAACCCGGAGGCCCAGCGCCTGATGGCCGAAGGCCTCGGCGACCTCCAGCGGGGGGAGTACACCGCCGCGATCACGAGCCTGAACAAGGCCGTGCGCAAGGAAGGCTCGGTTTCGACCTATTTCCTGCTGGGCTGGGCGCACTACCAGCGCGGCTTCAAGCAGGGCTCCGTGGAGACGGCCGACCGCGACGACGCGCAGTCCGCGATCGACGCCTACGGCATGGCGATCTCGATCGACCCCAAGCTCAAGGCCCTGCCGGACGCCTCGCGCCTGTACTTCAGCCTGGCGCTGTGCGACGAGGCCGTCGAGTCCAACGACAAGGCGCTGGAGGCCTACAAGTCGGCCCTGCGCCTGGCGCCGAACAAGGCCCTGATCCCCCTGAATGCCGCCCGCCTGCGGCTCAAGATGAAGGACGAGGACAAGGCCATGTCGAACCTGACGATGGCGATGGACAAGGCCCGCAAGGCCGGCCAGGAGAACGCGCTGATCGCCGCCGTCGAGCGCGACCCGGCCTTCGCGCCGATCCTCGCCAACCGGGCGATGCGCCGAATGCTCGGCGTCGCGGCCCCGGCCCAGGACGGGACGATGGTCGCGACCAACGCCGACTTCCGCGGCGAGGAGATGCGCGACTCGGTGCGCGACACGCCGGCCCGCGCTGCGGCCCCGGCCCAGGATCCCGCCGTGCTCGACAAGATCGCCGCGGGCAACCTCGAATTCAAGTTCCGCCGCTACCAGAACGCGGTCTCCGCCTACAACGAGGCGCTGGCGATCAACGCGCAGCGCACGACGCTGACCGTCGATCAGGTCGCCGGGCTCTACGAGAAGATCGGCACGGCCTACAACAAGATCGGCCAAGCCGAGCAGGCCGTCCGCTCCCTGCAGAAATCGCTCCAGCAGAATCCGATGAACGCCGGCGCCCACTACCAGATCGCCCTGGCCTACGCGATGTCGGGCAAGACCGCGTCCTCGCTGCACGCTTTGAAGGAGTGCTTCGCCTCCAGCGGCGACCCGGCCGAGCTCCGCCGGCTGGTCCTGCTCTCCAAGACCGACGTCGAGCTGGAGGCCGTGCGCGACCTGCCCGCCTACCGGCAGGTCCTCGCCGAAGTCGCCGATCGCGTCGCCCTGCGCTGAAGTTGCTATAATGACGACGTGCCCTACTCGCGCCGCGACGCCCCGAACTGCGACTGGTGCCCGTACAAGAAGAACTGCTTCTACGAGCTCCTTGGCAACAAAGACGCCAAAAAAGCCTGGCGCGAGATGCGCCTGGCCAACGCCTTCAAGCGCGGCGAGGTGATCTTCCACGAAGGCTCCATGCCCCAGGGCGTCTACGTCGTCTGCACGGGCAAGGTCAAGATCTACAAGTCGAGCCGCACCGGACAGCAGTTGACGACCCGGGTCGAGTCGCCCGGCGATCTCCTCGGCCAGGTGACCCTCCTCGCCAACGAAGGGCCCTACACCGCCACCAGCGAGGCGCTGGAGCCGAGCGTCGTCTCGATGATCGACGCCAAGAGCTTCTACGATTTTCTGAGCCGCTTCCCCGTCGGGGCCATGGCGCTGATGCGCGAGCTGTCGCGCGACGTGCGCCGCGGCGAGAACAAGGCCCGCGACATCGCCTTCAAGCCCGCGCGCGGCCGCCTGGCCGACACGCTCCTGCGCATGATGGTCTCCAAGAAGCCGTACCCGCTCGTCGCCGGCATCAAGCGCCGCGATCTGGCCGAGATGGCGGGCCTCACCATCGAGACGACCGTCCGCCTCCTCAAGGACTTCGAGGAGCGCGAGATCCTGCGCAAGAAAGAGAAGGACCTCCTCATCATCAGCGAGGAAGGCCTGCGCGCCCTCGCCGGCTCGGCCGCCTAGGCCCTCCGCCCTTCCTCCACGGTGCCCGACGGCCCGGAGGCACTGGGCCCTTTGACCCAGATCAATTGAGTCGCATCAAGCCGCCGGCTTGACGACTCTCATTCAGGCCGGCCGCGCCTTCGCGCTACACTGTTGTTGCCGCACACGATTTCGACAACAGAAAGACACGGAGAAAGAAAATGCTCAGCCTGATCCTGACGCTCGCGATGGTCCCCGCCGCTCCCGCCGCCAATCAGACGTCCCAGATCACGACCTGCCAGATGCCCAACAAGTGCGTGTCCGAGCCGGTCGCCCAGGTCCACACCTGCGTGTGGCCCCACGTCTGCGTCGAGACCGCGCCGGTCCTGCCCGTCCTGACCGCCCAGGTCACGACCTGCCAGTGGCCGCACACCTGCGGCGCGAAGTCCTAAGCTTTCGGACCAACCACCAGGGACGTCGAGAAGGCCCCGACCCCTCGGGGCCTTCTTCTTTTTAGGTGTTGAAGAGGCGGTCGCCGGCGTCGCCCAGGCCCGGGACGATGTAGCCGTGCTTGTTGAGGACCGCGTCCACGACGGCGGTGTAGACCGGCACGTCGGGGTGGTCGCGGTGGACGCGGGCCACGCCCTGCTTGGACGCGAGCAGCGTCAGCAGGGCGATGTTCCTGGCGCCGCCGGTCTTCAGGATGTGGATGGACTCGGAGGCCGAGCCGCCCGTCGCGAGCATGGGGTCGCACAGCACGACGAAGTGGTCGGCGATCTTCTTGGGCAGGCGGACGTAATAGGTCACGGGAGCGAGCGTCTTCTCGTTGCGGTACAGGCCGATGTGGCCGATCGCGGCTTTCGGCGCGAGCTCGAGAAGCCCCGGGATCAGGCCCAGTCCCGCGCGGAGCACGGCGACGAAGGTGAGCGGCTGGTCGACGACGACGGCCGGAGCGGTCGTGAGCGGCGTCCGCACGGTGGTCTTGCGCGTGCGCACGTTCTTCAGGACCTCGCAGCCGATGAGGTTGCCGACCTCGGCCATCAGGCGGCGGAAATCCTCGGGCGGGGTTCTCTTGTCGCGCAGGGCGGCGAGCTTGTCCTGGACGAGGGGGTGATCGCTGACGAAGAGCTTGGGCATGTCGCCTCCTGATTATCGAAGGACGTCGATCACGAGCGGCGAACGGCGCGGCGCTTTCGCGCCGATCTCCAAAGCCGAGAAATATTCCTTCTGACCCGCGTTCAGGCGGACGGCGTCGGCCGCGTGGATCACGGCGAGGGTCTCGCCCTTGCGCACGCGGTCGCCGACCTTCTTTTCCAAGACGAGGCCCGCGCCGTAGTCGAGCGCCTGCTCCTTGTAGGCCCGGCCCGCGGCGATGAGCACGCCCGCGCGGCCGATCTTGCGCGCGTCCAGGCGCGCGACGAAGCCGCCGCGCGGCGCGGCGATCTTCCGAGAGAGCTTCGCTTTCGCGAGCCGATCGGGATTGTCGATCACGCGCGCGTCGCCGCCCTGCGCCTTCACGATGTCGCGGAAGAGCTTGAGCCCCGAGCGATCATTGATGCGCCCGCGCATCATCTCCGCGCCGCGCTCCGCCGATTTCGAAAGTCCGGCGAGCTTCAGCATCCAGCCGCCGAGGACGAGGGTGCATTCCAAGTAGTCCGGGGCGGTCTCGATCCCGTTCAGAATCTCGAGGGCCTGACGGACCTCCAGCGCGTTGCCGACGTAGCGGCCGAGCGGCTGCTCCATCGCGGTCAGCACGGCGACGGTGGGGATGCCCAGGCCCTTCGAGGTCTTGACCAAGGCGCGCGCGAGCTCGCGGGCGGAGGCCGCGTCGCGAAAAATGGCGCCGGAGCCGACCTTCACGTCCAGGACCAGGGCGTCGAGCTCCTCGGCGGCCTTCTTCGAGAGGATCGAGCCGACGATGAGCGGGCGCGCGGGCACGGTGGCGCTGGCGTCGCGCAGGGCGTAGAGCGTGCGGTCGGCGGGAGCCAGATTCTCGCTCTGGCCGAACAGACACGCGCCGAGGCGCCGCATCTGGGCGCGGATGCGCGGCAGGGGGAGGCGGACCTTGAAGCCGGGGATGGACTCCAGCTTGTCGAGCGTGCCCCCGGTGTGGCCGAGACCGCGCCCCGACATCATGGGAACGGCCAGGCCGCACGCCGCGGCGAGGGGAGCCAGCGCCAGCGACACGCCGTCGCCCACGCCGCCGGTCGAGTGCTTGTCCGCCTTCGGGCGCGAGAGCTTTCCCAGGCCGAGCGTCTCGCCGGAGCGGGCCATCGCGCGCGTGAGCGCGACGGTCTCGCCCTCGTCCATGCCGCGGCAGGTGACGGCCATGAGCCAGGCGGTCAGCTGGTAGTCGGGGACCAGGCCGGTCGCCGCGGCGCGCGCGACGAACTGGAGTTCCTCGGGCGTGTGCCGGCCTCCGTCGCGCTTCTTCGCGATGAGGTCGAGAAAGAGCATCGAAGGCCTAGAGCGCCTTGATCAGGTCGGTCAGGACGACGCGGAGGTTGTCCGACACCTTCGCGCCGAGCGCGAGGACGTCGCCGTGGTTCTGGATGGCGCCGGGCAGGCCCGCCGCCATGTTGGAGGTCCACACGAGCGCGGCCGTGGTCAGGCCCATCTGCCGCGCCGGGACGACCTCGGGCACGACGGACATGCCGACCACGTCGCCGCCCATGGAGCGGAAGGCGCGGATCTCGGCCGGCGTCTCGTACGAAGGCCCGCCGACGGCGAGGTACACGCCCTCGTGCGCCGGGGCCTTGTTCTTGCGGCACACCGACAGCATGATCTTGCGGATGCGGGCGTCGTAGGCCTGGGTCATGTCCGGGAACATGGTTCCGAACTCTTCTTCATGAAACGCCCTCAACGGATTGCGGCCCATCAGGTTGATGTGGTCGGAGATCACGGTGAAGTGGCCGGGCTTGATCTTCTCGCGCATGGAGCCGACGGCGGCCGTCACGATGAGCGACTTGAGGCCGAGGTACTCGAGCGTGCGCACGGGCAGCGCGATGGACTCCATCGCGTGGCCCTCGTAATAATGAAAGCGGCCCTGCATCACGGCCACGTTCTTGCCGCCCGAGCGGCCCAGGATGAGCTTGCCCTCGTGGCCGGGCACGGTCGTGCGCGGGAAGCCGGGGATGTCGTTGTAGGGGATGATCCGCGTCTTGTCGAGAGGGGGGACGGCCTTCGCCAGGCCCGAGCCCAGAATGAAGCCCACGTCCGGCCGGAAATCGGGGGCCTTCTTGCGGATGTACGACGCGGCCGAGCGGATCGAGTTGACGTAAGTCTTGATCTTCATGAGTGGGGAGATTCTATCACATCGGCCGATGCGGGGTCGGCTTAAGAAGCGTCAGCGGAATTTCACGATGTCTCCGGTCGTCATGCCGTCCAGCACCGGGGTCTGATCCCGATTCTGGCGGCTGGCCGCGTCCTGGACTTTCGGCTTGAGGTAGCTGAAAAGTCCGCGCGGCGTGACCGAGCCGGAGGCGTCTTGAGCCGCGCCGTCGAGGCCCTTCAGGAAGTAATAGGTGAAAAGCCCGTGCCCCTGCTCCTTGAGCGTGCTCGTGATCTCTTTCGGCGAGGCCGCGGCGAACAGCATGATCTTGCCGCCGCCCGCCACCGCCATGTCCGCGTTGTTGACCAAAGGGCGGCTGCCCTCGGGCAGAAGCGAGCGGCCGCCCGCGCCCGAAAAACACGAATCGAGCGCGACGATCACCTGCTTGACCTTCAAGGCGTTCAGGTCGGCGTAAAGCTTCTTGACCGGATAGCCGGTCTTGTCGAGGAAATTCGGATTTCCGTCCCAGGGGACAAGATACGCCTGCCCGGATTCAGGCGCGGGAGCCCCGTGACCCGAAAAATAAAAAAAGACGCGGCTGTCGGCCTTCACGTTTCGAGGCAGCCAATCCTCGAGATAGGCCTCCAGCGAGGAGCGAACCGCGCGGCTGCCCGCGAGGAACTTGACGTTGCGTTCCGGATAGCCGAGAGCCAGCAGATGATCCCGCATCGCCTGCGCGTCGCGCTCCGCGAACTGCGCGTCGGGCAGATCGTTGGAATACTTCTCGATGCCGACGACGATGGCGAAATCGTCGGGGTTCTCGGCCAGATGGTGCTTCGGGCTGTCGACATCGGAATGCAATCGCTCCGGCGCGGCGGCCGACGCGGTCTCGATTTTTTTCTCCGCGCCACGGCGGGTCCGCGCGTACTCCAGAAGTTTGGGCGACGACAGCAGGCTGGCCTCCAGCTCTTTTTGCGCCTGCTCGGCGGCCAGCCCGGCCGCCTCCCCGATGCCGGCGGGCGACCAGAAAATGTGCGCGGGGCTCGCCCCGTGACCGCGAACGGTGTCGATCTCTTCCTTGGAGGGGGTCGTTAGAATGAACGCCGCGTCGAATTTCTGGTCGTCGTAGCCGATCGGGAGCTCGTCGTGAATATCGACGACGACGATGAGGTCGGCGCCCGACGCGTCCTCGCCGGGCCTGATCGGGATCGTCGACTTGAAATTTCTTTGGAGGATGGCGCTGAAGCCGAGAAAGAGCTGGTCGGCGTTGACGTTGACCTTGTGATGGGCGTCGGCGTCCACCTCGCGCGTATACTTGATCGCGTTCCGGGTGTTGTCGGAGGTGAGCACGGCGGCCACGAGATTTTTATACGGCGAATCGGAGGACGCGCGAAGGCTGTCGAAGGGATCGACCATCTGCGGAACGACCGCCCTGACGCAGCCGCCAAAGGCAAGCGCGGGCGCCAGCAGCAGCAGAGACTTCAAGTGCGCCTTCGCGCCGTTCATGAGCATGGCTCAATTATATCTTGCCGTCGAGCTCGAGCGCCACGAACAGTCTTGTCTCACGCAAGATGAGCCTGAAGAACCGACCGTTTCTCATGCAAAAT
>VFSW01001372.1_pt1 | contig 37160 bp, 32 predicted proteins | sample 5358111 | NCBI WGS metagenome assembly VFSW01 (sample SAMN11554181, study PRJNA540505) | mine drainage metagenome | isolation source: sediment from site ElyBrook_90M | place: USA: Ely Copper Mine, Vershire, VT | collected 2017 | reverse complement strand
CTCAGGCCCGCCCACTCCGTCTGCCCGCCCAGGATGGCGTGCATCAGGGGGCCGAACTCGTGGAAGTAGGTGACCACGTCGCTGTACTGGAGCAGGCCGGGGTCGCCGGCATCGGCACCGGAATCGTCACCACCGGGAAAGTTGCAGATCAGCGCGGCCTCCGGTAACGCGCGGCCACTGACCCCGGTGACGATGGGCGCGGCGGAGAACCATTTGTCCTTGCCTTCGCGGGGGTGCATGTCGAGATAGAAGCGGCCCACGTTGCGGCCCGCGTCGTAGACCTCGAAGACCGAGACCTCCGGGTGCCAGGCTGGCGCGTCCGTGGGGCGGAATTCGATTTTGAAGAGTCGCGCCGCGGTTTCCAGCACACCCGCCTCCACCTGCGCGTAGGGAAAATAGGGCCGCACGGATTGCGAGTCGAAGTCGAAGGCCGAGCGGCGGAACTGCTCGTACCAGAAGGCGCGGCTGGTGATGTCGATGGCCGCGAGTTCAGGCTGACGTCGGCGGGTGAAATCCAGAATCAACGCGTGCTCGCGCCGTGCGCCCTCCAGGCTGGCCTCGTTGAGCTTGGTCAGAAAGGTGCGCACATTGGCAGCCGACTCCATCATCTGGTCGGCGGTGGCCAGGTCGGCCCAACTGCGAAAATCGAGCACATCGGCTATATCCTGACGGGTGGCCAGCAGGTCCAGAAGAATCTGCTGATTGGCCGGGTAGGCGCGGGTGTTGTAAGCCAAAAACATTCGCTCGCGCAGCGCGGCGCTGGTGGCAAAGGTCATCACCGGCTGCATGTCGGGCGGGTCGGTGGTGAGCGCGATGCGGCCTGTGGCGTCGGCGGCATGGCGGGCGATGTAGTCGGTGGGCAGACCGTCCAGCTCGGCCGCGGTGGCCTCAATGATCTTCGCGCCCTCCTGAATGTTGCGGCTGAATTCGAGCGAGAGATGCGTGGCCTTTTCGTGCAGCGCCTGCAAGCGGTCGCGCGTGGCCTGGTCCTTGTCCACGCCGGCCAGCCGGTAGCCCAGCAGGGTGCGCTCGACGTAATGCTTTGTCGCTGGTGATGCGCCTTCCAGGTCAATGGCCGCCAGAGACTGGTGGACGGCGCGGTTCAGGCTCAGGGCGCTGCCAGCCTGCGCCACTCGCTGGGCTTCCTGCTGCGCCTGGTCCCGCACTGCCTTGTCGGCGGCCACCGAGTTCAGCACCCCGGCCTGCGCGCCGGCCAAACTGAGCTGCTCGATGGCCGCATCGTAGAGACGCAGCGAATTATCTGGCGTGCGCTCGCCGGCAACGGACACCAGAGCGGTCAATGCTGCCTCATGCGCCGCCAGACGCGCGCCCACCCAGGCGGAGAGCGCTTCGGCGGATGCGGCTCCGCCTGCCTCCCAGACGTGCAACTCGGGCGAAGCGGAAATCACAGCAGGGTTCTCGGCAGACATGGCGGGCAAACTCCTCCAGATTCCAGAGTAACAAGGCTTCCAGACTCACCAGATGCCTTTCCAGTTTGGAATCGCGCCCGCATCCAGAAAAAATCCCCTGAAAAACGAAAAAATCATGAATTTACGATTTCAAATTCTGATAGATGCCGCTACAATCTGCGGGTAGAGTACTTCATTCCACCGATACCACGAGCGATGCCAACCTCCTGCAAACACCCCAGGGTCCGAATCGTTTCCCGGCACGAAGACAACGAGTTTGTCGAGTGCATGGATTGTGGCGAGGTCTTTGACTCCGAAGAGTTCAGCGACATGGAGATTGAAGATCCCGTCGAAACAGAGCAAGCTTCCGGCGACATCTAATCGTCTTTGCCGCAGAGGACACTAGCGCGTGCCCTGGCCGTTGGCGGTCTGCGCTCCTGCGCGTCTGGCCGCGGCCCAAGCGTAATGCAGGCCGGAGACCACGGTCAGGACCATGGTGGCGTACAGCGCCCACTTCTCGAAGATCACCACCCAGAGCGCCAGGGTCAGTTGGTGCAGCAGCACGGAGGCTACAGCGGCCACCTGCGCCAGGGTGTTGGTTTTGCCGAAGAGGCTGGGCTTGAACTCCCGCCGGCCCACCGCATACAGAATGGCCGCCACCACCAGAATTCCCACGTCCCGCCCGAAGACCAGCACCGTGACCCGCGCCGGAATCAGGCCCTTGTAGGTCAGCACCACGAACAGTGTGCTGAGCAGCAGCTTGTCGGCCACTGGGTCCAGATATTGGCCCAGCAAGGTGAACTGCTTGAGCAGGCGCGCCAGCAGGCCGTCCAGCGCGTCGGTCAGTCCCGCGGCCAAAAACAGCCCCAGGCTGAGTTCATAGCGATTTTCCAGAATGGCGGCCACCAAAAACGGCGCCATACAGATGCGCAACAGCGTGAGCAGGTTGGGTGTGGTGCGGAATCGATTCAATTGTTGGTTTGCAGCGTAGTCCATGGCTGATTCAAGAGTGCAACAAAAATTTGTCTTCCGCTTCCCACCTGAAAGGCCCCGGCATCAATCCTGCCTTGAAAGCTCTGGCCCGAAGTTCGTCGATACAGGGAAAATCGCATGATAGAGGCCGATTATGCCGGATCTCAACCTCCCAGCGTCGAATTACGGCCCCGGCCGCGAAGCAGTTTTTCATTCGATCACGATGGTACAGCATGGCAGGCGTCTGCCGTCCGTCTTTTCCCGACGCCCGGTTCCTGATAGACTAGCTGAAGTTGGTTTGCAGGCGCGTAGCTCAGTTGGTTAGAGCGCTTCCTTGACACGGAAGAGGTCGCTGGTTCGAGTCCAGTCGTGCCTACCATATTTATCAATAACTTAGAGCAATTTCACTGAATTCTTCAACCCGAGATTCAACCCGAGATTCTCGGTACACGCACGCGAAGGGCGGGGAGTATTGGCTCCAAGACACTCCTGCGCCATTGCATCTTGAAATTAACTGCTGGGTAAGGTAGATGGCGTCGAGCAACGAATCGAGAAATGCGGTGCCGAGGTGCTTTACTTGCCGCCCTATTCCCCCGACCTGAACCCCATCGAAAAGGCTTGGTCGAAGCTCAAAACTCTGCTCCGCTCAGCAAAGGCCAGAAGCAAAGAAGCCCTCGACCAGGCCATCACAGAACTGCTTCCTCAGATCACCCCGGAGAATGCGTCAGCATGGTTCAAACACTGCATCGACAGTCTACGGTAATAGAGAAAATGCTCTAGCCACCGGACTCACTTGTGGCGAATGAAAGTCCCGTTCTGCAATTCGCTGACGGCTTGGCGGATTTCAGCATCGGTGTTCATGACGATGGGCCCGTGCCAGGCGACCGGCTCTTCCAGCGGCTGGCCGCTGACGAGCAGGAAGCGGATGCCTTCCGGTCCGGCCTGGACCACGATCTCGTCGCCGCGATCAAAGAGCACCAGCGAATGATTTTTGGCGTCGTAGACCGGAGCAGCGTTGGGGTCGGTTGCGGATTCAGTCAGCACTGCCCGCGGCTCCGAGGCATCGCGGAAGCTGCCCTCGCCGGCAAAGACGTAGGCGAAGGCGTTGCGCGTGGTCTCCACCGTGATGCGCTTGCGCTTGCCGGGAGGGACGCTGATGTCCACGTAGCGCGCGTCCAGCTTGGACTCCGTGGCCACGCCCACGACCGGACCGCGCTGGCCCCAGAACTCGCCGCAGATAATGCGTGCGCGGGTTCCGTCATCCTCGGTCACTCCGGGAATCGCGCTGGAGGTAATGTCCTGATAGCGCGGGGCAGTCATTTTGTGCGCGGCGGGCAGGTTGGCCCAGAGCTGAAAGCCGTGCATGCGGCCCTGGGCGTCGCCGGTGGGCATTTCCTGGTGCAGAATGCCGCTGCCGGCGGTCATCCATTGCACATCGCCGGCGGTCATGCGGCCCTTGTTGCCCAGGCTGTCTCCATGCGCCACCTGGCCGGCCAGGACGTAGGTGATGGTCTCGATGCCACGGTGGGGATGCCAGGGAAAACCGGCCAGATAGTCGGCGGGGTTGTCGTTGCGAAAGTCGTCCAGCAGCAGGAAAGGGTCGAACTCCGCGGTTTTTCCGAAGCCGAAGGCACGCTGCAGACGGACGCCGGCGCCTTCGAGGGTGGGCTTGGTGGCGAGAATCTGTTTGACGGGACGAAGCGACATGGGGAACCTCCATTGGCTTGCAAATGTTGGATGCGCGAGGATGATATTCGTTTCAACAGGTGTTTGTCTGCCCGCAATTAGAGGTTGGCCCAACTCTGGATCTTATTGATCCGGCCTTCAAATGGTGTTATCGACTCCCACCCATTCAGCAAAAAGCTGAATGGAGGGGCACCCAAGTGTCAGTGATGATGGGCCGGATCAATAGCGCTGGGGATTCAGCCGTGCTGAGTGGGCCGCGCTGAGCGCCAGGCCATGCGCCACGGAGGTGAATTCGTTGCCGCCGCGAATGCGCTCCTGGCCGAAACGGGTGCTGAAGATGCGGCGCACGGCGGGCACGAAGGAGCTCCCACCGGTAAGAAAGACGCGGTCTACGTCGCGCGGATCGACGCCCGAGGTTTGCAGCAGCCCGTCGACGCACTGCTCGATGGAGCGCAGATCGGCGGCGATCCAGGCTTCGAAGTCGGCGCGGGTGACGGGAATTTGCAGGTCAATGCTGGCGTCGGATGGATAAGCATCGCGAAAGCGGAATTCGGCCGTCAAACTGCGCGAGAGCTCGAACTTGACGTGCTGCACCGCCTGATGAAGCTGATAGCCGAGATCCTCGTCGATGATAGCGATGAGCGCTTCAATCTTTTCCGGCTCCAGTGCCCGCAGACGCGCGCTCTTGAGAATTTCGCGCACGTTGTTGGTGCGCAGGAAAGAGAGATAATGCCAGCGTTCGAGGTTGGCATAAATCCAGGCGGGAACCGCGGGCAGCAGCTTGTTGAGCGAGCGCGCCTCGGAGTTTGAACCGAGGGCGGGCGAGACCAGCTTGCGCACGATGCGCGCGTCGAACGCATCGCCGGCCAGGCCCACGCCGCTGGTGCCGAGCAGGTCTTGCGGGGTGCGTCCGCGGCGGCGTACCTCGGGGCCGACGCGGAGCAGGGAGAAGTCGCTGGTGCCGCCGCCGAAGTCGCCTATCAGGATCAGCTCTTGGTGATCGAGGGTCGATTCGTAGGCGCAGGCAGCGGCCACCGGCTCAAATTCATACTCCACCTGCTCAAACCCGGCGAGCGAAAACGCCTCGCGCAAACGCGCCACGGCAAAGTCGTTATCCGCTTCCGTCTCCGCGCCGACAAACTGCACGGGGCGGCCCACCATGGCGCGGCGGATGGGCCGCGAGAATTGCAGTTCCGCCTGCTTGCGCAGATCGGCGATCATGCGGGAGACGATCTCTTCCAGCTTGTGGCGGCGGCCAAAGACTTCGGTTCCGGTGAGCGAGCGGCTGGGCAGATGCGACTTGAGGGACTGAATCAGACGGCCCTTCTCGTCCGCCTCCAGATACCGCTCGATGGCCGCGGGGCCAGTGAGGGCGTGGGTGCGCTTGAGGCCGCCGGCAGATTTGGACTGCTCGAAGTAGAGCACCGAGCGAAAGGACGAGGTCTCCGCGCCGCGCGATGCAAACGCGGCCAGCCGCACGGGGGAAGTTCCGTCGGTAAGCGCCACGGAGCTGTTGGTGGTGCCAAAATCGATTCCGATATGATCCATCTGTTCCTATGATATGGATATTCGCGCGGCGGGTCAGCTTGAAGGTACGCGCTTTAGCCTGTACACAAACCTTGCCACATGAACGCAGGCTTCAGGGCTGATGGCAAGGGACTATATTTCAGGGAAGTTGCACGATGATTCGGCTCTGGCAACCGGAAGAATTCCTCCTCGCGCTGAATTTCAGCGTAATCCGGTATTCAGGCACTCAGTTTGCCGCTCCGGTGAGCTTCGCTTCGACCGCTTTCAGCGGGATGTCTCTCTCGTTCCAGCCTGATTGGGAAATGAGCACGTCCTCGAACTCTTCCCACAACTCCGCAGAACAAGAGAATCCTGTTTGAGGTTCAGGAATACGGCGCTGGTGTTGGAGCCATGGATGCTCGCGTGGCAGGCAACACACGATTCCTGATGAGCCGACTGGATGTGCTCCGGCACGGCAGGCAGGCCCGCCGCGGAGTCCGGCGGCGGGAAGTGGCATTCCAGGCAGATGGTGTTCACGCCGGGTTGAGTCAGCAGGTGGGGATTCGGTCCACCGTGCGCGAAGTGACAGGCCGTGCAGCCTTCCGCCTTGACCGCGGCGTGCTCATAGACGAAGGGTCCAGCGACCGCCGCGTGGCATTTGGTGCAGACCATGAACTGACCTTGTGCGGAAGAGCGCGCGTTCTGCGGAAGAGCGCCGTGCGCGTCGTGGCAGTCCGTACACTCGACCAGCCCCTCTTCAACCTTGTGGCGGGAGGGCTGGGAGAACTGCGGCTGGATGTCGCCGTGGCACTGATAGCAGAGCTGAGGCTGTGCCATTTTGAGCAGATGTTTCGCCACGGCGGGCGCATGAATCGTATGGCAGCTCAGGCAGCTTACGTTGCCCGCGGCGTGGGCAGTGCGCTCGAAATCCGCGTGCTTGCCGCCATGACACGTTTGGCATTTTGCATCCACCTCTTTGGGAGTGGCCTTGGCAAAATCGAAGATCAAGGTGAGGCCGCCGTTGTGCGCGTGCGCCTCGCCGCTGCCGTGGCAGCTCGCGCAGTTCACGCCGTTGCCACCGTCGATTGGCGCAGGCTTGTCGTGCGGATTTCCGGCCGAGTTTTTCACAATCTCTTTGTGGCACGCGGCGCAGGCGGCCGGGTCCGCAACGCTGCTGGAAGCCTGCGGCATAGCCCGGTGAACGCCGGGGTTGGCATCGCCCTTCTGGGCCGCCCTCGCCGTTGCGCAAAGCATCGCCGCGCCCAGCAAGAGCATGAGGGTGTGCGAGCCGCATCCATGCGGAGCGGAAGTGTGTTGGCGGGTTTTCATTTCGTTTGCAGCTCTTGTTCCCCAACCGGCACAATCGTAAACGGCTCGGGACTGACCTGGCCGCGATGGCAGGTGCCGCAGGTGACCGGCATGCCGGAGCCTTCGATTTTGGCAATGTATCCGCCGTTGATCTCGCCGGTCATCCGGTACATGAGGCGCGCGGCGGCCTTCATGGGCTTGGAGTCATCGGCAAAGTTGAGGCGTGGGCGCCCATCGAGGCCGGCTGTCTCGGTCTCTTCGCTGTGGCAGGCACTGCAGCGGACGCCGAGCGAATCCGCCCACTCCTCCATGACTTGGTGAACCTGCTCACCGGAGAGGCCTTTGGGCAGCGCTTGCAGATTGGCGGGCGCGGGAAAACTCCGCAGCGGCGCGGGTTCCGGGCTGGCCTCCGCGCGAGCCAGGCCTTGAGGCGCTTGAGCCGCAGTTGCCGCCGCGAAGAGGGCCGCGGTCACAAGCGCGGCCAGTGCGGATCGGGATGTGGTGAATGGCTGCAATAAGTGTCCCTCCGCGCCGAAATCCGCATCGTCTTGCGAAGAGCGGAATTCCGGCGCAACACGGTTAAGCAGCGATGAACTGACGGCTACCAGGCATCATTCGACTTCTGCTGCTTGGACCACAGGAAATCGACCACCTGATGAATATCCTCATCCGACAGCAGGTGCTTCCACGACGGCATATACAAGGGCGGTGTTGGACCCTTCGCGTTATCCAGCGGCGGGGCCTTTCCGTCGCGGATGATGGTCGTCACCTCGTCCTTGGTGTAGTCGTCGGCCAGATGCAGCAGCGAAGGAACCTGTCCGCCCTGAGCGTTGGGGTTGGGCACGCCGCCCTGCAGTTCAGTGCCGTGGCAGCCGGCGCAGCCAAAGCGCGCAAAGTCCTGCTTGCCGGCGGCGATGGAGGCGTCTTCAGGCGTGAGCGAAGCACCGCGATGGGCAAGAATATCCTGCGCATCGGCAGCCGTGGCGGTTGCCATAAAGGCGAGCAGCGCCTTGCGGGCATTGGGTTCCAGGTCGTATTCGGGCATGGAGCTGCCCGGATAAACCTGCTGCGGATTGACCAGTTGCTCGTCAAGCCAACCCGAAGAATGCTGCTGAGTCACGCCCAGAAGATCGGGGCCAACCTTGGCTCCGACGCCGCCGATGGCATGGCAGACGATGCAATCCTTCTCGACAAAAAGCTGCCGCCCATACGCCGGACTGGGAATCAACTGCACGCTGGAATAGTAAGTGCCCATCTCCTCGTTGGTGAGCGAGAGCATGTAGTAGGTCAAAGCCCGCGCTTGCTCCGGCGTGAAGTGGAAGTTGGGCATGGGCGAGCCGGGAGAGACCGCATTGGGGGTCAGGAAATGGCGCTCCAGCCAATCTGGAGAGCGATGGTTTGCGCCTTCCGCGGTCAGGTCCGGGCCAATGCTTCCGCCCACGCCGTTCAGCTTGTGACAGCCGTGGCAGCCTTGCGCTTCAAAGAGGCGGCGGCCTTCGGTCAGTTCCGGCACGCCGGGCACATCGCCTTCCTTGTGGCAGCGGCCACAAGAGGCGCGGATGTAGTCGGTCGAGAGCAGCGGGTTCTGCCAGAACTCGACGTTGCCGTGCGCGCCCTTCATGTCCGTGGCCAGCCCCTGGCCGCCGTGACAGATGGTGCACCCGAATTTGGAGGGAACGTGATCTCCCAGCCCGGCGTGATAGCGAAAAGGCTCGGGCGCGTTCTTCATGGTGGGGTATTCCACGCCCAGATGGCAGGTGGTGCAGCGGTCGACGCGCTGCAATCCGGGCAACAGCACCTGATGAATCTCCAGCGGCGTGGCCAGCACGGCGGCCTTGGCCGCGGCGTTGGGTTCCTCCTGCGATTCAAGTTGCAGGTAAGTGCGTTGATAATACTTCCAGGACGGCGTACTGGCCTGCCACACCGCCGCCACGATCAGAACCAGAGCAAGCACGCTCAGCGCGAAGAAGATTTGCGGTAGTCTGCGTCCCATTATTCTGCCCCCGCCACAACGTGAACCCAAGGTGGAACAAGCGCCCAGCCCGGACCGCGAAAGTAAGTCCCGATGACAATCAGAACCAGGTTGATCACAACGAAGAGGGTGAACAGCCAGATGGCCCACTTGCGATCGGAAGGCCGGCGGCTGGGGTTTCTGTCGAAGTAGGGAATGGCCAAAAGCGCCACCACCATCAGCGCGGGAGCCACCACGCCGCCCAGCAGCGCGGAGTGGCTGACCAGCTCCTGCAAGCCGAGAAAGTACCACGGCGCCTTAGCCGGATTGGGCGTCACCGCGGGATTGGCGAGCTGCTCCAGCGGCGCGTGAAAGAACAGCGAGACGGCCATGATGCCGGTCACGGTTACCATCAGCGCGATGGCCTCGCGGAAGAAAGCATACGGATAAGAGAAGACCGCGTCTTCTTCCTCTTCCGGTGTAATGGTTTCAAAGATGGGCTTGCCGGTGACCACTTCCATCAATCCGTAAGTCTTGTCGCTGGAGGCCGCGACAGTTTTGAGCGGCGCGGTCACGGCCGGCGCGCCGATGGTGACCAGCGCTTCGGGCTTTTTGTCCTTCAGCTTCCAGACTGGACGCGACAGGCCGCCGTCCTTGCGAATGCGCCAGAAGTGAACGATGGTGAGAAGAATCATGAGCGAAGGCAGCACCGCCACGTGCAGTACGTAGAAGCGAATCAAAGCGGCTTCTCCCACGGTATGGCCGCCCAGCAGGATCTCCCGGATCTGGCCGCCGATGAGGGGCGCATAACTGCCGATGTTGGTGCCCACGGTAATGGCCCAATAGGCCAGTTGATCCCAGGGCAGCAGATAGCCGGTGAAGGACAGGCCTAGCGTCAGCAGCAGCAGCAGCACGCCGATCACCCAGTTGAACTGGCGCGGCTTCTTGTATGAGCCGGTGTAAAACACCCGGCACATGTGCAGGAAGACGCAGATCACCATGCCGTGCGCGGCCCAGCGATGCATGGCGCGCAGGAAGGGGCCCATGAAAACGACAAACTGCAGGTCCTTCATGTCCTGATAGGCGACCGGCGGGTAGGGCCGGTAATAGCACATCAGAGCTATCCCAGTAGTTACCAGGATCACGAAGAGAAAGAAGGTGACAAAGCCCAGGTAATAAGTGTGCCTGAACTTGAGGCTTTCCTTCTTCACCTTGGCGGGATGAATATGCAGCCAGACATTGAGAAAGACCAGCTCGGACTTTCCCTTGTCGGTGGAGAGTGGGTCCCGCCGCACGATCGACTTCCAGATTTCGCGGATCAGATTCATGGTTACACCATCAACCGGTAGGTGGCGGGCACTACCTTGTCTTTGTCGACGCTCAGTTGTCCGTCGCGCGCCAGGGTGACTTCAAACCAGTTCAGCGCGCGCGGCGCCGGGCCGTGGATCACGGTGCCGTTGGCCGCGTAGATGCTGCCGTGGCAGGGACAATGAAATTTCTGGTCGCTCTGGAAACCGACCGTGCAGCCGAGGTGGGTGCAGACCGCGCTGGCCACGGCAAATCCCCGCTCCCGGTCGCGAAAGATGAATATCTTTTCGTCCGCCAAAAAGGTCGGAGGGCCAAAGGGGAAGTCCGCGGGTGTGCCGATCTTGAAGACGCGCGACGGTTCGTAAAAAACGCTGGGCACCAGAAACCGGACCACCGCTCCCAGGCTGACGCCCACGGCCGAAATCAAGGCCAGCAGGCCTGCCGCACCCCAACTGAAATGGAAAAACTCTCTTCGATTCATTCCCTGGCTCCCTTATTCAAAGACTTCCCGCTCCTGCCGTTCCAGAGCTTCCATGGTGATGGCCTGGGTTGGGCACCGGTCGGCGCACAGCCCGCAGCGAATGCATTTTTCTTCGTTCTTGATGATGGCTCCGGCCTGACCGGCCTGGAGTTCCGCGGCGGCCACGCCGTAGCGCTGCGTAATCAGCGCGTCGTAGCGTGCGTCGCCGCTGACCTGCACCAGATCCACCAGCCGCAGGCAGCTCTCCGGGCAGACGTCCACGCAGCCGGCGCAGAGAATGCATTTGGATCCGTCGAAGATGGTGTTGACCTGGCAGTTCAGGCAGCGCAAACCCTCTGCGCGGCCCTGCTCTTCGTCAAAACCCAGCTCCACTTCGGCAATGCCGATGCGGCGATTGGCGGCCAGTACCGGCATCTTCTGCCGCGGCGTGGAAAGAAATCCCTCCGGCATCTTCCAATTGGGCAGGATGCGAAAGCGGCGGCGCACGGTCTTCTCCGTCTTGCCGCTGAGGTAGAGGTGAATGGAGCGCGCGGAGCGATGCCCGTTGGCCACCGCCTCCACCAGAACACGCGGCCCGAAAGCCACGTCGCCGCCGGCAAAGACGCCGGGCGCCGTGGTGTTTAGATTTTCGTCGATCTTGAGTATGCCGCGCGGCGTCACCTGCACGCCGTCTTCCGTACCCAGATAGGAGAGGTCCGCCTGCTGGCCGATGGCCAGAATCACGCTGTCGCAGGGAATGATCTTTTCTTCGTCGCTGAACACCGGGCTGAAGCGGCCGTTTTCATCAAAAACCGTCAGGCAGCGGCGCACCTTGAGGCCGGTGACCACGCCGTTCTCGCCTGCAATCTCCTTGGGCCCCCAGCCGTTTTCGACGGCAATGCCTTCATGCTCGGCCTCGTCCACTTCGCCCTTCCAGGCGGGCATCTGGACGCGCGATTCCAGGCTGACCAGCGTCACTTCCTCGGCGCCGGAGCGCATGGCCATGCGGGCCGCGTCCAGGGCCGGCTGCAGGCTCTTGGCGTCATCGTCCGCGGCGGCCGGCCCGGCCGAATCCTGGGCTGAATCCTGGGCTGATTCCTGGGCTGATTCCTGTACCAGGCGCACCGCGGCGCGGGCCACGTCGATGGCCACATTGCCGCCGCCGACCACCACCACCCGTTTTCCCAGCACGATTTCAAAACCGAGATTGACGTTAATGAGAAAATCAATGCCGTTGTAGACGCCGGCCAGATGCGCGCCGGGAATGCTCAGCTCACGGCCCTTGTTGAGCCCGGTGGCCAGCAGCACGGCGTCGAACTTGGCGCGCAGATCGGCGAAGGAAATATCGCGGCCCACCGTCACGCGGGTGTGCAGCGTGACGCCCATGGCCAGAATGTTATCCACTTCCATCTTGATGATTTCGCGCGGCAGGCGGAACTGGGGAATGCCCAGATAAAGCATGCCGCCGGGAACAGGCGCCGACTCGAAAACCTCCACGGCGTAGCCCAGCAGGGCCAGGTCGTGCGCGCAGGTAAGGCCGCAAACGCCGGCGCCCACAATGGCGATGCGCTTGCCGCGTTTGACCGGAGGCGGCAGCTTCTTCCGTTCCGGATCGTGCCCGGCGCCAAGATTGTGGCGATCCGTGGCGTAGCGCTTGAGCGCGCAAATGGCGACCGGCTCGTCGATCTTCCCGCGCCGGCAGTTGTCCTCGCAGGGATGCGCGCAGATGCGGCCCAGTACATAGGCGAAGGGATTGGGCGCGCGGGCCAATAGATAGGCTTCCTCATCCTTCGAAATCCCGATGGCCTGCACGTAGCGCCCGCATTCGGTATGGATGGGGCAGGCGGATTGGCAGGGAATATTCTTGTCGAAGTATTCCTGGTCCGGGATTTTGACAGAATAACTCATGCATTCCCCGCACGAAAATTGTTCGTAGTACAAGGCCCCGGCGAGCGGCCTGATGCTCGCCGGGAAAGAAGGCAGCGTCGCCTTGCAGGCTTCAATTGCAAGGCCACACCAGAGCGGCACAACGCCCTAGTTCTGCTGCGCCTTCAACTTTTCGATCTCGTCGTCGCTCAGAGCCTTGTAGAAGGCCGACGGATGCTTGTCTTTGCGATTGGTCTGATCGTAGACCAGAAATTCGTAGATTGCTTTTCCCTGGTTGTCGCTGATGCCAGAGTTCGGCTTGTGCATCATGCGCTTCACATAACGGCTCCACTCCGGCGTGGTCATGGCCGTGTTGATGGGCCGGGCAATGGTATGGCACTTGGAGCACTTGGTCGCGAAGACCTTGTACCCCTTCTGCTGCTCCGGCGGGTAGCTGGAAACGTCGATCTTGCTGGGCCCCTTGTCCTGGGGGAGGGTTACGTTGCCGCTCTGCGCCGCTCCCAGAACCGGCATCGACAAAGCTGCGATCATGATTGCGAAGATTGCTTTCTGCATGGTCATTTCTCCTTACCACATGTACCGGATATCCAGCTTGAAGAGCTTGTCAGTGGTGCCGGCAAGAGCCACCGGGTCGGCATCGTGCTCCTGATTGTAGGACGCGCGCAGCACCACGTTACCCAGCGGCGTGAGAGCGCGTTCGCCGCCGATGCCCCAGGCCCGCGTGTGCATGGCCGGGTTGGGATCGATGCTCGAGGCGCCGCGATCAAGGCGCGCCATCAGCACCGTGCCCGGCTCGAAGTAGTAGTCCGCCTCGCCGCGATAGGTATCGGCGACGTAGTGCGACATGGGACCGCCCTGCACCCACTGCCAGTCATCCTGGCTGTGAATGTAGCCGCCCAGAATATCAAGCTTGTCGAAGAACAGATAGTTGCCGAAGGCTCCCTCGCGATTGATGCCCGCACGGTATGTGAACGGATTTCCGACAGCCGGAGTCTGATTCTGGTCCTTCGTGCCGTGGTACATCATCACCGTGACGCCGCCGTCGGGGCCAAACCAGTAATCGGCGTCGGCCCATACATCCTTGGCGTTCTTGGTGGATGAGTCGAGTATCTCGCTGCCATCCGCGTTCAGTCCGTTGGTGACCTTGGCGGAGACGGAAAATATCCTCTGAAAATAGTTGGAGGCGTGCGTATAGCCGACGTCCACGCCCACCGGATGCTGATCGAGCGAGAAGCTGATGGGATCGACATTGGTCAGCGTGTAGGAGGGGTCGGGAAACAGGTTGTAGAACATGGCCGCACGCGTTCCCTCGCCTTCCTGCATGTGCATCTCGCCGGCCTTGATGAAGTAACTGTTGTTGGCGCGGCCGCCTGTCCAAACGCCGAAGCCCTGCTCCAAATCGTTTTGGCCGCCCTGATAAAGCTCGTAGTGGCCGAAGTAAGAGAAGCCGGTCTGCGGCACGGCTCCGGCGATGAACAGCGCCGCCTCGTCCAGATTGAAGCTGGAGCAGGAAGAACTCTGCTGCGTGCCGTCGGTTCCGCTGTTGCACGACGAGACAGGCGAGGCGGAGGTGGTGTTGCCGGCATCAGCCACGGTCTTGTCGTCCGTAACGCTGGCCTGCAGGATCAACGCCAGTGAGTTCGTGAGGCTGAACTTGATGTCCCTGTCCAGCGCGGTGATCTTGGGCGCGGGCTTGGTTCCGTCCATCTCGTCCGGGGGCATGCGGTAGCCGAGCCGCTTGAACATATAGCCGTTCTTGTTCAGTGCCGGCGGAACGGTGTGGCAGACGTAGCACTTCACGCCGAACTTGCGGGCAAACGCCGGAATCGCGTTCCCCGGCTGGGGCACCAGCAGTACCGCGCCGAGCACCAGAAGAATTGCTTTTGTGCATGAGGTCCAAAGTTTCATATACGGGAGCTCCTGCGCCTTTCTCAAGCAATCGACCCGCCATAGTGATCCGTCTTTGTTTAGAGGAACCTACGACGCTCGCTCCCTGTCAATTGGGGAGTTTATTCCCCGCATTCCAGGCCAGACTGGGGAATCGGCTCCCCAATCGCCTGCTCTTTTTCGCGTTTGAGCAAGGCGTAAAAAGTCTTCCGGTCCACGCCGGCCGCGCGGGCCGCGGCGCTCAGATTTCCGCCGCAACGGGTCAGCACGGACTGCGCATAAGAAAGCTCGAAATCCGCCAGGTACTGCTCCCGAGCCTCTTTCCAGGGTAGAGTGGCCCAGGGCAGCGCGGCCAGATTGCCGGCCACTGCGGCGGCCGGCGCATCCTCCGCGATGTCTGCCGGCCCCAGCACGCCACCGGGATGCAGCGCCGTCAGCCTCTCCATCACATTCTTCAACTGCCGCACATTCCCCGGCCAGCGCTCCTGCAGCAGCGCCTCGTAGAACTGCGGCGATGCGGAGAGGCTCTTGCCGTAGCGGCGCGAGAAGCGCTCCAGAAAAAAGCGCGCCAGATGCCGCACGTCTTCCGGGCGCTCGCGCAGAGGCGGCAGCTTGACGGTGATCACGCTGAGCCGATAGAAGAGCTCCTCGCGAAAGCTGCCGGCCTTGATCTTGGCGGTCAAATCCTGATTGGTGGCGCACAGGATGCGGCAATCCACCTTGACCGTGCTCAGACCGCCCAGCCTGCGCAAAGCCCGCTCCTCCACGAAGCGGAAGAGCCGCGTTTGCAGTTCCACGCCCAGGTCGCCGATCTCGTCCAGAAAAAGCGTGCCGCCGTCGGCCGATTCGATCAACCCTTTCTTCATCCGCTCGGCCCCGGTGAACGCGCCGCGCTCATAGCCGAAGAGCTCGCTTTCAATCAACGATCCGGGCATGGCGCTGCACTCGACCGGCACAAAAGGCCCGTCCTTGCGGCGGCTCTGGTTGTGGATGTAGCGGGCGGCCACTTCCTTGCCCGTGCCGCTCTCGCCCAGGATCATCAGCGTGGCGTCGGTGGTGGCGGCGCGGCGGCATTTTTCCATCTGCTCCTGCATGACGGAGCTGCGGCTCTGCGCCGCGTCGGCCTCGCCCAGCGACTCCAGGCGTTCCTTCAGCGTCTCCACCTCATGCTCCAGCCGGGCGTGCGAAAGCGCCCGCTTGACCACCAGCAGCAGGTCGTCGCGCTTGAAGGGCTTTTGCAGGTAATCGAAGGCGCCGTTGCGCATGGCCACGACCGCGCTCTCCACCGAACCGAAGGCGGTGAGAAAGACGATGGGCAGCCCCGGATGGACCTCATGCAGCCGGGCAAAGACCTCTTCGCCGGACATTCCCGGCATTCTCACGTCCAGCAGAACCAGGTCGGGCGGGTTGGCCAGGCACTCGGCCAGCCCTTTGACCGGGTCCGCAAACGCCGTAACCGTGGTGCCCGGCAGGCGCAGCATCCGCTCAATGTTCTCGCCCAGCGCGGCTTCGTCGTCAATGACCAGGATGCGGCTCAATCGGTGCTCCCTCCAGCAAACCAGTGGTAGGGCTGGCCGCGTGTGAATCGGGCCGGCGGCAGCTCGATCACAAAACTTGCTCCGCCGCCTTCCCTGCTCTCATAACGGATGCGGCCATCATACATATCCAGCAGGCTGGCCGCCAAAAACAGCCCCAGCCCCAGCCGCTCCCGCCCGCTGCTTTGCGTGACGAACGGTTCGAAGAGGTGCTCGCGGATCGCTTCCGGCACGCCCGGTCCGTTGTCTTCGATGCGGAGCACGACCTTCGCGCCCGCCGTGCGATAGGGGTCCAGCCGCACCCAAATCATGGAGTCCTCGCGCCCCTTCAGCGCCGCCAGCGCATTGCTCAGCAGGCCGCGAACCACCTCGCCGATCACGTGTTCCGGCACATCCACCCGCGGCGCATCGCCGCGCTCGGCGCGCAGTTCCGCTGCCTGGCTTTGCGCCGCGGGCGCGAGCGCCGCCATGGCCTCTTCCAGGGCCTTCTGCGGCGCCGAGGCTTCAAAAACCTCTCCGCCGCGCTCCCGGCGCAGCGCCTGCAAAAGCGTGCCGGCGATGTTGCCCATGTAGCGCGTCTCTTTGAGCATCCGCTCCAGATCGGCGCACAGCGCGGCGTCCTCTTTGCGCTCCTCGAGCAGCACCTCAACGCGGCCGGAAACGATCGCCAGCGGATTGTTGAACTCGTGCATGAAGCCGGCCGTAAACTGGCCCAGCAGCGTGAGCTGGTGCGAAAGCCGCGCCTGCCGGTCGGCGGCCTGCAACTCCTCGCGCAGCCGCGCAGTGCGATAGCGGACGGTGTCCAACTGCAATTTCAACTGTGCGGCGTTCTCCTCGGCTGCCGCCGCGCAGGCCAGCAAACGGCGGCGTTGACGATGCGCGTAAAGGAATGCGGGGAGGGGCGCAACCAGGACGGCACAGATCGAAATCAGGGCGCAAGCGAATTTGGAGCCGGACTCAAGCCAAAACGCAACTCCCAGCAGCGGCAGTACCCACACTCCACTGAGCCAGAGCGCAAGCCGGTTCCCGGCCGTGGGGCGATTGAAACCGCGGTCCTCTCCCAGCTTTCCTGACATACTCCTCAAGTGTAGAGCTTCAGACAGGCGTCCTTCCGAATTCCGGCTACTTTCCGCAGCCCGCGGTTCGATCCCGTCCCCAGGTCCTGTACCGGCCCAAATGGCCGCAATTTTCCGTCCACCCGCGAGTGATGCTGAAGCAAGACTCCGACTACCCGGCCTCAACCCCGGAGCGCGCCTCTCAGACTGCCGATAGCAGCGCCGCTTCGGCCCACATCAAGGCGTTGCTATAGCATTCAACCAGGTTCCCCTGGTTGAGCTGGTAGGCCAGGACTACGGCATCGCACGCGTCCCAATCGCCCCGCTCATGGTTTTCCAGCCATTGCAGCAGGATGCGTTCGGGATTGTCGTGGCCCAGCAGCGCCTGGCAAATCTCGATGCGCAAGGGCAGCGACGGGATCAGGTCTTCCATGGGCAGGCGCAGCATGGCCGGCAGCAGGCTCAGCATTCCCAGCAGGTATTGCTCGGTAGGGTCCAGTTCGTAGTGCACGGCGGCCAGCTCACAGAATCTCCCCCGCACAAAGGCCATGCGCAGAATCTCCGAGGGCTGATCGGAGTTGAGTTCGCTGGTGATGGCCAGCGTGGCAATGCGCCGGAAAGCGTCTTCGCCCACAGCCAGCAGCGCGGCCTGGATGGAGCGTACTTCCTGGCGAATTGCGCACATCGGTGAGTTGACCAGACGCAACAGCCGGTAGGTCAGCGAGGCATCGCGCTTCAACACTTTAATCAACTTGCGCTGGTCGATGACCTCGGCCTGCACGATTTGAAGAATTTCGATGCTGGAGAGCCGATTGGTTGGAATCTTCCGGTTTTCCAGCAGCACGGGGCGGCAGAAATAGTACCCCTGAAAGAGCGTAAACCCCTCGCTGCAGGCCTGTTTATACTCCTCCTGTGTTTCGATCTTTTCGGCCAGCAGCGCCACCGTGACCTTGGACAGCTTCTTGATCAGCCGTTCCCGCTCCTCGGCGTTGGTCTGCATGAAATCCACTTTGATGTAGTCGGCGATCTCCACCAGCGGGTCGAACTTCGGCTTCCAGGTGAAATCGTCCAGCGCCAGCCGGAATCCCGAGGACTTCAGTTTGCGGCAGGCCGCGATCAGCTCAGGCGTGGGCTCCAGGCTTTCCAGGATTTCCAGAACGGTCATGCCGGAGGGGAGGATATGCACCAGATGCTCGACCAGCGCTTCCCGGGTGCAGTTCACAAAGGCCGGCAGGCCGCCGGTCAGCTTTTCCAGCCCGAAGATCACCGTATTGTCGAGCATGGTGCGGGTGGCCATGTCGCCATCGCCGCGAAAAGCCGCCTCCGGCCCTGCCCGGAACAGCAATTCGTAGCCATGCACCTTGCCACGCAGGTCCATGATCGGCTGGCGCGCAACATACCGCAAGGTATCCGCACACTCGGGTATTGCGGGTTGTGAGCCGGGAACCCGTGCAGCTTGCGTAGCCATGCGTACCATCCCACACAGTTCATCGGCCACCCGTGCCCGCGACTTGAGGAAGCGCGCAAGGCGGCCGGACTCAGCCGCAAACCGGTTCCCGCCGGCCTTATCCCCCCATGAACATCCCGCCGTTTACGTCCAAAACGTGGCCGGTGATATAGGCTGCCGCATCCGAGGCTAAAAACCGGACCGATTGCGCAATTTCCAGGTCGGTTCCCGCACGGCCCAGGGGAATCGCGGCCATCATCGCGGCACGCTGCTTGTCGTCCAGCACGGCAGTCATCGGCGTCTCAATGTAGCCCGGCGCCACGGCATTCACGGTGATTCCCCGCGAGGCTACCTCGCGCGCCAGTGATCGCGTCAGCCCGATCAGCCCGGCCTTGCTGGCCGCGTAATTCACCTGCCCCCCCTGCCCAGTGCGGCCCACCACGCTCGAGATATTCACGATCCGCCCCCAGCGGTTCTTCAGCATCGGCCTGAGCAGAGCCTGAGTGAGCAGAAACGCGCCGGTCAGATTGGTCGCCAGCACATCGTCCCAGTCCGGCCGCTTCATGGCCATCATCAGCCCGTCGCGGGTGATGCCGGCGTTGTTCACCAGTATCTCCACCTTGCCGAAGCGGGCCAGCACCGCTGCCGCGCCAGCCTTGATGGACTCCTCGCTGGCCACGTCCAGCGCAAAGGCCGCGGCCTGCCCGCCGGTCGCCTCAATCTCCGCCACCGCCTCGGCCAGCTTGGCCTGGTTGCGCGCCACCAGCGCCACCGTCGCTCCGGCCCGCGCCAACTGCAGCGCACAGGCCCGGCCAATCCCCTGCGAAGCTCCCGTGACCAGCGCAATTCTTCCCTGCAAATCCGCCATCGTTCTCTGCCCTGCGCGCACAATCCCGCGCCCTTTCGTCCCCCATTATATGTGCTGGATGATCGGCGTTATCCCGAATCACACGGTCACGGCGCCAGGAGACAGTGCATCGTCAGACTGCTGGACCGGCGGCTGTTCGCTCGGCCAGGCGGCCAGCGACCCGCTCCTGATTGCGCAGGCGCGCGGCATCCACCAGCATGGTCCCAGCCCAGCGATAGACGTTGAACTGGACAAGCAGTGCGCGCATCGAACGCATGCGGTCGCGCTGCTCGTCCTCAGGCATGGCCAGCGCAGTGGCCAGCGCCTCGCTGCTCGATTCCAGATCGTAGGGATTCACGATGAGCGCTTCGGTCAACTCCCGCGCCGCGCCGGTAAACTCGCTGAGCACCAGCACACCCTTCAGATCGGTGCGCGCGGCCACAAACTCCTTGGCCACCAGGTTCATGCCGTCGTGCAGGCTGCTCACGTAGCAGAGATCGGCGGCGCGATAGAAGCGAAAGACCACGGGCGGCTCGTGATGCGAACGCAGCAGCAGGATGGGCTTGTAATCTTTGCTCCCGAAGCGGAGATTGATGCGCGCCGACAACTGCTCGACGGTATCGTTCAACATCTGGTAGCGATCGATCTTGGTGCGGCTGGGCGCGGCGAGCTGGGCAAAGCTGAAGCGGCCGCGCAACTCCGGATGGTGCTCCAGCATCATCTCCACGGCCAGCAAGCGCTCCTCGATGCCCTTGGTGTAATCCAGGCGGTCCACGCCGATGCCCAGCAGCGCGTTGCGCTTCAAGCCGAATTCCTTCCAGACCTGCGCGCGGCAATCCTCGGTGCTGGGCGAGGAGGTCACCCAGCGGACCGGCCACTCGATCGAGATCGGATAGGGGCGAACCAGCGTACGGCGCCCCTGCATCACCACCGCGTTTTGCTCGCTGTCGCGGCGGGTTTCCAGATAGCGGTCCACGGAGTCCAGAAAATTATTGCAATGCAACTGCGTGTGAAAGCCCAGGATACTGCTGCCTAAAAGGCCTTCGAGAATTTCGTTGCGCCAGGGGCAGATGCCCATGCGCTCGGCGTTGGGCCAGGGAATGTGCCAGAAGACGATGACCGTGGCCGCGGGCAGGCGCTTGCGAATCATGGCCGGGGCCAGCGCGAAGTGATAGTCCTGCACCAGGATGATGGGATCCTTCGAATCCACTTCACTGCACACCGCGTCGGCAAATTTCTGATTGACGATCTGGTACTGGCGCCAGTCCTCGGCGCGAAAGATGGGACGCGCGTGGGCCATGTGGCAGAGCGGCCAGAGGCCTTCATTGGAGAAGCCGTAGTAATAGCCCTGCTGCTCTTCTTCGCTCAGCCAGACGCGGCGGATGTGATACGACTCTTCTTCCGGCGGCACGCGCACGTGGTCGCTGCTGTCCACGGTTTCGCGGTCGGCCGTGCCGCTGCCGTGCGCCACCCACACGCCGGAGCAGGCGCGCATGATGGGCTCGAGCGCGGTGACCAGGCCGCTGGCCGGATGCTGCACCTCAATGGTTCCGTCGGCCATGCGCTGATGGACATAGGGTTCGCGGTTGGCCAGGATGACGACCTTCTCGCCGTGCAGATGCTGATTCAGGGCCTGCTTCAGGCGTTCGGCGGTCCACAGGCCGGGAGCGCCTTCGCGTTCCGAGGCCATCTGCCCAACCAGTTCGCGCAGGTCGCTCAAGATGGGCTGAAACTCGCGGCTCTGCTTGCCGCCGCCGCGCAGCAGGCTGCGTACTTCCTGGCTCCAGTCGGTGCGCGCCCGCTTGGCCACCAGCAGCGGAATGCCGAAGGCCATCACCGCCAGTATGCCGAAGATCACGATCAGAAATGTTTGCGCGTGGGCTTCGCGGCGCTCGATATAACTCAGATCGTTGACGAGGATTACGAAGCCCAGCACCTGTCCCTGGTAAGTAACCGGCATGGCGCTGACGTAGACGCTGCCCGCCGGCTGCGTGGCCACGGTGCTCCACTCCTGCAACTGTCCATTCGAATTGCCGGCCAGCGGATCGGCGCGCATACGGGAGCCGACCTCCAGGCAACTGAATTCTTTCGGGAATCCCGGCGTGCTGGAGCGTGTGCTCAAGTCGGCATTACAGGCCGCCGCGCTCATCACGCGCTCATCGCGGGCCAGATTCATCAACTGGTCGCTTAAATCCGCGGGTGTGTACCAGGCGTATGCCAGCCCCTGCCGGGCGCTGCTCAGGGCCAGCTTGGCGCGGGACAGAGCATCGCGCTCAAACCATTCGCGCGCCGTTGTCTGCACCACGCCCGACGCTGCCCAGGTCAGCAGAGTCAGGCCCAACAGCAGGCCGAGTATGAAGCGGGCCATCCGTGTCATACTTTTATTGAATCACATCGGGTGTTCGGCGAGGTGCGCAGAGTGCGGCTGGAAGACCTGGGATTGATTGGGAACTGTCAATTTTCCGCGCTGGTGCATAACAGCGGAGAAATTGTCTGGTGCTGCCTGCCGCGCTTTGATTCCGAGCCGGTCTGCTCGACGCTGCTCGACAAAGACGAGGGCGGGCGCTTCCGCATTGCGCCGGCCGGCGGAGAAGCCGGCACGCAGCGCTACCTGGCCAATACGAACATTCTGGAGACTACGTTTCACACCTCGACGGGTTCGTTCAAGGTAATCGATTTCGCGCCGCGCTTTCTGCGCTTTGATCGCGCCTTCCGGCCTACGCAGTTGATGCGCATCGTGGAGCCGATCGAGGGCACGCCGCGCATCGAAGTGCTTTGCGAACCGAAGCTGGGCTGGAGCAAGGAACGCCCCAAGCCCGTACTGGGCTCGCATCATGTACGCTATGAAGGATTCCCGAGCCAACTGCGACTGACCACCGACATTCCACTTTCGTATCTGGGCGGACAGCCGTTTACACTGACCGGTCGCCAGCACCTGGTGCTGACCTGGGGCTCACCGATAGAAGAGCCGCTGGCCCCCTTGTGCGAGAGATTTTTCAACGAGACCTCGCGCTACTGGCAGCGCTGGGTAAAGCAGTGCAATATTCCTCCGCTTTTTCAGCAGGAGGTGATCCGCTCCGCTCTCACGCTGAAGCTGCATTGCTTTGAAGATACAGGCGCGATCATTGCGGCGATGACTACGTCGATTCCGGAATCTCCAGGAAGCGGGCGCACCTGGGATTATCGCTACTGCTGGCTGCGAGACTCCTATTACGTGCTGAAAGCGTTTGGGCTGCTGGGGCAGTTCGAAGAACGCGAACAATTCGTGCAGTATCTGTTGAATGTAGCCGGCGGGGCGCCGGAGCTGAATCTGGCCCCGCTCTATCGGGTGGACGGATCCCCAAACCTGGAGGAGTCGATTCTTGAAAACTGGCCGGGCTACAACGGCGAGGGGCCGGTTCGGATTGGGAATGGAGCGGCTTTGCACTCGCAGAACGACATCTACGGCGAAATGGTTCTGGCGCTGGCTCCCATCTTTCTCGATGAACGCTTGAACGCCGAGCGGTCGCCGGCCACGCTCCAGTTGATTGAAGGACTCGCACGCAAGGCGATCTCCCTGGCCGGGATTCCAGATGCGGGCATCTGGGAGTATCGCACTGAATGGAAGCCGCAAACGTTCTCAAGTCTCATGTGCTGGGCAGCCGCGGACCGCATGGCGCGGATCACCGAGCGCCACGCGCCAAGCCACGCTGCCGAGTTTCGCTCGACAGCCGAGCGGATTCATGCTGAGGTCATCGCCAATTCCTGGAACGTGAGCCGGAAGAGCTTTGTCGGACACTATGGCGGACAGGACCTGGACGCTTCTCTGCTGCAGATGGTGGGCTTGCGCTTTCTTCCCGCTGACGATCCGATGTCGATCAGCACCGTTGAGGCCATTCATAGAGACCTGTCCATGGGAGACTGGATGCAACGGTACAGTCAGAACGACGGTTTCGGCAAACCCTCAGTCGCTTTCGTCATTTGCACGTTCTGGTTGATTGAAGCATTTGCGGCGGCTGGACGTCGCGGTGAAGCACGAGCATTATTCAATCGCATCAGTCCATCCTTCTCACGGTTAGGGCTTCTGGCTGAAGACTATGATCCCGCCGAGTCGCGCATGTGGGGGAATTTCCCGCAGACCTACTCGCACGTCGGCTTGATCAACGCCGCTTTTGCTGCTTCGCCACAGTGGTCTGATGTGTTGTGAGACTCTACCAGCCGGCTTTGCGGATTGGCGCGCTCCCATCCCTTAGAGCCGGTCCCGCTTCGCCACTCAGTTACAACTGCAGTACGAGCCATGGGAAACGTCGGCCTGAACCTCCACTCGCGGACATACGACAGGTGAGAAAAGCCCACCTCATAGTGGGCTTTTCCATTGCCGGCTGAGACACAAAATCCTCAATGCACCGTCGCCGCGTCCGCGCTCTGGCCCGGCTTGTTCTTGCTCAACAGGAAGGCCAGCGCCACCAGCCCCACCGACATCCAGGACAGTTCCATGTACACGTCCTGGTAGCCCTGCGTCTGGGCCTGCTGGTTAAGCTGGTTGTAGATCGAGGCCAGCGCCATCCCCGCCCCGTTCGCCCCGCCGAAGTTGCCGCCGTAGAGGCCCACAAGCGCCTGCTTGTGCTGCTCAAAGCCGATGGAGCCGGAGGTCATGGCGTTTTGCAGGTGCTGCTGATGCCAGATGGCGCGGCTGGTGACCTGGGCATTGGTGATGGCGATCAGGATGCTGCCGCCGATGTTGCGCACGAAGTTGATCAGCCCCGCCACCTGGCTGCTCTCCTCCTTGGGTGTGCCTACGTAGGCCGCCGTGGTGATGGAGATAAAGCAGAAGGGGAGCGGCATCATCTGAATCACGCGCAGCCACGACGCCTGGGAGAAGGTCATTTGCAGCGAGGTGACCTGGGCGGCGTAGCGAAAGGTGAAAATGAAGAGGATGAAGCCGGTCATGGCCAGGTAGCGCGCGGCAATTTTGCCGGTGGCGTAGCCGGCCATGGGCATCACGATGACCAGCGCAAAGCCTCCCGCGGTCAGGGCCAGTCCGGCGGTGGTGGCGTTGTAGCCCAGCAACTGCTGCAGGAACTGCGGCTGCAGTACCGTGTTGGCATTCAGCACTCCGCCCACCAGCGCCATCAGAAAGCAGCAGATGGCGAAGTTCTTGAAGCGGAAGAGCCGCAGATTGATGATGGGTTCCTTGTGGTTCAGTTCCCAGGCGATCAGCCCCACGATGCCGAAGACAAACAGAAATGCGAAGAGGCAGATGAAGCCGGAAGAGAACCAGTCGTTCTCCTCGCCCTTGTCGAGCACGATCTGCAGGCCGCCCATGGCCAGCGCCAGGAAGCCCAGGCCGACGTAGTCCATCTTCCACAGGCGAGAGCGGTCGGCCTTGATCCAGGGCGGATCGTCCACCAGCCGGCTGACCAGATAGAAGGCCAGCATGCCCACGGGAATGTTGATGAAGAAGATCCAGCGCCAACTGAAGTTGTCGGTAATCCAGCCGCCCAGGGTGGGGCCGATGGAGGGGGCGAGCACGGCCACCAAGCCGTAAAGGGCAAAGGCCTGGCCGCGCTTCTGCGGTTCAAACGAGTCGGCCATGATGGCCTGCGCCATGGGCTGCATGCCGCCGCCGCCCGCGCCCTGCAAAACGCGGCAGACCAGCAGCATGCCGAGCGACGGCGCCGCCCCGCACAGAAAGCTGGAGACGGTGAAGATGACAATGCACAGCAAAAAGAAGTTGCGCCGGCCGATGACGCTGGAGGCCCATGCGCCGATGGGCAGCACAATGGCATTGGCGACCAGGTAGCTGGTCAGCACCCAGGTTCCCTGGTTGATGCTGGCGCCGAGTGAGCCGGCGATGTGCGGCAGGGCCACGTTGGCGATGGAGGTGTCCAGCACCTCCATGAAGGCGGCCAGCGCCACGGTGGCGGCAATGATCCAGGGGTTTACCCTGGGCTTCCATTGCGCGCCGGGGTGCATCTGTTCGGGAATGGGCGCTGCGGCCGGGCTGGCCCCGCCGGGCGATGCGGACTCTGAATCAGGCAAAAAAACGACTCCTGGACGGCTCTGTTCTGTACTCTTGCCGGCGGTAAAGGGCGGTGTTCCAGTGGGTAAATGACGAACGAGAAACTCAGGGCGGGAGATCGGCCGGGGATTCTCAAATTGGTCTGGCTTTTTTTAGATTCACTTCAACCGTTGCGGGGTTCACTGATCTAGGGCCTGTTCACACTACCCCGGTGGGCCGCCGGGCGCCCCAGGTCCCGAACTTGGGAGCTGGGAAAGTACGAACCGAAATGAACGAAATCCCTCGGCCCTAGTCCTCGTCCCCGTTCTCCGGCATGTTCACCGGCTTCTTGTCGAGGTCGACCGGAGGGAGATGTGCGCCGGTCAGCTTGAGGTTGAGCGCCGGAAGCTGCTGCTGCCGGAACTCTTCCCAGCCGGGCAGCACTTCCGTGCCTTCCTTCTCCACATGCGCGCAGGCCGCCAGCAGCGCCGCCGTGGGGGCCGCGTCGGCCTGTTGCAGCTCTGCGTAAAGCTGGGTTACTTCGTCCGTCACCTCGTCGATGCCCGGCAGAGGATGGGCCGTTTCCGGTCCCGTACCATCGAGCAAAATCTTCACAGTTGCGCTGGCGGGCGCGAGCTGCGTGGCCAGTGCCGCGTTTTGCGGGCCGGCCAACTGCTCGGCGACCGAGTGCGCGGCCAGGTCGGCTTTGGCCAGTGCGTCCAGAGTGGCGGCCATGGTCTCCTGCGCGGTGTGCAGCGCTTCCAGATCAGCCTGCGTTGCAGCAACGCGCGGGTCCATCTTGACCAGCAGCGGCTTCGATTCGCGGTGGCCATCGACGGTCAGTTGCACGGTGTACGTGCCGGGGACGACGAGCGGTCCCTGCGGCTCGAGCGGCGTACGATGCGGAACGGCGGCGATGGGGTAATCGTAGTGCGTGGCGGCGGGAGCGGTCTCGTGCAGATCCCACACCCAGCGATGCATTCCCGCCGTCGCCGGCAGCGGCTCCTGTCTCAGCGGCCAATCAGGCGGAATCAGATTTGTGCGCAGTTCTTCCGGCGTGGGTGTGGCCGGGTCCTGGCTGCTATAGCGGCGCAACAGCTTGCCCTGCGCATCCAGAATCTCCAGCACCACCGGGCCGTGCGCGGTGCCGGGCACGGCGTAATCGAGTATCGCCCCGTCCGGCGGGTTTTCTCCTGCTGGCTCATCGGCGGGCAGGGGCGTGTCGGTGTTGGTGTCGCGGCGCACGCGCCATGCCGCCGCGGGCGCAAAGAGCAGGTGTGTTGCTTTGCCCTGGTGCGCGGCGAGTGCGCGCAGCGGACTCACATCATCCAGCACCCAGAAGGAGCGGCCGTGCGTGGCGACGATCAAGTCGCCGTCCTTTACCAGCAGATCGCGCATGGAGGTGTGCGGCAGGTTGTACTGGAGCGGCAACCAGTCGGCCCCGTCGTTGAAGGAGGTCCAGACTGCGTCTTCCGTGGCCGCATATAAGAGCCCCGGCTGCTCGGGATCGGCGCGGACGGCATTGATCGGCGCATCGTCCGGCAGACCGGCGCTGATCGAGGTCCAGGTTTTTCCGCCGTCGTGGGTGCGATAGATGTACGCGCGGAGATCGTCGACACGCAGGCGGTTCACGGCCACATAAGCCGTGTCGTCGTCAAAGCGAGACGCGTCAATCTGCGCAATCTTGCTCCACGGCGCAACGCCCGGCGGCGTGATGTTCGTCCAGTGCGCGCCCCCGTCGCGGGTGATCCACAGCAGTCCGTCGTCGGTTCCCGCCCAGATGGTCTGCGTGGTCTTGTACGAGGCCGCTACGGCGTAGATTGCGCCGTGGCGCTCGGCCTTCTGCTTGTCGGTCAGCGCCGGCAGAGTAGGCAGTTGATCGGTCGCCTCCCGGCTCAGATCGGGGCTGATGACGGTCCAGTTCTGACCGCCGTCGGTGGTCTTGAAAAGCCGGTTGGCCGCGTAGTAAAGCGTGTGCGGATCGACTGGGGAAAACAGAATAGGCTCGGTGCGGTCGGCTCGGAAGCCGTGCCTGTTTTTGGGCAGCGGGGTCACGCTTTGCACCTGGCCGGTCACCATGTCGTAGCGCGAGACCTCCATGCGTCCGGCGCCGTAGACAATCTCCGGATGCAGCGGGTCGGGCTCTGCGTAGCCGTACTCGATCAACCCCGCCGGATGCCAGTCGCGGAAGGTGATCTGGCCGTCGTTGCCGCGCGAGGAGATGCAGACCGAGCCGCTCTCCTGCTGGCCGGCGCAGACCTGATAGGGAAAGGTGTTGGTCGCCGCCACGTGATAGAGCTGCGCCGTCGGCTGGTTGTACCAGGAACTCCAACTCTCGCCGCCGTTCACGCTGACCACCGCGCCCTGATCGCTCACCAGCAGCAGGATCTGCGGGTTGCGCGGATTGATCCAGATGTTCTGGTAGTCGTCCCCGCCCGGCGCGCCGCGCAGGCTGACCCAGGTCTTGCCGCCGTCCGTAGAGCGGCTGGTCACGATGCTGGCGCTGTAGACCTCATCCGGATTCTGCGGGTTCACGGCCGGCACCGGCAGATCGCCGCCGCCAATCCTCATCGCCGGGCGCGGATCGTCGGTAATCTTGCGCCAGTTCAGGCCCGCATCGTCGGAGCGATACACGCCCAGGCCTTTTCCGGAGGCGTAGGCGCCCTCGACGGTGGTGGAAACCGTCGCGTACAGCCGCTGCGGATGGCTGGCCGCGATGGCCACATTGATCTGCACCAGGTCGGCGGGCAGCCCGCGCGTCAACGGCTTCCAGGTGACGCCGCCGTCAGTCGATTTGAAGAGGCCGCCGCCGGCGCCGTCAAAGTCGTTGCCGTCTTCCCACGGGCCCAGCGTCTCCTGCCAGAGCGAGGCATAGACGATCTTCGGATTTTTGGGGTCGATCACCACATCGGAGCCTCCGGTGCGGTCGTCCTTGAAAAGCACCTTCTTCCAGCTCCTGCCGCCGTCCAGGGAGCGGAAGATGCCCCGCTCCGGGTTGGGTCCGTAGGGATGGCCGAGCACTGCGGCGAAGAGGCGATTGGGGTTGGTAGGGTCCACGGCGAGCGCGGGAATCTGCTGGCCGTCGCGCAGTCCCAGGTGGGTCCAGGTCTTGCCCGCGTCGTCCGAACGGTAAATGCCGTCGCCGACCGACAGATCGGGCCGGTGCAGCCCTTCGCCGCTGGCCACATAAACAACGCCGCTGTCCGACGGAGCCACGGCGATCGCGCCGATCGATTGGGTCGGCTGCCCGTCGAAGATCGGCTTCCAGGTGCGTCCGTAGTCGGTCGACTTCCAGACGCCGCCATCCACCTGGCCCACGTAAAAGACATTGGGCTGATCGGGAACGCCGGCCGCGGCGCGGGTGCGGCCTCCTCGGAACGGGCCGATCATGCGCCAATGCAGGTCGGGCATGGGGCTGGCGTCTTCGGCGGCAAGGTTCACGGCAAGCGATGAGAGCGCCATGCAGAAAACTGCTGCAAAGATTACCGGACGGAATGCGGAACGAAATCTGGTCATGGGATTTTCCTTTAATGGCGGGCGCGGACTGGTCCGTGGGGACCTGGTCGACTGGTGTCAGTTGCCGCGGAGGAAAGAAGAGTTCTCAAAACACACTGCCACGGGCGCACTTTCAATGTAGCCGCTCAGACGTTCCAGCTTCAATGGCTCTCCCCCATCCGGCTGCGCGCGGCGGCTTCTGGCCGGCCTCGTCCGATTCCGGTAGGCTGGACACATGGACATTTTTCACGAGAAGCGGGCGGAACTGGAACAGCACGAATTCATGATGGGCGTGGAGCGGGGCCGGCTGGCGGTCGCGCTGGATCTGTTGACCGACTCGCTGATCATGGTGGGCCAGCACGGCGTTTACTGTGCCAGCAGCCGCAATCCGAACAAACCGGCCCTTGACCTGCAGGCGGTCCTCAGCGGCATGGAGGGCGCCAAGGCGCTGATCCAGTCGGTGATGGAGGAGTTGCGCGCGCAACGGAACGCTGCCCAGGCCGATGGCTCCGCAGCGGGCTGAAGCAGGGGCTGCGGAGTCTCAGCCCGGCTGGATGCAAATTGCTGTATGCTGGTAATGTGCGCCCGTAGCTCAGCTGGATAGAGCGAACGCCTCCGGAGCGTTAGGTCGGGAGTTCGAATCTCTCCGGGCGCACCAGTGAGAGACTCGATCGTCTTGCAAGTATTAGACTTTATTGCGGATAGAGTTTGAGAAAATATACCTCCTGCCGGGCAGGGCGTGGGTCGGCTCGCGGCCGTCATTGGCCACGCCATGCACGGTTGCGACGGCGGACCGCAGAGGCTCTGCTTGCACTGATCGCGCTGCATGCCGATCAACAATCCAGCCTTCCAAAAACAATCCAGCCTTCCAAAAACTTCCGCACGCGCGGCAATTGCTCTTGGCTCGCCCAGCGACTAGACTGAGGGTGCGAGGGGCCAGCCATGTTGGTTGTCATGAAGGCGCAGGCGACGCCGGAAGAAATTCGGGCGGTCTGTGCGTACATTGCGCAGTTGGGTTTCCGCGCTCATCCGCTGCCCGGCGCGCAGCGCACCGCCATCGGCATCACCGGCAACCAGGGCGAAGTGGAGCGGGGCAATCTGGAAGAACTCTCCGGGGTCGCCGAAGTCATTCGTGTCACCAAACCCTACAAGTTGGCCAGCCGCGACGTGAAGGAAGAAGACACCGTGGTCCGCTTTCCCGGCAGCGGCAGTTGCCCGGATGCGGCTATTGGCGGGCGCAATCTGGCCATCATCGCCGGGCCCTGCTCCATCGAAAGCCGCGAACAGGCCATGGCCATAGCCGAGCAGGTGGCGGCCTCCGGCGCGCAGTTCTTCCGCGGCGGCGCGTTCAAGCCACGCACCTCGCCCTACGCGTTTCAGGGGCTCGGCCTGGAAGCGCTCAACATCATGGCCGAGATTCGCGCCAAGTTCGACCTGCGCATCGTCACCGAGGCCATCGACAACGAGAGCCTGGATCTGGTGGCCGAATGGGCCGACATCCTGCAGATCGGCGCACGCAACATGCAGAACTTTTCCCTGCTCAAACGCGCCGGCCGGCAGCAGAAGCCGGTGCTGCTCAAGCGCGGCCTTTCGGCCACACTGGAAGAGTTCCTGATGGCCGCCGAGTACGTGATGAGCGAGGGTAATTACCAAGTGATCTTGTGTGAGCGTGGCGTGCGCACCTTTGCCGACCACGCGCGCAACACCCTGGACCTGAGCATCATTCCCGCCGTGCAGCGGCTCAGCCACCTGCCGATTCTGGTCGATCCCAGCCACGCCACCGGCCGGCGCGACAGCGTTCTGCCCATGGCCCGCGCCGCCATCGCCTCCGGGGCCGACGGCATTATCGTCGAGGTCCACGATCACCCCGAAAAGGCCCTCAGCGACGGCCCGCAATCCATTTATCCCGCTCAGTTCGCCACCATGATGACCGAACTTGAACAGATCGCCCCGGTCGTCGGCCGCAACCTGCCCCGCGGTTCCACTGTCAACTCCATGGCGGATTGAATCTGGGCGACAAAGGTCGCGCCTTTGAGCCCTGGAATATTCGCTGAAGACGCAGTCCTCAACGGTAGGCTTCGCGTCGATTGCCCAGGCGTATGACCTGCACAATCAGCTTTGCATCCTGGAGATCAACAATGATGCGGTAGTCTCCTACCCTGTATTTCCAGTAATTGCCCAGCGTTGAACCGGCAAGTGCTCCGCCGATACTGCGCGGATTGTCTAACCTTGCAACCCGGCTACCCATAAACGTGATGATCCGTTGCGCGGTTTGCCGGTCGAGCCTGGAGATTTCCTTTTCCGCATCCTTGCTGTATTCAATCCGCCAGGCCATACCGCTTTTCCATCTCTTCCTGGGTATAGGTTCTGCCGCGTCCGGCGCGCAGGGCGAGCGTCCGCTGTTCGGCCAGATACAAGTCTTCCAGGTCTTCCAGCTTTTCGCTGATCGCCTCGATCATATAATAGGTTTTGCTTCGTCCGGTGAGCTTGGAGAGCTTTTCGAGACGGGCCTTCAGATCTTCCGGCAAGCGCAGGGAAACAGCGGAGTCCATAGACAAATCTCCAAGAGCATTACAATACAAGTATCGCACAAATCGCATTGACGGCGCCTGGTCCTGAATCCTGTGAGCTGGGATTCCACCCTGCACCCAAAAGGTGTTAGATAGAGTTTGCGAATATCCTTGCTGGAAAACAGCCTTTGAAAGCCGGAATCCTTCGATGAACTTGCCTTCTGCCCCGATCGCCCGCTTCCTTGCACTCGCCCTGCTGAGCCTGGCCCTCACCGGCTGTCGCCCCAGCGCCTTTCCGCAGTACCCGGCCAACTACCGCGAGTACGCCTACGTAACCAACGCCGGCAGCAACACGGTCAGCGTCATGGCCGTGGTCAATGTGCGCCTGGACCGGGAGATTGCCGTTGGCCAGCACCCTGTCGCCGTGGCCGCCAGCCCCACCCGCAACGAGGTTTACGTGGTAAACGAGGGCGCGTCCGGCAGCACCGACGCTGCGTCGCAGGGTTCGGTTTCAGTTCTCAATGCGGAAAACAACTCCGTCGTCTCCACCATCCCGGTGCACAGCCAGCCGGTCTCGATCGAGATCGACGCCAAGGGAGAACTGGCCTACGTGGCCAACTCCGGCGCCAACAATATCTCTGTCCTCGATCTCAAGGCCCGCAGCGAGATTGGCAGCATCGGCACCGGCGAGCAGCCAGTAGCGGCCCGCATCTCCCCCGACGGCGCCACCCTGGTCGTCGCCAACCATCGCGGCAACAGCGTGAGCATCATCGATCTGAGAACGCGCTCGGTGCGAGCCGTCTTCGATGGCTGCCCTGGCGCCTCGGATGCCGTGATCCTGCCTGACTCCTCCAAGGCCTTTGTGGCCTGCTCCACCGGCCATCAGATCATGGCCATCGCACTGGCTCGGCCGGAGAGCGGGCCCGCTCCGTCCGGCGCTGCTCCCGCGACTCCGGCGCAACCGGACCGCCTGGAGGCGCTGCTCGATGTGGGCCAGGCCCCGGTTCATCTGGCTCTCAAGCCCGACGGCGGAGAACTGTTCGTCTCCAACGCGCTCTCCGACTCCGTCTCCGAGGTCATCACCAGCACCAACGACGTGATCGGCACGTACCTGATTGGAGACGATCCCGTCCGCGGCCTGGTCTCGGCCGACAATTCCCTGCTGTACGTGGCCAACTTCCGCTCCCAGGACCTCACCGTCTACGCCATCAACGACGGCAAGCGCACCGGCTCGGTCCGCGTGGGCGACGGCCCCCTGGCGCTGGCGTTTTCCAGCGACGGCTATCTGCTGTTTGCCACCGACAGCCGCTCCAACGACGTAGCCGTGGTTCGCACCGGCGGACTTTCGCTGTTCACTCTGCTGCCCACCGGCCGTGGTCCCAACGCCATTGCCGTTAAAGCCTTCACGGTCTCCTGAGCCGCTCCGAAATTCTTCGCAAATCCGGCTGCGCCGAAGCCCGGCTCACCGCATCCACGCCGAAAGCCGGGCTTCGGCCTCGGCCAGCGAAACACCGCGCAGCAAAAAAACCTTGCTCCGCGACAGCTCGCCCGTGACCAGCTCGACTGCGCTTCTGGGAATGGAAAACGTTTCTGCCAGGAAGGCGACAAGCGCCCAATTGGCGCGGCCTTCCAGCGGCGGCGCGGGTACGGCAACCTTCAGTTGCGCCGCGGCTCCCTCACCGTAGACGCCGTTGAGGGCTGTCTTTTTAGCGCCTGGCTGGGCGCGCACCGCCAGGGTGACGCCGGCTGGATGGACGCGCAGCATCAGGTCGGCTCCGAGGCAGAATCGTTCTCGCTGCGCGGAGTGCGCGCTGCGGCCGGACGTGCGCCGACCGGACGCATTCCGAACAGGGCCGTGCCCACGCGGATGCGGGTTGCGCCCTCCTCGATGGCCAGCGCAAAATCCCCGCTCATGCCCATGGAGAGCACCTCGAACGAGAGCCGCGGATGAGCGCCAGCCCAGCGGTCGCGCCAGCCGCGCAGACTGCGGAAACAGGCGCGGGTCTCGCCTTGGGGCACGTCGAAAGGGGCGATGGTCATCAGCCCGCGCATTTCCAGATGGGCCAGCTCCGGCAGCCGCCCCAGCAACTCAGCCGCCTCGGCGGATTCCGGATCGACGCCGGCTTTCGACTCCTCGCGGCTCAGCTTGACCTCGACGAGAACCGGCAGCCGCTTCCCCAGCTTGCCCGCCGCTTCGTTCAGCCGCTCGGCCAGGCGCAGAGAATCCAGAGAGTCTATCCCGTCAAAAATCTCCACGGCGCGCTGAGCTTTGTTGGATTGCAGGTGGCCGATCAGATGCACGCGGAGATCTTCCTTGCCACATGCCGACCGTAGTGCTGCTGGATGCAATGCTTTTGCCGCCAGCTCCTGCACACGGCTCTCGCCGAAGAGCGTGAGGCCGAGGGCAGCGGCTTCAGCGATTGCTTCCGCAGGATAGGTTTTGGAGACGGCCATCAGCTCCACTTCCGCGCGCGGACGCCCGGCGTTGCGACAGGCCGCCGCAATCGCTTCTGCCAGCCGGTCGAGATTTTCTTTGAGCGCCGTCATGGCATCCTCGTTCGCGTCCCGGAATTTCCGGAACCCTGTTCCACTCCAATTGCGTCCAATCAGTATATGTGGACCATTATTCTGCTCATCTGTTCCAACATCTTCATGACCATCGCCTGGTACGGCCACCTGAAATACCGTCAGGATACGCTGTGGAAGGTGATCCTGATCAGTTGGAGCATCGCCCTGCTGGAATACTGCTTCCAAGTGCCGGCCAACCGCATCGGCCTCGGGCGCTTCAGTATAGTCCAGCTCAAAGTGATCCAGGAGATCATCACCCTGGTGGTCTTCGGCGTCTTCGTCACCTTCTACTTCGGCCAGCATCTGCGCTGGAATCACGCCGCCGCCGGCGTCTGCCTGGTGGCCGCGGCGTTCTTCGTCTTCCACTCCTGGTAACCACCACCTGCGGTGGGGCCAACTGCCACCTGCGGTGGGGCCAACTGCCACCTGCGGTGGGGCCAACTGCCACCTGTGGTGGGGCCAGCGGCCACCTGCGGTGGGGCCAGCGGCTCGCTGTTCGCTCGCAGGGGGTTCGCGTTGAACCACTCTGGCCGCAAAAACAAGAATGCGGCGTGGCCGGGAACCCAATCATAAACGGGCGCCCCATGTCTGGATTTTCAGACCCGGAAAACCGCAGAATCAAGAAAACCCCACCCAAAGCCGCCGAATCTCATGTGAGCGAATAGCGGGCGTCCGTCCCCACCGGAGGTGGCTAGTGGCCGTGCTCCTCCAAGAACTTCTCAGCTTCCAGCGCGGCCATGCAGCCGGAGCCGGCGGCGGTGATGGCCTGGCGGTAGCGCCGGTCCTGCACGTCGCCGCAGGCAAAGACGCCGGCGAGCGGCACGCCGTCCTTGGTGACCAGGACGTTCTCTTTCGTTCGAATGTAGCCGTCGCCGTCCAGATCTATCTGCCCGGTGAACATCTTGGCGTTCGGCTCGTGGCCAATGCCCAGAAACAGGCCGCGGACGGCCAGAGTGCTGACCTCGCCGGTGGCCACAGCGCGCAGCCGCACTCCCTTCACGTCCTTGTCGTCCACGCCCAGCACTTCCTCGATGATGACGTTCGGGCGCAGCTCGATCTTGGGATTTGTCTTGACCCGATCAAGCATGATCTTGGAGGCGCGGAAGACCTCGCGGCGATGCAGCAGCGTGACCTTGGTGGCAAAGCGGCTCAGAAATAGCGCCTCTTCCATGGCCGAGTCGCCGCCGCCCACCACGGCAATTTCCATGCCCCGGAAGAAGAACCCGTCGCAGGTGGCGCAACTGGAGACTCCATGGCCGATCAGCGCCTGCTCGCTGGGCAGCCCCAGCCAGCGCGCGCTGGCCCCGGAGGCGACAATCAGCGTGCGCGTCAGAATCTCGCCCGCCGAAGTTTGCAGCCGAAAGGGATTCTCGCTCAGATTCACCGCGTTCAGATGGGCCGTCTGGAAGGTTGCTCCGAAGCGCATCGCCTGCTTCTTCATATTCTCGATCAGTTCCGGGCCCTGAATGCCCTCCGGCCAGCCGGGAAAGTTTTCCACCAGAGTGGTCATGGAGAGCTGCCCGCCGGGCTCGTGGCCCTCCAGCAGCAGCGGGTTGAGGCCGGCGCGGGCGGTGTAGATGGCGGCGGTCAGTCCGGCGCAGCCGGAGCCGAGAATTACTGTCGAGCGAATATCCGTCATAAGGGTTCCTGTCTGAATTTTACTCTGGCGGAAGCAGCCGGCAGACGGCAGGCCTTCCTGCATATAAGATGACTCTCATGGCGAATTTGACTCTGATCTACGGACTGCGGCTGCTCCCCGAAGGCGAAGTCACCGAAATCCAGGATGCAACGCTGAAGCTGGCCAACGGCCACTCAGCGCACGTCACCATGCACCAGATCGAAGGCTCCCGTGAAGAGATCGAAGCCCAACTCAAGCGCAGCCTGGACGCATTCTTCGACTTTTACCCGGAGATCTGAACGTTTTGGCCTGGGATTCGTTGCGAATTGAGGAAAGAACTGTCCGCCTTGGCAGTAGGTCAGTTTGAAGGGTACGGGCTTCAGCCCGTACATAAACCTTGCAAAATGACCGTGGGCTTCAGCCCCGGATGGATGTTCTTCGGCTATTTTGAATCTTCACCACAGGCTGTCAAAGCAGATCACCACGCGACCGGCGTCCGAGGAGGGGTTGAAATCCAGTCAGAGTGGACAGCCGGCCTTCGTCTCCCGCTCATCGCGACAATGCCGCGATGAATGATCATACCTGGGACGCCCGCAGGTGGCCGCCGAAGCGATATACTGCTTGCCAGCACTAGAAACAGGCGCACGCATGTTTTCCATCGAGAAATTTCTCGAAGATACGACCACGCTGACCATCATTCTGGCCTTTGCGGGCTATCTGGTCACCTATCTGGGCGCACGCCTGCTGGCCCGGCGCAAGGACAAGCTGGACCTGGTCAACCGGCGGCTCAACGAGTTCTACGGCCCGCTCTATGTGGCCTCGCAGGCGGGCAATATCGCCTATCGCTCGCTGCTCAAAAAGCAGGGCAAGACGCAGAGCTTTCCCATTCTCGATGGGGAAATGAAAGAGTGGATGCTGTGGATGTCCACAGTCTTCATGCCCCTCAACGACATTCGAGAGAAGATTATCCTCGAGAAGGCCTACCTCATCATCGAGGAGCAGATGCCGCACTGCCTGCTGGACTTTGTCACGCATGTAGTGGGCTATAAGGCGGTTGTGGCCAAGTGGGCCGAGTGCGATTACTCCGAGCGCCGCTCCACCATCGGCTGGCCGCCGGAGTTCGACGTCTATGTGGAGCGCTCCTACGCCGCGTTGAAAGCCGAGCAGACCCGCCTGCTGCATGGCTTCCACTGGCGGCTCTGGCAGCGGCTCTTTCATCGCGCGCCGCGCCGGATCAGTGGCCCGCAAGCTTCCTGACCCCGCGATGGATCTGCATCACACCGCGCGCCCGGCCGCCACGCCCGACGCCCAGGCCCACTGGAAGTTGAACCCGCCCAGTTGCCCGGTCACGTCCACCACCTCGCCGATGAAAAACAGTCCCGACGCCTTTTTCGCCTCCATGGTGCGCGCCTGCAATTCATCGGTGTCCACCCCGCCCGCCGTCACCTCGGCCTTGTCGAATCCTTCCGTGCCCAGCGGATGAAACTCCCACCGGCGCAGCCTTTGTTCACAAGCCTCGAGAGCCGCATTCGACCAGCCCTGCGGCCCGCCAATCTCTGTCAGATAATCGGCCATTCGCTGCGGCAGCACCGCGCGCAACGCCTGCTTCACCGCTGCCGCATCCCGCCGCGCCCCGGCTTGCCGCAACCCCTCAAACAGATCCATCTGACCAGCCCGCCAGTCCAGCACCCGCGGCTGGCCCGGCCGCCACTCCGACGCGGCCTGCAGGGC
>VFSW01001371.1_pt1 | contig 37193 bp, 42 predicted proteins | sample 5358111 | NCBI WGS metagenome assembly VFSW01 (sample SAMN11554181, study PRJNA540505) | mine drainage metagenome | isolation source: sediment from site ElyBrook_90M | place: USA: Ely Copper Mine, Vershire, VT | collected 2017 | reverse complement strand
TCCGTCAGATCATCGAGGAGGTGAAGTGGGAGCTGAAGATAAGGGGAGGAGGCGCCGTCAAGATATTCGTCTCTGGAAGGCTGAGCGAGGAAGACGTGATACAGCTCAAGGACATCGCGGATGGGTTCGGGGTCGGGACGGCGGTGGCGTATCCGCCGACAATAGACTTCAGCGCAAAGATAGTCGAGGTTCGCGAGAAGGGGAAGACCTACCTCAGAGCAAAGAGGGGCGGCCTAGGCGGAAGGAAGGACGTGTACAGGTCGAAGGGGTTCAAGGACACGGTCGTCTTCCATGGCACTGCGGGCCCGAAGGGTTCGAAGCCGATGCTCCGCCAGATAATCAAGAAGGGCAAGCTGGTAGCCGAGTTCGAGGGCATCGGTTCCATACGCGGCAGAGTCGTCAGAGAGCTGTCCGAAGTCACACACGCGGAACCTGCCCTCGTTTGGGGATAGTCCCTGGCGAAGGGAAGCAAGGGTCGACGCGTGGCAGTTTCGTCTTCATCCTGACTCGCGTCAGTCGAGGTTGCCCGTCGAAGCACGCCACGCGTCTCTTCCTGATGGGCTCTCCTGGGGTATTATCTCTTCTCAAGGAGCTCGTAGGTCCACAGGTTCGAATGCCTGGCGACGGCGGAGACTTTCAGAGCTTCGCCTTGGCCTTGGTAAACCACTGCTTGTCGATGTTCTTGAGCTCGTCTTGGAAGATCGCTCCCAGCGCGTGGACCATGCCGCCCAGAGCGGTGGTGAAGAGGCTGATGATGTGAGAGAGAGGGACCCCCTACAACACCATCTGTCCTCCATACTGGATCACGGGCGCAGAGTGCTGGTACACCCAGTACCAGTATGCAGCCGAGCCCAGCCCGTATACTGAAAGTGCTATGCTGGCCAGGTCTACCAGCAGTGTGAGGCCTCTCTTCATGGCTGTTGTTAGTAGTCAATCCTTATGAATCTCTCCACCGGTGAGTTTGAGATGGCACAGGCCTTCTTTCTAGAAGGGGTGCGACCGAGAACTCGGCGCTAAAGCATCGCACCAGCTGGCTGAAATCGTTAATTAGTTCTTCAAGTCGGTTTTCATAGAATCGAACTTGCTGGAAGACGACCCCGAGGAGCAGCAGTCACAGCAACAGCAGCTGCCCCTTACGTGGCAACAGGCTCTCGCGAACGACCCCGAGTACTACATGAACACGAAGCAGGGGCAAGAAGAGCTGGCCCAGATGATCCGCAAGGAGTCGGAGCGGCTCCTGGAGGAGATAGGCAAGTCGGTGAAACACGCCAAGGACATAGTCTGGCTCTCGAAGTGGTGCTTGTCCTGCAAGTTCTACAACGACCACGGCGCGAAGGCGATGTGCAACAAGTGGAACGCGCGCATCGTGAAGCCATTCTATGGCAGGCCGATCTGGGAGAAGATGGAAATCAGGGGGAAAGACGAGAAGGAGCTCGTCGTCGCGGACATCGACTGGGACAGGAAGAGGAGGGAGATCTCAGACAAGGTAGTCGAGTGGGCGGTCGAGAAGGTGAACGGAGGCTACCCGTACTTTTGCTACTCAAACCCCAACGAATAGCGCGAACGCGGCTGCGGACGAATCCGCGGGTCACTCTTTATATTCCGTAGATGGTTCGCCCGAACGTTTGGCCGCGGTGGTGTAGGCACTCCCAAAAAGAGTGGCGCATCTTGGTTAACATGGGAGGCTGTGGATCGCCAAATGAAGCAGATACCTCTTGATCGGGGGTTCGAGTCCCCCCCGCGGCCCCTCACGATTCCCCCCAGAGGACCCTGCCCAGCACGTGCCTCGCAGGGGTCGGCTCGATTTGAGCCGAGCCTGGCATTCTGTCGCATGGTAGCTTAAAGGACGAGGTCCAGAGATTCACTGCAAGTTGAAGGCGCTGACGCACGACATCTTCTCGCTGGGCGTCGGCCTCTACCTCGTGCTTCACGTCGAGCGGTCGCCCAGCATTCTGTACCTCCTCCTCGTCGTTTGGCTGGCGTTCGTCACGAACGAGCTCATAGACGTGCTGGGGCACGTCACCAGGGGCGACCTCCCCGTCAGGTCGTTCTGGACGCACTCCGTCTTCACCGCGCCTGCGTGGGGAGTCGCTGCCGCGGTGACCTCGGTCTACCTGCTGGACGTGATGACGGGACAGGCCTTGACGGCGACCCAGGCCTTGTTCGCTGCGGGGCTCGGGACCGTGCTCGCGTACTCTCACCTGCTGCTTGACGCGCTCACCGAGGGCGGCGTCTATCTCGGTAGGCGGAGAGCCGCGCTCGCCCATCTAAGATACGACAACCTAATCCTCAACGGCGCCTTCGCCGCTCTGGGGCTGCTGCTCGTCTTCGCCGCGTTCTTCTGACGAACCCAGGTGGGCGCGCGGTCGCAAAGCATTATAGGAGAGAGTCGCCAAAAATCTCTCCTATGATTTGTCAGAGATGCGGGAAGACCGTGGACGACGGCGCGGCGTTCTGCCCCTTCTGCGGAAACAACCTGAAGCAGCAGACCAGCGCCCCAAATCCTGCAGGCTCGACCCAGCAGCTGCTCCTCCTCACCGCGAACTATGCGGCTGGATACAAGGTGGACAAGGTCCTGGGCTTGGTCTATGGGATAACGGTGCGGTCGCGAGGGATCGGGGGGAACATCGTAGCCGGTCTGCGAACCATCGCGGGCGGAGAGATCAGGGAGTATACCGAGCTAGCCCAGCAATCCAGACAACAGGCGCTGGACAGGCTTTCTGAGCAAGCGAGAAGCATGGGTGCGAACGCGGTCCTGAGCGTGATGTTCGATTCGGACGAGATGGCCTCGAGCATGGAGGAGATCATAGCGTTCGGGACGGCGGTCGTCCTCTCGCCCGTCTCCGGCGACCAGCAACTAGTGAAGCTGAGCTAGGGCTTCTGCTTCCAGGCCTTCGCCCTCTCGCAAAACGCGTCGGCTTCGTCTTGCGCCCTAGGGCAGTGCTCATAGTGCGTGACGATCTCTCGAAGCGCCTCTTCGACGGGGGTGGGTGCGCCAGGGCAGAGGGCGTCGAGCTGAGCACGGATCTCCGCGAGAGGCTGCCATATCTCGACTGGGATGACGACTGTAACTCCTGCTGACTTGCCGGATTTCATATTGGACGAGAGCCGCAGGATGCGAGCCTGATATCTGGCTTTCGGGTTCTACCACAATCGTCGTGCATCATGCAGTTTCGAGGCATCTACTCTACGGATTAGCGGCTCCCCGTCATGTTCCGCGTTCCGCTTCACTGCTTCGCCTGCCTCGCCTTCCGTCGATGAACGGGCGAACCTCACCCGCCCCCTGCGCGAGATGTTGAGGACAGCTACAATGTCCCTGTCCATCCACCTCTCGCACTTCTTGCACCACAGTTGGCGATAATGCTCGGTATCGCCTCGGATTGGCACTTGGAGTCTCTCCCCGCATCGTGGACAATCCATCGTGGTTCCTCGCGTATCCTTTCTCGATAGGGTGATTACGGGCACCCCTTCCCATGCAGCCTTGTACTCAATCTGCCTCTTCACCTCATGGAATGGCCATGAGTTCATCCGGTCTCTGAACGATTTCCCTTGGCCATTCCCCTTACGATAGAGGTTGCGGATTCCCCTAATCTCTTCGAAGATTATCGCCTGTCTATTCGCCTTGGCCTCCTGCACAATTTGCTTCGTGACTCCATGGACAAGCTGCTTTGTTATCTCCCCCCTCCTCTTGCCATACTTCGAAGAGATTGATCGGAGCATTCGTACATCGTTGCGTTTGAATGACCCAACAATACTTCTGGTATTTTCTGCGATTTCCACTACCTTTCTCATGTCGTAGCAAGTGACCTTCTTCTCGTTCCCCACGGTGAGATTGCGAAGGTTTCTATCAATTCCAACCGCATTCATGAATTCTCCGGACTCTGCCTCGATTTCTCTCGAGATACTGATAGACAGAGAGGTGGTTGTGAGGGTGAAAGAATTGATTCTCTGCTTTGAGTCTGATAGGATTAGGAGTGTATGAGTGTTTAGCGGGATGTATTCGCAACGACCATCGCGCAGTTGAACTCTCAGCTTGCCGTCTTGAATCTTGACATCGTAGCACGACACGAGAAGCGGTTTGGAGACATAAGGGCTCTTGGTAAAGGCGCCTCTCTTGATTGATTTCCTACGCGCGGAGAGGATACCCGCGGCCTTGCTGATTGCTGTCAGACGATAGGTCGAGCGGACTCCGTATTTTTTGAGCTGACCATAACACAAGAGGGATAGCTTCTTCATCGAGGGAGTTGCATGGTTCTCCTCTTCAAACTTCAACCCGACCCTTATGCAGTCGTTGACCATGAGGCGAAAGTCCTCCAAAAGTGCGAGAATCCTAGGAGCTGCTTGATAGCTCTGCCTGACGGCTTTGATGACTCGCACGTCCTTCCTGATTAAGATGGTATTTCAGCGCCCACACACTAGGAACGCACTGATTCCAGCTTTCGCACGGGCATCCGCACGGATGCGACTGCCCCACCCTTATTAGAGGAGAGGCGAAGTCAGCGGCACGTTGTCTGGCCTCGAGAAGGTGAGGATAGGCTGCAGCGGCTGGTCATACAAGGACTGGGTGGGGCCTTTCTATCCGTCGGGTGCTGAGGCCAAGGATTACCTCCGGCTGTATTCACGGACTTTCGACTGCGTCGAAATAGACTCCAGCTTCTACAGGATCCCATCGCCTGGGATGGTGAGCCAGTGGAAGAGCAGCACGCCCGGCACGTTCACCTTCTCTCCGAAGCTATCGAAGAAGATCACCCACGACAACAAGCTCGAGAACTACGAGCCGACGCTTCTGTACTTCTACAGCGTCCTCGGCAAGCTGGGAAGCAAGCTGGGGCCGATCGTCGTCCAATTGCCTCCCTCGGTCAAGGTGGAGAAGCACAAGGCGTTGATGGAGAAGTTCGTCTCCTCCCTGGAGCCGAGGTTCAAGCACGCAATCGAGTTCAGGCACAAGTCGTGGTTCACGCCGGAGACCTACAAGCTCCTCGAGAGAAACAACGTCGCGATGGCCTGGTCGATCAACCAATACCTCGAGACGCCCCCCGAGGTGACCGCTGACTTCGTCTACCTCAGGATGGTCGGGACGCGCGAGATCACGAAGTTCGACGGAATCCAGAAGGAGATGCGGGACGAGATGGAGCGGTGGGCGACCGCGCTCAAGGAGAACGCCGCGTCCCTGAAGGACGAAAGCTACGTCTTCTTCAACAACCACTTCGCGGGGTTCGGGCCCGAGTCCGTCAACGAGTTCAGGAGGCTCCTCGGGATGATAGAGCTGAACTGGACCAAGGACCAGGGGCATGGGTCCAACCAGGCCACGCTGCTATGACATGGAGCGCGGCCTTTGAATGTCACCCTCGCCATCAAGGTTCATCTTCCACGTCGACCTGGACGCGTTCTACGTCTCGGTCGAGGTAAAGGAAAACCCGAAGCTCAAAGGGCTCCCGGTGGTCGTCGGCGCCGACCCGGAGGGGGGAAAAGGAAGGGGAGTGGTGATGACCTCGTCATACGAGGCGAGGAAGTCCGGGTTGAGATCGGGGATGCCAATCTCCACGGCGTTCAGGCTCTGCCCGGGCGCGGTCTACCTCCCGCCCCACTGGGAGCTCTACGAGGACGCCTCGCGGCGGGTCATGAGGCTCCTGAGAGGCTATGCCGAGAGGTTCGAGCAGCTTGGAATCGACGAAGCCTTCCTCGACGTCTCCGACAGAGCTCATAGCCTGGATGAGGCAAAGAAGATCGCCCTCGACATCAAGAAGGACATGCAGGCCTCCCTGGGGCTCACGTGCTCGATAGGCATCGCTCCCAACAAATCCCTGGCGAAGATCGCCTCCGACCGCCAGAAGCCCGACGGGCTCACGGTCGTCCCGTTCGACGACCCGAAGGGGTTCCTCGCGCCGCTCCCTGTCTCGGTCATCCCCGGCGTGGGGGGCAAGACCCAGGCCTTTCTCAAAGAGCACCAGATCGAGACGATAGGGCAGCTGCAGCGAGTGTCAGGGCAGCAGCTCCTAAAGTGGTTCGGAAAGACAGGGGTCTGGCTCTGGGGCGTCATCCAAGCTGAGGAGATGCTCCCGGTCATCGAAAGGGACATGCCAAAGTCCCTCAGCGCGGAGAGGACGTTCAAGGAGGACACGGAAGACTTCAGGAAGGTCTACGAGGAGGCAGCCGACGCAGCAAGGGAGCTGGGCGCCAGGGTCAGGGACGCGAACCTGCTCTTCAAGGTGACCGGCGTGAAGATACGCTTCAGGGGCTTCGAGACCCACACGAGGGAGAGGACGCTGGTGGGGTACACGAACAGCGACGAGGCCATCGTGCGGGAGGCGCGGTCGCTGCTCAAGGAGTTCGAGTTCAAGAGGAGGCCGGTGAGGCTCGTGGGGGTGCGCGTCTCGCAGCTCAAGCGCGAGACGGCGGAGCTGACGAGGCTGGACGAGTGGGCGCGCTGATGAGACTCGTCTAGGCAGCCGACGAACCGGGGCGGGGTATCTAGGTCTTGCGCCTGCGTCTCACTATGGCGTAGGCGGCCAAGGCCGCCAAGGCAACGCCCCCCGCCGACGCCCCGAAGTCTGGCAGGCTCGCGGGGAGCCTGACGTCGACTTGCCTGTTCTGTGAGGATGCGTCCGCGCTTATTCCCTGCGAGGCTCCCAGATAGGAGACTGTGGCGTTGAAACGTCCCTGCGGGATCAAGGCCATCGAAATCGTCCCGTCGCTGCCGGTGGTCCTGATGATCGACGTGCCATTGACGAGAGAGATCTTTGCAGACGCGCCCGAGATTGGGATTCCGAGGTAGTCGGAGACCCCCAGAGTGGCGTCGTAGACCCTTGCGGCGACCGTGAAGTTCTGGGGGGCGCCGACGCCCTCGATTTGGCCTGGCGGTCTGACGTCCGCGTTCTCCCAAACCAGCTGCTTGATCACGAACGTGGAACCCGCATCCAGCCACGCCTTGGAGCCTTGCACGGCGAGCGTGTAGTTCGGTTGCGAAGTCACGATCTCGAGGCTCGTCGGGACGATCGCCGTCGTGCCGAGGGCGTCGGTGAAGCTGAAGCCGACGAGGTATTGCGTGGCGGAGCCGAACTTGACCTCGTGCGGTCGGTCGAACGCGATCGGGGGCGTGGAGAAGGTGTCCGAGCCGTTCATCGGGTTGATGGTCTCGCTGCTCCCGCCGTCCAGGCTGTATGAGACGAGAGCGTCCCTGCTCAGGGAGGCGGCGTCCCAGGTGCGCGCCGACGAGACCGAGACCGACGAGCCGGAGTCATAGAACCCGTCGCCGGTAGGAGACAAGGGTGCGACCGTGACCGCGGAGCCTCCCGAGACAGAGAGCTGGTACTGGACCACCGGCACCACCTCAATGACGTGCGCGCTGTCCATCACGACCGACTCCAGGAACGTCCCCGTCCCCGACCTCGTGACCTGTCCGGGAACCCCGTCGAGGGCGACTCCGAGCGCGCTCGTCCTCGCGCCCAGCGTCTCGTTCCAGACGTAGTTGTACAAGACCGCGACTCTGCTTCCAGAGTCATACCACCCGGCGTCACCCGGGATGCTGGGGGCGGTGGAGGACTCGACCGAGCCACCGTCGGTCGACAGCAGGTATTGCGTCGTTGCGACGGCGGTCACCGAGTGTGGGGATGAAATCTGCAGGGAGCGCATCACGGCGACGGAACCCACGGTCGCAAGGTCCACCGGCGTCCCACCGTCGATGGCGTAGGAGACGAGCCTGTTGCCTGAAGAAGAGCCTCTCCCCCAGACGCCGTTCAGCACCAACGTGACGCTCGAGCCGGAGTCATACCAGTTGGCGTCACCGGGCACGGTCGGCGGTGTGATCGAGAGAAGCGCGGCCGACGAAGCCGTGTCGAGGCCGACCTGGTACTGTACTACAGTGGAGAAGTCAAGCACGTGAGGCCCGTCCATCTGCAACGTCACGCTGACCTGGCCGATCGTGGGAGCGACCGCTTGAGAGGCTCCGCCGTCGATCTGGTAGCCGGTCACCCTCGAGCCGGTCCCCAGGTCCCTCGCGTAGACTCCGGGAGTGGTCACGGTGGCTTGGGTGCTGGCGTTGAACCATGCAGACGGCGCTGAGCCTCCCCGGACCGCGACGAAGTATTGTTGGTAGTATGCGAGCTGCAGGGCGCCCGCCGAGGAAGCCGTGCCGGTGCCTCTGGGGGAGAACCATCTCGCCGTAGCCGTCGACCCGCTTAGAGGGTCGGTAGCAGAGTATCCCGCGCCCGCATCGAGCCAGAGGCTCTGGGGTTGCGGCCCCAAAGTGGCGTTGACCGCCCTCCCGATGGAGGTGTATGCAAAGACAGGGGGAGGCGTGCCGCCTCCGCCTCCCGAGTATGAGACAGGGACGAGGTACTGATGGTAGTATTGGATGCTCACGGATCCCGTGGAGGCGACAGTCCCCCCCGAAGACTGCGCGGCCCACCTTTCGGCTGGCCCCGAACCTGGAAGCTGGCTGGTGTAGACGTATCTCGACTGGGCATCAGCCCAACTTCCTTGGCCATCCGTCAGCGCGGCCGTCGCTGACGCCGGGTTCCCCAACTCTGTGATCGCGACCGAGGGCGCCGAGTAGGCGCTCCCGCCCCCCAGGACGCTGAACCCGAAGCTGAAGAGGTACTGGTGGTAGTAGGTGAACGCGAACGTCCCTCCAGAACCGACGGCCCCCCCGGACGCCTGCCCTATCTGCCATCTCTCGGTGGGCGTCGAGCCTGGAAGGGTGCCTGTGACGCTCCACGCGCTCCCAAAGTCCACGTTGAGCGTCTGGGGGGTGGTCGAGAGAAGCGCGTTCTTGAGCACGCCTGCAGAGAAGTACGTGAAGGTCGGCGCGCTGAACCCCGAGCCTCCTCCCTGAACCTGATAGCTCGGTGACACTACGAGGGAGGAGGCGACTTGGGGGATGTAGCATCCTCCCGCCTCGTTGCTCCACATCTCCTGGACCAGGTACGGGTGGCCGTTCAGTGCGATGTTGCTGCCGTCGCTCGCCACGGAACCGAACTTCCAGACGCACTCATCACCTATCTCGTGGTCTGTGTCCTGGTAGTACCAGCCGTTGAAGGCCGGGTCTGTGGCCGACTCGAACCCCTCATGTGCGACGAGGTTCACCGCGGAGTCGGCGAAGGCGCCGCCGTTCGGCGCAGGAGCACCGGCCGCCGCCGTGGCGAGGCAAGTGCCTGTGTCCGCGTTGCCCGGATCGGGGATGTTGGCGTATACTATGTCCTGACCGACAGAGGCCTGGAACGCAGAGTGATAGGCGCAGTAGTCTTTGTACGAGCAACTGCTCCCGGCGCAGCTGAAGACGTTCTGCCCTGTGAACACGAAGAACCCGTTGTTGCCGTCGCCCGCCGACCAGCCGTTCGTGCTCATTGCCCTCGCGACCTCTGCCTCTATGTCGGAGTCTTGGAGCGGGTTGGCCTTGCTCCCTTCTGAGTTGGGGTACGGCGACGTGTCGACCCATGATCCGCCGAAGCCCGCGGTAAGCCCAGGAGCGCCTGAGAGGTCGGTGTACTGCTGGATGATGGAGTAATAGGCCGTGCCGGTGAGGTCGCGGAAGTACCGGCCTACCAGCGCTTCATAGTTCGCGTCGCTTGCGTTGGGATAGGGCGGGTCGATCGTCGGCGTGTCGAAGTGATATCCTGAAGGCAGCCAGAAGATGGCGTAGTTCGTCACCGAGTGCATGACAGGGCCCCCGTGGCTGGTCACGTTGCCTACCGCATAGCCGGCGAAACCGACCGGCACGCATCCTCCCTGACCGGGATGGGCCCCGATCGCAGCGGGAGACTGGATGCACTGGTCTTGAGGCATGAAGAGCGGCTGGTGCTCGCCGCCGGAGGCTGAGAGGCCGCCCTCTGCGGCGTTCGTACCCCAGCCGGGCATCGCTGGAAGCACGGCCTGCGAACCGTAAGCCAACTTGGGCGCGGTGAGGAGGAGGCAGACAGCAACGAGAAGGATGACCGCTTTCGTGACTCGACCGAGCGTTCGCCCAGTCTAATATCTTCGACGGGCTTCCCCCGCGAGCACTCCGGTCCGCCCTCCTTCCCGACGGACCCAAAACGGAGATATCACGCGCCCGAGGTGGCACAGACGCTGCAGCTTGGTCATCGAGGCCACCATCTGTCACGTCATCCGAGGCCGCAGACTCCTTCTGAAGAAGGCCAACAGGGGCATAAGCATCGGAAAGTGGAACGCCCCCGGCGGCAAGTCTGAGCCAGGCGAGGCCCCCGAGGAATGCGCGCGGCGAGAGGTGCTAGAGGAGACGGGCCTCATGGTCTCGGACCTCTTTCATCACGGAGCGCTTACCTTCGTGATGGACGGAGGCAAGACCCTCCATACCAGGGCCCACCTCTTCTCGACGAGCGATGCCAGAGGGAGGGCGAGGTCGAGCGACGAGGGGCCTGTCAGGTGGTTCCCGCTGGACGGCCTACCGTTCGACGAGATGTGGGAGGACGACCGGTTCTGGATCCCGCTTATGCTCAGGGGCATCAAGTTCGACGCGACCTTCACCTACGACGCGGCAAACCGCCACGTGATAGGCTTCGCGATTACCTCGGTGTGACTCGCCTTAGATGCCCAGGGCTTGCCGAAGTCCCTTGTACCGGTTTCGGAGCGTGACTTCGGTGATCGACGCGGCGTCGGCGATGTCCTTCTGCGTCTTGCCGTTGCCTTCGAGCGTGGACGCCACGTAGAGGGCGGCAGCCGCCAGGCCCATCGGGTCCTTCCCGGCCACTATCTCCTTCTGGTGGGCCTTCATGAGGATCTCGAGCGCCCGTCTCTTCGTCTTCTCCCCTACGGCAGCGCGGGACGCGATCCGCGAGACTGACTTGACCGGGTCTGGAACGGGCATCTGGAGGTCCATCTCCCTCACAAGTATCCTGTACGACCTCGCCAGATCCTTCTTGCTGACGTTGCTGACCGCGGCGACATCCTTGAGCGTCCTCGGCACCTCCATGTCTCTGCAGGCCGCGTACAGCGCCGCAGCTGAGATCTGGATTATCGACCTGCCCCTGGTGACGCCCCTTTCCACGGCTTTGCGGTAGATGTACGCAGCTCTCTCTATCACCTCGTCGCGTACGGCGAGCTTCTCCGCGAACATCTTCATCTCGTTGAACGCCTGCCTGAGGTTCCTGTCGAACGAGTTCGCGGCCTGGCTCCTCTTGTCCCAGATCCTCACCCTGTCCATCGTATGCCTCATGGGGCCTGAAAGCGAAGAACCTGAGGCGTCACGGTTCGAGGAACCGATCACCGTCGAGAGCCCCATGTCGAACGATGTGATTGACGTCGGCATGCCAGTCCTCGCCCTGCTCTGGCCTCCTTGCTCATCTTGGAATGACCTCCATTCGGGTCTCGTCTCTTCTAGCTTCTCCTTCATCACGTACCCACAGTTTGTGCAATAGTACTCTCCGGTGTTCGAATCTTCCGCCAGAGGACCCTTGCCGCAGCGCGGACACTTGTCCGTCCTGCCTTGTCTCTCTTTAAGTCCGGGAGAGTTCAGTCTATACGACACTTTCTATCACTATTGTTATAATGTCGTTCGCTTATATTTAAAGCTATTGGGACAAACAACGATAAATTGGGGTAAAAGACGAACTTTCGTTGCATTCCCGTAAACTCTAAAAGACGCCTAGACGCCGACTCCCGCCAGATGATTAAGGTCGAGATGACGGAGGTCTCGAGCCGCCTCGGCTGCTTCTCTGTCATCAAGATGGGCCAGACTGTCCTGATCAGTCCGTGCGACACGAGGATGAAGATCCTGCAGGCCCTTTCAAAGGGCCCGTTGACGAGCCAGGAGTTAGCCCAGAAGATAGAAGTCTCCTATTCATGTGTGATGGACCACATGGACTTCCTAGAGAGGTTAGGGTTGGTCGGGGTTTCTCTGAAGAGGGGGGAGGGAAAGAGAAAAAGGAGAATATTTCGCTTCCACTTGAGCGAAAACCCCCTGGAAGCGCTTGAAGAGCTATTCCTGACCACTAAAACAGGTCGGGCCAGGGAAGAAGCGGTAACCCTCTAAGGGGCGTTTTCGCTCTTGTTGCCCTGAAGAGTGCCCGTATTCTAGCCTATTGAGGCTCTTCCCACCAGTCGTAGTCGATGATGCGGATGCCAACGTCGTATGTTGTCGCCGCATCAGCCAGCATCGAGACGAACTTGAGGGTCGGTCGCACCGGGCTCCAGGCCGGACTCGAAGAAGGTGGTAGTCCAGCGAGCCTCCATTCTCATCCAGATGGCGCAGGTACTGGCGTAGCTGTGTTTTCGCCTTCCCTTCCCCATTCGCCACGGTGTCCTTGTTCTCGACCAGACTGCCTTTTCAGCGCCTACCCAGACAAGATGGCCGCTTCGTAAGTGGGGGCAGAAATATCGAGCGCCGCGGGAAGAGGGTGCGCGAAATGACGCTGCGGAGAGAGCTCTTCCTGGCGAAGACTTAGGACTGCTTATTACTCGTAGAGCCTCATCCGTGGCCATGAAGAGCACGAGGGCCCTCAGAAAGAAGCTGGACAACTGGAAGCAGAAGCCGATCGTGGCCCCAGGAGTCCATGACCCGTACTGCGCAAGGATCGCGGAGAGGCTCGGGTTCGACACCCTGTACATGGGGGGCGCCGCGACTTCCATGTCCAGGCTCGGGATGGCTGACTTCGGGCTCGCTACGGCGACAGAAGTCCAAGCGAACGCGAAGTACATCACGAGCGTCACCGACCTCCCGTTGATTGCCGACTCGGACAACGGCTATGGGAACGCCCTTAACACGATGCGCACTGTGAAGGACCACATCCGGGCAGGCGTGGCCGGGATACACATCGAGGACCAGGAGATCCCAAAGCGCTGCGGCCACCTAAAGGGCAAGACGGTCGTCTCCCTTGAGGAGATGGTCGGCAAGATCAAAGCGGCCAGGAAGGTCATCGCTGAGGAGGACCGGGACTTCGTCCTTATCGCGAGGACTGACGCGAGGGGGGCCGTCGGAGGAGGGCTAAACGACGCTGTGAAGCGCCTCAAGGCCTACCATCAGGCTGGCGCGGATCTGGTCTTCGCGGACGGGCTCCTGTCGAAGGCTGAGCTTCTCACGGTGTGCAGAGAGACTGGGGCTCCGACGGTCTTCCATCCGACCGCCATCTCGCCGCGACTCGGGGTGGAGGAATGCCATGAGATGGGGGTGGCGCTGATGATCTACCCGTTCGCCTCGATACACGCGATGTCCGTCGCAGTCTGGGATTTCCTCGCGCGGCTCAAGAAGGAGGGCACCAGGGCACAGGTAAAGTTCGAGGAGAGGTACAAGAACCACCCTCTGAGCGACCTGAGGAAGCTCTTCGACCTCGGAGGCCTGGAAGAGATGCAGGCCTACGAGAGGAAGTTCATCCCGGCGGAAGAGGTGAAGGCGAAGTACGGAAAGCAGACCATGGGCATCTAGTCAGGGCTCGACCTGCCAAAGTATCTCGAGCAGCGCCGCGTCCTCGACCTGCCCCCTCGCCGAGGCCCAGAACTCCTTCGCCAGTGAGGGGTCGCCCCTCTCGTTGGCGTACTCCCACGCCTGTATCGCCATCTCCAGCTTGTCCGCCTGCCACACCAATCGCGCCTCCGGGGACTTGCCGTCGATGAACTCCTCCCACGCCTCGAGATACAGGGCCCTCTGCTCAGCGGGCAGGTCGCTGAGCAGCTCCTGCATCGCCTTGGTCTCCACCTCGACCTTGCGCTTCCCTGACCTCTCCTCCGGCATGGCGTCCCCGACGATCGCTTCCGGAAGGTCGTGGAGCAGCGCGAGCCTCAGCGCCTTGCCAGTGTCCAATCCGAGCTTGTCGCTGAAGAGCATGGTGATGAGCGCGGTCCGGTAGGAATGGTCCGCCACTGACTCAGGCCTGGCCATCCCGAGCTTCTTCACCCAGCCTCTCCTCATCTCGGCCTTGAGCCGCCCTGACATCATGAAGAACTGCAGCAGGCTCCGAGAGTCGGCTTCGGGTCCAATGTCCATGCTCCCGCCGTCCCCCTACGAGATAATAACGCTCGCGTCAGTATCCTGACTTGACCAGGCCAGCGTAGTCGAAGACCATCACCCCGTCGCTGTTGGCCAGAGCGTACTGGAATTCCTGCTTGTACTCCTGCGCGCTCGACGTCGTGAAGACGCCGACGCTCGCGATGATTCCAGGACGGATGTACTGGTCGTAGCCCGCGCCGTACGTCTCCAAAATCAGCAGGTCGGGTTTCAACGTGGTCGTGAAGTCGGTCGAAGTCACAGCGGTCTTCCCCGAATAAGAAGAAGAGAGGTTCGCCAGCAGGGCTCCCTGCGCGCTGGAAGGGAGCGTCGACATGTCGAGGTTGATCCCGTCCTCGCCGTCGGAGTAGATCGAGCTAGGGATCTTCTGCGTGGCGTTCGTGAAGTAGAGGGCGAAGAAGATCTTGAGGCCCTGGCCGTGAGCCGAGGCGACGAACTGGCTCAGAGAGCTGTCGGTGAAGAGCAGCGTCCCAGACCGGTAGACCTGGAAGAAGATCGTGTTGAACCCGTGAGAATTTGCGGTGTCCAACAACTGCCCGAAGTTCGACTCGTCGACCGCCCCGTTTCCCTGGTTGACGTAAAGGATGATGGGGCTCGAGGACGAAGGGGCCCCACCGTGGCCTTGAAGCTCGGCTGATATCACAAAGTACCCGACGAACGCGGCTATCGCTATTCCGCAGACGACGTAGTATCTCGTCCTCGGCTGCTTACGATTGCCGCGGCCCTTGCGTTTGCTCACTTTCGCTCTCTCCTCCCGGTAGGCGGGCATGCTTCACAGGGGGAAGTTATTAACCCGAAACCCGAACCACATCCACGCGTTGATTGTAGCCGTAGTCGGGGCTGGCAAGATCGGGGAGGCGGTCGCCAACTCGATTGCAAAGTCGAGACAGGTCACCAAGGTGATAATGACAAAGAGGAACGTCTCGACGATAACGCCCTCGCGGTCGGGGAAAATCGTCGTGACGTCGGACAATCGAGATGCCGCGAAGAAGGCGGATCTCATCCTGATAGCCGTCAAGGCGGGCGACGCGAAGCACGTCCTGGGCGAGATCTCCCAGTTCACAGCCGACAAGATAGTCATCTCCCTCATGGCGGCAATCACCATCGAGAGGCTCGAGAGAGCCCTTCCCAAGGCGAAGGTCGTCAGGTCCATGCCGAACATAGCGGCGGTCATCGGGGAGGCGATAACGGCCTATTCGCTCGGCAGCAAGATAACGCCTTACGACGCGGCCAAGGTCGAGTTCATCCTGGGGTGCTTCGGAGACTACGTCAAGGTTCCCGAGTCGCTTTTGAATCCCATCACCGCTCTGAGCGGAAGCGGCCCTGCATACATCGCCGTGGTGATCGAGGCGATGGTGAGCGCCGGCCTCAAGGTCGGGATCCCCCGGGACGTCTCCTTCAAGCTGGTCACGAAGACACTGACAGGAACCGCCAACCTCCTCAGCGAGAAGAAGATGCACCCTGCGGAACTCCGCGACACCGTGACGACTCCCGCGGGCACCACCATCGCCGGAATCTACGAGCTCGAGAGAGGCTCGTTGAGGACCAGCATGATGAACGCCGTCGAGGCCGCTACGATGGCTGCCGAGAAGGTGGCGAAGAAGTTCGAGAGCGAAGGCTAGGGCCTCAGCGCAACGGGTCACGATGCGCCAAGACCGAGCGTTCAGCCAAGGGTGAAGACAATTTCACACACCCCAAGATAGGTCTGGAATTGCCCCCGATTCAAGATGTCACAATTTACAAGCAACTGGGACAGGAAGAAATCCGCAGGGCTCGGAGAGAGGCTCAGGAACGCCTTCAACAACCCTGGGCCGCTAAAGCCGCGTCTGGACGCATTGATGCACCAGATTAAAATCGTGATGGCGAAGCTTGACAGCTCGATGGCGAAGATTCGCGAAAGGGACTCCGCGCTCTTTGCTAAGACGGTGGCCGCCGTCCAAAGGCACGAGAACCAAAGGGCCTCGATGTTCGCCAACGAACTCGCCGAGGTCCGCAAGGTTGGGAAGATGGTCACGCAGTCCAAGCTCGCCCTTGAGCAGATAGTCTTGAGGCTGAACACCATCACGGAGCTTGGAGATATCGTCACGACCCTGGCGCCCGCGACCTCGATCGTGAGGAGCGTGAAGCAGGACATCGTAGGCGTCATGCCAGACGCCGAAGGGGAGATGGGAGAGGTCTCTAGCCTACTGAGCGGGATCTTGGTGGACGCAGGCTCGATGGGAGGCTACACCATGAACTTCGAGACGGCCAACGAGGAGGCAGAGATGGCGCTCTCCGAAGCGGCCGCCGTAGCCGAGAGCCGGATGAAGGAGAAGTTCCCGGACATACCCCAGTCGGAAGAGGCGCCGGAATCGTTCGAGACGGCGTAGGCTCCCGACAAAAGGACCGCCCCAAGCGCGCAGGCTTGAGAGGGCGGCCTCCGCCCTCCTATTCACATAGGAGCGATACCATACCCTAGGCGACAGGGAGAGAGGGGAAGTTGCCATACTGCACGAAGTGCGGGGCCCAGGTCGCCGCCGGAGCTGAGTTCTGCCCGTCTTGCGGCTCTCCTGTGGGCGCGACCGGCGGGCAGCGACAGGTGCCTGCCAGCGGGATCAGCACGGTCTCGAGAGACGTCAAGGCGCAGGAGTACTGGGTGAAGAGGCTCTTCGCATACGTCATCGACGCGATTGTCGTCTACGCCGTCATCGGGCTGGCGGTCGCCGCGGCCGTCCTGCCTTCCTTCCTCGCGGGCGTCCTCGTCCCCGGCTACTCTCCCCCCGTATTCCCGTTCGGGGCCTACTTCGGGACGTTCGCCGGCCTCCTCTTCGTGCTCTACTTCACGCTCGCAGAGGCGAGCTACGGCAAGACCATAGGCAAGGGAGTCATGGGTCTGCACGTCACCACGGAGGGCGGGGGGAAGCCTACGCTCGGCACATCCTTCCTCAGGAACATAAGCAAGATCAACTGGGTCCTCCTCCTTCTTGACGTGATCCTGGGCCTGGCGTTGGAGGCAGGATACACGAAGAAGTTCAGCGACAGGTTCCTAGGGACGAGCGTCGCTCAGGCCTAGCCCGCCTCTCCGACCCGTTCTTGATGGAAGAACGGGCGTTCTAGGCCATAGCATCATCTAGACTGGCGCCGCATACCGCTGCAAGAAGTGAAACGAGCGTGCAAACGACACCGATGCTTCGAAGGCAGAATGTAACGGCAACACTCCTGTCAGCGTCAATCCTTACTCTTTTTTTGGTAAGCTTGTCGCCGGTTCCCCAGCTTCTGGGGGCCCCCTCGAAGGGGAGCGACGCAGGCCAAAGCGCGGCGCTGAACCCTGTCCAGATCTCGATCCAGACGGCGAACCTCACGTCAGTGAGCTCCTACGACTTGGTCGCATACAATTCCACGGGAGCCCTCGTCGCCTCTTACACAGGGCAGTATCCGAGGTCGACCTTCGACCTCCCGTCGGGAACCTATCTCTTTGCAGCCAATGCTAACGGGCCTTCACCGGCTCAACCTCCGGTCTGTTACGCCTCCCCGCAATCGAAGCAAGTCGGGGGGCAGAACGTATCCAGTCCTCCTGCGCAGGGGGCGAGCTCAGGCCCTGTCGCGAGCTCGGCCATCGCCTACCCGTGCTACTACTCCAACCCGCCGTCGGAGTATGGCTACTCCCTCACCCAGGTCAGCGGCTCGAGCGACGTGACCATCGCCACCGAGTCCCCGTCCGCCATTCCGACCGCCGACGTGTCTGTGACCGTGAGCTACAAGAACGGCACCGCCGTCTCTGACGCAGACGTTTCGGCGGCCGTCGTCGGGGGTGACTGGTACTGGGGAGGTGTTTCGGGCGTGACGATGTACGCCCAGACTGGAGCCGACGGCGTGGCCCATCTCGTCGTCCCCGCGGTCCCGATGACGGTGACCGCATCAAGGTCGGTCCAAGTGAGTCTCCCGAAGAGCCAAACGACCATGCAGGTCGACGTGGGAGGCCAGCTCGTCAACGTCACGCTCTACTACAGCCCCAACTACGTGTACGTGAGCGCGGCCGCCCTGCTGATACCGCCGCAAACAAGTCTCAGCATGCTCGTCACCGCGCAGACGCGGTATCCACTCATCCCGTATGCCGCTGGTTCGGCCGCCCCGGGACAAGCCGTCACCAACGGAGCAACGGTGTCTCCTGGTCCCGGACCGGGGCAGGCATCACAAGTGGCCGTCGCGGGCGTACAGAACGGCGGCACCACCGCCCAGACCTCCCGGGCAGCCACGATCCCGCCTATCCCCGCCTCGGACACCGGAGCCCCGGCCCCGACCCAGCCATCCTCGAACGCCTCGAGCATCAACGTGCTGGCGATCGGCACGCTCGCCCTGGCTGGAGCCGTCGCGGCCGTGGTAGGCATCGCAATCTCCAAGGCGAGGAGCTAGCCTACCGCGAGGAGCCTCGCCAAGGCTAGACCCGTCATGGTCCAGCCTTTTCTATCGACGCGAGAGAGAGGGGCGCGTGGACTGGGCGAAGAACGTCTTCGTGAGGAACGCGAAGCTATACGAGCTCGTTCTCGAAGGGATGTGGGAAAGGGGCGAAGAGGACGCGGTGGCGATCTCTTCCTATCTGGCTAGCCAAGGGCTAGAGAGATGCAGAATCCTCGACGCTCCATGCGGGATCGGAAGGGTAGCGATACCCCTGGCCAGGCTGGGCTTCGAAGTCACAGGCATCGACCTCTCATCCCATCTGGTCGGCGTGGCCAACAAGAAGGCTGGCGGCTTCAACCTGACGCCCGGGCGGGCGAGGTTCCTCGTGGGCGACATGCGAGACGTCGGCTCAAGGTTCGCGCCCGCAAGCTTCGACGCGGTCTTGAACGTGTTCACGAGCATCGGATACGGGTCTGAAGAGGACGACCTGAAGTTCTTCCGGGACGCGCGGGCGGTGACGAAGCGCGGAGGCTTGCTCCTGATCTCAGGCCTGCGGAATAGAGACTACGTCGCTCGAAACCCGTCTCAGAACATCTACGAAGAGAGCGAGAGGCTCCTCGTGCTAGACACCTACAGCTTCGACTCCGCAAGGTCGCGAGAGAGGGGGGTCTGGAGGTTCTTCCTGAAGAGCGGAGGGAAGAGGGGAGTGCTCAAGTTCGCGGGAGAATTCCCCATCGACATCAGGGTCTACTCTCCGCACGAGCTGGTCTCCCGGCTGGATGCGACTGGGTGGAGCGTGAAGGAGACCTACGAGTCGTTCATCACAAGAGGCCCGTACAGCGGTGACAGCCCGGTCTACGCGCTGGTCGCCAAGGCCGCATGACCGACCAAGCGCAGCTTTTCGCCCCTCCTCATGGCCTTGATTTCGCGCTCCCTACGGAGCGCCTCCGACCTGCTCCCTAGCTCTTCCTTGTACACGACGGCGACCGGAAGTCTGGACCGGGTGAACTTGCTTCCGGTGCCTGAATTGTGCTCACGGACTCGCCGCTGAAGGTCCGTCGTGCAACCGGTGTAGAGTTGGCCTGTCCGGCATCTCAGCACATAGACCACCCAGCCCAACGCGCCCAAAGCGACCTCCGTTGGAAGCGAGATATCTTCCTTCCTGCGAGCAGCCGAGGGCGCAAGCCCTCGTAAACCTATAAGGGGCAGCACTCGTCCCAAGCATACCAGCTAAAGAGCCGAACGACATTGCAAAGAAACCCCAACGACTCGAAAGTGATGAAGTGCCCCAAATGCGGCAAGCCCTCCCTGAAGAGGAAGGACAGCGGCGTCGTGTGCGGCTTCTGCGGCTATGTCCTATCGCCCGGCGAAGAAGTGAAGTTCAGGCTGTACGAGCTTCTCAAGCAGTCCCCCTGACGTACAGTTGGTGCACCGTCCTCATGCAGGCGTCCATCACATATTGTATCCCGCTCCCCTCCAGGATTCTCTTGGCCTCCTCGCTCTCCAGGCCCTGCTGGGCCCAGAAGAAGAGCGGTCTACCGTGCCGCTTCTTCATCTCGACCGCCTGGAGGGCGACCTGCGCTAGCTCGCCGCTAGGCCTGAAGACCTCGACGACGTCGACCGCCCTTCCCAGCTCTTCGGGCAGGTCGAGCAGGCTTGGGTAAGCCCTCTCTCCCAGTATCTCTGCTGCCGTGGGATTGACGGGGACGATCCGGTACCCCTGTTCTTTGAGGTAGCGAGGAACCGTGTACGCCTCCTTCTCTGGGTTCTTCGACGCGCCCACCACCGCGATCGTCTTGCACCTCTTCAAAACCTCGACCGGGGAGGCGGTTCCAGTGACCATTGCCTTTGCAGGGCTGCGCCGGAGAGGCGACCTATGACGTTTGCGGTCGCTACTTCGTCACCAAGGTCAGGACGTCCTCGTCCATCAGCGCGTGGGTTATCCCGACCCTTTGCCCGTCGAACTTGACGCTCTTTCCCCAGATCAGCGCGTAGCGGAAGTCGTCCTTGATCTTCCTGTGGACCTTGTCGCACACCTCGAGCACCGTCGAGCCGTTCCTCACGATCATGGGCTCCTTGTAGTCGGTCTCGCCGCTCCGCCTCCGCATGTATATCCTGATGAAGTCCAGCCTCCGGTACATCTCCTGCTTCAGCGCTGCGATGTTCAGGTCGCTCTCCGCCGAGATGGGGACGAACTTGTACGGCAGCTTGTCCATCAGCTCGTTCGTGAACCCGGCGTTGACCAGGTCTATCTTGTTCATCACGCTCAGGGAAGGTATGTAGACCCGCGTGCCGAGGATGACGTCGATGAGCTGCTCGTCGGTGATGTCCTGGCGCAAGACGACGCGCGCGCTGTTCATCCCGTAGACCCTCAATATGTCCTTCACGGTCTCCACGGTGATCTTTGTCAGCTTCACCTGGGACACAACCGAGATTCCTCCGGTGGTCGTCGTCTCTATCACCACGTTGGGCGGGTCCTCGTCGACGCGTATCCCCGTCAGCCTGAGCTCCTTCTCGAGCAGGAAGCGCGCTTCGGGCTGGAAGACGTCTATCACGAAGAGGATGAGGTCGGCGTTTCGCGCGACCGCGAGCACCCTCTTGCCCAGGCCCCGTCCGGACGACGCCCCCTGGATTATCCCTGGGAGGTCGAGGACCTGTATCCTGGCCCCGTTGTAGTCCAGGACGCCAGGAACCACGTCGAGGGTCGTGAACTGATAGGCCGCGACCTTCGACTTTGCATTTGTCAGCACGTTGAGCAGCGTCGATTTTCCGACGCTCGGCAGGCCTATGAGGACGACGGTCCCGTCTCCTGACTTCTTTACGTCGTATCCGACGGCGCTCCCCGAGCGCCGTGACTGCTGCTCTTCCTGCTCTAGCTTGAGCTTAGAGAGCTTCGCCCTGAGAACCCCGATGTGGCGCTCGGTGTGCTTGTTGATCTGAGTCTTTAGAAGGTCCTCCTCGATCTTCTTGATCTTCTCAGGAACGCCCAACTTGAACCTCTACCATCCGACCCGACTTGGCGGATAGACAGCGGGGAGTGACTTAAAGGTTCGATTCCGGGAAGCCTGCTGAGCGGGCTCGCTGGACAATGATTTGTGAAAGGTGCCGTGCCGGACAGATGGTCGAGTACGAGAGGAAGATCCTCGCGGGAGGCAAGGAGACGGTCCTGACGGGGCGGAAGTGCGACAGGTGCGGGTACACCCAGCTCGACAGCGACGACGACGTCTGGTCCGCCGTCGGCCTATAGCCTGACCGCCGCCTTTCACGCGGCAGCCCAAGACCAAAACCTCATTAATCGACGGCACCGGTGTGACGACATTGGCCAAGAGAGCCTTCACCATCGACACAGGCAAGGAGCAGATCGAGGTCGAGGGTCACGAACACCGCAACGTGGCGGTGAAGTACCTGATGAAGAGAAGGAGGAGCTTGCTGTCCACGAAAGACCCTGCCAAGGTCGAGAAGATGTACGCCGAGCTTCCCAGCGAATTGAAGATAATAGGAAAGCAGCTGACAAAGGCCTACAAGGTCGCGTGGGAGAAGAAGGGGACGGGAGAGTTCGTTGGCGCGAGGTTCACCTTCGACATCGCCGAAGCTTGAAAGAGACGTAGCGTGCAGGATCACGACAGAAGAGAAACAAGGAGAGGCCGACGACAGGTTCAAGGCGCTCGTCGTGGCGACCATCCTCGATTCCAGGCCGGAGGAGGCGCTCGAGATGCTCTGCGAGCGCTACCGCGTCGAGGTGCCCAAGCTCGGGGTCGGCGTGGTGAAGGGGCGCTCAAAGGGCGTCCTAGCGGTGTATTCGCCGAGCAGGAAGGAGATACTCGCTGCGAAGCAAGAGTACCTCTACGATCCCTTCACGATGCTCCACGAGTTCTACCACCACCTGCGCCAGTTCGCGGGCCGACACAGGGGCACGGAGAAGAACGCCGACAAGTTCGCGCTTGACTTCATAGCCGCGTACAGGAGGGAGGCGTCGGGGTCCTCCACGACCTAGCGCAGATGCTACCTACCTCACGAAAGACAACTGCTATCTATATAAGAAGCCCATGGCTCCATCGTGAAGGATTCAAGCTTGCCCGATAGATTTCCCGGGCGCGATTACACCCGCGACCCGCAGTTCAGCGAGAGGGACGCCGAGGTCCTGCGGTTCCTCGGGGAAGAGGACCTGCTGGGCTTCACATTCGAGGGTCTAAGACGAAGGCTGGGGACGCATTCGGAGACGCTCTCGAGAATCCTGCACAGGCTCGAGGACCAGATGATTCTTGAGAAGACGTCCGAAGGCTATCACGTGACGCACAAGGGGAAAGAGCTGATCGGGGTAAAGCCCCTGGCATCAACATCGCGCCCCCCGTCTCCGGCGCAGCACAGGGTGGCCATCCTGCGAACGCTCCTCCCGTACGGCCGAGGCTCGAGCGAGGTGGTCTCAGGCCTCAAGGGAAGGTGGTTCGGGCCGCTGCGCTGGCTCGGGTACTCTGAGGACGAACGAGGGACCACGATGAAGTGGGTGACGGGAGACGGCGCTGTCCAGATAGACGCCATCTTCTCAGAAGGCGAGCTCACAATCGAGGGCAACGTCCGCGAGGGGAAGGACCTGACGGACGCCATCAGAGCGTCATATCAGCTCGTGGGCCACCTGTCTCGCGTAAGCCCCACGGGTCTTGAAGGACGGGTCGCGTTCTTCTCGATGCACAACTGAGCCACAGTTCCGCGTCGCCGCCCATGTGACCGACTTCCCGCATTCTCCATCAACAAGTATCCCCGCCTTCTATGGCTCTGCAGAGATAAGATAACTTGAGTCTAAATTCAATCGGAATTCTGCAGACAATCTCCGGCGAAATCGAGAGGATCGCCGAGAGCGCCGGTCGCTCCGTCGTGAGCGTGGGCTCGGGCCACGGAAACGGCTCTGGGATAGCCTGGGACGAGCACACGGTGGTCACAGCGTCCCACGTTGTGAGGGGCGCCGAAGAGGTGACCGTCGGGACGGAGGACGGAAGGAAGCTGTCGGCGAAGGTCACGGGGCGCCTCAGGCGCTCCGACATCGCGGTCCTGACGGTCGAGGAGCCGCTCACGCCCATCCAAAAGGGCGATTCTGACGGGCTGAAGGCGGGGCAGTTCGTCCTCGCACTTGCCAACCCGTTCGCCGCGCGCGCGAGCGTCACCTCAGGGATCGTCACGGGCGCGAACCGGAGCCTAGGCGGATGGTGGGGGATGACGATCGAGAACGCCGTCATCACCGACGCGCGCGTCAACCCCGGATACTCAGGTGGGCCGCTGGTCGACGCCTCAGGCCGCATGATCGGCATGAACGTGGCCTACTTCTCGAAGAGGGGGATAGCGGTTCCCGTGAACACGATATCCAAGGTGGTGAAGAGGCTCGCCGAGGGTCAGCCCTTCAGAAGGGCGTTCCTCGGGATCGTCTCCAACCCCGTAGCCCTTCCGGACGAGGTCTCTTCCGACCAGCGCGTCGGGCAAGAGGCGGGCGTCATGGTGCTCTCGGTGGAAGAAGGCACCCCCGCGAAGCAGTCTGGTCTCGCCTTCGGCGACGTCCTGTTGAGGTTCAACGGGAAGAGCGTCTCGAGCTCGGAGGACCTCGCCAGCCTCCTGAGCGAAGAGGCGATAGACCAGAAGGCGAAGCTCTCGGTCCTCAGGGGCGGGAACGTGGTGGAGCTCGAGATCACGCCCACCACAGGCAGGGATGAGTAAGACTTGGAGCCGAGAGCGCCTCCAAGACCTTCAGTGCCAGAGCCTGGGCCTCCGGTGAGGCCCCCCTGGTAGAGTGGAGGAGAGAGATGTGGGTCTGACAGAGCTGGAGGGCCAGATAACCGGCGCCGTCGAGAGGCTCAGCGAGAGCGTGGTCGGAATCGACAGCACGAGGCTCACCAGAGACTACAGGTTCGGCGTCGTACCAGTCGAGGGCCAGGGGTCGGGAGTAATCATCGACCCGCGGGGCATCATCGTCACGAACAACCACGTCATCGACGAGTCCGCCAGGGTGCAGGTCAACCTCAAGGACGGCAGGACGTTCGTGGGAGAGGTGATCGGCACAGACCCTGCCACCGACGTCGCCCTCGTGAAGGTGGAAGCAGAGAATCTCCCTTTCGCCACGCTGGGCGACTCCGAGAAGCTCAAGGTCGGTCAGATAGTCCTGGCGATCGGCAACGCGCTCGGGCTTCCAGGCGCGCCGACCGTCTCTATGGGACTGATAGGGGCGCTGGGAAGGCCTCTTCCGGGGACGGACTTCGTCGTCGAGGGGCTGATCCAGACCGACGCGGCCATCAATCCGGGGAACAGCGGCGGCCCGCTCGCAGACCTCGACGGCAAGGTCATCGGGATGAACACTGCGATGATACCCTTCGCGCAGGGGATGGGGTTCGCCATCCCATCGGAGACAATCAAGAGGATAATGGACCAGATTGCCCGCAACGGAAGGGTGGTGCGTCCTTGGCTGGGGATCTCGGGAATGGACGTCAACAAGTTCGTGGCAAGGAGATACAACCTTGCCGTCGAGCAGGGCGTGCTCCTCGCGGAGGTCATCCACGAGGGGCCGGCGCGAGACGCCGGGCTGAGGGTCGGGGACATCGTGGTGAAGATCGGGGAGTCCAAGGTGGAAGGGATGAAGGACCTGGTCACCGCGCTATCGCGCCTGGCCATAGGAGAGGAGGTCTCCGTCCAGTTCGTGAGAAACGCCACGAGCTACGAGACGAAGCTGCGGCTCAAAGAGACGCCCGAGAAGGTAGTCGTCAGGCGCAGGTAGCGAGCTCCGGAGGCTCGGGAAGGAAGAGACGGCGCCGGCTCGCCTAGGCCTGTCGGCTAGCCGCTCTTCTTCGGCCTTCCCATCCAGATTCCGCCGAGCGTGAGGAGAAGGCCAACTAAGAGGATTGCCAATCCCTGAATCACCCACGCGTTGCTCTGAAACATGAACGAACTGGCGGGACCGACTATCCCAAGGCCCTGCAGGGTGAAGACGAAACCGGCGAGCGCGAGCAATGCCCCCGGGACGACTAGATAGACCCTCAAGGCCTGGGGTCATTGCTGACGCCGGCTCATTAAAACCTTCATTTGGGTGCCGGGCGAAGGCAAGGAGAGAACGCCGTGAGGCCGTCGCATTCGAAGGTTGGAGGGCTGATTTCGCCGCGGGTGGGGCTCTTCGCCGACTCCGTGATCCGGGAGATGACCAGGCTGGCGGATGTCCACGGGGCCATAAACATGGCACAAGGGTTCCCCGACTTTCCCGCACCCTCGGCGCTCAAGGCCGCGGCTGCCCGCGCGGTGAAGGAAGACTACAACCAGTACGAGATAACCTGGGGGTCGCTGGAGCTAAGGGCGGCGATAGCGGAGAAGGCGCGCCGGTTCAACGGCATCAAGGCCACGGGCGAGGACAATGTCACGGTCACGTGCGGCGCCACCGAAGCGATGGTCGCGACGATGCTCGCGCTGACCGATTCCAACGACGAGGTGATAATCCCCGAGCCCTTCTACGAGTGCTACCTCCCCTCGGCGATAATCTCGGGGGCGAGGGTGCGCCACGTCCAGCTCAAGGAGCCGGAGTTCAAGTTCGACGAGGAAGAGCTGAAACGCGCGTTCGAAGGCCGCGGCGACATCAAGCCAAAGGCGATCATCATCAACACGCCGAACAACCCAACAGGGAGGGTCTTCTCGCGGAGCGAGCTCAAGCTGGTGGCCGACCTCTGCGCCGACCACGGCGTCCTCGCGATAACCGACGAGATCTACGAGCAGATAGTGTACGACGGCCTGAGACACGTGAGCCTCGCGACCCTCGGGGACATGGCAGACTCGACCGTGACCATCTCAGGAGCCTCGAAGACCTACAGCGTGACGGGATGGAGGATCGGGTACACCGTGGCGGAGAGGAGGCTCACCGAGGCGATACGGAAGGTGCACGACTTTTTGACCGTCTGCGCTCCGGCTCCGCTCCAGAGGGCGGCGCTCGCGGCCTACAGCATGGACGAATCCTACTATGCCGAGCTAACGAGGAGCTACACCAAGAAGCGCGACTATCTTCTAAAATCCCTCGAGGCGATGGGATTCGACTGTCTCAAGCCGCAGGGCGCGTACTACGTCCTCGCTGACTTCAGCGCAGTCTGGCGAGGCGACGACGTCGACTTCGCGGAGCACATGGTCAAGGACGGCGGCGTCGCCATGGTCCCGGCCTCGAGCTTCTTCACGACCGCGGGCGTGGGGAAGAAGCAGGTGAGGCTCGCGTTCCCCAAGCAGGACAAGACTCTGAGAGACGCTGTCGAGAGGATGCGAAAGAGGATGACCTGAGTGTGAGCGGCCGGGCAAGGTAGAGATTACGTCGGCTTCGAACCCTCTCGACCGTGTGCGGGATCGCGCCCTTTATTCTCAGCTGGTGAAGTATTATGACCGAATCTACTGGTGGAAAGACTATAACGAAGAAGTGGACTTCCTGGAAAAGCTCCTCAAGAAATACGAGGTCCGAGGGAGGCGGGTCCTTGAGGTCGCCTGCGGGACGGGCAACCACTCAAAGATTCTTGCCGCAAGGGGCTACGAGGTCACCGGCGTAGACATCAGCGACGACATGCTGAGGATTGCGCGGAGGAAGGTCAAGGGCCATGTGAAATTCATTCGAGGAGACATGAGAGACCTTGACGCCGTCGTTGAAGGAGAGTATGACTCTGCGATCTGCCTCTTCAGCGCAATCTCCTACAATCTGACGCTCTCAGACCTCAAGCAGACAATCCGAGGGCTCTATGACCACCTCAGAGAGCGCGGCGTCGTGATCTTTGACACGCACTTCACGAAGAAGAGCTTCGTGGACGGCCACAGAGCCGAAGATATTTTTGACGATGGAAAAGTCTTCGGAGCACGGTTAGGCGTCTCGAAACATGAAGGAGGCACAGGACGGATTTCCTTCTCCTATCTGATCAAGGACGGGGCGAAGACAATCGTCCTGAGAGACGACGTCCACAGGCTCGGCCTGTTCGACCCGAAGGACTTTCTCAGGACGATGCAGGAGGTCGGGTTCGTCGAGACAGCGGCCTTTGTCGATTGGACATTTGAGAAGGCCAAGAACGAGAGGAAGTTCAGGGACATCGTGTTCGTCGGACGCAAGAGAGAGACGACCTCGATTGATTAGAAGAGCGGGCCCGGCAAGATTTGAACTCGCGACCCCTGGCTCTCTTCCGCCGGTAGATAGAAGGCCAGTGCTCTATCCATTCTGAGCTACGGGCCCGCAAGCATGCGCTTTGCGCATTCAACATAAGTGTTTATTGGGAAGGGCGCCCCTTTCTCGCTCGACCACTAGATTCTTGTGTAAATCGGTGGTCAGAAAATGAATTATTGGAATTCTCGTATCATCGCGCCAGAGAAGACCCAATTCTTTATTTCAAAGGCTTTTAATGAGTTCGAGGAGGAAAAGGCAGCGTGCTAGCGCCCCAAGGACGACTCTTTGGAACGAACGGCGTCCGATTCATCCCCGGCGTGACCGGCGACATGGGTTTCGCGCTCAAGCTTTCCGAGGCCATCGGCACCTACTTCTCCGAGGGCGAGATTCTGGTGGGACGGGACGGCCGCCTCACCGGCCAGATGATGCTCTCCTCCGTCACTGCAGGGCTCATGAGTTCCGGAAGGAACATCGCCGAGGCGGACATCGTCCCTACCCCCGCGCTCCAGTTCTCGACGAAGGCGCTGGGGTACCGGGGCTCAGTCATGATCACCGCGTCGCACAACCCATCCCAGTACAACGGAGTCAAGGTCATGGGCCCAGACGGCGTGGAAATCTCGAGGCTTGACGAGCAGAGGATCGAGAAGGTCTTCCACGACGGGTCGGCCAACAAGGCCAACTGGAGGGACGTCGGAACCGCGAGGCCCGAACCGTCGGTCATCAGGACCTACCTGAACGGAATCGTGTCCAAGGTCAACGCGAAGCTGATCGCGGAGCGGAGGCTCAAGGTGGTCGTCGACTCCGGGAACGGCGCACAGTCTCTCGCCGCGCCGTACTTGCTCGAGGCGCTGGGCTGCAAGGTGATAACGATCAACTCGATCATCGACGGGAACTTCCCAGGACGAGGGCCAGAGCCGACCCCGGATAACCTGCGGGACATGGTCGTCGCGGTGCGCGCCTCGAACGCCGACCTGGGCGTCGCCTACGATGGGGACGGGGACCGCTCTATCTTCTGCGACGAGGGTGGGAACCTCTACTGGGGCGACCAGACTGGCTCGCTCATCGCGGACTACCTCTTGGAGAGGAACCCGACGTCGACCGTCGTCACCCCGGTAAGCTCCTCGCAGGTGATCGAGGCTGTCGCAAAGAGGCGAGGAGCGAAGGTCATTCGGACAAGGGTCGGGAGCGTGGACGTCTCCAGGACGATCATAGAGAGGAAGGCCTTGATGGGCTTCGAAGAGAACGGCGGCGGCTTCTTCCCATCCCACATTCCCACGCGTGACGGAGGGATGACGACGGCCATGATACTCGAGGTGATTGCGGCGAGGGCGGCGCCCCTGTCCAGGCTCATAGCAGCCGCCTTCCCGAAGTTCTACCTGACAAAGACGAAGGTCCCCATCGACCCGACCAGGGTGCGCGAGATAATGAGGGCGATCGAGCGGCAGGGCGACGGCAAGGTAGAGAAGGTAGACGGAGTAAAAGTGTGGGTGGATGAGAAGACGTGGGCGCTGATCCGCCCCAGCGGCACCGAACCGATGGTCAGGGTCTTCGTGGAGTCCGAGACCAAGGAGAAGGCGGACTCGACCGCGAAGAAGTTCGTAAAGGCCGTCAAGTCGGCCTAGCCGCTACGGCTTGCTTCTAAAGTGAATCCAGCCGTCCTTTCGCGCTTTCCTCCCGTCGGGGAGGACGACGCCTTTGAAGGTCTCGCCCGAGACCGTCTCGCCGATGACGCGCAGTTCGCATCCCACCGACCTGGCCTTGCTCTTCGCCTCCCGGATGCGGCTCTTCTCCACTGTCCCGACGATCTCGTACTCCTCTCCGCCATAGAGCGCCAGGTCCTCTGCGGAGTACGAGTTGCTGGACGCGAACCGCTCGAGGCCTCTCACAAAGGGCAGCTCGGTCAACCTTATCCCCACGCCGCTCATTTCCGCGATCGTGTGCAGAGATATCGCCAACCCGTCGCTCGAGTCTATCGAGGACGAGAGGCACTTTGAGACAGCGAGCCCCAACCCGAGCCTCGGCTTTGGCATGTACACAGAGGAGACGCACTCCTTTCTGAAGCCAGCCCCTGCCTTCGCACCGTCTATGAGGATCCTCAGACCTGCCGTGGTCTGCCCGAACGTCCCGCTCGTGACCACGTATTCGCCAGGGAGAGCCCCGCTCCTCCTTACGATTTTCTTCGCAAATCCGACCATCATGCAGTCGATTATCAGGTCGTCGACCTCGCTGGTGTCGCCTCCGACCAGCTTCACGTCCCACTCGCGCGACGCTCCGAGTAGGCCTGAAGCGAGCTCGACCACCTGCCTCTCAGGGGCCCCCCTGCGAAGCCCAAGCGAGATCATGAAGGCGGTCGGCCGCACGCCCTTGGCCGCAAAGTCGGAGACGCACATCGCGACGGCCTTTCTCGCGACCAGTTCCCATCCCATGCCCGGCGGGACGTCGGTCTTCGCCACCAGCATGTCGCACTTCAGCACAACGCCTTCTCCCCTCTTGCCCTCGGGGATCAGGGCCACGTCGTCGCCTATGGGGGCGTAGCCCCCGGGAAGTCTGCCGAACCTCTTCGTAATCAGGTTGATGACGTCGTACTCGTCCAGCATTGGTCAGGCACCGGCACGCTTGACCTTCAGCAGGTAGGAGTGCGCGAGCTGCTCAGCCTCCTTCAAGCTGGGCGCCTCCGCTGATACGCGCACGCCGTCCTCGGTGTTCGAGACTCTTATCAGCACCCAAGAGGACCCGGAGGTCCTGATCTTGAGGCCGTCGAGGGCGTCCGCGTCCCGGTAGTCCTTCTGCAGCTTCTTGACCGCGGCCAAGGCCTTCTTGCGCGCCATCTCCATCGTCTCCCGGGCCTGGTGATACGACCTCACCTGGTCGTACGCCTTCCTCCCCTTGCGCTTCAGCGCGCCGACAATGACCAGAGCGGCCACCAGCGAATCTCTGCAGTTGTTGAAGCTGGCGTCGATCACCCCGCCGCTGCTCCCCTCCCCGCCGAGCCGCACCTCCTTCTGCGTCATGAGCCCCATCACGTTGGCCTCGCCGACTTTTGCCCTGAACACCTGGCCTCCAGCCTCCTTGACGACCTCGTCGATGGCCTGGGTGGTGTCCACCGAGACCACGACATCCTTCTGTTGCATGTTCGGGAGCGCCTCCTTGATCGCCAGAGTGAGCATGTAGTCCCCGGTCCGCTTCTTTCCCTCGCCGTCTACCAGAACCAGCCTGTCTCCGTCGCAGTCAAACGCAAAGCCCACGTCCGCACTCTCTCGCTTCACCGTCCTGCAGAGCATCTCCAGGGGGTCGTTGGTGGGGTCGATGGTCCGGATGAAGATGCCCTTGGTGTCTCCGATAGTCGAGACCGCGCACCCGAGCTTCCTGAGGATTTCCGGAGCATGCCCAATCGCCGCCCCGCCATTGAGGTCGAGGACCACCTTCACGCCCTGGGCGGAGCCCTCCCCGGCAATCTCGACGAGCTCTTTGTTGTAGGAGAACCCTTCAGCGCCCGTCAGTCTTCCCGGGGAGAGCGGGACCGCCTTCTTCGGAGCCTTCACGAGTATCTCGTCGAGCTCGGCCTGATTGATTCCCCGGCCGTTGACCAGGAATTTCAGCCCGTTCCACTCCGGCTCGTTGTGAGATGCCGTCACTATGATTGCGGGTCTCTCGTGGATCCTGCTCTCGCGGAAGATGGCGGGCGTGGAGAGGATACCATAGTCGACGACGTCTGCACCCGCGCCCAGAATCGCGCTGGCCACCACACGCGAGACGACCGGGCCGCTCCCGCGCGTGTCCCTACCGAGGAGTACCTCTCCGGCTCCGAGCAGGCGGACGAAGTTCCGGGTGTATTCGGCCAGCTCCTCAGGAACCAGGTCTGAGTTGAAGACCCCGCGTATGCCGCTGGTCGACGTGACTGTCAATTGGTGAGGCGACCGCCATGAGTGACAAATTCACCCGCAAAAAGTGAAATCGGTCTAATCATCCAAAACGGTTGTCACGTCTGCCCTTAAAGCCCTTGCCACGGTGGAACTAGAAACACCGAACTTGCGAGCCAAATAATCCGTTGTTTTGCCCAACGTGTTATGCGCTTCTTGGATTTCCCGGATTTGAGTGATTGTAAGTCAGATTCTCGATTTCGCTCTCACCGCTCTACCGCGCTTGTAGCCATCACTCCTCCTGAATGGAACGTTGATGCCGCTCAGAATCGGCCAACGGTTCTTCTCTCCCATTCCGGCCTATTTGGGCGCCTTGAAACTGCCTGAAGCTGCACGAAGCGTCGTTGATTCGGGATTGCCCTCACTTCTGGCCACTGAATTGACACGCGAACGATTTCCGTAACTCACGCGTCAATGGAAGTTGAGTTCCCCTCTTTTGACAACATTGCCCCTGCAATGAGCAGGATTGGCCCCGAAGATATTCAAGGCGAAGCGAAGCGTCAGGCTGGGAGAGTACAAGTTCACCCAGATATTCATCGGTGCGGAGAATTCGCCTACGCTCCTTAGGCTCTTCGGTTCCCAAAGGACGATGTCGAAGATAGTCAGGCACCTGAAGGTCAGCGTCGTCGATTCCGATTGGGGGATTTGGCTCGACCACAACACCGGAGCGGTCTGTGTGGGCGCAAAGTACCTCACGACTGCGAAGATAAACTGCCTCTACCTGGACGTGATTCACGTGCTCGTCCACGTCAAGCAGTTCCTCGACGGCAAGGACCTGTTCGACCAGACCTTCGAGTACGTCGACCGCCCGACGGAGATCGAAGCATACCGATACACCGTGGACGAGGCAAAGCGGCTCCAGATGAGCGAAGACGAGATCCTCCGCTACCTGAGGGTGGACGCCGTGGATGACTCCGAACTAGGTCGGCTGATTGAGAAGATCGGCGTAAGGCCGCGGCGGTAGACGGAGACCGCTCGAAGCCTTAAGAGAGGCTCCGCAGAAAGAAGAACCCTCGCATGAGATACGTGGAGGGGGCGAAGAAGGTGTTCCTGGACACCGGCACCCGCTTCCCACGGAAGATCATCTGGTCTGTCGCGCTGATAAAGCGCGAGGCCGCAGAAGCGAACTCCTCGTTGGGAGTGCTCGACCGCAATATCGCCTCCGCGATAAGCGACGCCTCGACCGAGGTGATGGAAGGAAAGCACGATTCGAAAGTCGTCGTGGACGTCTTCCAGACCGGCTCCGGAACCGGGCTCAACATGAACATCAACGAGCTAATCGCGGAGAGGGCAACCGAGCTTCTCGGCAAGAGAGGAGGGAAGCGCGTCGCCGTCCATCCCAACGACCATGTAAACATGGGGCAGTCGTCGAACGACGTCGGGCCCTCGGCGATCAGGATCGCCGCCGTGGTCCTCTGCGACGAGGACCTGGTCCCATCCATGGAGAAGGCCTTGAAGAGCCTCTCGGCCCTCTCCAAGCGCACCTCCAAAGTCCACAAGGCGGGAAGGACCCATCTGAGGGACGCGCTGCCCGTCACGATGGGGCAGGAGTTCGCCTCGTACGCAGACGCGCTCGACCATGACCTTCAGCTTCTGCGGGATGTCATCGCATATGCGAAGGAGCTGCCGATCGGCGGGACGGCAGTCGGCACCGGAGTCAACACGGACCCTAAGTTCGGCGCGGCCGTCATCCGCGGAATAAACGGCTCGACGAAGCTCGGCTTCTCCGAGGCTAGGAGCAAGTTCCGCGCCATGAGGCTGCTCTCTGACCTCGTCGCGCTCAGTTCGATCCTCAACCTCGCCGCGCTCGACGTCTACCGGCTCTGCCAAGACATCAGGCTGATGTTCTCGGGGCCTCTCACGGGCCTCGGCGAGATAGAGATACCCACCCAGGAGGAGTTGGCGGGCAGCAGCATCATGCCCGGGAAGACCAACCCTGTGACGGTCGAGGCGACGATGCTCGTGTCGGCCCAGGTCATGGGGCTCGACAAGGCCAACCAGGTCGCCGGGATGCTGGGCGAGTTCGAGCTCAGCATGGGGGTGCCGCTGCTCGGCTACAACGTGACCACGCAGATTGCGCTCCTCTCGGAGGCGCTGAGGAAACTCTCTGCGGTCGTGCTGGACCACGTAGTCCCCAATGTCAAGAGGAACAGAGCCTACGCTGAGGCCAGCCCAGCGCTGATCACCGCGATAGGCCCGGCGGTGGGCTACGACAAGGCCTCCAAGGTCGGAAAGCGGATTGCGCGCGGGCTCTCGATCAGAGACGGCCTCAAGCAACTCGGATACACCGAAAGGGAGGTCGGCAAGATCCTGGACCTCCGGAAGCTCGTCAACCCGGCAACGGGAAGGTAGTGCGGAGTCGGTTGGCCAGCGTAGCGACGCTCGTCTCCGTCACGAAGGAGTTCAGGGAGCAACCTTCGCTCTTGCGCTCCTTCCGGAACTCGGCGCTTTGGTCAGGCCTGGGGGGCCGAGGCGACCCGGTCTTCGTCGGCGCAGGAGACTCCTACGCCGCGGCAATGTGCGCATCATTCCTGGCGGGGCCGCGGGTCCTGGCGCTCGACCCGTACTCCCTGCGCGAGTCGATCACCTGGGCGAAGGGAAGGCCCGTCTACATAATCTCCATCTCGGGCGAGACGAGGTCCAACATCGAGCTCGCCCGCGGCCTGAAAGGGGTCGCGAAGGCGACGGTGGCGATCACGTGCAACCCGGCTAGTCGGCTGGCCTCAGCGGTCGAGAGCGTCGTCGAGCTCCCATTCCGGCCGCGCGGCAAGTCCCCCGGCATCGCGTCCTTCACGCTCTCGCTAGCCGCCGCGCTCAAGGTCTGCGGGCTCGACCGCGAGTGTGATTTTGAGGATGCCCTCTCGCGGTATGCTTCCGCGTCCAAGCTGATTCGAATCGCGAGCGGGCACAACGTCACGCATTTCGCGGGCAACAACGAGCTCTACGGCGCCTCGATATACGGTGTCGCGAAGGTCTACGAGCTTCTGGGCCGGAGGGCGCAGGCTTCTCTTCTCGAAGAGTTCAGCCATATGCCGCTCTTCTCGCTGTCGACCTCCGACAGCGTCAACGTGATAGAGCCTTTAGACGGGCGCATGGGGCGACGGCTCAGCGAGGCGCTGAGGAGCGGCGGCTATGCCTCTTCGCTGGTGTCTCTCGAGGGTGGCAGAGTCGAGAGGCTGTACCTTCTCATATTCGCGATGCAGATTGCCGCTATAGGTGCCGCGAAGAAGGAAGGGTTGAAGGTCCCCTACTTTCTGGGAGCCAGGAAGAAGCTGAGAATCAGCGACGAGATGATCTACTAGTGGCTTGCGCCGCTTCCGCAGCCGCAACCCTGCCCTTGGACGTTGGGGTTCTCGATCTTGAACCCTTGCTTTTGCAGGGTGTCGATGAAGTCGATCTTTGAGCCCCTGAGAATCTCAGCGTTGTTCTTGTCGGTGACGATTTTGAAGCTGTCCACCTCTTCGACAAGGTCGTCCCCTCTGGGCTTCTCGGCGACCTGCATCCCGTAGGTGTAGCCTCCGCTGCAAGCGCAGCCGCCGGACGCGTAGACATCGATCCTGAGATAAGAGCCATTCTCGTTCTGCTCCTTCAACGCCTCGGACAGCTTCTGCTTCGCGAGAGGCGTGAACTGGACTATCGGCATCACCTTCTGCATATTGACTTTGGAGGCCGGCAGGTCATATTTAGGCTATTCGGATTCAGTCTCAGCTCCGGCCGTGCGACGCCTGCGCACTCCCCAAAAGAGGAACGCCACAAGATACGTGACGACCACCAACACCGAGATCGCCAACGCGACCGAGGCGAGCATCCCTGAGTTGGGGCCGCTACCAAAGACAATGGGAAACGGGCCGATCAAGATGAACCCGCCGCTGGAGCCTGAACCGCCGCTCGCTAGGAGCGCACCCACGGCGACAACCAAGAACCCCACGAAGATGATCGCGAAGCCCACCCACACAAGCCGCGCGGGGTTCATCGGAGAACCAAGACCCCTGAGAGGAGCACGATGACCATCAGGACGATCGCCAAGACTATCGCTACGCTGGCCCACTTCGCATCCGACCCGAAGACGATGGGTATGGGGCCTACCATTATCACGCCGCCGCCCCTCACCTGAGTCCGCTCCTCCCCTCCCTCAGACGTCTTGCCCGACATGACCATCGCAAGGAAGACCACCAAGAACCCTGCGAGGATTATCGCGACTCCCAAGAAGACGAGATCGTGCATCCGGTCTTCCACCAGCGGTTTCTTATATAACGTCAGCCGCTCTTTGTCGGTCCAGGTTGTCAGAGTACAGGTATTGCGAGAAGTGCATGAAGAGGACGGAGCATGAGGCCGTGGTCGACGGCCGAGACTACAACCCCCGGGGAAGAGGCGTCTACAGGTGCAAGGTCTGTGGGAGAGTGAAGTCCATGCGGCATCTCCGCCCGAGCTCCGAAATCGGCTACTGACGCCGACCTACACGTACTCAGACCTGTCGACGACGTTTCTCAACGGTCGGCCTTTGAAATAGCGCATCAGGTTCTCTACGGCGCCCTTCGCGACGCTCCCCGTGACTATCGCGTTCGGTCCGGAGGAGTGCGGAGTCCCGATAAAGTTCTCGAGTTCCAGGAATGGCAGATCTGGAGAGAACGACTCACCGCCGGTCAGGTCTGGCCACCAAACGTCGGTCGCGTAGACGAACGCAGGGTTCCTCACGAGGCGGTCGTAGACGGCCTCCTTCTGGACGACCTCTCCTCTTGCAACGTTCACCAGAATCGCACCGGGCATCATCGCCGCGAGCTCCTCCTTCCCGATGAGGCCCTTGGTGGCATTCGTAAGGGGGACTGCCAAGATGACCGCGTCCGACTTGCGGAGCAGCCTCATCAGCCCTGCCTTTCCTCGCAGAGCCTCGACGCCCGAGTCTCTGACCGGGTGCCTCCCGAACGCCATGACTCTCATCCCGAGCGTCTTTGCCAGCCTGGCCGTCGACCTGCCAATCCCTCCATACCCCACAATCCCAAGCGTCTTCCCTTTGAAGAACGTCACCTGCCGCCCGAGGTCGTCGAGCCTCTGCCGCGAGTAGACCCCCGTCCTGAGCTGGCGATCGAACTTGACTATGCTCTTCCCCGCCGCGAGCATCAGGCCAATCGCGAACTCTGCAACCTCTTCGGAGTAGCTCCCGGCGTTGCTGCAGAGGACTACCTTCTTGTCGAGCAGGTCGAAGCGCATGCCGTTCACCCCGGCGTTCCCGGCCTGGAAGAACCGGAGGCTCCGCATCTTGGAGACCTTCCCATGGTCGAGCGCCTTAGGCCACCCGTGGGAGTAGACGCAGTCGATCAAGGGCAGCACACGCGCCTGCTCCTGCTCGTCCATGTCATCGAGCCAGTAGATGTCGGCGTAGCGTTTGAGAGGTTCGAAGTCCTCCCGACGGTTGGCGGTCTGCGCCACGAGAAGCTTGGCGCGGCTCTTCCTCATCTGGAACCCTTTCAGGCACAACATATTCAAACGATTCGTCGAAGTATTGCGTCATGAGACAGGCGAAAGTCAGTCCGAGGCTCGCCTCCGCTGCCCTGTTCTTCGTGGTAATGGTGACTACGGAGATACTATTCAGCACAAAGGTGGGCGATCTGGGCAAGATGGCAAACGAGTCCAGGAAGCAGGCGCCCGGCGGCGCCGTCTCGGCTCATACGCCGTAGTGCGCCCCGCCCTCGTCCTCCTCCCTGATGGAGACCTCGTCCGGCTCGATGCCCAGCGCCTTCAACTCCTCCTCGGCATCCTTCAGCGAGACTGACTTGTAGAAGTCGATGTCGTACAGCAG
>VFSW01001370.1_pt1 | contig 37193 bp, 33 predicted proteins | sample 5358111 | NCBI WGS metagenome assembly VFSW01 (sample SAMN11554181, study PRJNA540505) | mine drainage metagenome | isolation source: sediment from site ElyBrook_90M | place: USA: Ely Copper Mine, Vershire, VT | collected 2017 | reverse complement strand
GCCCTCAGCATTCTGCTCAGCGGCCTGACCATCATTTTTCTTCTTGCCGTGGTCACCCTGCAGCCCTTCGCCATCTACGCCAAGGCCCCGCAAACCATCTTCGTGCTGGTCTCGCTGCTGGTCTGCCTTATACCCACCACCATCGGCGGCCTGCTGTCGGCCATCGGCATCGCCGGCATGGACCGCCTGGTGCAATACAACGTCCTGGCCATGAGCGGACGCGCCGTAGAGGCCGCAGGCGACGTGAACACCCTTCTGCTGGACAAGACCGGCACCATCACCCTGGGCAATCGCCAGGCCTCGGAGTTCATTCCCGCGCCGGACGTGAGCCACGAACGGCTGGCCGACGCCGCGCAACTCTCTTCCCTCTCCGATGAAACCCCCGAGGGCCGCTCCATCGTGGTGCTGGCCAAGGAGAAGTACAACCTGCGCGGGCGCGACCTGGGCAGCATTCACGCCGAGTTCGTGCCCTTCACCGCCCAGACCCGCATGAGCGGCGTCAACCTGGCTGGCCTGCGCGTCCGCAAAGGCTCGGTGGACGCCATCACCCGCTTTCTGGAAGAGCAAGGCTCATCGCTGCCCAAGAAGGTTCGCGACGCGGTCGAAGAGGTTGCCCGCCAGGGCGGCACACCGCTGGTGGTGGCGGAAAACGCCACCGCGCTGGGCGTCATTCATCTCAAGGACATCGTCAAGGGCGGCCTCAAAGAGCGACTGGCCCGGCTGCGCGCCATGGGCATCCGCACCATCATGATCACCGGCGACAACCCGCTGACCGCCGCCGTGATTGCCCGCGAGGCCGGCGTGGACGACTTCCTGGCCGAGGCCAAGCCCAAGGACAAGATGGACCTCATCAAGCTGGAGCAGTCCAAGGGCAAGCTGGTGGCCATGACCGGCGACGGCACCAACGACGCCCCCGCCCTGGCTCAGGCCGACGTGGGCGTGGCCATGAACTCCGGCACCCAGGCCGCCAAGGAAGCCGGCAACATGGTTGACCTGGACTCCAACCCCACCAAGCTCATCGAAATTGTCGAGATCGGCAAACAGCTTCTGATGACCCGCGGCGCCCTCACCACCTTCAGCATTGCCAACGATGTGGCCAAGTACTTCGCCATCATCCCGGCCATGTTCGCCGGCGTCTTCCCGGTGCTGGGCGTGCTCAACATCATGTACCTCCACTCGCCCCAGTCGGCCATCCTGTCGGCGGTCATCTTCAATGCCGTCATTATCGTGGCTCTCATCCCGCTGGCCCTCAAAGGCGTCAAGTACGAGCCCAAGGCCGCCGACGTGCTGTTGCGCAACAACCTGCTGATCTACGGCGTGGGCGGCATCATCGTGCCCTTCTTCGGCATCAAGGCCATCGACATGGCCCTGGTGGCGCTGCATTTGGCGTAATCGGTTCTCGGCCATCAGGAATGGTATCTGGAGCCGCATGATGTGTCAGGGCACTACTTCAGATGTGCCGTAAATGCAAGTGCTTCAAGGGTGAAGGGTAGGGGCTTTAACCCGTAAGTTCAACCTCATACACAAAGCAGGGGCTTCGGCCCCTGAGGGCCACCAAAGGAGATCGACCATGCATTCTACTGTTTCCAACCTGGCTCCCGTAGCACCGGCCGCGCACTCCGTCTGGAAAACATCGATTCTCTTCACCCTGATCACCGCCGTCCTGCTGGGCATCGGCTATCCGCTGGTTGTCACCGGCATCGCCGCCGTGGTCTTTCCCCGCCAGGCCGCGGGCAGCCTCATCCTCAGGAATGGCCAGATCATCGGATCAGAACTTCTGGCTCAGAGCTTCACCAGCGACCGCTACTTCCATCCCCGCCCCTCGGCCGCCGGCAACGGCTACGACGCCACGGCCTCCGGCGGCGCCAACCTGGCCCAGTCCAACAAGATTCTGGTCATCCGCATCCAGGGCGACATCGACAAGTTCGCCGCCCAAAACCCCGGCAAGCCGGTACCCATCGACATGGTCACCACTTCCGCCTCCGGCCTGGACCCCGACATCACCCCCGACAACGCTTACTACCAGGCCTCCCGCGTCGCCAAAGCCCGCAACATGAGCCAAGAGAGCCTGCGCGCCCTCATCCATCAGCAGACTTCCCCCCGGCAGCTCGGCATCCTGGGCGAACCGCGCGTCAATGTCCTCGAGCTCAACCTGGCCCTGGACAAGGCAACCGGCAACTCCGGTAACTGAAGACGAAGGAACGGATTGGGAAGACGGGTTTGGGGCAGGTTTCGCACAGGGAGAGCTGCCCCAGAAACCGTCCAAAATGCAGCATGTTACGCCTAACACATTCCAGAACAGTCACATAGCGAGTCGTTTCGGCTGAAATCCGGCTGAAATTCAAGGTTACGATTGTTTCGGATATTGTGCAATTTTCATCTTGATTTTTGGATAAAAAATCCGTAAAATAGAACACTAGTATTGCTTCCGAACCAAACCGGACCTCCTCAGTCAAGCGGTTCAGGATGTACAGGAAAGACACCCTTTCTAAGGACACAAAATCGATGGCAAAGCGTCGTGGAAATCCGAATTGGGGCAAGCCGGAGCCCATCGGCCCGGTAGTGCCCACTGTGACCTCCTTTGAGCAGATTGTCAAGGAGTTCAAGCTCAGCCCGGACCAGTACATCCGGTCCACCCGCCTGCGGGAGTGGGCTCGCCGCAACAAAAACTCCAAGTACATCCCCGAAGCGCTTCTGGAAGCCTGGGGCTTTGAGATCGAATCGGCCTTGTAGCCGGATTTAGTCCGCCGACCCATAAAAGCGCCGCCCTCGGGCGGCGCTTTTGCTGTTTGTCCCCGCCATCGGCGAGAATACGAAGGTAGCCATGCCCGAAACCGCACGCACCTTCGAACCCCCTTTTACCGATGTTCCCGGCGCGCTGGCCGAGATCGCCGCCGGCCGCATGGTCGTCGTCGTCGATGACGAAGACCGCGAGAACGAAGGCGACCTGACGCTGGCCGCCGAGTTCGTCACCCCGGAGGCCATCAACTTCATGGCCAAGTTCGGTCGCGGCCTGATCTGCCTCACGCTCACCGAGGAGCGCGCCGACCACCTGCGCCTCTTTCCCATGACTCAGCAGAACTCCTCGCGCTTCGGCACCGCCTTTACCGAGACCATCGAGGCCCGCGAGGGCGTCACCACCGGCATCTCGGCCGCAGACCGGGCCCTCACCATCCGCACCGCCATCGACGCCCGCGCCAGCTATACCGATCTGGCCCGTCCCGGCCACATCTTTCCGCTGCGCGCGCGCAAGGGCGGCGTGCTGGTGCGCGCCGGGCAGACCGAGGCCTCGGTGGATCTGGCTCGGCTGGCCGGCTTGAACCCCTCCGGGGTGATCTGCGAGATCATGCGCGACGACGGCGAGATGGCCCGCATTCCCGACCTGATCCCTTTCTGCCAGGAGCATGGGCTGCGCATGCTCACCGTGGCCGAGCTGATCCGCTACCGCTTGCGCCATGAGCGTTACATTGTGCGCGCCGGCGAGAGCCGCATCCAGACCCGCTACGGCGAGTTCCGCATGATCGCGTACGAGAGCGAGGTCAACGGCGGCGAGAGTCACCTGGCGCTGGTGCGCGGCGATCTCTGCGCTCACTGCCCGGCCTTCTCCGGCGGTCCCGCCGAAGGACTGGAAAACTCCGGCCAGCCCCAGCCGCGGTGTGACCACGCCGTGCTGGTGCGCGTGCACACACGCTGCACGGCGGGCGACGTTTTTGCCGCCGATTGCCGCTGCCGCGAGACCCTGGATCAATCCATGCGCATGATCGCCGAGGCGGGCTGCGGCGCCATCCTTTATCTGCACAACACCTCGCGGGGCTTTGATATCGACCACACACCGCCTCCACTCAACCCCTTCGACCCCGGCTCGGCGGCGGCTCGATCCATCGCGCCGGAGTCCAGCGCCTGCCACCTGGTTCTGCACCAGGAGTTGCGCACGCGCGAAGGTCATCAGGCCCGCAGCGGACGCATCTTGCGCGCCATCGGCCTGGGTGGCCAGATCCTCTCCGACCTGGGCATTCATCGCATCCGCCTGCTCTCCAACACCCCAATGCACATTCCAGCTCTCGAAGGCTTCGGCCTGGAGATCGTCGAGCAGGTGCCGATTCCTTTGAATTTGCAAACATCCTGAAATCGTTATCGCGATTTGCGCAAAACGGCCGATAAGCTACATGAACCCGGAGACTGTTTTCCTGGCCTGAGGGCTGCTCAACTTGTGCCTGACTTCATTGGACTGATACAACGGTGACCATGACCTTCTCCCCCAATGCCATCACGACACAGAGTTTGCACGAAATGTTCTGGGGGAATGCGCCCGGCAGCGTGGTTGCGCTGGACATCGTCACCGGGGAAGTGATTGACCTCAATCTGACCGCGGAAAAGCTCTTCGGCTATAGCAGAGAAGAAATCCTCGGATCGCCGATTGATCGGCTGCACCCAGAAGCCGAGCGGCAACAGGTCCGTGCTGAACTTCTCAAAGAGATCACGGCGCCCTGCTTCCATCCAGGCTTTCACCTCCAGCGCAAGGACGGCAAATGCCTGCCGGTGAGAATCCGTTCCGGGAAGACACATATCCTTGGCGGCCTGTCAATCTCGTTTTGCGTGTACGTCGACATCTCCGATGAAGTGGAATGGGAGCACCTGCTTTCCACTCAGAACTGGGCTTTGTCGGCCTATGCGGACGCGGCTTTGGCGCTCGGCGCAGCCAACACCGTCGAGCAATTGCAACAGTCGATCTGTCAGGCGATTACCCGAGAGTCCGTCTATGCCCTGGCGTGGATCGGCATCGCCGAAGCCGGCCCGGAGAAGAAGATTCGGATTGCGTCGGCGGCCGGAAACAGCACGGCCTATATGAATGGATTGCGCGTAAGCTGGTCGGAGGATATTCCAGAGGGCCGTGGACCGATTGGCACTTGCATTCGCACCGGCAAGGTGATGGGGATGGACGACGCCGAGACGTCGGAGGACTTTGCGCCCTGGCGTGAACGAGCCCGTCAGTTCGGCATCCGCTCCGCCGTGGCGATTCCGTTCTCCATCGAGGGCGAGAGACGCGGCGCGCTGACCGTCTACTCCATCCATCCCAACGCATTCGAGCCGGGGGCCATCGAGGTCTTCGGGCACCTTGCCGTGCAGATCGGCCACGGCATCCATGCGCTCGAACAGCAGCAGCTACTGCACGCCGAGCAACTGCGCCTGGAAAAATTGCAACGGCAGTTGAGCGACGCCATGTCTGCCATGGTCTCACCCATCGTCACCGCCATGGAAATGCGCGACCCCTTCACCTCCGGCCACCAAAGCCGCGTTTCGGAGATCGCCGTGGCCATTGGCCGTGAGATGGGCTGGGAAGAGGAGCGATTGCAGGGGTTGCGCGTAGCTTCCCTGGTGCACGATATCGGCAAGATTTCAACTCCCTGGAGCATCCTCAACAAACCCGGACGGCTGACTGCCGAGGAGCGCACAATCATCAACAAGCATCCGGAGACAGGCTACGCCATTCTGAGAGATGTTCCCCTCGTTTGGCCGATTGCCGAGATCGTGCGCCAGCATCACGAGAAGCTGAATGGATCCGGTTACCCCTTCGGCTTGACGGGAAATGAGATTCTTCCCGAAGCAAAGGTTCTGGCAGTCGCGGATATTGTGGAATCGATGGCCTCCGACCGGCCCTACCGGTCGGCCATTCACCTGGAGACCGTACTCGACATGTTGGAGGAGCAGGCCGGAACGCTGCTGGATGCCGAGGCCGTCCATTTCTGTGTGGCGCTCTACCGCCAGAAACGTTTGGTTTTGCCGGAGCCGCGTACCTGATGCGCCCGGCCTGAAAACAGCTCAACGAGCCCGGTCGCAGTCCATCAACCTCCTTGAGAATTCAACAATTGACTCGCTGTTTAACGAAGAACGGTCAATATTGACCACTCCGCATCGCCGGAAACCTGTAAGATGAATGCACCAGTCAGGCGGAAGGATTTCTGTTGGCAAATTTGCGAAGTAACACTTTTGCAATATCTGCGTCCGACCACAGCGAAGCTTCCTCATAATTCCATGCTTGCACCTCACGTACTTCCCTACGGAAAGGTCCGGTTCGTTGAGCGTTCATCTAGTGAATCCAAGCGACAATTCTTTCGGCACGGCGGTCATCACCCCGCGCTGGCTGTTTGTACTGGCGGCAGCCACGCCCCGCATAGCGGGCGATCCTATTCTGGTCGATGAGTCGCTGGAACAGATTGTTCCGGAGAGCATTCAGCCGGGCGATATTGTGGGCATCAGCGTCCACACCGGCAATGCGCTGCGCGGCTACCAGGTGGGCAGGATGGCCCGCGGCCGCGGCGCAACTGTGATCTACGGCGGCATTCACGCCACCCTCTTTCCCGAGGAGACCTTCGAGCGCGGACAGGCGCACGCCGTGGTCACCGGCGACGGCGACGTCGCCTGGGGCCATGCCGTCAACGATTGCCTGGCCGGCAAGCTGGAGAAGGTCTACGACGGCGGGCGCATCGGCGGCAGCGAGTTTCTGGCCGCGCGCTGGGACCTGATGGACCCCGAAAAATATATGTGGGCTTCGGTTCAGACCATTCGCGGCTGCCCCAAGCACTGTTCCTTTTGCAGCGTCTGGCGCACCGACGGGCAGAAGCCGCGGCAGAGAAAGTTTCAGAGCGTGATTGATGAAATCGTCGCTCTGCGGCGGCTGGGCTTTCGCTTTATCGCTCTGGCCGACGACAATTTCTATCCCGTCACCTTCACCGATCTGCGCCTGGCCCGGGAGCAGGGCAACACCGCCAAGGTGGAAGAGCTGACCGCCATTCGCGCGGAGCGCTTCAGCCTGATGGAAGAGCTGGCCAAGCTGCCCAAGGATATGGTCTTCTTCACCCAGATGACCATGGAGGCGGGCGAGGACGTGGTCTTCCTGGATGCCATGAGGAAGGCCAACATCAAGGGCGCGCTGGTGGGCGTGGAAGCGGTCACGCCGGAAGGGCTCAAGGTGGTCTACAAGGACTGGAACCTGGCCGGCGATGCCCTGGCCCGCCAGTTGCAGACCTTCAAGGAGCACGGCGTTCACGTGCTCGGCTCGTTCATCTTCGGGCTGCCCACGGACCGGCCGGCCACCTTCGACGCCACCGTGGAGATGGCCATCAAGGCAGGCGTCACCTTTGCCCAGTTCGTGATGATGACGCCCTTTCCCGGCACCGTGGACTTCGGACGCTGGGAGAAGGAGCAGTCCGTGAACCCCACCATGGTGGGCGATGAGCCGATTACCCGTTACTGGATGATTCCCACCGCGGTTCGGCCCAAGATGTTTACCCCGCATCCGACCATGAGTTCGGACGAGATTCGCGATCGCACGCAAAAGGTGTGGGACAGATTTTATACATTGAGCGCCATCTGGGAGCGGTCATCCTGCCTGAAAAGCATGAAATCCAAGATCGCCTTCGTGATGCTTTCCAAGCTCTACCGGCAGATGTACGCGGGCACCGGCATCTCCACCGACAGCGCGCGGCGCAAGAAGTCCAAGGCCTGGGCGCGCTGGACAGCCCATCAGTGCAAAAAGCTCTTCCAGGCCAAGCCCATGCCGGAGCTCGCCGCGCGTGAATGGCATACTGGGTTGAGCGGTGCGGGGCAGGCGGCATTTGCCGGCGGCGAAGGGGCAAATCTAGCCGGTCCCTTCACAGTGATCCCATAATGGAACGATTCACAACCAGGGGCGGCAAGGGAGCTTTCAGCCACTTCCGCCTTTAGTTTGCGATATAGATTCCTGCTGAATGAATCCTATGCGAGCCAATAGCGAGCCGCTGGCCGCACCGCAGGTGCTTAGAGGGCTGGCCGGACAGGCTTTTTCTGTTGAGGGTCGAGTTCCGCTTCGGCGGCGTGGATGTCGGATTGGCGGTCCATCCACTCGTCCAGACGGGAACGCTTGAAACGCCAGCGGTTGCCAAGCTTGAAGGCGGGCACGAAACCCTCCGAGGCATACTTGTACAGCGTATCGGGCGAGATGCCCAGGTAGTCCGAGGCCTGGCGAATGTCCATGACTTCGCGCACCTCGGGCACCAGCAGGTTGGAGCGGACGGCGGCGCTGCGCATGACTTCCTCCCGGAAGCAGGGATTTCCCCGACAAGATTCCGGCACACTACCGGTACTACTGTATATAGCGCGGCTTCGCCTATCCTTTCAAGGTATTTCCGGCAGTTACAGGAAATTCATCGGCTTTCCCTCTTCCGGTTTGGGCGCATGCGGTTGACTCCGCGTCGTGCAAACGCAGCCTGCAGGGCCGTTTCCGCCTCCACCCCCAACCGATTGTGCCGTTATGACGGATGGTCCCGAACGACGATCTGCACGGCTGGCCGAAGTTCCTGCCCCACCGCTCCTGCGCCTTGGAAAACTGACAGAGGGCCGGACCATCCCGTAGAATGAGCGCACTTGCAACCTGTGATTCCCGAGGAATCCTCCATGACCAATCGATTCTCCCGCAGATTTCGTACCCTGGCGCTCATCGCGCTGGGATGCGCGTGCATGCTTTCTTTGACCTCGGCGCGCACTTTGGCGCAAACCGGCGCAAAAAAAGTGGTCAAATCCGAAGAGGATCTGCCGCGCTTCAACTACGACCTCAGCGGCACGGCCACCCGGTTGCTCCAGTCCGACGACGCCACCTTTGGCGCCTTCGCGGCCAAGGTGCAGGCGGATGTGGAATCGACGCTGAGCAATTATCAAATCCAGGATCATGCCGCGCTGCGAGATCTGCTGGGCGTGCGTCTCAATCTCCAGTTGCTGGCCGGCAACGATCAGGGGGCGCTCGCCACCATCGCCAAACTGCGCGATCTTGAGGACAAGCCGGAGGCCAAACTGCTGACCGGACTCCAGGCCGAGGCCATGATCCAGGCCCGCACCTCCACCGGGCAGAGGTCCGGCACGGCCTATGAGCAGGCTTACGCAAAGCTCTACGCGGCCGCGCTCAAGCCGTTGCCCTGGGCCATTGTCGGCAACCGCCTCAAGGAAACAAAGAGCGGCTACGAAGTCTACTCAGCGGCGTTGGTGATGGGCAGCGTCCAAGCGGACATCGAGCCGGCTTTGGCCAAGCAGCACCAGCTCAGCAACGATCTGGCCTGGGGGCTGATCGGCGACCGCGCCTTCCTCAGATTCTCTCTTCCTCTGCAGGCAGCCACAGTCGCCGTGCTCACCGCGGATGTGGCCGCCAACAACGTGCAGAAGCCGGATATCTGGGCCGCGCGGGAGGTAACCCTGACCGCCGCCGACAAGCTGACTCCGGTCAACGTCGCCATCTGGGACTCGGGCTCCGACATTCCGCTCTTCAAGGGCCGCGTGCTCACCGACCCGCATCCAGGGCCGCTCACCGACCCGCACGATATCGCCTTCGATCTGAAAGGATTTCCGGCGCATGGATACCTCTACCCGTTGAACGTTGACCAGGAGCAAGAGTATCCGTCCATGCGCGACGAGCTGAACGGATTCTCCGATCTCACCCTCTCCATCGACAGCCCGGAAGCCACCGCCCTCAAGCAGAAGCTGGCCCACATGTCGGCGGCGCAGGTGCCGGCGTTTATTGAGCAGCTTGAGTTTTACTCCACCTTTTCGCACGGAACCCACGTGGCCGGGATTACCGCCCGTGGCAATCCGGCAATCCGTTTGGCGGTGGGTCGCATCACCTTCGACTGGCACAACATTCCCCTGCCGCCTACCGAGGAGCTCTCCCGGCGCACCGCCCAGGACGATCAGGCTTACGTGGACTGGTTCCGCGCCCGTCACATCCGGGTGGTCAACATGAGCTGGGGCGGTGGCCCGCAAGACTACGAGGTAGCTCTCGAAAAGAACGGCATGGGCAAGGACGCCGCGGATCGCAAGGCCATCGCCGCAAAGCTCTTCGCCATTGAGCGTGACGGACTCTACAAAGCCCTCCACGGCGCGCCCGATATTCTCTTCATCTGCGCCGCCGGCAACTCCGACAACGACAGCAGCTTCAACCAGATGATCCCCTCGTCCTTCGATCTTCCCAACCTGCTCACGGTAGGGGCCGTGGACCAGGCCGGCGACGAGGCCAGCTTCACCAGTTACGGCCCCACCGTGCTGGTCGATGCCGACGGCTACCAGGTGGAATCGGTGGTGCCCGGCGGGACCAAAATGCGCATGTCGGGCACCTCGATGGCCTCGCCCAACGCGGTCAACCTGGCCGCCAAGCTGATCGCGCTCGACCCCAAGCTGACCCCGGAGCAGACCATTCACCTGATGGTCGCGGGCTCAACCCCGAGTGCCGACGGTCGCCGCCACAACATCGACGAGAAGCAGTCCGTGGCCCTGTTGCGGCAAATGCAGAGCGGCTCCGCTCACGATTGATCCGGCCTGTAATTCCTGATACACCGGCGCCCATCCATTCAGCGTCCTTTGCTGAATGGGTGGGATACGCGCATGCCGTGCGAGGGCCGGATCAACTGGACGACGGCCCCCGCCCCCACCCTATATACTGAAAGCTCTGATGAGCGAAAAGATCATTGCCCTGCTGGTGCATTTTGTTACCCACGTGATCGATCTGGGCGGTTACGCCGGCATTATCGCGCTCATGGCCATCAACTCGGCCTGTATCCCGCTGCCCTCCGAGCTGATCATGCCCTTTTCCGGATACCTGGTCTACCTGGGCCGCTTTAATTTGATCGCGGTGGCCGCGGCAGGAACGGCAGGCAGCAATCTGGGTTCCGCCATCGCCTATTGGATCGGCGCCCGGGGCGGCCGTCCGCTGGTCGAGCGCTACGGCAAATGGGTGCTCATGAGCCGCCATGATCTCGACCGCATGAGCTGGTTCTTCGGCAAGTACGGCTCCATCACCGTCCTTTTGGCGCGCATGATGCCCGTGGCGCAGTCCTTCATCGCCTTTCCCGCGGGAATTGCCAAAATGCCGCGCCTGCGTTTTCACATCTACACCACCATCGGTTCCTTCGCCTGGTATCTGTGCCTGGCCTCGGCGGGCAGAAAACTGGGCGAAAAGTGGCAAACCGACCCGCGCTTTCAGCAGGCATTCCACCGTTTTCACCTGGTCGTCGAGCTGGCGCTCCTCGCCGGGGTGGTCTGGTTTGTCTGGTCGCACGTCCGGCGCAACCAGCAGTCGGAGATCGCGTGAAATTTCAAACGGCACCAAATGAGACTGGGACGCGCGCCAGGGCGTACACTGTTTCGGTTGCCTGAACAAGGCTTGAACGGCCCGGAGATCCGGCGCCATCTAATTCGGAGGGTAGGAGAGACAATGGGAATTGAAGAGCAAGGCGGCCAGAAGACAGCAAGTAAAGTTGCGCCCGCCACGGGTAAATTGGGAGTGATGGTCATCGGCCTGGGCGCCGTCGCCACCACCATGATCGCCGGTGTCGAAGCGGTTCGCCGCGGAATCGCCAAGCCGATCGGATCGCTCACCCAGATGGGCACCATCCGCCTCGGCAAGCGCACCGACAACAACGCCCCGCGCATCAAGGACTTCGTGCCCTTGGCCGACCTGAACGACATCGTCTTCACCGGCTGGGACATCTTCGAAGACAACGTCTACGAGGCCGCCGCCCACGCCAAGGTACTGGACGAGAAGACCCTCCTCCAGCTCAAGCCCTATCTGCAAACCATCAAGCCCCTGCCGGCAGTCTTCGACCAGTACTACGTCAAGCGCCTCCACGGCACCCACATCAAGTCCGGCAAGAACAAGCGCGACCTCGCCAATCAGGTCATCGCCGACATCCAGGCCTTCAAAAAGACCGTGGACCGCGTGGTCATGATCTGGTGCGCCTCCACGGAAATCTTCATCGAGCCGCAGGCCGTACATGACACCGTCGAGTCTTTCGAAAAGGGCCTCGAAGACAACGACATCGACATTGCCCCCTCGCAAATCTACGCCTACGCGGCCATGTCCGAAGGCGTGCCCTTCGCCAACGGCGCGCCCAACCTGACCGTTGATTTCCCGGCCATGGTCGAGCTCTCCAAGCGCAACGCGGCCCCGGTCTGCGGCAAGGACTTCAAGACCGGCCAGACCATGATGAAGACCGTCCTCGCCCCGGCCTTCAAGGCTCGTATGCTCGGCGTCTCCGGCTGGTTCTCCACCAACATCCTCGGCAATCGCGACGGCGAAGTCCTCGACGATCCGCAGTCCTTCAAAACCAAAGAAGAGTCCAAGCTCGGCTCGCTCGAATACATCTTCCAGCCCGAGCTGTACCCCGACCTCTACAAGGATCTCTACCACAAGATCCGCATCAACTACTATCCCCCCCGCGGCGATGAAAAAGAAGCCTGGGACAACATCGACATCTTCGGCTGGCTCGGCTACCCCATGCAGATCAAGGTCAACTTCCTCTGCCGCGATTCCATCCTCGCCGCCCCCATCGCGCTCGACCTGATCCTCTTCATGGACCTCGCCAAGCGCTCCACCGACCTGCGCTCCATCGGCATCCAGGAGTGGCTCAGCTTCTACCTCAAGTCGCCCCAGTCCGCGCCCGGACTCTACCCCGAGCACGACCTCTTCATCCAGTCCATGAAACTCAAAAACACCCTCCGCCACATCATGGGCGCAGACCTCATCACCCACCTCGGCCTCGAATACTACGACTAGCCACCTGCGGTGGGGCCATCCGCTCCCGTTGGTCGCAAAAGCAAAAGCCCCGTCAATCAGGCGGGGCTTTTGCTTTAAATTGCACAAGTCACGAAGCATAGGGGCCAGACATCCACTAGCCGAATGCTGTTAAATTTCAAGTTGCTCTCAGATGGAGGCATCAAGTGAGCAGCTCAGAGGCGGATCGCCTTAGGCCAGTGCCCCGGCCGCAATCCATCTGCAGAGCGTGCGGATTGAGAAGCTGTGTGTCCGCGCTGGCGGTTTTTCCACTGCAATCAGTTTGCGATCAGACGCAGGACATTTTCTTCAATCAGCTTACATGCTTCAGGCAGCGCCTTGGTGACGGCGTCGCTGAAAACTTCGCCTAGCTCCGTTGAGCCAGCGCCGACGGTCAGCAGTTGGACAGCCGATGGAAGCGAACCGTAAAGCTCACGGCTTAACGCGAGCAACTCCGCCGCGCCCTGGTGGTGCGTCGCCCGTCCCTTTGTGCCAGCGGCTGGTTGGACGGCTGCCAGGGTCATTGATCCGGGCGGCGCATCGACAGCGCAATCGATAAACAGGACTGCCTGGGCGGCCGCGACGTCTTCGGCCAGCTCCGGCGTCCACTGCGGACGGGCGATCACGCGCACTGCTGCGTCCGCGGCGAAGCGCTGCGCGGCCCACTCGGCAAGCCAAAGCCCGACGCCATCATCTCCGCGCAAGGTATTTCCGCAGGCGAGGATGAGGCATCGGGCTTGGAGTTGGGTCATGGCAATCCTTACGAAAGCAACCAGAGGTCCTTTGACTTCGCCACGCTTCGCTCAGGATGGCAGATCATGTGAAGATCCATCCTTTGAACGCACCAGTTAGCGGATCGCCTGATCCACAACCTCGCCGTCGGCGGAGAGCAGCGAAATCGCCAGCGGCATCTGCCCAAAGGCGTGCGTGGAGCAGCTCAGGCAGGGGTCAAAGGTGCGGACCACGGCCTCCACGCGATTGAGCACGCCTTCAGTGAATTTGCCGTCTTTCACATAGGCGCGGGCGGCCTGCAAGACGCCCAGGTTCATGGCCTTGTTGTTCTGGCCGGTGGCGATCACCAGGTTGGCCCAGGTGATGAGGCCATTTTCGTCCACCTTGTAGTTGTGCATCAGCGTGCCGCGCGGCGCCTCGGCCTGGCCTGCGCCTTCCAGGCGATTGACGCCGGCCGTGGCCCGGACATGCTTATCCAGGATGCGCGGATCGCTGAGGATCTCCTCGATCTTCTCGATGCCGTAAAGCATATCGACGAGCCGGGCGTGGTGATAGTAGAACGAGCTCTCCACCGGCCCCGAGGCCAATTGCTTGAACTCGGCAAGTTCCACGTCCGCCCGTGGCGTGCCCATGCTCTTGGCGATGTTCAGCCGCGCCAGCGGGCCTACGCGATAGCTTCCCTCCGGGTAGCCGAGCGGCTTGTAGTAGGCGAATTTGGTGTAGCTGTAGTTCTCAACCGCCTCGCCGATCACCTCGGTGAAGCGGGTGGCGGTGATGCCGTCCTCGATGATGCTGCCCGTTGGCCCGATCAGCCGCAGCGCGCCATCGGTGAACTCGATCGACTCATCTTCATTGATGAGGCCGAGATAATTCGACGGGAAATTGGCGAAGACTTCAATCTCCGGCCGGAAGCTGTCGGCGATCTGCTTGTAGGCGGTGAGCGCCAGGCTGATGTTGGCGTAGGCCGCGGGCAGCATGGCCAGTATCTCATCACGCTTGGCAGTGCTGAGCGGCTCGGTGACGCCGCCCGGAACCACCCAGCCGGGATGGATGCGCTTGTTGCCGAGCAGCTCGATGATGTGCTGTCCAAAGCGGCGCAGCGCAATGCCGGCGCGGCCCAGTTCGGGCTTGGCCGCCACCACGCCGAAGATGTGGCGCTGCTTCGGATCAGACTCCATGCCCAGCAGCAGGTCAGGGGAGGACAGATAGAAGAAGCTGAGCGCGTGGGACTGGACCATCTGCGCCAGGTTCAGCATGCGCCGGAGCTGCGCGGCGGTATGCGGAATGCGCACCGACATGATGGCCTCGCAGGCCTTGGCCGAGGCAATCAGATGAGAGACCGGGCAGATGCCACAGATACGCGCCATCAGGCTGGGCATCTCGTAGAACGGCCGGCCCTCGGCAAACTTTTCAAAGCCGCGCACCTGCGTGACGTGAAAATGAGCGTCTTCCACCTCGCCCTGGGCGTTGAGCTGGATGGTGATCTTGCCGTGGCCTTCAAGGCGGGTTACGGGATCGATGGTAATTGTCTGGCTCATGACTCGGTCTCCAAAAGGCTCAGGCTCCAAAGCGGGTGAGGGCTGGAATATCCAGCGGCTCGCCGGTGACCAGCGCGGTCAGCGCGCTGTGAAAGGTATCGGCGGAAGGCGGGCAGCCGGGTAGAAAAACATCCACCTTCACGAATTCGTGGATAGGGCGCACGATCTTGAGCAGCTCGGGCACCACCACGCAGGGAATCTGCTGCTGCGCGCTGGCGTTCTCAATGTAGGCCCGCTCCAGAATCGCCTCCGGCCCGATGGGATTGCGCATGGAAGGCACATTGCCGGCCACCGCGCAGTCGCCCATGGCGATCAGCATCGTCGCGTGCGCGCGCACCTTCTTGATCTTCTTTTCGTCGTCCACCGAGGCCACGGCCCCCTCGACCAGCGCGATGTCCACCTGGTCGGGAAATTCCTTGGCGTCCACCAGCGGACTGTAGACCACATCGATCAGCTCGGCCAGTTGAAGGAGCCTCTCATCCATGTCCAGAAACGACATGTGACATCCTGAACATCCATCCAGCCACACGGTTGCCACTTTCAGTTTGCTCATTGCGCTTCCCTCATCAGGTTCAGGTAAGGCAGAAAATCCGGATACTTGGGATGATCGGAGCCGACCTTGCTCTTGTCGAAGAGCGCTCCGGTGGGGCATACCTGCACGCATTTTCCGCAGCGCGTGCAACTGGAGCTTCCCCACTCCTGGTGCAGATCGCTGATGATGGTGGAGTCAATGCCGCGGCCCATCACATCCCATACGTGCGCGCCTTCAATCTCCGCGCAAACCCGCACACAGCGGGTGCAGAGGATGCAGCGGTTGTGGTCCAGCGTGAAGCGCTCGTGCGAGGCATCCACGCTCAGTTGGGGATTGCGATAGGGCAAGCTGATGTGCGTCAGGCCCTGGCTCTGCGCCAGCGATTGCAGCTCGCAATGGCCGTTGGCCACGCACACCGCGCAGATGTGATTGCGCTCGGCGAAGAGCAGCTCCAGTATCATGCGGCGGTGCTTCTGGAGCCGCTCCGAGCTGGTCGTCACCTCCATGCCTTCATAAACGTTGGCCACGCAGGCGGGCAGCAGCTTGTTGCTGCCCTTGATCTCCACCAGGCACAGGCGGCAGGCGCCCACGTCGCCCAGGCCGTCCAGATGGCAGAGCGTGGGAATGTCGATGTCGTTCTCCCGCGCCACTTCCAGAATGGTCTGGCCGGAGCGCGCGCTCAATTCGTGGCCGTCGATGATCAGAGTTTTGACGCCCATGCTTTCGCTCATGCCAATACCTCCTTTGCCGCGGCCGCAGGTGCTTCGATATTGCAGACGCCGGCCGGACAGCGCTTGTGAACGATATGTTCAACGTACTCGTTGCGGAAATACTTGAGCGTGCTCAGCACCGGATTGGGCGCCGTCATTCCCAGTCCGCACAGGCTGGTTTCCTTGATGGTCTCGCACAGGCTTACCAACAGGTCCAGGTCGTCCATGGTTCCCGTGCCTTCGCAGATGCGGGTCAGCAGGGTGAACATCTGGGCTGTGCCGGCGCGGCAGGGAATGCACTTGCCGCAGGACTCGCTTTTGCAGAACTCGACGAAGAAACGCGCCACGTTGACCATGCAGGAGGTATCGTCCATGACGATCATGCCGCCCGATCCCATGATCGATCCGACCGCCATCAGTGCGGCGTAGCTGACGCCGAGGTCCAGCATCTCGGCGGGAATGCAGCCGCCGGAAGGACCGCCGGTCTGCACCGCTTTGAAGGTGTGGCCATCCGGCACGCCGCCACCGATGACCTCAATGATCTCGCGCAGTTTGATGCCCATGGGCACTTCCACCAGGCCGGTGTTCTTGATCTTTCCGGTCAGCGCGAAGACCTTGGTGCCCTTGCTTCTCTCCGAGCCCATGTTGGCGAACCACTTGCCGCCATTGCGCACGATGGGCGCAATATTGGCGTAGGTTTCCACATTGTTGATCAGCGTCGGCTTGCCCCACAGCCCGCTCACCGCCGGGTAGGGCGGCCGCGGCTTGGGCGTTCCGCGCCGGCCCTCGATGGAGGCGATCAGCGCCGTCTCCTCGCCGCAAACAAAAGCTCCCGCGCCAAGGCGAATCTCCACGTCAAAGTTGAAAGGCGTATTGCAGATGCCGTTGCCCAGCAGGCCGCGACGACGCGCCTCGCGCAGAGCGGTGGTCAGGCGGCTCACAGCGACGGGATACTCGGCGCGCACATAGATGAATCCCTTGCTGGCCCCCACCGCATAGGCGGCGATGGCCATGCCTTCGAGGACCCGATGCGGATCGCCTTCCATCACACTGCGGTCCATGAACGCGCCGGGGTCGCCCTCGTCGCCGTTGCAGACCACGTACTTCAGATCGCCCCCGGCCTTGGCCACTGTTCCCCACTTCAGTCCCGTGGGATACCCGCCGCCGCCGCGTCCGCGCAAGCCGCTTTCGGTGATGCGATGAATCACGCCCTGGGGCGTCATCTCGGTCAGCGCCGTCAATAGCGCCTTGTAGCCGTCGCGGGAGATGTAGTCGTCGATCTTCTCCGGATCGATGTGACCGGCATTCTCCAGCACCACCCGCACCTGTTTGTCGAAGTGCTCGTTCAGATCGCACTGCAAGGCGGGCACCGGTTCGCCGCCCATGCTGGCCACAATAGCCTCGGCGTGGCTGGCGTTGACGTGGTGGTAAAGGGTCTCATCCGGATCCACGCGCACCAGCGGTCCGCTGGAACACGGTCCCATGCAGCCGGTGCGGCGAACCAGAACCCTCTTGCCGGAGGCATTGGCGGCCTTCTCCAGCGCCTCCCGCAGCCGGTCCGCGCCCTGGCTCATGCAGGCCAGGTCCATGCAGACGTTCACTTCAAAATCGAATTTGTCGTTTTCCTGGCAGACGCTCTTGGCAATCTGTTCAAGCTCTTCGATGGTCATTCCACTGCCCACCTTTCCAGTTGCTCGATCATCTGCTCCTGGGTCATCTCGCCCACCACATCGCCGTTGCACAGCACCACCGGCGCGCGGCTGCAAGCGCCCACGCAGCGCGCCGTCATCAGGCTGATCTGGCCGTCCGCCGTGGTCTGTCCGCGAGGGATGCCCAGGCGCTTTTCGGCCCCGGCCACCAGCTTGTCGGCGCCCTTGATGTAGCAAGCCGTGCCGGCGCAGATGGTCATCGTGTGCTTGCCCGGCGGCTTCAGGCTGAAGTAGTGATAAAAGGTCACCACTCCGTAGGCCTGGCTCAAGGGAACACGCAGCGAGCGAGCGACAAACCGAATCGAGTCGTCGTCCAGGTAGCCGAACGAGGATTGCACGGTATGCAGCGTTTCAATCAGCGCGTGGCGGGCAAACCCATTCTTACGCATGGTGCCGTTCACGATCTTCCAGCGTTTGTCATCACTGGGCAGCGGCGGTGGTGTGAATGCAGGCACGATTCCTCCTGTTTGCGAACGAGACGCGCGGGTAGTATGCAGCCGCGCGGGGTTCCTTGTCTAGTTCTGTTCTATGCCGGATCTGCTTTTTTCTTCGTGACCACGGTCACCTTGCGTGGTAAGCTGTCGCACCATGCGGCACGATAATTAAATTCTCTAAAGTAACAATGTAACTTAGCCCAGTATCTCCGAGACCTTCGACTTACGGTGCTCGTTGTAGAAAAATCTGATAGTTTCGGTAGTCAATGGTCACGGTTGTTGGCCCAAACAGAAAGCTTCCGGCAACCGCTCGTGCCTGGGTGGCCATGGCAAAGCCGCTCACCTTGGCGTACTGTCGCATCATCCGGGTGGTCCCTGTGAAGACCGACACACTCTTGGAGGCTGTTCCCTCAACCTGCACGATTGAATCGTCCTTGGAGTCCACCCACAGGGTGCCCACCAGGAGATTGGGAGCCTTCCGTTTGGGGGTGATGGCCAGAATCAGGCACTCCCGTCCATCCAGGAGCTGGGGGCCACCGGGCTTGAGCGTCATCGTGTAGTTGGCGGAGGTCAGCCAGGCTCCCTCCCGGATACCGGGCAGGTTGAGGCGCTTCTCATTCTCCAGAATCGCCCCCAGCACAAGCCTTCGCAGAATCGGCGAACCACTCTCCGAAAGGATGGTGTAATTCTTGCCGGAGTCCTTGCGGTAGTCTGTTCTGACGGTCATTTCCGCCACTGGATGGACTTGGTCACTGCCGCGGAAGACGGCATAGTGTTCGGTAGCGTTGTATCCCGCGATCCCGTCCAGCCGCGCCTTGACTGACGCGTCGACGCCCCGGATCACTGTGGCGCTGTCATACTGCTGCGCGGGAAGCGAAGCGGCTCCCAAAAAGGCCAGCAGAGAAACCACCGAAACCGCTCGCGCCCGGCCATATTGTCGAAGACTCGCCATGCTGAAGATTCTCCCGATACTCTATTGTCCAGATTAAGTGATTCCTGCCCCAATGCTGTGCTCTATAAGACAAGAGAGGGAGAAAACTTATTGAGGCTGATGTGAATGAGCGCCGATGCGCTATGCTGGTTTGCGGCGAGAGGCTTGAGAGTGAAGGAAGAATCCCAACCCAAAAGAATCCGGCGCCAAGCGCTGGTGCGCGGCGTTGTGCAGGGCGTGGGGTATCGTCCCTTTGTCTACCGGCTGGCCCTGGAGGAGGGATTGGAGGGCTCTGTCGGCAACGATACGGACGGTGTGCGCATCGAGATTGAGGGCCCCGACGAGCGTGTCGCCGCATTTCTCACCCGCCTGCGCACGGAACAGCCGGCCTTGGCGCGCGTCGATGCGGTTGCCGTGCGCGATCTGCCCCTCGCAGCGAACCCTGCCGGGCAAACAGGGTTTCGCATTGTTTCGAGCCGGGTTCTCGGCCTTGCGAACACAGGAATCCCGGCCGATGCGGCTACCTGCGCCGACTGCCTGCGCGAACTGCTCGACCCCTCCGACCGCCGCTATCGTTATCCCTTTCTGAACTGCACCAACTGCGGGCCGCGCTTCACCATTACGCGCCGCATCCCCTACGACCGGCCGCAGACTTCGATGGCCGGCTTCCACATGTGCGCTGCCTGCCAGCGCGAGTACGACGATCCTCTGAACCGCCGCTTTCACGCGCAACCGAATGCCTGCTGGGAGTGCGGACCGCGGGTCCGGTTGGTGGGCGGCGATGGAAATCTTCTATCCAGAGCGTCGCTTGCAGCGGAGTCGCGTAGCTCCGCAAACTTGCCGGCTCGCTCTACTCGCAAAGCGAAAGCCAACTCGCTGACCGATGAGGACCCGATCCATCACGCCATCCGCCTGCTACTCGCTGGCCAGATCCTGGCCATCAAAGGCATCGGCGGCTTTCATCTGAGCGTCGATGCAACCAATCAAACAGCAGTGATGCGTCTACGCGAGCGCAAGCGCCGCTACGGCAAGCCGTTGGCGGTGATGGTGCGCGATCTGGATGCGGCGCGCGCGGTATGCGCACTGACTGCCGAGGAAGAGGCGCTGCTCGCCACCACCGCGCGGCCCATCGTACTTGCCGTGCGGCGCAAAAGATGCGGCATTGCCGGCGCGGTGGCGCCGGCAATTCCCTGGCTCGGCATCTTTCTGCCCTATGCGCCGCTGCAGCATCTGCTCTTCGCCGATGCGCGCATTCAGGCGCTGGTGATGACCTCTGCCAACCTCAGCGAGGAACCGATCGCCATCGACAACGACGAGGCTTTGGCGCGGCTGGCTGGAATTGCCGATGCCTTCCTGCTCCACGACCGCGAAATTTTGCAGCGCTGCGACGACTCGGTTACCGCTATTGTGGACGCCGCTCCGCAGTTGCTGCGCCGCGCGCGCGGATTTGTGCCGCTCGGTGTGCCGCTGCCGTTTGATGCCCCGCCACTGCTTGCCGTCGGCGGACATTTGAAAAATGTCTTCACCTTGACAAGGGGGAGATTCGCCTATCAGAGCCAGCATTTGGGCGATTTGGAAAGCCTGCCCGCACTGCAATTTTTCCACGAGTCGCTCGATCACCTGATGCGGACATTTGAGATTGAGCCGCAGGCCGTCGTCCATGATCTGCATCCGGGCTATCTCTCAACTTCCTGGGCGCAAGAGTGGGCTGCCGAGCGCAAGCTCCCGCTGATCGCCGTGCAGCATCATCATGCGCATGTCGCCGGCTGCATGGCCGAGCATGGTCTGCAACAAGCCATCGGACTGGCGTTGGACGGAACCGGCTACGGAAGCGACGGAAAGATCTGGGGCGGCGAAGTATTGATCGCCCGGCTCGGCAGCTTCGAACGCTTTGCGCATCTGGAGTATGCGCCCATGCCCGGCGGCGAAGCGGCGATCAAGGAGCCGTGGCGCATGGCGCTTGGGGCGCTGCTTGCGGCAGGGATCGAGGTGGAGTCGAAACCTATCCTCAATTTGCTGGGAGCGAACAAGAATGATGCTCAAGTTTTGATGCGGATGGTGGAGCGCAGAATCAACTCGCCTATGACTTCAAGCCTCGGCCGGCTGTTCGATGCTGTGGCCGCCGTGGTCTTGTCGCGTAGAGTGGTGGACTATGAGGCACAGGCGGCCATTGAATTGGAAGGTATCGCGATTGATGAATCGGATCGCCTGGGACGCATGGATTTCGTCCCTCAGCTATGGGCTCCAGATCGTTGCGCGGATGTCGCCGGCGACGGTTCTTCGATCATCAGAACAAATTTTATGTGGCGGGCACTCTTGGACGATTTGCGGCGTGGCGTAAGCAGGAAGCGTATCGCTGCGCGGTTCCACTCGGGAGTAGCGGAGGGTTTCATCCGGGCAGTGGCGAATGCGCGGGAAACGACCGGAATCAACCAGGTTGCGCTCAGCGGCGGCTGCATGGCGAACCGTCGCTTGGCGCGTCTGCTCCGTGAAGGAATGGAGGCCGAAGGCTTCGAGGTCTTCCAGCACAAACAGGTCAGCCCTGGGGATGGGGGGCTGAGTTTTGGACAGATCGCAGTGGCCGCGGCGATTTTGCAAAACGAGCGTTAACCGAGAAGCCGGACTAGCTGCTGCGCTTCCTCGCGCGGGCCCAGGATCGACATGCGCGGAATGCGCCCGCGCACCATGGCCACTTCGTCGCAGCGCGAAAGGCGCGGACAGTTCTGGCAATCCTTGAAGACCTTGTCGGGCAGCTCGGCCTTGTTCTCCACGGTGCGGAATCCGTACTTGAAAAAAAAGTCTGGAATGCGCGTGAACAAGCAGACAGATTGAATGCCGTGCTCTTCGGCCTCCTGAATGAGCGACGCCAGAATGCGTCCGCCCGCGCCCTGTCCCTTGGCCGCGGGCTTGACCACGATGGAGCGCACCTCGCACAGATGCGGCCCGTAAAAGTGCAATGCGCCGCAGCCCAGAAAGACTCGGCCATCGGACTCGGCTACAGTGAAGTCGCGGATGTTCTCGCAGATTTCCGCGAAGGCGCGCTTCAAGAGCGTGCCGTCGGTGGACAGCGAGTTCACCAGATCGTAGACGTTGGAGGCGTCCAGGAGAAGAGCTTTACGCACCAGCATGAACGGCCTCCTGCTGCTGCGCGGTGATCCGCTTGATACGTTCCGATGCGGCTCCCAGCGCCTCCCGCACGCGCTCGCGCGCCGTTCCTCCGGTCACGTCGTGGCAGTCCAGCGTGGCGGCGAGCGTGACAGCGGCGAAGAAATCTTCTTCGAACTCCTCGCCGAACTGGCGCAACTCGTTGAGGGTGAGCGTTCCGAGTTCGACGCCTTTCCCGATCGCAAAGCGCACAGCATTACCGATCTTCTCATGCGCGGTGCGAAAGGGAACCCCCTTGTGAACCAGATATGTGGCCGCGGCCATCGCGTTCAGATAGCCGGACTGCGCGGCCTCGTTCATGCGCGTGCGATTGAATTGCAGCGCGGCGGTGAAGCGCGCCACCAGCGCCAGCATCGGCGCCACAAACTCCACGGAAAAAACCGGCTCCTGAGTCTCCTGCATATCTTTATTGTAGGCCAAAGGCAAACCCTTGAGTTGCAGCGTGACGGCCTGGGCTGCACCGTTGAGGCGGCCGACCTTGGCACGAAGCAGCTCGGTGAGGTCGGGATTCTTCTTCTGCGGCATGGCGCTGGATCCGGTAGAAAAGGCTTCAGGCAGCGTAATAAGGCCGAACTCCGCCGTTGCAAAAAGCGTAATCTCCTCGGCAAACCGGCTCAGATGCAAGCCGACAAAAGTAAGTGCCTGCAGGTAGTCCAGAATAAAATCGCGGTCGCTGGTGGCGTCCATGGAATTGGCCGTGGGCGCAGAGAACTTCAGTTCTTTCGCGGCAATGGTCCGGTCGAGCGCGAGCGTTGCACCGGCCACTGCGCCGGAACCGAGCGGGCAATAGTTGAGCCGCGCGGCGCAATCGGAGAGACGCGCAGCATCGCGCAGAATCATCTCCACATAAGCCAGCAGCCAATGTGCCACCAGCACCGGCTCGGCGCGCTGCAGGTGCGTATAGCTGGGCATCACCGCATCTTCCGCGGCGACGGCCCGCGCCACCAGCGCATGCGCCCATGCCGCCAGCGCATCCACCGTGAGGCCGATTTGCCGGCGCACGTAGAGCCGCAGATCGGTGGCGATCTGCTCATTGCGGCTGCGGCCGGTGTGCAGTTTGAGGCCCAGCGAGCCGATGCGCTCCACCAGCTTCATCTCCACAAAATGATGAATGTCTTCGGCTGTCGCATGGTCGCGCACCAGCGCCTTGCCCTCTGCCGTCGCGTGCTCGGCGGCAATCGCATCCAGCGCAGCCCTGATCTCCGCTCCCTCGCTCATTGTCAGAATATTTGCGGCGATCAGAGCAGACGCATGCGCCTTGCTGGCGGTGATCTCTTCGTCGAGAAGCCGCCAATCAAAGACGATGGACCGCTGCCACGCTTCGAACTCTCTATCGAGCGGCTCGCGAAAACGTCCGGACCACATCTTGACGGACTGTTGTTCGTTGGACATTGAATTAGACATACCTCAAGTATTCTTTCTCCCTATTCCTTGTCTGGGACGCTGCTCAACCGGGGCATTTCGTTGCCCGAGCTGAGGGTGAGAAGGCCGGCCGCGGCGTAGGTCAGCAGCTTGGCGCGAGTGTCGGAGATGTCAAGATTGCGCATGGTGAGTTGGCCGATGCGGTCGCGTGGGGAGAAGGTGGATTCGGTCTTCTCCATGCTGAGGCGCTCGGGATGAAAGGTAAGGTTAGGCGACTCGGTGTTGAGGATCGAGTAGTCGTTGCCGCGGCGCAGCTCCAGCGTGACCTCGCCGGTGATGGGTTTGGCGACCCAGCGCTGCGCCGATTCGCGCAGCATCACCGCCTGGGAATCGAACCAGCGGCCCTGGTAGAGCAGGCGGCCCAGCTTGCGGCCATGGTCGCGGTACTGCTCGATGGTGTCCTCGTTGTGAATGCCGGTGATGAGCCGCTCGTAGGCGATGAAGAGCAACGCAAGGCCGGGCGCCTCGTAGATGCCGCGGGACTTGGCTTCAATGATGCGGTTTTCAATCTGGTCGCTCATGCCCAGGCCGTGGCGGCCGCCAATGCGATTGGCTTCGAGAAGAAGTTCGACGGGGTCGGCGAACCGGCGGCCATTGAGGGCGACCGGGAAACCCTCTTCAAAGCGAACGGTGATCTCTTCACGCTGGATTTCGACATCGTCGCGCCAGAAGGCCGCGCCCATGATGGGAACGACGATCTTGACGGAGGTAGAAAGGTGCTCCAGGTCTTTTGCTTCGTGGGTTGCGCCGAGGATGTTCGAGTCAGTGGAGTAGGCCTTCTCGGCGGACATCTTGTAGGCGAAGCCGGATTGCTGCATGAACGCGGACATCTCGGCGCGGCCGCCCAGTTCGTCGATGAAAGCGGCGTCAAGCCAGGGTTTGTAGATCTTCAGATCGGGATTGACCAGCAGCCCGTAGCGGTAGAAGCGCTCGATGTCGTTGCCCTTGAACGTTGATCCGTCGCCCCAGATGTGGACGTCGTCCTCCTTCATGGCGGCGACGAGCATGGTGCCGGTGACAGCGCGGCCGATGGGCGTGGTGTTGAAGTAAGGAACGCCAGCCGTCGTGATGTGGAATGCGCCGGCCTGGAGCGCGGCGATGCCTTCGCGAACCAGCGGGCCGCGGCAGTCAATGAGGCGAGCCTTTTCCGCGCCGTATTCGAGGGCCGCACGCGGGATTGCGTCGTAGTCGGTTTCGTCGGGCTGGCCCAGGTTGGCTGTATAGGCGTAGGGGATGGCGCCCTTCTGCTTCATCCAGTGCAGGGCGGCGGAGGTGTCGAGGCCCCCGGAGAAGGCAATGCCGACCTTCTGGCCGACGGGCAGTGATTCGAGAATTGCGGACATGCTTGGAAACCTCTGAGAAATCAGGCTAAATCTTCGTTAACGATCTCGCGTTCTTTCATGCGCTTGAGATGGTATAGGATCGACGCCCATACTTCGCTGGGCGACGCGGGCTGATGTTTTAAGGTGCCCGCATAATTCTGCTCAAAGCAACGTTCGGCCAGTTCCTCAAGGGATCGCTTCGTGGGATAGGGAGCCAATGCAACATAGACCATCGTGTCTTGTCCCTTTTGTAGAATTTGCGGTTTCGAGTCTCGCTTCAAGGCGAATCGCGACATTGACATTCGTTCACTCCCAACGGGCAGGTTTTGTTCGTCACGATCCCAGGTCTGAAATGCGAGACCTGGGGCACCCAGAGCTTTGCTACTGAAAGCTACTCATATTCGCCAGCCCGCCGAGCAGCAGCAGCAACAATGCCTTCTGCGCGTGCATGCGGTTTTCGGCCTGGTCGAAGACGATGGACTGCGGGCCGTCGAGCACCTGGTCGGTCACTTCGGCGTTGCGGCGCGCGGGCAGGCAGTGCATGAAGACTGCGCTCGGCGAGGCTTTCTGCATCAGCGCCTCGTTCACCTGGAAGGGGCGGAAGATGGGGGCGCGCTTGGTGGACTCGTGCTCGAAGCCCATGCTGACGCAGACATCGGTATAGACCGCGTCGGCTCCTTCGACCGCTGCCTGCGGGTCCTGCAGCAGGCGCACTTCGCAGCCGTTGGCCTGGGCCATGTCGCGCGCCAGGGTCACGATCTCGATGTCCGGCGAGTAGCCGCGCGGCGTGGCGATGGTGACGTTGGCTCCCAACTGCGCGCCGGTGAGCATCAGCGAGTGGCAGACGTTGTTGCCGTCGCCGACATACGTGAAGTTGAGGCCGGCAACGGTGCCGAAGTGCTCCTGCAAGGTCATGAAGTCGGCCAGCGCCTGGCAGGGATGCTCGAAGTCGGAGAGCGCGTTGACCACAGGCACGCGGGAGTTGGCAGCCATCTCCGTGATGGTGTCGTGCGCGTAGGTGCGCAGCACAATCACGTCCACCCAGCGCTCCACATTCTTGGCCACGTCGGCAATCGATTCGCGCTCGCCTAATGGTGAATTCGTCTGATCGAAGAAGATGGCGTTGCCGCCCATGGTGCTGAGGCCGGTCTCGAAGCTGAGCCGGGTGCGAAGCGAGGCCTTCTCAAACATCAGGACCATTTGTTTAGCATCGAGCGCATGACGGTAAGCGCCGGGATTGCGCTTTACATCGTGCCCCAGCTTGAGAATCGCGCGCACCTCGCCGCTGGACAGATCGGCGATGGAGCACATGTCTTCGCCATTCAGACGCGCGGCGGCGGCCAGAATGTCGGGGTCGTCTTTGACGGGAATCGCGGATTTCCGCGGTTCAAGAGTTGCTCTGCTAGCCATGGATGTGTCCTCCTGCGGCGTGGGCTGCGGTGCATGCGGCTGCATGTTCGGTGAAGATTTCGTCCAGCGCCGCAATGGCGGAGTCCACGTGAGAGCGTTCCAGAATGTACGGCGGCAGGAAGCGCAGCACCGTGTCGCTGGTGCAGTTGATGAGGATGCGCCGCTTGAGCATCTCGGCTACGGTGAGCTTCGCCAATTCGGCGGAATCAACTTCAGCCGCCACCATCAGCCCCTTGCCGCGCACGTCGATGATTGCGGAATGGCGCAAGGCAAGGCCGCGCAGTTGCGCCTGAAAGTAGTCGCCAACCTCGGTTGCGTGGTCAAGCAGATGATCTTTCTCGATGGTGTCGATGACCGCGAGCGCCACGGCGCAGGCCAGCGGACCGCCGCCGAAAGTAGTGCCGTGCATGCCGGCGTGGATGGCGCGCGCGGCCTCTTCCGTGCATAGCACCGCTCCCATGGGAATGCCGCCTGCCAGCGGCTTGGCCAGCGTGGTGATGTCCGGTTGAATGCCGTAGTGCTGATAGGCGCACCACTTGCCGGTGCGTCCCAGACCGCATTGAATTTCATCGGCAATCAACAAGGCTCCGGTTGACTGCGTAAGTGCGCGCGCCTCGGCGAAGAACTCCCCGGCGAGTGGGCGCACGCCGCCTTCGCCCTGAACGGCCTCGACGAGAATGGCGCAGACTTCATTGGAAAATCTGGCGCGCAGATCGGCAATGTCGTTGAACTTCACGAACTCCACGCCGGGCACCACCGGGCCGAATGGCTCGCGATACTTGGCCTTGTAGGTGGTGGACATGGAGCCGAAGGTGCGGCCGTGAAAGCTCTGCTCCAGCGCCAGGAATTTTGTGCCGATCTGCTTGCCTTCACTGCGCAGCAGGCCGGCGTGCGCGCGGGCCAGCTTGAGCGCGCCCTCCCAGGCTTCGGTGCCGCTGTTGGTAAAGAAGGCGCGATCCAGGCCGGTGCGCTCGGTGAGCCGCAGCGCCAGCTCCGCCTGCCCCTCGTGATAGTAGAGGTTGGAGATGTGGATGAGCGCGCGGCTTTGCCGGGCGATGGCTGCTGCGATGGCCGGATGGCCGTAGCCGAGCGCGTTGACGCCGATGCCGCTCAGCAAATCGAGATAGCGATCGCCGTGTTCGTCGATGATCTGCACGCCCTCGCCGCCAACAAAGAGGATGGGGTTGCGGTCATAGGTGGAAAGCAGCAGCCGGCTTTCCGCGGCGCGAATTTGATCGAGCTTATTCACTGTGTTCAAGGCAATCTCTCCTCAGGCCACCATCACTTCGGTACCGTGGGCTACGCGGGAACTGCACAGGTCGGGAAGCGATCCGGCAGCCTCGGCGGGCAGAATTCTTACGCGCTTGACGCCGTTCAAAAGCGCTTCGCGGCAGGCGCTCAGCTTGGGCAGCATGCCGCCGGAGATGACCGCGCTCTTGGCCATCGCTGCAATCTGATCGATGGAAAGCCATCGCAGCACTTCGCCGGTTGCACCCTTGACGCCGGGCACATCGGTAAGGAAGACCAGCGCATCGGCGCGGCAGGCAATGGCGCAGGCCGCGGCCATCTCGTCGGCATTCACGTTGTAGTATTCGCCGTCAAAGCCCAGAGCCATGGACGAGAGCACCGGCACGCCGCTCAACTTCCAGATCGCATCCAGCCAACGCGGATCGCTCGATGCAATCTCTCCGACAAAGCCGAGATCGGGATCGGTGCGCTTCTTGCGCGCGCGGAAGATCAGCCCGTCGCCGCCAGACAGGCCCATCGCCGGAACACCCAGCGCGCCCATGCCGGCCACCAGCCCCTTGTTCACCTTGCCGGCCAGCACCATCAGCGCCACGTCGCGGGTTTCGGCATCGGTGACGCGCAGTCCGTTGATGAACTCGCTCTGTTTGCCCAGCGCCTTCAGCATGCGCGTCAACTGCACGCCGCCGCCATGCACCACAGCCACCTGATGGCCGTCGCGGACCAGCTCGGCGATGGCCCGGGTACAGCCTTCCAGCAGCGCCGGAGTTTCCAGCCCGGCTCCGCCCAATTTGACCACGTACTTCATTCGAGACCTTCCGCAGAGATTTTCATTCCAGGCCTTCGGCCTCAGGCCAGCCGAACATCACATTCAGATTTTGCACCGCCTGGCCGGAGGCGCCTTTCAACAAGTTGTCCAGGCAACTGACAATCACCGCGCGGCGGCCGTCGGCGGCAAGCTGGAAGCCGATGTCCGCGTAGTTGGTGCGGACGCTGTATTGAATCTGCGGCAGCGCCGCGTCGTACAGCCGGATCATGGGACTGCCGGCAAAGAAATCATGGTAAATCCTGGCCAGGCCGGCCCGTGTCTGCGCTTCATGGAAATGCACGTAAATAGTGGAAAGAATTCCGCGCGGAATGGGCAGCAGGTGCGGCGTGAAAATGATCTCGTTGGCGTCCAGGCCGATCTGCTCCAGCAATTCGCCGACATGCCGGTGCGTGAACGCGCCATAGGCGGAGAGATTGTCGGCCGCGGCCATATAGTGCGTCTTGGCGGTAGGCGCCTTGCCCGCGCCGCTCACGCCGCTCTTGGCATCGGCCACGATGCCACGTGTCAGATCCAGCAGCCCGGCGGCCGCCAGCGGACGAAGAGGCAGAATCACCGAGGTCGCGTAGCAGCCTGGATTGGCAATCAGCCGCGCGCCGGCAATCTGCCGGCGATGCAGCTCCGGCATTCCGTAGACGGCCTGTGCCTGGGTGGCCGCGGCCAGCTTCTCGTCGCTGTCCTCAAAGGCATAAACGGCGCGGTTGCCCGCATCCGTCAGCCGCCACGCCCCGCTCAGGTCAATCACCCGCAGCCCCCGCCGGAGCGCCTCCGGAACCCAATCCCGCGATTGCTCGTGCGGCGTGGCCAGAAACAAAACTTCGATGCCGCGGCTGGCCAGCAGATCCCAGGAAAACGGCTCCTGCTTCAAGCTGCCGGTCCTCAAACTATCAGCCAGATGGGGATGAATCTCGCTCAGCGGAATGCCGCCCCGCGCCGCATCCTTTTCGTCTACGCGGCCCGCAAAGACGGGGGGCTTGCCCTGCAGGCGGGGATGCCGCAGCAATAGCCGGGCCAATTCCGCGCCCGCGTACCCGGTGACTCCCACTACCGCTGTCTGCACAGTATCGGTCATGACTCCAGCATCTTTCTCAATCTCGTTTCCACCTCGCCGGCGCGGCGAACATTCGTGCAAATCACCAGCACCGTGTCGTCGCCCCCCAGGGTGCCCACCACATCGGCCCAGCCTTCATGGTCCAAAGCGGCAGCCAGCGGCTGGGCTCCGCCGGTCACCGTGGTCAGCACCACCTGATTCATCGCCTGGCGCACGCGCAACCCAAAGCCCTCCATCATTTCCTCCAGCGAAGGCGGACTGTTGTCCTCAACGGCCGCAGCGGACCCATTGCCGTTGGGCATAGAATAACCGCCCGGACCTTTGGAGAGGCGCAGCTCGTGAATATCGCGCGAGAGCGTGGCCTGGGTCACCTCGAAACCGCGCCGGCGCAGCTTGCGGCGCAGTTCGTCCTGATTGCTCACCAGGGAGTGAGCCACCAGTTCGCGAATCGCATTGTGGCGTTGAAACTTCATTGGCTGCTTTCAAACAAATAAAAAGCGCCGCTCGCCGGGGAGCGGCCGCATTCGTATAAATATACATCAGGATTGCATAAGTATGCAAATTGTTCCGGCACGCGCCCAAATCTGTCAACGGTCGCCGATGACTGGCTGGCTCTCGATCATGGCATGGCGCTTCTTCATCTTCAAAAAAGGCGTCTCGATGAATCGGTAAGAGACCGCGGCCATGCCGATGGTCAATGCCAGAGGAAGTCCAAGAGACAGCGCGGGGTTCAGAACCGCGCGCAGAAGAAAGGACGGAATCAGAGCCTTGAGAATACGTCCGATGGGAATCAGGTCCGTGATGCGCGTGGCGAAGATATGGAAGATGTACAGTCCGAAGGAAATCCGTCCCAGATAGATAATCCAGCCGGGAAGAAGCTTCGGGTTGATGCCCAGAAACGCGACCAGGATCAGGACAGAACCCAAGACAGCAAGCGCATAATAGCTCATGGGCGGCCAACAGCCGTGGCTGGCGTTAGACTGGAAGCCGCCGCTGCTCAGTAGGTGAGCGGCAAATAGCCAGCAGCCCCAGGCAATAACGATTACGCTCAGCCTTTGCCAGAGTCTGATTCTGAACAGACGGCTATGAAGAACAAGACATAACAGGATGCCACCGGCAAAACATTCGAATTGCACCGGCGCATCGTACCAGGAGTGATCATTTTGCGCCGCCATGCGACTCAGATAAACAAGCCGCAGATTGGAGGCAAGTATCAGCACGGCACAGAACGCATAGAGGGACTTGCGATTGAAGAATTTCACGACCCAGGGAGCGAATAAATAAAACTGCTCTTCGACAGAGATGCTCCATAGCGGGTCCACGGGGCTGCCCAGAGAACCGCGCAGGGCCGTACGCCAGGCGCCCAGAAAGATGGCGAACCATCCCATCGCAACGATATTTGCCGGATGTCCGCCCGGCAGAAGTTCAAAAACCGCGCCCAGCGCCAGAGCATAATAATAGAGCGGCCAAATCCGCAGGATGCGCCGAATATAAAACTGCTTGACCCCCACCGTACCGACGGCCTCGCGCTCACGCAGCAGCAATTCACAGATGAGGAAGGCGCTGAGCGTGAAAAAGAGGCTGAGACCGAATTTACAAGCCGCGGCGCTGCAATAGTTGAGCGGAGCGGCGCTTCCAAGCAGCCTTGCCATGCGCGGATCTTTCCCACTGGGTAATGTGTGGAAGAGAAATACCAGCAGAAACGCAAAAAATCGAACAACATCCAGTTCCGGACGATAATACCGTCCCGCGACGGTCCTGGGAGTCTCCACTGAAGCTGATCTCCTATCTCACATTGATCGCCGCGGACGGTCCTGGCCGAAATACGTTATTTTGAATCATACCATGCCTCTGCTAGCTGGCAAATCGACGCAGACAGAAGCGGATTGGCGGATATTTTTCGCTGAAAGGGCTTCGCGCTGATACACTCTCCAAGGTTCGCGGCGTAAGAATTTTCTCGCGCTCCTTATGGCTCAACACATGACAGAAATCACCCCGCTCACCACCATCAACGACTTGTTTTGCCGCGTGGCCGCGGCTGCCAACCCTCGCGCCGTGCTCTGGCAAGACGAGTTTGGGCAATGGCAGCCCATTTCCTCGGATCAGATCTACCAACGGGTCCGAGCCCTCGCTGAAACCTTTCTCGCCTGGGGGGCGCGCAAGGGCGACCGCATCGCCATCATCGGCGAAAACCGCTGGGAGTGGGCCATTGCCGACTTCGCAACCCTGGCCATTGGCGCCGTGAATGTGCCCATCTATCCCACGCTGACCGGGGAGCAGATCGCCGTGCTGGTGGCCGACGCCGGCTGCCGCATCGCCATCGTCTCCACCCGTCCGCAACTCGACAAGCTGATCGCCGTGCGCGGCCAGACTCAGTTGGAGCGCATCCTGGTGATGGATTCTGCCGCCACGCACAGCGAAGCCATTCCGTTCAGCGCGGCATTGGCGGGAGCCGATCAGCGCGGAGCGGAGCGAGACCCGGTCTTCGACGCGCTGGTGCGTGCAGTCGAGCCCAAGGACCTGGCCACGCTGATTTACACCTCCGGAACCACCGGAGAACCCAAGGGCGTAGCCCTCACCCACGGCAACATCGCCTCCAACCAGAACGTCGCCGCCGCCGATTTCGGCTTCAACCGGACCGACGCCTGCATCTCCTTTCTGCCCCTGTCGCACATTACCGCCAGGGCGCTGGACTACGTGATGTACAGCTACGGCGCGCAGGTGGCTTACTGTTCGCAGTTCGACAAGCTGCCCCAGGCCATGCGCCAGATCCGGCCCACGGTCATTGTGGGCGTGCCGCGGGTTTACGAAAAGATTCGCCAGGAAGTGGAGCGCCGCACCGCGCTTTCGCCGGTCAAAAAGCGCCTGTTGGCCTGGGCCGTGGCTTTGGGAGCCAAACACCGCGCTACGGTCTACGACGGACGCCAACCCAGCTCGGCTCTGTGGAAGCTGGCCAGCAAGCTGGTCTACTCCAAAGTGCAGGAGGCCTTTGGCGGCCGGGTCAGAATCTTTGTCTCCGGCGGAGCGCCGCTGGGCATCGACACGGCGCAATGGTTCGCCTCGGTGGGCATTGCGCTTTGGGAGGGTTATGGGCTGACCGAAACCTCGCCGGTGATCGCCCTGAATACGCCGCTCGCTCACCGCATGGGCGCCGTGGGCATGCCGCTGCCGAATGTCGAGCTGAAGCTGGCCGGGGATGGGGAACTGCTGGTGCGCGGACCATCGGTTTTTGCCGGCTACTGGCAGAAGCCGATGGCCAATGCGGAGTGTTTCGATGCGCAGGGCTGGTTTCGCACCGGCGACATTGCCCGCGTAGATACCGATGGCTTTCTCTACATCACCGACCGCAAAAAGGAACTGCTGAAGACCTCGGGGGGCAAGATGGTGGCCCCGCAGCCGATCGAAAACAAGCTCAAAAATCATCTATTCGTGGCGCAGGCCGCGCTGGTGGGCGACAAGCACAAGTTCATCTCGGCAATTCTTTCGCCCAACTTCCCGGCGCTGGAGGAATATGCGCACCAGCACGGCATTCAGGCAGGCAATCGCGCCGAGCTGGTGGCTGACAGCCGGGTGATCGCGCTCTACGCCGAGATCGTCGCGGAGGTAAACGCCGGCCTGGCCAACTTCGAGAGCCTCAAACGCTTCCGCCTGGTGGCCGAGGAGTGGACACAGGAATCCGGCGAGCTGACCCCCTCCATGAAACTCAAGCGGCGCGTTATCACCGAGCGCTACGCGGCGGTGATCGACGAACTTTACGCGGACGAAGCAACCGCACGCGGCGAATAGGAAAGGTGAGGCCGCGGCCCAGCTCTTTGCCGTAGAGGCCGCGCTTGTCCCACATGTAGCCCAGCCCGCGAAAAAACGGCGCGCCCCAGGCGCCCACGCAGAGCAGGCTGCCGAACAGGATAATGGCGTCGATGTTGAGCCGCCCGGCGCTGGACCAGTACGCGTCCGGTTGCAGGTCCAGCCAGATGGCAAACTCGTCCAGGGTCAGCGCCGCTCCCACCCCATAGCCGACCGACATCAGGCGGCTGAAGAAGATGGAAAGCGGCGAGTGGCTCCGTCCCAGGTCCAGCAGCCAGCCGTAGCCGACCAGCAGAAGGATCAGAATTCCCCAAACCAGATGATGAATGTGTGTTCCGCGGATCACCACCCACTGAAAATGGCCCTCATGATTCACGATCCGGTGAACCAGGATGCGGATCCCGACGAAGGTAAACAAAAAGGAGACCGAAGCGATGAACATGCGCCGCCGCGGCCGGTCGGGGATGGTGGAGCGGATCAGGAACCCCAGCCGGGTCAACTGCAACAGCACCAGCAGAGTGATGACAACCAGGCTGACAAAGGCCAGCAGAATGAGCGCTCCAGTTCCGGGCATATCTCTATTGAATCACTTCGGGCCTGCAATTCGCCGAAGCGGCAGGCCGATCCTTCTCGATGCTATGGCAGATTGATGAGGACTCCGAGAGCATCGGCTACTTTTCGCAAGGCGCTATCCCGCGTCCACAATCGCGTTCCCGGCGTCAACAGGCAGGAAGCAAGCAGGTGCGCGTCCGTCAGGCCAATTCCCTTCGAGTAAAGATTGTGCACCTCGACCATGCGCCGTACCTCGCTCAGTTGCGCCACCCGCACTTCAAGCAGCGATTCCATCTCCTCCAGCCTCTTTTGCCGGTTGCGCAACGAGCCAAGAGCAATCTCCGCAACGATAAAAGGGTGCATCACGATCTGCCCGCCGCCAAGCATCCGGGCCATCTCCAGACCGATGCCGCGAAGATAGTCTACCCATATCGATGTGTCGGCCAGAATCATCGGCGGATGGTCATCCGTCTGAGTGCCGATGCTCTCGCATCCCAGAGAACAGACAGAGCTACCTTACCGACCATCGCGTCCTCCGTTTGGACTTCTTCCGCAGATCGGACTCAAACTTACGCATCGCCATCGCCAACTCTGTCCTTTGTTCGGCGCTCGGTGTTGTACCTGGCGGTATGATACGGCTGGCAATTTCTTCCCTCCGAACTTTCACCGGAACCTTTGTCGTGCTCAGATTGTCAACCCTGACGCGCTTGATCTCCACTAAATCCGGCTCCGTTCCGCCAACCGCTGCCAACCTGCGCGACGCCTCTAGGTGAATGAGGGAGTTCAAAGCCAACCGCAGCAACGCGGTTCTCTCCGTCACGCCGGAAATCTCCTGGGCCTTCAGAACCAACTCGTCATCGAGCGCTACAGTTGCTCTCATATCGACCTCCATATCACCTATATTATCACCTTTAGGTGACATTTGTGGTGAACATTCTAATCTTGAGCCGTTTCCGTTTCTGCGACATCTTCGCCATGCCGTGCGCGTGGTCACGATTTATCTTTACAACGTTGGGGTAGACTGGATAAGGCGTCGAAACCGGCATTTTCCCCGTTTCCGATGCAAAATTCAGGACTGATTCCCGGCCCGGCCCGCAAACGTCGCGCCATCCATGAGGAGATTTCACGATGAGAGTTGCTTTGTTGACCGGCGGCGGCGACTGCCCCGGACTGAATGCGGTGATCTACGCCGCCGTGCGCAAGGGCATCAACCACTATGGCGATGAGTTCATCGGCTTTCTTGACGGCTGGCGCGGCGTGCTGGACAACAACTTCATCCCCCTGACGCTGGAAAAGATTGACGGCATTCAGTTGAAGGGCGGCACTATTCTGCACTCTTCGCGCACCAACGTGAAGAAGATTCCCGGCGGCATCGAGAAAGTCCAGGAAGTTCTGAAGGCCAACAAGATCGACGCCCTGATCGCTCTGGGCGGCGACGACACCCAGTCAGTGACGCTCTATCTGAGCGAGCACGGCGTGCCCAGCGTGGGCGTGCCCAAGACCATCGACAACGACATCAACGGCACCGACACCACCTTCGGCTTCGACACCGCGGTGATGATCGCGACTGAGGCCATCGACCGCATCCACACCACCGCCGACTCGCATAACCGCGTGGTGGTGGTCGAGGTGATGGGCCGCGATGCCGGCTGGATCGCCTATGCCTCCGGCGTGGCCGGCGGCGCGCACGTGATCCTGGTCCCGGAGCTGGAAATCGATATCGACCACGTCTGCAAGCTGCTCCAGTACAACTACGACCACGGCAAGCGCTACGGCGTGGTGGTGGTGGCCGAGGGCTGCCATCTGCCCGAAGTGGGCCAGGTGACCGGCTCCGCCGACGTGGACGCCTTCGGGCACGCGCGCCTCTCCGGCATCGGCAAGCAGTTGGCCGGCCTGATCGAAACGAAGACCGGCTTTGAGACCCGCTCGGTCAACCTGGGCCACACCCAGCGCGGCGGCGTTCCCACGGCCTACGACCGCACCCTGGGCCAGCGCTACGGCCTGCACGCCATCGACATGGTCCATGACCAGAAGTGGGGCCGCATCGCCGTGCTCAAAGGCCTGGACATCACCGACATCACCATCAAGGAAGCCATCGCAACCAACCGCCGCCTGGACAAGCGTTTCTTCGACGTGATCCGCGACCTGGAAGCGAAGGTCTAGAGCGGTTCTCCAATCCATGTGCCCCGTACGGCACGGCGCAGGGTTGCTTTTTCTTGAGGAAAAAGCAACTTCAGGGCAGGGGCTTCAGCGTACATCTGTTGGAGAACCGCTGTAGCCGCTTTCAAACAGGCAGAAAAAGCCATTTCCCCCTGCGGAGAATGGCTTTTTTCTGGCGCAACTCCAGCAAATGAGCTTTTGCGGCGACGGCTCCCAGACTAAGCCGCTTCGTCTACCATCTAAGGAAGCCATGCTCGCCAAACCCAAGCTCGGGCAGAACTTCCTCGTGGATTCAGAGGCGACTCAGCGCATCGCCACCTCCATAGGCGATCTCACTGGCCGGACGGTGGTCGAGATCGGTCCCGGCCGCGGCGCCATTACCCGGGAGCTGGCCGCCCGCGCCGCTCATCTGGTGGCCGTCGAGGTGGACCACGAGCTTGCCCTGCACCTGCGCGTGCAGTTTCCGCCTGATCGAGTGACGGTCGCCGAGCAGGACGTGCTGCACTTTGATTTCGAGGGAACGCGCGCGGAGTTTGCGCGCGGGGATGAGCGGCTGCTGGTGGTGGGCAACTTGCCCTACGGCATCACCTCGGCAATTCTGCTCAAGCTGGCCGCGAGCCACGCCGCGCTGGACCGCGCGGTGCTCATGGTGCAGCGCGAGGTGGCGGATCGGGTGGTGGCTCAGCCCGGATCGCGCGACTACGGGCTGCTCTCGGTAACCGTGCAGATGTACGGGCCGGCACAGCGGCTGTTCACGCTGCCGCCGCAGTCCTTTTCGCCGCCGCCCGAGGTGCATTCCACCGTCTTCCGCTGGCGTTTTGCGCCGCGCTTTGCCGAACTGGGCGTAGACGAAGCCCTCTTTCCGCGCTTCGTGCGCACCGCCTTTGCGCAGAAGCGCAAGACGCTGGCCAACAATCTGCGCGCCTCGGGAGTTGCGCCCGCGGATGTCGCCGCCGCGCTGGCCCAGGCCGAGATTCCCCTCCAGGCACGCGCCGAAGAGCTGTCGATCGAGACGCTGGCCGCGCTCTGGCTTAGCGTGCAAGCAAAAGGGGCTGCCTCGCCGCGCGACGCCGCCCCCG